>Ga0111538_10013934_pt1 | contig 10600 bp, 8 predicted proteins | sample SoiMethybrSBSTD1_FD_79669 | JGI IMG/M metagenome (GOLD analysis project Ga0111538, IMG submission 79669) | Bulk soil microbial communities from a Populus tree surrounding site in Tennessee, USA - Soil MetaG P. TD hybrid SBSTD1 (version 2)... | ecosystem: Environmental > Terrestrial > Soil > Tree... | reverse complement strand
TCGGTCTCGCCGTTCTGTACCGAAAGCGCACCGGTCCCATCGCGGTCACGCTGCTCGTGGTGTACGCGGTCATCGCACTCGTCGTCGCCGCCATTCAGTCAGCGCTATCAGGAGCTTCTTAGATGTCGCGCAAGAACGTTCTCATCGCCCTTGCTGTCGTGATCGTGGCCGGCGCCGTCGTCGGCGCGAATTTCTACTTCAAGAAGGAAAAGGGACTGTCGGTCACGACCGACATGATCAAGGCCCGCGACCTCGAAGCGGTCGTGTCGGCCTCGGGCAAGATTCAGCCGAAGCGCCTCGTCAAGATCAGCGCCGAAACGCCGGGCCGCGTCGTGAATCTGGCCGTCAACGAAGGCGACCGCGTGCACATCGGTCAGTTCCTCCTGCAGATCGATCCGAAGTCGCTCCAGCGGCGCGTCGAAGGCAACTCGGCGTCGCTGCAGGCGGCCGAGGCATCGATCGAACAGTTGCGGCAGTCGATCGAGACCGCGCGCGCGCAGCTGCTGCAGGCGCAGCAGAACCTGGCGCGCCAGCAGGATCTGTGGAAGCAGCAGCTCACGACGCGGGAGGCGCTCGAGAAGGCGCAGAATGACGTCAAGGTGGCCGAGTCGTCCGTGCAGGAGCGCGAGAAGCAGATTCGACCGCAGGAGAGCCGCATCAATCAGGAGAAGGCGACGCTCGAAAGCGCCCGCTACGACCTGAGCAAGGTCCGCATGGAATCGCCGATCGAGGGGATCGTCACCCGCCGCAACGTCCAGGAAGGCGAGACGGCGGTGATCGGCACGATGAACAACGCCGGCACGGTGCTGCTGGAGCTGGCGGACATGGGTGTGATCCAGGCCGAAGTGGAGGTCGACGAAACCAACCTGCCGAACGTGCAGATCGGTCAGCCGGCGAAGATCACCATCGACGCCATCCCGGACAAGTCGTTCAAGGGACACGTGACGGAGATCGGCAACAGCCCGATTCAGGCGGCGACACAATCCGCCGGCACGCAGGCCACCAACTTCAAGGTCGTCGTGATCCTCGACGAACCAGTGCCGAGCGTGCGGCCAGGGTTCACCTGCACTGCCGACATCACGACGGCGACGCGAAAAGAAGTGACGGCGGTCCCGATTCCGGCGGTCGCGGTGCGGGAACTCGTGTACGACGCGAATGGCCAGGTGGTCAAAGAGCCGAAGACCGACAAGCGCCGCAAGACGCCCGAGCCGGTCGCCGTCGCCGCGGAGCTGAAACCGGGCCAGACGCGCAAGGAAACCGAGGGCGTGTTCGTCGTGCGCGCGGGCAAGGCCGAATTCGTCCCCATCAAGATGGGGATCGCGGGCGACAAGTACTTCGAGGTGCTGGGCGGACTGAAGGGCGGCGACGAGGTCATCACCGGACCGTACAACTCGGTTCGCGGCATGACCGACGGCGATCTGGTGAAGGTGGACAACAAGGCTAAGAAGTAAGGCGGGATGGGCAGGATAGGCAGGATAGGCAGGACGAGAAGGGTGAGCGGTCATCCTGCCGATCCAGCCCCTCCTGCCCCTCCTGCCCTTCCAGCCCCGGTGCCATGAATAAGTTCATCGAGTCCGCGCTCATCGCGCTCGACGCGATCTGGTCATCCAAGCTGCGGTCGTTCATGACCGTCCTTGGCAACATCGTGGCCGTCACGTCGATCATTGCCGTGGTGTCGCTGATTCAGGGGCTGAACGCATCGGTCAAGGAAGCCATCCTGAACCAGGCGGGCGCCGATTCGTTCAACATCCAGCAGTTTCCGATTACACGCAGCGACGAAGAGTTCGACAAGGTGCGGGGCAATCCCCGCATCACCAAGAACGACGCCCGCGCGGTCCGGAAGTACAGCGAGCTGGCCAGCGCCGTCATGCTCGACTCGGGCGGCGGCGGCAGAATCACGTATCGCGACCGGTCGATCGAGCAGACGCGCATCACGGGGGTGACGGGCGAATACGTGGAATTCTCGAGCTACGACGCCGAGCGCGGCCGTCTGATGAGCCCGACCGAGGTGGATACCGCGCGGCCGGTCGCCGTCATCGGCTGGGGTACCGCCGACCGCCTCTTCGGGGACGTGGATCCGCTCGAGAAGGTCATCCAGATCGAAGGCGTGCACTTCCGGGTCGTCGGCGTGAGCGCGAAGCGGGGCGCGGTGCTCGGCCAGTCGCAGGACGAATTCGCCGTGATTCCGCTCGGGCAGTTCCAGATGATGTTCGGGTCGCGGCGCCAGCTGTCGCTCACCGTGAAACCCAAGGATGTTTCGCAGATGGCCGCGGCGATCGACGAAGCGACCGTGGCGCTGCGCGGCGCGCGGCGTCTGAAGCCGAAGCAGCCGGACAACTTCGGCATCTTCACCTCGGACACCATCCTCGGCATCTACCACTCTGCGACGAACGGCATCTTCGCGGTCCTGATCGGCGTCGTCGGCCTGTCGCTGGTGGTGGGCGGTATCGTGATCATGAACATCATGCTGATGGTGGTCACCGAGCGCACGCGCGAGATCGGCCTGCGCAAAGCGCTCGGAGCGCGCCGCTCCGACATCATGGCGCAGATGCTCACCGAGTCGGTGGTGCTGTCGATTTTCGGCGGCGTGATCGGCACCGTGGTCGGCGCGCTGATCGCGGTCACCATCGCCCAGTTCACGCCGATCCCGGCGTCGGTGGAGCTGTGGTCCGTCGGCCTGGGTATCACCATCACCGCCCTGGTCGGGCTGTTCTTCGGGCTGTACCCGGCGATGCGCGCCGCCCGGCTCGACCCCATCGAAGCGTTGAGGCGCGAATAGTGGCGTTCAGAGCCGGCCTCCTCCTCGAAGTCGTCGTCATGGCGTTCGATACCGTGCGCACCAACAAGATGCGCTCGTTTTTGACCGTCCTTGGCGTCGTCATCGGCATCACGTCGATTGTCGGCATGACGGCGATGATTCGCGGGTTCGACCAGTCGCTCCGCGATCTCATCGCGCAGAGCGGGCCGAACATCATCTACCTGCAGCGCTTCGGCGTCAGCAGTTTTGCGAACGGCGTCGAGTTCCGCGAGTTGCTGAAGCGGCCGAACCTGACTTTGTCGGACGCGCGGGCGCTCGAGACGCAGAACGGAACGCTCCAATACGTGGACATCGAGCTTGGCGCCGGTCCCGGGCCGACCACGATGCGGCGTGTGTACTACCGCGACTTGAAGACCAAGAACCTGATCGTGTTCGGTACCGGCGAATTCTTCGCCGAGGGCACCAAGCTCGCGATGCTCGGCGGACGGTTCCTGAACGGCACCGACATCCAGTACCGGCGGAATGTGTGCGTCCTCGGCAACACCGCCTACAAGCTGTTGTTCGAGGCATCCGGCACCGATCCAATCGGGAAACTGGTCCGCGTCGGCAACGAGCGCTTCGAAGTCGTCGGCGTGTTCGACAAGCGTCCCTCTCCCGGCGGCTTCAACGTCAACCAGGACGACTTCGTCGTCGTCCCGCACACGACCTACACGCGTGTCTTCGGGCTGCGCGTCGGGCGCATGGGACGGACCGGCACGATCACCAACGTGATGATCTCGGTGCTGCCGCGCGAAGGCGTGTCGCGCGATGCCGCGATGGCGGACGTCGAACGCATCATGCGAATCCGCCACGGGCTGAAGCTCGACGAGGCGAACGATTTCGACTTGTCGACGCAGGACTCGTTTCTGAAACTCTGGGATCGCATCAGCAGCGGCACCTTCTTCGCGCTGGTCGTCATTTCGTCGATCGCGCTGATGGTCGGCGGCATCGGCGTCATGGCGATCATGTCGATTTCGGTCACGGAGCGGACGCGCGAGATCGGCGTGCGCAAGGCACTCGGCGCGCGACGGGCCGAGATTCTGTTTCAGTTCCTGATGGAAGCGGCGTTTCTGACGTCGCTCGGCGGGCTCATCGGCATCGCGCTCGGGGCCGGCATCGGCTATGCGGTTCACCTGGCGTCGGGCTTCCCGATCTCGCTGCCATGGTGGTCGTTCGCGATCGGCCTCGGGTTCTCCGCATCCGTCGGCATCTTCTTCGGGATGTATCCCGCGTTCAAGGCTTCACGCCTCGATCCGATTGAGGCGCTCCGGTACGAGTAGGAGCTCGGGGCGGGTGGCCAGAGGCTGGCTGACATTGTGATAAGCGCGGCCATCTGGCTCGTCGCTGTCGTCTTCCTGATCATTGCCGTCCGCAAGCTGCGCCGCACCCGCGGGCGGCTTGGCGTCGGCACCGCCGGCGCAGGCGCCACCTACGACATGCTCAACGAGGACAAGCGGCGCGCCATCGAGATCATCGTCGAAGAAAAAGCCGAAGCACGCGACCCCGAAGACAAGGACGGCAACCTGCCGCAGCTCGAAGATCCACGACGCCGCCGCTAGAGACCCTTGCGATGCGCCCCGGCCGCAAATATGATGCGGCCTATGACAGATACACGGATTGGGTGATTTGGAGATTTGGTGATTGGGTGAATTTGTTCCCCATCGCCAAGTCACCAAATCACCCAATCACCAAACGCAGGGGACCCCCTTATGAAGGTCTACGACGCCGCCAGCATCCGCAATGTCGCCCTCGTCGGTCACAGTGGATCGGGCAAGACCCAGCTCGCATCGGCGATGCTCACCGATGCCGGCATGGTGAATCGCTTCGGCAAGGTTGACGATGGCACGACCGTCACCGACTACGACGAAGAAGAAATCGCCCGCAAGCACACGCTCTCGGCCAGTCTCGCCTACGCCGAGTGGAACAAACACAAGATCAACCTGATCGATACGCCCGGGATGGGGAATTTCTTCGCCGACGCCAACGCCGCGCTTCACGTCGCGGACGCCGCGCTGGTCGTGGTCGACGCCGTCGGCGGCGTGATGGTGCAGACCGAAAAAGTCTGGGCCGCGGCCGAGGAGCTCGCCCTGCCCCGCCTCGTCGTCGTCAACCGCCTGGACCGCGAACGCGCCAGCCTGGAGCGAACGCTGACGTCGCTGCACGAAGCGTGCAATCGCACCGTCATACCCATTCAACTGCCGATCGGCGAAGAGAAGAACTTCCGCGGCGTCGTCGACCTGGTGTCCAGAAAGGCCTTCGTCTTCCAGACCGACGAGAGCGGCAAGTTCTCGGAAGGCGCGATTCCCGGCGAGATGACCGCCGCCGTCGACGCCGCCCGCGAAGCCCTGATCGAGATGGTCGCCGAGAACGACGAGAAGTTGATGGAGAAGTTCTTCGAGGCCGGCACCCTCGGCGACGACGAGCTCGTCACCGGCTTGCGCGCCGCCACCATCGCCGGCAAGGTCTTTCCGCTGGTCTGCACCTCGGCGACGCTCAACATCGGCGTGCAGCAGCTGCTCGACTCGACTCTCGCGTATCTGCCATCGCCCGTCGATCGGCCGATGCGCGGACTGGACAAGGCCGGCGCCGAGACCGCCCGCGAAGCGGACGACAAGAAACCGGCCGCCGCCTTCGTCTGGAAGACCATCGCCGATCCGTTTGCCGGCCGCATCACGATGTTCCGCGTGGCCTCAGGCACGCTCAAGGCCGATTCCGGCATCCACAACAAGACGCGCGACGCCGCCGAGCGCTTCGGACACCTGTTGCTGCTCCAGGGCAAGACGCAGTCGAGCGTGCCCGAGATCAAAGCGGGCGATCTCGGCGCGGTCGCGAAGCTGAAGGACACGCTCACCAACGACACGCTCGGCGACAAGGCCGACGGGATCGCGTTCCCCGCCGTGAAGTTCCCCGAGCCGGTGCTGGCCTACGCGATCGAACCGAAGAGCCGCGGCGACGAGGACAAGATCAGCACCTCGATGCATCGCCTCGAGGAGGAGGATCCGTCCATTCGCTACAGCCGCGATCCGCAGACCAAGGAGCTGCTGCTGGCCGGTCAGGGACAGCTGCACATCGAAGTCACGGTCGCGAAGCTGAAGCGCCGCTTCGGCGTCGACGTGAACCTGAAGCCGCCCCGGATCCCGTACCGCGAGACGATCAAGGCGTCCACGGAGGCACACGGCCGCCACAAGAAACAGACCGGCGGACACGGCCAGTTCGGCGACTGCAAGATCAAGGTCGAGCCGCTGGCGCGCGGCGCGGATTTCGAGTTCGTAGACGACATCTTCGGTGGCGCCATTCCGCGGCAGTTCGTACCGGCGGTCGAGAAAGGCATTCAGGACGCGCGGACCCGCGGCTATCTCGCCGGCTTCCCGATGGTCGATTTCCGGGTGACCGTCTTCGACGGCTCGTACCACGACGTCGACTCGAACGAGCTCTCGTTCAAGCTCGCGGGATCGCTCGCGTTCAAGGACGCGATGACACGGGCACGGCCGACAATCCTCGAGCCGATTATGAACGTCGAGGTCTACTCGCCGTCGGACTTCGCAGGCGACCTGATGGGGGATCTCAACAGCCGGCGGGGCCGCATCGGCGGCATGGATACGCGCGGCGCGATGACGATCATCAAGGCGGTGGTCCCGATGTCCGAGATGCTGACCTACGAGCAGCATCTGACGTCGGCGACCGGCGGCCGCGGCTCGTATCACATGGAGTACTCGCACTACGACGAGGTGCCGGCGCACCTGCAGGCGAAGATCATCGCCGCCGCCAAGGCCGAGCGCGCTGGAGCAGAAGTAGAAGAGACGTAACAACTCTCAACTTTCAAGTCTCAACTCTCACTGCTCAGTGTCACTGAGAGTTGAAACTTGAGACTTGAGAGTTGTTAACCTTTCTTCCGCGGCGGCGGGTTGTCGGCCTTGCCGCTGGGCTTCCCCGCGCCGGGGTGATCCGCGAGCTGTTCGCTCGAGATCCCGCCCGTGTTGCTCTCGTCGGTCTCCGGAAGCATGGTTTCGTTCCAGGCATGCCAGTCGTCGACGAGGCGCTGGTAGACGACAGGCAAGCGCAGCTTCAGATTCGCGCGCTCCATCGGATCCTCGACGACGTTGAAGAGGAAGGTGTTGTCGAGGATCTTGAGGAACTTGTAGTCGCCGTCGCGAGCCGCGCGCTGGGCGTTCCCCTTGAAGCGCCAGAACAGCTTTCGTGGGACGGCCGGCACCGCGCCGGTCAGCGAAGGCAGCAAATCGATCCCGTCCGTCGGGTGCGCCGGCTCCGGCGATGCGCCGGCCGCGGCCAGCAGCGTCGGCACCCAGTCCATAGTGATCGCGACCTGATTCGACGTCTGCCCTTTCGGCAGCCGCGCCGGCCAGGAGATGATCGACGGAATACGCAGGCCGCCTTCGAGCAGTTCCGTTTTGCGGCCCGTGAACGGCCAGGTATCGGCGAAGCGCTCGCCGCCGTTGTCGCTGGTGAAGACGACGATCGTGTTGTCGAGCACAGCGGCGCGCTCGAGCGAGGCGAGGACGCGCCCGATCTGCAGGTCCATCTGTTCGATCATGCGCTGGTAGGTCTTCTGCGTCCCGCCGTCGAAGTGAAAGAGGTTCGTACCGCGGATCCGCGTCGACTCGGCCTCGTCGCCCGGCGCCTCCCAGGGCCAGTGCGGCGCGTTGAAATGGAGGCTGAGGAAGAACGGCTGCCGCGACTGGGTGTAGCGCCGGATCACCTCCTCGGCGCGCGCGCCCAGAAGGTCCGTGAGATACCCCGCCTGCTCGACCGGCACGTCGTCGTCCCAGAGATCGGCCTTTTGATCGGTGCCCGCGTGCGAGTAGTAGTCGACGGCGCCGCCACGGAACCCGTAGAAGTGATCGTAGCCGCTCAGAAGCGGACCGAATTTCGGCAGGCGGCCGAGATGCCATTTCCCGACCAGCGTCGTCGCATAGCCCGCCTTCCGGAGAAGCGACGCAAGCGTCGGCTCCTCGGGCGGCAGCCCGACGGTTCCCGCGGTGGCCAGCGGCTCCTCGAGACCGATCGGGAGGCGGTACTGATAGCGCCCGGTGATCAGCGCGACGCGAGTGGCGGTACAGACCGCTGAGTTCGCGTACGCCTGAAGAAAGCGCACGCCAGTCGCGGCAAGACGATCGACGTTCGGCGTTTGCAGGTCCGGCCGGCCGTAGCAGGCGACGTCGGCATATCCGAGATCGTCGGCGAGGATGAAGACGATGTTGGGGCGACGGGACGCCGGCTGCCCGAACGCGCCGCGGATGCTTGACGAAAGGGCGATCGCCCCGGCGGCGGCCTGCCACAACAGCGTCCGACGGGAGACGTCATGCGACATTTCAGCGCACCTCGAAGATCGCCAGGAGTATAGCCGAGGAAAACAAAAGCCCCGCCGATCGCGCGATCGGCGGGGCCTTCCTGGGTTTCGACTTTTAACTTCTAACTTTTAGCTTTTAACTTTCAACTACCGCCCGCCTTTCGTGGAGTGGTCGCGCGTCGGGCGGTACCCTTCGCGGGCTTGGTGGCCTTCTTGCCGCCGCCACCCGGCTCGTTGTCGTCCTTCTTGCCGCGCAGCCGTTCGGCCGCGGCGCGGAGACGGCCGCCGACACCCTTCGCCTTCGGCTTCGGTTCTTCTCCCTCGGGCGTCTCGGCCTTGGCCTTCGGATCGTATTCGCTGCCGACGAGCTCCACCTGTGCCACTTCGGCGCTGTCGCCCTTCCGGAAACCCACCCGCAGCAGGCGCGTGTAGCCGCCGGGCCTGGTGGCAAAGCGCGGGGCGATCGTGTCGAACAGCTTGGTGACGATCTCGCGATCCTGCAGATCCTGCATGACCAGGCGGCGTGCGTTCAGCGTGTGCCCGTTCTTGTCGCCGCCGGCGAGTCCGCGCTTGGCGACCGTGATGAGCCGTTCGACGAACGGCCGCAGTTCTTTTGCCTTCGGCACGGTCGTCGTCAGGTGCTCGTAACGAATGAGAGCGGTCGCCTGGCTCCGCAGCAGGGCGATGCGGTGGTCGGTGACGCGTCCCAGTTTTCTGTGTGCGACTCGGTGTCTCATAACTGCAATCCTGTAGGGATTGGGGCAGAGGGGTTAGGGATTAGGATGTCGGCTGTCTTCCTAACCTTCGCGCTAATCCCTAATCCCCAGTCCCTGATCCCTTTTCAGTCCCTATTCGTGCGAAGCCGTGGCCTGATCGACCCGCATGCCGAGGCCAAGGCCCATGGTTGTCAGGATTTCCTTGATTTCGTTCAGGCTCTTGCGCCCGAAGTTCTTCGTCTTGAGCATCTCCGCCTCGGTCTTCTGCACCAGTTCGCGAATCGTGCGGATGTTCGCGTTCTTGAGGCAGTTGTACGACCGCACCGAGAGCTCGAGCTCCTCGACGCTCTTGTCCAGATTCTCGTTGCTGGCGCCGGCGCGCGGCTGGTCGGCCATCGCCTCGACCTGCTGCTCCGCGCCTTCCTCGAGGTTGATGAAGATGTTGAGGTGGTCGCGCACGAGCTTTGACGCGAGTGAAATCGCGTCACGCGGGTTGATCGAGCCGTTGGTCCAGACATCGACCGTGAGCTTGTCGTAGTCGGTCGTCTGTCCGAGGCGGGCCGCCTCGACGAGATAGTTGACCTTCTTCACCGGCGAATGCACCGAGTCGATCGGGATCCAGCCAATGCCGAGGTCCTCGTCGAAGTTCTTGTCGGCCGAGACGTAGCCGCGCCCGCGCTTCAGGCGCATCTCCATGTGCAGCTTGCCGTGATCGGCGACGGTCGCGATGTGCGCGTCCGGCTCCAGGATCTCGACGTCGCCGTCCGCCTGGATGTCGCGGCCGCGGACTTCACCCGGTTTGTCGACCTTGATGATCAGCGACTTGGTCTGGTCGCTGTGGAGCTTGACCGGGATCTGTTTCAGGTTGAGGATGATGTCGGTCGCATCCTCGACGACGCCGGGAATCGGCGAGAACTCGTGCAGCACGCCGTCAATTTTCACGGCCGTGATCGCCGCGCCCTCGATCGAGGAGAGCAGCACGCGCCGCAGCGCGTTGCCGATGGTCGTGCCGAAACCGCGTTCGAACGGCTGCGCGTAGAAGCGGCCGAAGCGGTCGGTGAGCGTCTCGCGCTCGAATTCGAGTCTCTTCGGACGCTGAAAACCTTTCCACAACATGGTGCTGTCCTTTCGCCAACGGGCCCGCAGACGGGCCTCCAGACCTGCAAGTGACCGCCGACCTCCCGCCGCAGGTCTGTGTAAGGCTGCGGGCCGGCGGCTGACTACTTCGAATACAACTCGACGATCAGCTGCTCCTGAACCGGCAGATTGATCTGCTCGCGTGTCGGCATCGAGTTGACGCGGCCGCTGATGGTGTTGGCGTCGAACGACAGCCACTCCGGGATGCCGCGCCCCTTCACTTCCTCCATCGCATGCTCGATCGTCGGATTCTTCTGCGTGCGCCCGAGGACGGTGACCACGTCGCCTTCCTTCACCGAGTACGACGGGATGTCCACTTTCTTGCCGTTCACGAGAAAGTGGCCGTGGCGGACCAGTTGGCGGGCCTGCGGCCGCGACGTCGCGAGTCCCAGCCGATAGACGACGTTGTCGAGCCGCCGTTCGAGGAGCTGCAGCAGCGTCACGCCGGTGATGCCGCGCGCGCGCTCGGCGGCTTCGAAGTAGCCGCGGAACTGATCCTCGAGCACCCCGTAGATGCGCTTGACCTTCTGTTTCTCGCGCAGCTGCAGGCCGTAGCCGGCGAGCTTCGCCTTCCGCGTCTTGCCGTGCTGCCCGGGCGGGAAATTGCGCTTTTCGATGGCGCACTTCTCCGTGTAGCACCGC
>Ga0111538_10013930_pt1 | contig 10600 bp, 7 predicted proteins | sample SoiMethybrSBSTD1_FD_79669 | JGI IMG/M metagenome (GOLD analysis project Ga0111538, IMG submission 79669) | Bulk soil microbial communities from a Populus tree surrounding site in Tennessee, USA - Soil MetaG P. TD hybrid SBSTD1 (version 2)... | ecosystem: Environmental > Terrestrial > Soil > Tree... | reverse complement strand
GTCGGGCGGCTCGACAAGCTCACGTCAGGCGTGGTCATCGTCGCGCGAAGCGCGCAGGCGCACGCGAAGCTGCAGCGCGCGCTGTCGCCGACGCCGGCGGCGCCCCATTGCGAGAAGGACTACCTGGCCATCGTGTACGGACACGTGAGGGCCCGCCGCGGCACGATCGATCTCCGTCTGGGCCACGATCGGCACGATCGCCGCCGCATCGTCGCCTCGACCGCTGCCGGCGCGGCGAGCCTGACGCGGTTCGAGCGCGTCGCTCACGTCGCGGCGCCGCGGGTCGGGCTGTCGCTGCTCCGTTGCCGTCTGGTGACCGGACGACGGCATCAGATTCGCGTCCATCTGGCGGCGCGCGGCTGGCCGATTGTCGGCGATCCCACGTATGGTGAAGCGGGCTGGTCGAAGGTGGACGACGCCGATCTCGCCGCGGCGCTGGGGGCGTTTCCGCGGCAGGCGCTTCACGCGTGGCGGGTGTCGTTCATCCACCCCGAAACGCGCGCTCGTGTCGTCGTCGCAGCGCCACTGCCTTCTGATTTTGAAAGGCTGCTGTCCGTGACGGGCCTCGCGTCGCGCGGCCTGGAATTTTAACGGAACGCCGGCGTACGAACCGTCAACACTCCCCGACCGGGAGTCACGCTTGCCTGCCGCGTCACGATGCGGCGCGTCTTCGACAACGACGTCACCTCGATGTCCACACGCGACGCGGATCCCAGGCCGATGTGCACGGGCATCACGTTCTGAGAACAATAGCCGCTGCCCGTATCGACGAGACCCGAGCCCAGCAGCCGCCGCGTTCCAGCCGCGTAGACGCGCACCTCCGACCCCGCACGCGTGTCGAGGCCACGGTCGTCGACCACCCTGACTTCGACCGACTGCCTCGCGCGTGCTGGTTCGAGCAGATTCCTGTACAGCGGATGCGCACCGGTCGGGTTGTTGTTGGTCAGCGAGAGATCGAGGTCGCCGTCGTTGTCGAAGTCCACCCACTGCACGCCGTGCGTGGCGCCATGCGGCAGCTTCAGTGTCGGCAGGACATCCAGGAACCGGCCGCCGCCCTCACGATGAAACAGAAAGTCGTGCTCCTTGATCGGCTGATCGAAGTACGACGAGACGTAGAGATCGGGACGGCCGTCGTTGTCGTAGTCGCCCCATCGCGACGGCGTCGCTTTGTCTCCGCCCTGCACACCGTATTCGGCTGCGGCCTCGACGAACCGCCCGCGACCAAGGTTGCGGTAGAGGAAGTTGGCGCCATAGCCCGCGACGAAGATATCCAGGTGTCCGTCGCCGTCGACGTCAGTCACACTGGGACCGTTGCTGCCGGCAGTCTCCGGGCGTCCCGGGGCGTCGACACCGAGCTCGGCCGCCACGTCCACGAAGCGCGCGCCGTCGTTGCGAAACAGCCCGTTGGCGTCGCCGTTCTGGTTGGCCACGAAGACATCGAGATCCCCGTCTTCGTCGAAATCGAACCACACCGCCCCGACGGTGCGGCGCCGGTCGTCCACGTGCAGTTCCACACCGACGCTCGTGAACCGTCCGGCGTCATTGCGAAACAACATGTTCGGCGCGTCGCGGAACGCGACGAACAGATCGAGGTCGCCATCGTTGTCGTAGTCGATCCATGAGACCTGGCGCGTTTCGCCGATCGCGTCGACGCCCAGCGCCGCCCCGACGTCAGTGAAATGGGTGCCGTTGCCGTCGTTGCGATAGAGACGGTTGCGGGTTTCCGATCGGCGCGTGAAGCCGACATACAAATCGACGTCGCCGTCGCCGTCGAAGTCGCCCCACGCCGCGGCGCGCGTGTCGGTGAGGTCGGCAATCCCCGCCGCCGCCGCGACCTCCACGAATCGTCCGCCGTCGTTGCGATACAGGCGATTGGGCTTCCCGTCCTGGAATCCGACGAACAGATCGAGATCGCTGTCGCCGTCGATGTCCGCCCATGCATTGGGCTGCCCCCCGGGGGCGGCGAACAACTCCGGCTGCACCAGCTCGAATTGAGGGCCGGACGGCGCCTGCGCCAACGCGATCAGCATCACGATCGGAAGTCGCATAACTTCAACCTTTGACGGTCATGCCTCGAGCCGTCAGCCGCGCGCGCACACGATCGCGAAGATCCCCCTGAAGCTCGATGGCGCCATCCGCGACGGTGCCGCCGGTGCCGCAGGTGCGTTTCAGATCCTGACAGAGTTCCTTCAGAAACGCCGCGTTGTTCGGCAGGTTGTCGACAACCGTCACCGTCTTCCCGCCGCGGCCGTTCTTTTCCACTCTGAGCTTCGCGACGATGCGGGTGGGAATCGACTCGGTGGCGGCCTGGCGGCTGCACTGACAGTCCGCCTCGGGCCAGCCGCAGCCGGCGCACATCCGCCCCAGACCCGTGGAGTAGACGAGCCGCGCCTTACCGCGGTCGGTCATGCCGCCATCATAGCCGCGAGCGCTGCCTTCCGCATTGTCACCGTGGCTTCATCTGCAGGCCGGTAGGATGGCGCGAATCAGGAGGGTGACCATGCCACGAATCTTCGTCGTGCTGACGGCCATCGGGATCTCGGCGTCGGTCAGCTTGGCGCAGCCCGCTTCGAGCGGTCCTTACAGGATTCTGAGGACGGCGAAAGTCGGAGGAACGGGCGGGTTCGACTACGTTTTCGCCGATGCGGTCGGGCGGCGGCTCTACATCCCCAGGAGCGGCCAGGGCGCGCGGGTGACCGTCTTCAATCTCGACACGCTCGAGCCGGTCGGCGAAATCCCCAACACCAACGCGCGTGGCGCCACCGTCGACCCCAAGTCGGGCCACGGCTTCAGCAGCAGCAAGCCGGTCGCGATGTGGGATACGAAGACGCTCGCGGTGCTCAAGACAATCGACGTCCAGGGCAATCCGGATGGCATCCTGTTCGATCCTTTCAACCAGCGCGTCTGGGTGTTCAGCCACAGCGCGCCGAACGCGACCATTATCGACGCCAGGGACGGATCCGTGGTCGGGACGCTGGATCTGGGAGGCGCGCCGGAGCAAGCGGTCACCGATGGCAACGGCCATATCTACGTCGCCATCGAAGACAAGGACAACGTCGCCGTGGTCGACACCAGAGCGCTGCAGGTGACCGCGCACCACGACATCTCAACGAAAGCGAAGGTGCCAGCCGGCCTGGCGTTCGACGTCAGGAACAAAATCCTCTTCGTCGGCTGCCGCAACACGCCGACAATGGTGATCATGACAACGGAGGGCAAGATCCTCGCGGCGCTGCCAATCGGCGCCGGGGTCGACGGCGCGGTCTTCAATCCCGCGACGATGCAGACGTTCAGCTCGCAAGGCGACGGCACGCTGACCGTCATCAACGAAAAGAGTCCGACGAGCTTCGATGTCGCGCAGACCGTGCAGACCAAGGTCAGCGGAAAGACGCTGACTCTCGACTCGAAGACGAATCAGATTTACGTGATTGCCGCGGAATACGGCCCGCCGCCGCCACCGCCCACCGCCGGCGGCCGCGCCGGCCGCGGCGCGATGATCCCGGATTCGTTCTCCATCCTTGTCCTTGGCAACAAGCAATAGCGAACGCCGGATTCCCACGGCCGGACACGACGCGCGTGTTCACCGTGGAAGTCCGGCCGATTTCCTGCTCCTTCCCAGGCCGCCGCGGGCACAGCCATTGCTGGACACCGGCGAATGAGCTCCCTCTGGCAGGACGTTCGCGTCGCCATTCGTGGTTACGCGAAAGAGCCGCTGTTCACCCTGGCAGTACTCGCAGTCCTGGGCCTCGGCATGGGCGCCAACAGCGCGATCTTCAGTTTCGTGTACGGTGTCCTGCTGCGGCCGCTCGACTACCCGCACGCATCGGAGCTCCTCGACATATCGCAGCGCAACAGCGAGACGGCGCAGCGCCAACTCCTGTCGCCGCCCAACTACTTCGATCTGCAGGAACAGGTGCAGGCGTCGATGGGGCTCGCCGCGTACTGGACGCCGAATGTCACCATCACAGGAACGGGCGGCGTTCCCGAGAAAGTACTCGCGGCGACCTGCTCGTCGTCGATCTTTGATGTGATCGGTGTCAGCCCGATCGCCGGCCGTGCGTTCATCGCCGACGACGATGTATCGGGCGCGAGACGGGTGGCGGTGATCGGGCATGGTCTGTGGCAGCGCCGATTCGGCGCCGACCCCGCCGCGATCGGTCGCGAGCTGACCCTCGACGGTATGCCGACCCTGATTGTCGGCGTGATGCCGCCGGACTTCGCGTTTCCGGTCGCGGGCACAGAGCTGTGGATCCCGCTCAGGCTGTCGCGCACGCAACCGCCGAACCCCGCTATTACACCCGGCGCCTATCGCGGCTACAACATTCTGAGCGTCGTCGGCCGGCTGAAACCCGGCGTCACCATCGAGCGGGCGCGGGCGGAATTCGCGATCGTCGCGGCGCAGCTGGCGCGGGCGCATCCCGACACCAATCACCACGCCGAACTGATGGCGGATAGCCTGCAGGACGCTGTCGTCGGACCGATCCGACCGGCGCTGCTGCTGTTGCTCGGCGCGGTCGCGTGCGTATTGCTCATCGCGTGCGCCAACATTGCCAGCCTCCTGCTCGTGCGCGCGATCAGACGATCGCGGGAGATCACCATCCGGATGGCACTCGGCGCCGACCGCGCGCGGCTCGCGCGTCAGATGTTCACCGAGAGCCTGGTGCTCGCGCTGGCCGGCGGCGGCATCGGTCTCGTCGTCAGCGCGTGGTTGCTCGAGCTGTTGTTGCGCGTCGCGCCGCCCGGCATTCCGCGGCTTGAACAGGTACGCATGGACGGCGGGGTGATGGCGTTCACGCTGCTGATCGCGATGGCCGCCGGGGTGCTCTTCGGACTCGCGCCAGCGTTCCAGGTGCGGTCGCATCGACTGCGCGATGCCCTGGTGGCGTCGGGACGCGGCCTGGTCGCAGGCGCGCAGCACCGTGCCCGGCAGGCGCTCGTGGTCGGCGAAATCGCCTTATCGCTGATGCTGCTCATCGGAGCCACGCTGCTCATCCAGAGCTTCGCCCGCATCCAGCGCGTGGATGTCGGATTCCGATCGGCCGCTGTGCTCACGGTCGACAGAATCGAGCTGCCGCCGGGCCGCGCGGCGGCGACATCGAGCGCCGCGTTCTTCGAGTCGCTGGTCCGCGCGCTACGGAACGTTCCGGGCGTGGAGTCAGCGGCCGTAACGCTCGGGCTGCCTCTCGATTCCCGCGCACGGTTTTTCGTCGACGACAGCACGTTCTCGATTCCCGGTCAGCCGCCGGTTCCTGCGGCCGAGCGGCCCTCTGCCCCGCTGCACGTCGTGAGCCACGACTACTTCGCCGTCATGGGCGTGCCGCTCAGAGCGGGGCGTTGGTTCACGGAGCATGACGGGGCGGACGCGCCGGGCGTCGTCATCATCAACGAAACGATGGCCCGGCGCTTCTGGCCGAATGACAACCCGATCGGACGCCGCATCGCGCACGATCTCTCGATCGTGCCGCGTCAACAGACCGTGCGCGCCATCGTGGGCGTCGTCGGCGACGTGCGTCATTTCGCGGTCGAGCGCGCGGCCGAACCGCAGATGTTCGTGCCCCACGCACAGATGCCCTGGCCTTCGATGGCGGTGGTGCTTCGCAGCCGACTCGATGCCCAGGCACTGACGCGCGAGGTCAGACAAACCGTGTGGAGCATCGATGGCACTCTTCCGGTCCCACCGCTCCGCCGTCTCGACGACGTGTTCGCGGGGGCGGTCGGTCAACCACGCTTTCGCGCGTGGCTGCTCGGCCTGTTCGGCGCCATGGCCGTGCTGCTGGCCATGACGGGGCTCTACGGCACGATGGCCTACAGCGCGCAGCAGCACACCCGCGAGATCGGTTTGCGAATGGCGCTTGGTGCCACGCCGCAACAGGCCACGTCGCGACTGCTGCGCAGCGGCTTGACGATTGCGGCGCTCGGAATAGCGCTCGGTCTCGCCGGCTCATTCGCCGTCGCACGCGCGTTGTCGACGATGCTGTTTGGCGTCGGAACGAGCGATCCGGCCACGTTCATCGCCGCACCGGCGGTGCTCGTGCTGCTGGCGGCGCTCGCCTCCTACCTGCCGATGCGTCAGGCGCGGCGGCTCGATCCGCTCAAGGCCATCAACGCGAACTCTTGAGCTCCTGATACAGCTGGCCGACGAAGCGGTCGGCGGTCATCGGCGTGGCACCGGTGACTTTGCTGTCGAACTCGGCCGTCAGTTTCGCCGCGACGACTTCTTCCTGCGTCTTGCCCTGGCGGACGAGCGGCGCCACTTTGTCGCGCACCCCCTCCATCATCGCCTTGTGCGCCGCCACGGCCGTCTTGTCGACGATGGCGCCGTGGCCCGGAACGATCTTCGTGTCGGGACGGGCGAGCTTGATGATGGCGTCGAAGCCCGCCAGCATGCCGTTCATCGTGCCGCCATTGGCGCGGTCGATGTTCGGATACCCGGTCGAGCGATAGAAATCGCCGGTCATGATCACGTTCGTGTTCGCGAAATAGACCATCGTGTCGCCGTCGGTGTGGGCGACCGGTACCGGAATCAGCTGTACGTCCTCGCCGTTCATGTGAAACACGACCGGGGCGTCGTAGGTGACCACCGGCAGGCCGGCGGCGGCAGTCGGCACGCCAGGCTGGCCGTTGGCGAGCGGCGCCGGCTTCATCAACCGCGCGCGCAGATTCTCGCGCGCCAGGATCGTCGCGCCGAGCTTGCCGATGTTCTCGTTGCCGCCGGTGTGGTCGCCGTGCACGTGCGTGTTGACGAGGAAGCGAATGCGGCCATCGGAAATCTGTTTGATGGCCGCGACAATTTTGTCGCTCAACGGCGCGAACTGCGCGTCCACCATCAGCACGCCGTCCGGCCCGGCGAGCACGCCGATCGTGCCGCCCGATCCTTCGAGCGTGTAGAAGTTTCCACCGATTTTCGTCGTCTTGATCTGGACCTGACTGAAGTCCTGTTGCGCCAGGACGATGCCACCGGACACCGCCGCGACCGCGACGCCTATCAGCATTCCTCTCATCGCAAGGCTCCTTTTCTGGCCCATACTATGCCGCATGACGAACCTGAATGAAACGAGGAGACGCTTCCTCGCGTACTTCACGAGCGTGGGCCTTGGCGGAACGCTGGCGCCGGGAATTCTGTGGGCGCGGATGCAGGACGCGGGCGCGAAAAAGCTGACCGCGGCGATGGTGGCGGATGCGATGAAGCTGTCCGGTCTCGAGTTCACCGAGGCCGACTTGAAGAGTATGGCCGACGCCGCCAATCAGAATCTGACGCGCTACGAGGAACTGCGCACCATTCACATTCCGAACGACGTGTCGCCGCCCTTTCACTTCAGCGCGATCGTCCCGGGCATCGAGGTGAATCGGACGAAGCTGCCGTTTCGTCTGAGCGCCGCGCCGGCGGTGAAGCGCCCGGCCAATCTCGAGGAAGCCGCGTTCTGGCCGGTCCGTCACCTCGCGGAGCTGATCCGCACGCGCCAGGTCACGTCAGTCGAGCTCACCGAGATGTATCTGGCGCGGCTCCACCGCTACAACGCCAAACTGAACAACGTCGTCACGTTCCTCGACGACTACGGGCGGGCCGAAGCGAAGCGCGCCGACGCGGAGATTGCCGCCGGCAAATACAAAGGGCCGCTGCACGGCATTCCCTGGGGAGCCAAGGACATCATCTCGGTCAAAGGCTACAAGACCACGTGGGGATCGCCCGCGTTCAAGGAGCAGTCGTTCGACTACGACGCCAGCGTCGTCGAACAGCTGCGCGACGCCGGCGCGGTGCTGATTGCGAAAGTCACGACGGGCGAGCTCGCGAGCGGCGATCAGTGGTTCGGCGGCCAGACGAAGAGCCCGTGGAATCTCGCGCAGGGCTCGAGCGGATCGTCGGCCGGTCCCTCGTCGGCGACGGCCGCCGGGTGCATCGGATTCGGCATCGGCACCGAGACGAGCGGCTCGATTCTGAGTCCCGCCGCGCGCTGCGGCCTCGCCGGCCTGCGGCCGACGTTCGGCCGCATCAGCCGTTACGGCGTCATGGCGCTGTCGTGGACGCAGGATCGGCTCGGTCCGCTCTGCCGCTATGCGGAAGACTGCGCCATCGTCATGCAGGCGATCGCGAAGCCTGACGGACGCGACATGAGCGTGTCGGACATCCCCTTCAACTGGAACGCGCAGCTCGACGTCAAGAAGCTGCGCGTCGGCATCATTCAATCGTCGTTCGACGAATTGACGAACGCCGACGCCAAACGCAACGCGGCACGCACGTTGGAGACGCTGCGATCGATCGGCGTGTCCAACCTGAGTCCGGTGACCGTGCCCGAGACGCCGTTCAACATCAACGGCATCAGCGCCATCGGCGTCGAGTCGGCGGTGTTCTTCGACGAGCCCGCGCGCACGGGAAAGATGAAGGAGGCCCGCGGCGGCGGACGCTACAACGGCCGGCTGGTGCCCGCGGTCGAGTACCTGAAGCTGCAGCGCGCCCGCATGATGATGATGACGCAGCTCGCCGAGGCGACCGCTCACGTCGACGTCTACGTCGTCGCGTCGAACAACACCGGCGGCGAAGGCGGGCGGGGCGGCCGCGGCGCGGGGGCGACGGGGACGACCCTACCCGACACGACGACGCCGCCGGCAGCGGCGGCCGGCGAACCGCCGCGACCGCAAACCCCGACGCAGCGCCATTTTGCGATGGCCAACCTGGCCTGCTATCCGGCGATCAACATTCCGAACGGTTTCGCCGAGAACGGCAGCCCGACCAACGCGGTGTTCTACGCGCGGCCGTTTGGGGAGATGGAGGTGATCGCGCTGGCGAAGGCGTATCAGGACGCGGCCGGTTTCCACCTGAAACGTCCGACGGCGCTCGATACGTAACGGCAGTGCTAGAATCAACGTCGCGTTCCGATATGCAGATTACCCAGCGTGAGGTCCGCGGCGTGATCATCCTGGACCTCGAGGGCCGCCTGGTCCTCGAGGACGGCGTCACGCCGTTCGTCGAGCGGATGAACGCGCTCGGCCACCGCGGCGGCACGCGAATCCTGCTCAACTTCGAGAAGGTGACGTACCTCGACAGCGCCGGCGTCGGCGCGGTGGCGTGGAAATACGTCACGGTCCGCAAACGCAACGGCGACGTCAAGCTCCTGAACCTTCACCCCAAGAGCCACACCGTCCTGAAGACGACGAAGCTGCTCACGATTCTCGAATCGTTCGATTCCGAGGACGAGGCCATCAACAGCTTCGTCGATCGGGACGACGACGAGGACACCAACCCGATCTTCACTTGAGAGTTCTCAAGTTCGGCGGCTCTTCGCTCGCCACCCCCGATCGCATCCGTGACGTCGTCCGCATCGTCCTCGACGAGGCGCGGCAGGACGCCGTCATCGTCGTCGTCTCGGCATTTCAGGGGATTACGAATCAGCTGATCGACAGCGCGCGGCTCGCGGAGAGCGGCGACCGGCGCTACGAACAGGAGTGGGCATCGATCGCCAAACGTCACCGCGCGGCGATCGACGATCTCGTCGGACCTCGCCGCGGCCGCCGTACCCGCGTCGCGGCCGACGCGCTGCTCTCGGAGCTCCACGACGCCCTGCACGGCATTCAACTGCTCGGCCATTGCCCGCCCCGGGCCTTGGACGTCGTGGCGAGTTTCGGCGAGCGTCTCTCGGCGCTCATCGTCGCCGCCTACGTGCACCGCTTCCGCCCTGCGCGCTTTGCCGACGCCCGCGAATTCGTGATCACCGACGACCAGTTCACGCACGCGAACGTCATCTTCAGCCGGACGAACCGCGCGGCGCGGCGGTACTTCGCGCCGCTGCTGCGCGGCCGCCGGCGGGTCATTCCCATCGTGACCGGCTTCATCGGCTCGACCGTCGACGGCCGGACGACGACGATCGGCCGGAACGGATCGGACTATACCGGCGCCATCGTCGGCGCGGCGGTGGATGCGTCCGTGATCGAGATCTGGACGGACGTCGACGGCGTGCTGAGCGCCGATCCCAAAGCCGTGCCCGCGGCGTTCGTCCTGCCGCAGATCAGCTACGAAGAAGCGATGGAGCTGTCGTACTTCGGCGCCAAGGTCCTGCACTCCGCGGCGATTGCGCCGGCGGTGGCGAAGGGGATCCCGCTGCTGATCAAGAACACGTTCAACCCCGCCGCGCCGGGCACGCTGATCTCGAAGAGCACGGGAGATCAGGGACATCCAGCGAAGGGGATCAGCTCGGTCGGTGATCTGACGCTGCTCACGATCCGCGGCTTGACGATGGTCGGCGTACCGGGGATTGCCGAGCGGCTGTTCCGCGCGCTGGCCGCCCGCCAGGTCAACGTGATCCTGATTTCGCAGGCGTCGTCCGAGCACACGATCTGTTTCGCCGTGCAGACATCTGACGCCGCGGCGGCGGTGCAGGCGATCCACGACGAGTTCCGCTTCGAGTTCCACAACCGCCTGACCGCGGTCGACGAAAAGTCAGGTCAGATGATCCTCGCCGTCGTCGGCGAGGGGATGAAGGGGCGACCGGGCGTCGCCGGCGAGGTGTTCGGGGCGCTGGGCCGCAACAACATCAACATCAGCGCGATCGCCCAGGGCGCGTCGGAGCGCAACATCTCGTGCGTCATCGACGCGTCACACCAGGTCCGC
>Ga0111538_10013929_pt1 | contig 10601 bp, 8 predicted proteins | sample SoiMethybrSBSTD1_FD_79669 | JGI IMG/M metagenome (GOLD analysis project Ga0111538, IMG submission 79669) | Bulk soil microbial communities from a Populus tree surrounding site in Tennessee, USA - Soil MetaG P. TD hybrid SBSTD1 (version 2)... | ecosystem: Environmental > Terrestrial > Soil > Tree... | reverse complement strand
GCCGCCGTCGCCCGCCGGATGCCCTGCGCACCTGCCCGCTGTGCCGCGGCCGGTTCCCATGTCCTGTGTGCTGGGAGCCGAGCGACGAGCAGCACTGGCTCATCGTCATGCGCTGCGGCGACTGCGGCTCGCGCTACGAGATCTCGATCACCAACGAGCGCGCCAAGCGGCTCGATCGCGAGCTCGACCTCGATCAGCGGGCCATCCGCCGGGTCCTCGACACGCTGGACCGCGAGCGGATGGCCGCCGAGATCGAGGACTTCGTCACGGCGCTGGATCGCGACCTGATCGACCCGGCCGACTTCGCGCCGCGCTGACCGGCTCAGTCGGCCAGCACGCCGGACATGGCGTGGATGCCGACGTCCATCAGCTTCCAGGCGCCGCCGGCGTGGAACGGCTCACCGGCGGCGAACCGCATCGGCACGGAGACGCCGAGCACCTTCTTGCCGAGGCGCCAGACGGGCGACGTCCCGACCTTGTAGTCGCCGTCCGCGTCCGGTCGCACGCGGACCGGATGGCGCGGATCGCCGGTCACCTCGACCGGCACCTGCGCGAACGTCGCCTTGTCGAACATCTCCATGATGCACATGCTCACGGGGTCGAACGGCTGCGTGAACGCGCGCCCGTCGACCTCGGCGGCGATGTGCTCGGCGACGGTGTCAGCCTGCAGGAACGCCAGGAACGCCTGCTTGATCGGGAAGTCACCGGCATCGCCCGGCGCGTAGATGTCGCCGTGACCCTGCACCTGGCGCGTGTCGGGCTCGGTCAGCAGGAACCCGCGGTCGTCGCTCGGCAGGCCGTCGTAGCGCACCGCCGAGACGTACGGTGGGAACGCGATCACGTGGTCGAAGCCGCGCGTGGTCCCGTCGGCGTAGAGCGCCTCGCCGGCGCGGACCTCGGTGACGACCTCGTTGACGTGGCCGTCGATGCCGCGGTCGCGGAACTCGTCGGTGACGACGTCGTGCAGCCGCGGGCCAAACGCCTGGATGTAGGTGTCCTCGTAGGTCGACCAGGTGATGTCGACGCGGTGGCGGACGCCCTGACGGCGCAGCCACGTCTCGAACATCAGGACGAGCTCGTACAGCGGTCCGGCACACTTGTTGTTGGGCGGCACGAGGAACAGCACCCGCTGCTCCCGTGCTCGCCGGGCGAGCGCGCGGACGTCCTCGAAGCGGCGGCGGACGCCGAGCATCGAGTCGGGCGTCCAGATCGTCGCCGCATGCTCGGTCAAACCGGGCACCTCATCCGGGCGCATGCCGGCGCCGGTGGCGATGATCAGACGGTCGTAGCCGAAGCGCTGCCCGTCCTCCAAGCTCACCAGGCGGGAGTCGGGGTCGACAGCCGCGACGCGACCGACGACGAGGTCGATGGCGCGCCGGCCGAGCGGCTTGGCGAGCGGTACGTAGAGCGACTCTGGATCAGCGCCGAACGGGACGTAGATGCTGTTCGGGCGAAAGACGAACCGGTCGGAGTCGCACACGAGCCGGATGTCGACGTCGTCATGCAGGCGCATGCGGAGCAGGAACGCCGTCTCGAGGGCCGCGAACCCTCCGCCGAGCACCAGGATGTTGAGCTTGGCGGACATACCATGACGATGACCGCTCCGGGGTTGTTCGGCATCCGTTGATCTGCCTGCAAATCGCGGTGGAAACCCGCATTCGGGCTAGCGAAGGCCGGGCGCGTGTCGCGCGGCGCTTAGGCTCCCGCTCAGTGCACCTCGAGCTCGAGCGGGACACCGCAAAGTCCTTTCCGCCGGTCGACGATCCCGTGTCCGTGACGAGTGCGCGTGTCTGGATGTGCAAGTACCGCTCGCTTGCGCCGCTTGCGGCCCTGACGAATCTGCGGGTGCTCGAGATCGCCAACTATCCCGACCCGACTCTCGACCCGCTCGCGTCGTTGTCTGAGCTCGAGGAGCTACGCATCCTCCATCTGCCGAAGGTCGATGATCTGGCGCCGCTCTCGCGGCTCGTCCGCCTTCATCGGCTGGCTCTCGCGACACTTCCGGGCTGGGATGCATCCGGGAAGGTCACGCAGGTTCACTCGCTCGATCCGATCACGCAGTTGCCGAGCTTGGAGCGCCTCGAGCTCTATGGCGTGGTCCCGCCCGATCGGAGCGTCGAGTCGATCCTGCAGAGCCGATCGCTGCGCGAGGTTCGCGTAAGCAAGTACCCACGCGCAGAGGTCACGCGCCTGCTGCCCGTGTGGTTCGGGCCGTCGCCGCCCGGACTTTCGCATTGAACCGATGTCACGCCGGGTACTGCGGGCGCCCGGTGGGCCGGTAGATCTGGATCGTTACGCCCTTCGAGTCCACTCGCGACTCGACCAGGTCGAGCGCGATGTCCGGGCCGGCGTCGGGGAACAGCCGCGCGCCCTGGCCGAGCACCACGGGGACGATGATCAGCTGGATCTCGTCGACGAGGTCGTGGTCGAGCAGCGACCGGATCAGGGCGCCGCTGCCGTGCACCTGCAGCTCACCTCCCGGCTTGGCCTTCAGCTCGCCGATGGCCGCCGCGAGGTCACCGGAAAGGACGGTCGTGTCCGCCCATTGCGGGTCGGTGATCGTGGTCGATGCGAGGTACTTGGGCGTTGTGTTCAAGGCGTCCGCGATCGGATGGCTGCCCGGGTCCTTCGCGCCCCAGTAGGCGGCGAAGAGCTCGTAGGTCCGCCGGCCGAACAGGAACGCGTCGGCGCGCCGGTAGGTCTCGGTGATGAACGTGCGGGTGTCGTCGTCGCCTACGCCCAGGGCCCATCCGCCGCGCTCGAATCCGTTCCTGCGGTCCTCATCCGTCGCGCCGCCGTTGCCCTGCATCACGCCATCGACGGTGACTTGCGTCTGGGTCGTCAGCTTCATCGTCGCGGTTCCCTTCTCGTCGCGTTGAGCACTGGTCGCTACGACCGGGCCACCGCGCCGAACTCATCGGTCATGGACCGGAAACCCGCGCTGTCGTACTCGCTCGCTCCGCGTCAGTCGCAGGCGTCCTCGGCAGGCCTCGCGACGGGACCACCGAGCCGCCCGATGGCGAACGGACCTTCGCGGCGGGCGACGACAGATCCGGTCCGCACACCGACACCGATCGCGCCGTCGCCGCGGCCCGCGACGGTGCACCGCACCGTGAGCGCGTAGAGGCGAGCCCCGCTTGCGACCGGTGCCGACGCCGCGGCCGGCACGGACGGGTGCGCCGCGACGAGCGCGAGACGACGGTCGTACACGAGGCTGCCCAGACCGACCGCGACGCCGCCGGCGACCGGCGTCAGCCAGCCGCCCGGCGCGTCGGTGACTTCACGGCTGACCGTGAGCGCCCGACGGTCGAGGCTGGCGAGATTGTTCTCGGCATCGGCGACGATGCCGGGTGTCACGAACCGGTAGACCGAGCCGGTCAGGCCGATGGGATGATCGGCGCCGCCGAGGGGGACCAGAGCGTGACGGTACGGCGCGACCGCGCCGGTGGTCGTCGACACGAGCACCATGCCGTCGCGCAGTGAGCCGCCCATGAAACTGGGCGTGACGCCGGCGGGCAGACCGAAGCGGTAGCGCCGAACCCGCCGCCCGTCGGCGCGGAGCTCATCCAGCTCGAGGCCGTCGCGGGTGCGCTGGAGCACGCGGACGCGCCTGCCGCTGACCTCGGCATCGAGGCGCTCGCCGAGTCGGACGCGGCGCGTGATGCGCCCGGTCGCCAGCAGCACTGCGCGGAGCTCCTCGCTGCCGGAGGCATCGAAGCCGAACGTCACGAGCCGGTGCTGCGTCGGCCAGAGCGCAGCGATCGCCCCACGGGCGGGCAGCGCGACAACGCGCCGGCCCGAGCGCCGGTTGAACACGACGATCCGCCGCCGGGTGAGAGCGGCAAACCGCCCGCCGTCCGGTGACAGCACGGTGGCGAAGGTCTGTCGCGGCAGCACGGGGCCGCCGCTGCGCGGGGTCAGGTCAGGTCGAAGCAGACGCAACGGCGACCCCACCGGCGCGCCAACCAGGGGTGTGGCCGCCGTGGCAACGCCCGGCGTCAAGCCGGCCAGCACCAGCACCGGCACCAGCGCAAAAGGGCGTGAGTTCATGCGCGGACTGTATGCAGCTCGCCGTGGAAACACCGGCTCTGCCGCGGTTCCCGGTCCTCACACGACTTCCGCCAGGCGCTCGGGGCCGAGTCCGCTCCCGGCGACGACGGCGGTGAAGGCCGCCGATGATCGCGCAAAGCGGCAGTGTCGGAGCGTCGTCGCGACTTGACGGCGAAAAATCGCCGTCGACTCGCCAAGCCGGCCCTGGTTCCCACGCAGCCGACTCTTGGCCGACACGCACGCGCTCGGGCGGATCAAGATCGGGGGTGCCACGGACTGCACATGCGCAGATTGTCCGGATGCGGCGCCCGCGGCGGAGCTAGACAATCTCGAATCAGACTCTCTCGGTAGCACGAAAGGCTGCGCATGCCTCCAGAGGCACCCACGGTAGCCCACGAAGACTCACCTGCGGCGGTGATGGCCGTCGCGGAGTTGTCGCATGAGGCGGCAGCCGAGATTGGGCGGCCGTCGTCAGTTCACCCTGGCGAGATGACTCGGCCAGAGGCGCGGTATGGGAAGCCAGTCGCGCTTGACTCTGTACTCAAGGTGCTCGGTGCCGCCGCGGGCGCCGGGGCTTTTGCATACGCGCTCGGTGCGGCGCTCATGTGGCTGCGCTACCAGCAGTACGAGATACCGGCAACGACTGCTGTTGCGCTGGTCGAGCCGAGACGACTCGTCAGCGTCGGCGCAGCCTTCATAGCTCCGTGGGCGATCATGACCGCTCTTCAGTGGGGTCTGATCGGGTTTCCCATCTGGAAGGGACTCTTGACGGTGCCCGGCTCATCTCGCCTCATCTCTCACGACCTGTGGGTTCTTTGGGGCGCGGCTCGCTGGTACCTGATCTGGGGCCTGGTGGTCGGCTTGGCCGGAACTACGGTTCGGCGTGGCCTGTCGATCGAGTCGTTGAGCCTTCTCATCACGTCCTTCGTTGGGACGGTGTGGGTCGTCGGCCTCGTGATTGCCACGCGTCGCCGTCGCGAACGCTGGCTCGACTGGGCCACTACCCGCGGCGAGCATCTTGACGAGAGAGTCGAGGACCGCTTCCCGTACCCGCTGCTGAAGATCGTCGCGATCGGCGCGGCGATGATCCTCTTGTCCGCCGGGATCAAGACAATCGCTGGAGAGTTACCGGAACCCCAAGCGACCGTGACACTCAAGAACGGCACCACGTTCGTTCGCCCCTACATCGGACAGGACGCCGGTCGCGTTTACCTGATATCGGGCCGCTCCATCGTTGGGGTGTCTGCCTCTGACATCGATCGAGTCGTGCTGCGTGGGTCAGAGCATCCTTTGTTCCCCCGCAGTCCGGAGGGTAAGTAGCACGTCGCCTTTCGGGCGAGACAAGTCCTACAGGCGCTGGCACACCGTGCCTGAACCTGGGGGCCTCACGTTCTGGTTCGGCTGCCGCATTGCCGCGGCCCAGTACGACGTAAACGGCGCCGAGCACGATCTGACGTTGCTGGCACTCGCTGCTGTATCGCGGAAGGGCAGGCAAACGATGGGGCGTCCATCGGGCGCTGCTCGTCCAAGAGCCTCGAGGGCTTAAGTCGGCAACGGTCTGCTGCAACTGCAATCGATCAGCGGGCAGCCGGGCATCACCCGGAGGAGCGCCAGTCCGGCCGGACGCCGGGATCGACCAGCAAGCTGTCCAGGATGCCCCATGCCTGGTCGCGGACCGCCGGCGGCGCGTGTGGGCCAAATGCCACCAGCGCATGGAAGTGCCGCCCCGTGTCGCTGAAGGCGAACCAGTGGTCGGTAACCCGCGCGGACGGCACGCACTCGGACGCCTCCGAGCGGCCGCCGAGCTCAGGGCCGAAGTGGGCCGGGCGCGGCGGAAAGTCCGGCCACGTCGAGCTGGGGTCCAAGCCGCGCTCCTGGAGCGTGACAAAGGCGTCCGCGGGACCGAGGTCCTCAAGAGCGGCGCCCGGCATGTGTGCGCACTCGGTCGCGCGGTAGCGCAGCGGCGCGGTGCCGACCGAGAGCACCTCTCGCGGGTCGATGAGCGACGGCGTTAGGCTCTCGTGTGCGCGCGACCAGCCACCGGGCAGCTGCACCGTCAGCCCACGCCCGCGCGCAACACGGACCGCGCGATCCAGGTCGACCCGCTCGACCGCGACGGCATGCGCGCGTACGCCAGCCTCATCGCTACCGCAAGCGATGACCACAGGCATCAGCAAGAGCACGCAGAGCAGGCCGACAGCACGCATCCCGATCTAATCGCTCTACGTCTGCCGACATCCTCGGAGTCCACCAGGGCGCCGACGTGCCGCTGCTTCTCCATCGGACCTGCTGCCGCTTGCATGCGCGCGAAACGCGCGGGCACTATTCAGTCGTGGCCACGACCGCTTGCGGCTTCAGGCGGAAGCGACACTCACTCGCGGCCGGCCACTCATGCTGCTCGCATGAAGGCGGCGGCCTTCGATTAAGGCAAGCGCGCTCAGGCGGCCGCGTGCGCGAGCGCCGAAGGGCTCTCGCGGCTGACGATCGCGGGGGCCTCGTGAACGAGATCATCGTTCTCGAGCGCCTCCACCATGAATAGGGCGAAGTCCACGCGGCGCGTGATGTTGCTCTCGAGGACGGGGTCGCCCACGTGGCGGCTCCACACTGGCAGGCCCTGGCTGTCGCCCTCCTCGAGGTCGCTGCCACGCACGACGGTCCAGCGCGCGTCGCTTGCGAACACCCGCCGGCACGCCTCCACCTGGTCGTCGAGGTCAGCGAAGCGAGCGAGCCGCGCGAGTGGCCCGCCGACCTTCACGAGCGTCTTGAGCTTCCACGAGTACACGTCCTGGCCGTCACGAGTGATATGCCACCCGCACGAGAACACCAGCCGCGCCCCGGGCTGCGCGTGGTCCAGGACCGCCTGGGCCGTTCCCGACGCGTAACCGTGTACCCCTCGCGGGACGAGCACGACGAGCACCCCGTCGCAGCCCGCGACCGCCCGCTGTATGACCTCGCGGTCGTCGGTCGCGCCGGGCACGATGTTGACCCGACCCTCGAAGTCGGCGAGTTTGCCGACGCTCCCCGCGCGGCACACGCCGACCACCTCGTACCCGCGGTCCAATGCGTGCTGGACCATGTACTTCCCGAGCTTCCCGGACGCACCGACGATGCAGACTCTCATGCCACGCGTTCGCCTCCTGGAGCCCTCGCCAACCGACTCAGCTCACGAAGGGTAGGACGAGTTGCATTCAGACGGCGCGGGCCACACCCATCTCGGGATCCACCGCGCGCCGGCTTCGACGCTCGGCGCGTGGCTGCGTCGCACTAGCGCTTTGGACGAGTCTCGGTAGTTCGCGACCCCGCCGCCCGAGCCGACTTGGCTCGATTTGCCCGTGAAACAAGGGGTCAGACCCCATGTTTCACCGGACAAAGACCACCCCTGAGGGCTTTCGCTATCGCGTGATTGCACAGTCTGCTGCGCGATTCGCGGCGGCTTCGACGTCACCGAGGCAGTCCGCTGTGACGGAGTGTTGGCGCCGAGCCTGCATCGTTCATCGTCCGGGTCGTGGGGCGCGAGCGCGACTGCCCGTGAGCGGTATTCCGATCGCGACCTTTCGAAAGTCGTAGTGCGCCGCTGCAGCGCTGTGCCTCCCTCACGAGGCCACCCAAGGAGAGGACGCCGCGGGCAACAGGGAGATGTCGGTAGGTCGGGCGCGGGTCAGACCGCGAGCGGCCACCGAACACGCCTGCCGAGCGCATCGGGGAGCGCCCCGCGCGACCCGATCCCCAGCTTGCGGTAGCTGTTGCGCAGGTGGAACTCGACCGTGTCGAGCGTGACGAACAGCTCGGCGGCGATGTGCTTGTTCTGGCGCCCCGCGGCGGCAAGCTCGGCCACGCGGCGCTCGCTGCGGGTCAGGGCGCCCGCGCCAGTGGTCCTCCGGCGCCGCGGGCGCGCTCCGGCGGCGCGCAGCTCGGCGAGGATCTCCTCCTCGAGCGCGCCCGCGCCGCAGCGATGCGCGAGGTCGAGCGCCTCGCGCAGCGGGTCGCGCGCGCCGACACGGTCGCCGTCCTCCCGGAGCGCGGTGCCGAGCGCGGCGAGATCCCGTGCCCGCTGGAGCAGCGCGGCGCGGCCTGAGGAGCCCGGGATTCCGTCGATGAACAGCATCGACGCGGTTTGTACGGGGCGACCGTTGCAGCGCCGTTGGCGCACCGTTGTACTTACCGGATGCCGGAGCCACGTTCGCGGATCCGCCTGTGCGGCCCGCTCGCCCTCGAGATCGACGGGCGGGATGCGGCTGCGGGCGTCCCCGCGGGCCAGGCACGGACGTTGCTCGGCTTCCTGTTGACGCGCCGAGGCGGGCCGGTCGACCGGGCCGAGCTGATCGACGTCCTGTGGCCCGAGCGGCCGCCGCGCGACCCGCAGGCGGCGCTGCGGCCGATCCTGTCGCGGCTGCGGCGGGCGCTGGCGCCGGCCGAGATCGAGGGCCGCGAGCGCGTGCGGCTGGTGCTGCCCGAGCCGGTGTGGGTCGACACCGACGCGGCCGCCGCGGCAGGGCCGCGCGAGGCGCTCGAGCTGATCGGGCCCGGGTTCCTCCCCGAGATCGAGGCCGACTGGGCGCGCGCGCCGCGAGAGGAGCTCGAGGAGCTGCGGTTGTCCGCGCTCGAACGCGTCGGCGACGAGACCGCGGCGCGCGAGCTCGTGGCGCGAGCGCCGTACCGCGAGAGCGGCTACCGGCTGCTGATGCGAGCGCTCGCCGACGCCGGCAACGTCGCCGAGGCGCTGCGCGTCTACGACCAGCTCCGCGTCCTGCTGCGCGACGAGCTCGGCATCACCCCCGCCCCCGAGCTGGTCGCGCTGCACCAGCGCCTGCTCGGCGGGGAGAGCGCGGTGCCCGTACCCGCGATCCTGGCCGCGCGGCAGGGCGCCTTCATCGGCCGCACGAGCGAGCTCGACACGCTGCGCGAGGCGTGGCGCGCGGGTCGCCGCCGGTTCGTGCTCGTGTCCGGGCCGCCGGGCATCGGCAAGACCCGCCTCACCGCCGAGCTGGCGCAGAGCGCCGACGGCACGGTGCTGTACGGCAGCTGCCCGCCCGAGCCGCTGCTCTCCTACCAGCCGTTCGTCGAAGCGCTCGGCCACTACGCCCGCAACGCCTCGCCCACGCTCTCCGGCCCGGGCGCCGTCGAGCTCGCGCACCTGATCCCCGAGCTGGCCGTCGATCCCGGCACGGGCCCGGTGTCCGAGGACCCCGAGACCCGCCGCTACCTGATGTTCGAGGCGATGTCCGCGCTGCTGCGCGCCGCGACCCCCGCGCTGCTCGTGCTCGACGACCTGCACTGGGCCGACCGCCCGACGCTGCAGCTGCTGCGCCACGTGCTGCGCGCCCAGGACGCCGCGCCGCTGCTGATCGTCGGCACCTGCCGCGAGGGCGAGGCGCCGCCCGAGCTGGCCGACCTCCTGGCGGACCTGCGCCGCGAGCGCCTCCTGACCGCCGTCGCGCTCACCGGCCTGGACGAGGACGACGTCGCGGCCGTGATGGCCTCCCACGCCGGCCGGCAGGCGCCGTCGGCGCTCGTGCACACCGTCCACGCCGAGACCGACGGGAACCCGTTCTTTGTCGAGGAGGTCGTCCGCCACCTGCTGGAGACCGACCGCTTCGGCGAAGCGCCCGGACCGATCGGCGTGCCGGAAGGCGTCAAGGACGTGCTGCTGCGCCGGCTCGGCCGCCTCTCGGAGCCGTGCCGCACGACGCTCCTGCACGCCGCCGTCCTCGGCCGCGAATTCGACTTCCCGACGCTGCAGCGGATGGCCGAGACGAGTGAGGACACGGTCATCGGGGCGCTCGAGGAAGCGCTCGACGCCCGCCTCGCCGTCGACGCCGACGGCGGCTACGCGTTCACCCACGCCCTCGTCCGCGAGACGCTCTACGGCACGCTCAGCGCGCCGCGGCGCCAGCGCCTGCACGCCCGCGCGGCCGCGGCGCTCGAGCCGAGCGCGGCGACGCTGTCGGCACTCGCCCGTCACCATCGGCTGGCCGGGCCGGCCGGGGACGATCGGAAGGCGATCGAGTTCTCGCTTCAGGCCGGGGCACGCGCGAGCTCCCTGTTCGCCTGGGAGGAGGCGGCATCGCACTTCGAGGGCGCGCTCGCGGTCATGGACCGCACCGCCGCCGAGCCGCCCGCGCGCGCCCGGCTCCTCGTCGCGCTCGCCGACCTGATGGCGGTGATCGGCGACCTCGGACGCCAGATCTCATGTCTCGAGCGGGCGCTCGCCCTCTACCGCGAGCTCGGCGACGACGAGCGCGCCGCGCAGGCCCACTCGCGGCTCGGCCAGGCGCACTCGCTGATCGACTCGATCTACGGCGACCACCTCGACATCCGGCGCGCGTTCGAGCACTTCGACGCGGCCCGCCCGGTGCTCGAGCTCGGGCCGGCGCGCAAGGCGCGCGGCCATCTCGAGCTCGGGGTGTCGACGGCGCTCACGTACGGGCTGCAGATCCCGCGCGGGATCGAGGCCGCGCAGCGCGCGATCGAGATCGCCGAGACGCTCGGCGACGAGGCGCTGTGGGCCGGCGCGACCGAGGCCTACGGCTGGCACAAGATCATCGCCGGCG
>Ga0111538_10013926_pt1 | contig 10601 bp, 12 predicted proteins | sample SoiMethybrSBSTD1_FD_79669 | JGI IMG/M metagenome (GOLD analysis project Ga0111538, IMG submission 79669) | Bulk soil microbial communities from a Populus tree surrounding site in Tennessee, USA - Soil MetaG P. TD hybrid SBSTD1 (version 2)... | ecosystem: Environmental > Terrestrial > Soil >... | reverse complement strand
GTGTTCTCGACGATGTGCACCTCGCGCGGGTGGAGGCGGAAGGCGACCCCGGCCGCGAGCGCCTCCACCGTCTCGCCGATGTGGAGCCGACCCTTGCCGCGCAGGACCCAGACGATCTCGTCGTAGAGGTGGTAGTGCCACGGCGCCGCGCCGGGCGGGATGTAGCCGACGAACATCGTCGCGCGCGTGCAGCCGTTGTGCGGGCCATGCAGAACCTGGAACGAGCGCGCCCCCGTCGCCTTGCCGGGCTCGACGTGGTCGAGCGCGACGACGGGCTCGACCGACCCCATCGGCGCATGGAGGTCGGTCGCTGCGCCGAGCGTCGCCCGAACGCACACGAGGCCGTTGGGGCCGGCCGTCACCCTGCGCGCCTGGCCCGTCGGGACGAAGCCTGCGGCTGCCCCGGCGAGCGGCTCTCCGTCGAGCGAGCCGGTTCCCGTATGGGCGAAGAGGAGCGTGTCGTGGAGGTCGTCGGTCAGGTCGAGCGACGCGCCCGGCTCGAGCCGGAGCGCGTCGAGCGCGAGCTCCGAGCCGCGCTCGGGCGGGACGAGGAGACGGCGCTCCACGGCGTCCCCGCCGGACGGGGCGACGTCATCCGGTCGCGCGACCCGGGCCATCTGCGAGAGCATAGGAGCAGGACGCCAGGAGACGACCGAAGGAGGCGACACGTGCCGCTGATCCGCGTCGAGCTGTTCGACTTCCGTGTGAACGAGGAGACGAGCGCAAAGCTCATCGCCGGGCTGACCGACGCCCTCTGCGCCGCGACGCACGAGGGACTGCGTGACCACACGTGGGTGATCGTCGAGGGCCACGATCCGAAGAACTGGGGGCTCGGCGGCAGGCCGTGGCCCGTGGGCGACATGCCGCCGGGCCCCTCGTAGAGCCGCCGCGGCGGGCCGCGGCTACGCTCGGCGCGTGGCCGCCCGGACAGACATCCGCAACGTCGCGATCGTGGCCCACGTCGACCACGGCAAGACGACCCTGGTCGACGCGATGCTCTGGCAGTCGGGGTCGTTCCGCGAGAACCAGGAGGTCGCCGATCGCGTCATGGACTCGATGGACCTCGAGCGCGAGAAGGGGATCACGATCCTCGCCAAGAACACGGCCGTCACGTACGGCGACGTGAAGATCAACATCGTCGACACGCCGGGGCACGCGGACTTCGGCGGCGAGGTCGAGCGTGCCCTGCGGATGGTCGACGGCGTGCTCCTGCTCGTCGACGCGAGCGAGGGGCCGTTGCCGCAGACCCGCTTCGTCCTCCGCAAGGCGCTGGAGGCGCACCTGCCGGTGCTGCTCGTCGTCAACAAGGTCGACCGCCCGGACGCTCGGGTCGTTGAGGTGGTCGACGAGGTGTACGAGCTCTTCCTCGACCTCGACGCCGACGAGAGCCAGATCGAGTTCCCGATCGTCTACTGCAACGCGCGGGCGGGACGGGCGAGCCTCTCGAGCGAGGCGGACGCGATGGCCGAGACGCTCCAGCCCTTGTTCGGGAAGCTCCTCGAGACCATCCCGCCGCCGTCACACGAGGAGGGGCATCCGCTCCAGGCCCTCGTGACGAACCTCGATGCATCCCCGTATGTCGGCCGCCTCGCGATCTGCCGCGTGCACAACGGGACGATCCGCAAGGGGAGCCAGGTCGCGTGGTGCCGTGCCGACGGCTCGATCGAGCGGGCCAAGGTCACGGAGCTCTACGTCACGGAAGCGCTCGACCGCGTCGAGGCCGACGAGGCGGGGCCTGGAGAGATCGTCGCGGTGGCCGGGCTTCCGGAGGTCACGATCGGAGAGACGCTCGCCGATCCGGACGACGCGAGGCCGCTGCCGGTCGTCGAGGTCGACGAGCCGAGCCTCTCGATGACGATCGGGGTCAACTCGTCACCGCTGGCCGGGCTGGACGGAGCCAAGCTCACCGCGCCGATGGTCAAGCAGCGGCTCGACCAGGAGCTGATCGGGAACGTCTCGCTCCGTGTCGTCGCGACCGAGCGCCCCGACACCTGGGAGGTGCAGGGCCGCGGCGAGCTGCAGCTCGCCGTGCTCGTCGAGCTCATGCGCCGGGAAGGCTTCGAGCTGACGGTCGGGAAGCCGCAGGTCGTCGTCCGCGAGGTGGACGGACGGGTGCACGAGCCCGTCGAGCGCCTCGCGCTCGACGCTCCGGAGGAGTACGTCGGTGTCCTCACCCAGCTTCTCGCGCTCCGCAAGGGGCGGATGGAGCAGATGGTCAACCACGGGACGGGGTGGGTGAGAATGGACTACCTGGTGCCCGCGCGCGGGCTGATCGGCTTCCGCACCGAGTTCCTGACGGAGACGCGGGGGACGGGGATCCTCCACCACGTCTTCGACCGCTACGAGCCGTGGCACGGCGAGCTCCGCACGCGCCCGAGCGGCAGCCTCGTGGCCGACCGCCGCGGGCCGACGACGACGTTCGCGCTGCTGAACCTCCAGGAGCGCGGCTCGCTGTTCGTCGGCCCGGGCGTCGACGTCTACGAGGGGATGGTCGTCGGGGAGAACGCCCGCGCCGAGGACCTCGACGTCAACGCGACGAAGGAGAAGAAGCTGACGAACGTTCGCTCGTCGACCGCCGACGAGCTCGTCCGGCTGATCCCGCCGCGTCCGCTGTCGCTCGAGCAGGCCCTCGAGTTCATCCGCGAAGACGAGTGCGTCGAGGTGACCCCCGCCTCGATCCGCCTGCGGAAAGTCGAGCTGTCGGGGTCGAAGCGACAGCAGGCCGCGAGTCGCAAGGCTCGCGGCCTCGCCTGATTCTTCCCCGCCGAGCAGTGAAGGCGTCGCCTGCGGCGCCGCCGCTTCCCGCGCCGGCAGGACCTCGGTGCGATCAGCTCGCGAGGATCGTCGCGGAGGCCCGGCAGATCTCGCCGCGCGGGCCGATTGCCCGGACGCTGACCGTGTCGCGGCCCGGCCAGTCGGGGATCGTCGTGCGAAGCGAGAACGACCGTGAGCTCGGGTCCGGCCGCTTCGTCACCCGGAGGGCGATCCTCCGCTCGTGGACGAGCACGACGGCCCAGCGTCCTCGGCGGCGGGGCGTGCGAACCTCCACCTCGAGCCGCAGCTGATCGGCGTCCTCGGTGCGGACGCGGAGCTCGATCGTGCTTCGCAGGCTGCAGGAGCGCTCGATCCGGACGTCGACGTCGCTTCCGTCGTCGGCGCGGGCGACGACCGGCAGCATGAGCCCCAGCAGCGCGATGCCGGCGAGCGCCAGGAGGGACCGGAGACTGCCGGATCGCATGCTCCGATCGTGCCGGTCGCGACCGGTCCGGCGCAATCGGACTTCGGTCCTACGACCCACTGAGCCCGTGCCGCTCGGCCCAGAGTGCGGCCTGGGTTCGGTCGGTGACGCCGATCGTGCGGAAGACGCTCGTCAGGTGCGCCTTCACGGTCTTCTCGCTGATGGCGAGCTCGCGTGCGATGAGCTTGTTGGGAAGGCCACGCGCGACCATCGCGAGCACCTCGCGCTCCCGGTCGGACAACCCGTCGAGCGGCGAGCCGGCCGTGCGCGCGTGCAGCAGCGCCCTGCCGGCGCGTGGATCGAGCGGCGCCTCGCCGCGCGCGGCGGCGCGCACGGCGCGGGCGAGCTCGTCGGGCTCCGCGTCCTTGAGGAGATAGCCGATCGCGCCCGCGTCGAGCGCCCGGAGGATCTGCTCGCGGTCGGAGAACGACGTCAGGACGACGACCGCGGCCCCGGGGCTCTCGGCGGCGATCCGGCGCGTCGCCTCGATTCCGTCGAGTACCGGCATCTCGAGGTCCATCAGCACGACGTCCGCCCGGCGCTCGGCGCACAGGCGCACGGCCTCCTCGCCGTTCGCCGCGGCGCCGACGAGCTCGACGTCCTCGAAGGTCGCGACGAGGTGCTCGAGCCCGGAACGGACGACGGCGTGGTCGTCGGCGACGAGGAGCCTGATCATCGGCGCGGCACCGTCAGGGTGAAGGTCGTGCCGGCACCGGGGGTCGAGCGTACCTCGACCGCTGCCCCCGCGTGCTCGGCGAGCTCCTCGACGAGGGAGAGGCCGAGGTGGCCCTGCTCGCGCCGGCGCTCGCGCTCCTCGCCCGTGAACCCGGCGCCGTCGTCGGCGACCTCGAGACGCACCGCTCCGTCGGTGCGCTCGAAGGTCACCTCGACGCGCGTGGCGCGGGCGTGGCGCTCGACGTTGCGAAGGGCCTCGGCGGCAGCCCGGTAGACCAGCTGCTCGTCGGCGTCGCTCAGCCCTCCGTCGGGCTCGATCGAGATAGTCGTCTCCAGCCCGCGGGCCCGGAGCGGGGCGAGGAGGTCGTCGAGCGCCGCCTCGAGCCCGCTCGCCCGCAGGTTCGGCGGGTGGATCTCGACGAGGAGCGTGCGGAGTCGGCGCAGCACGGCACGCGTCCCGGCCGCGGCGTCGCGGAGCGTCGCGCGCGTGGCCGGCGAGCCGTCCGCCTCCGCGGCCGCGCTCAGCGAGTAGGAGATTCCCGCCAGATCCTGGACAGGCCCGTCGTGGAGGTCGGCCGCAATGCGGCGCCGTTCGTCGGCAGACGCCTCGACGGCGCGCTCGAGGAGTGCCGCACGGTCCTCCTGCGTCCGCTGCAGCCGCCTGCCGAGCCGCCACGCGAGCGGCACCTGGACGAGCCAGAGCAGGACGAGGCTGCCGAGCAGGAGCACGGCGAACGGCAGCCAGATCCGCCGGCCGGTCGCGGCAACCTCGCTCCGGCGCTGGTAGGTCTCGAACAGGAGCAGGGTGCCGTCCGGCGCGCGCACGGGGACATAGACCTCGTAGAGGTCGCCCTGTCCGCGCTCGAAGCGGTTCTCCGGCCCCGAGAGGTCGCTGAGCTCGGCGCGGGTCGCGCCCGTTCGCAGCACCTCGCGCTTCGCGGGATCGAGCGGGTAGCGCGAGCCGATGAGGCGTGGCTCGTCCGAGTAGACGACGCGGCCGCTCGTGTCCCAGAGCTTGACCCGCACGACGCGCTCCCCGAGCACGCGCTCGTTGACGATCCGGTCGACCGCATCGACCGCGGCGACGTCCCCGTCGAGAAGGCCCGGCTCGATCGCCGGCTCGACGATCCCCTGTCCGGCGAGGACGGCGAACTGGCGGGCGTCGCGGAGCGCCTCGTCGTCCGCGAGGCTTCGGAGCGCCAGGAGCGCCGCCGCCCCGAACACCGCCAGCACGACGAGACCGGCGAGCGCGAACTGCGCGACGGGGCGTCTCACCGGTGGCGATCGAGGCCTACGACCAAGGTCTCATTGTTGCCCGGACCGGAGCGGGAGCACGCTGCCGATCGTCAGCCACTCACTCCGAGGAGGAGCAATGAAAGCGAAGGGCTTGGCGGTCCTGGCGCTCGTCATCGGCCTCGTCACGGCCTCGACCGCGCTCGCCGCGATGATCGACGGCACCCCGGGCGACGATCGCCTCCGGGGCACCATGGAGGCGGACGTCATCCGCGCGATGGCCGGGAACGACTTCGTCAACGCGCGCGGCGGCAACGACCTCGTCCGCGCAGGCGCCGGCGACGACCGCGTGCAGGGCGACCGCGGAAGCGACACGGCCTTCGGCGGCACCGGCGCCGACCGGATCCACACCGGTCCCGCCGACGACGTCGCGTGGGCCGGCTCGGGCGACGACCACGTCTTCGGCGGCGAGGGGCCGGATTCGCTGCACGGCGGGACCGGGAACGACGTCGTCCGCGGCGGCGCCGGCGACGACCGGCTCTGGGCCGGCCAGGGGAGCGACCGGTCGGTCGGCGGCCCCGGGGACGACACTCTCCACGCGCTCGCGGCCGACGAGGACCCGGACGTCCTCGACTGCGGCGCCGGCCACGACACCGCGAAGGTGCGCGGGTCGGAGCGGTCGACGACGACGATCCGCGGCTGCGAGGTGATCGTGGTCGTCGTGACGCCGTCGGCGGAGGACGACGAGGCCGAGGCCGACCGGGACGCGGACGCCGAGTAGGGACTCGCCGGGCCGGGCTACGACCAAGGTCGCATTGTGGCCCGGACCGCCCGCTGGGCACGCTGGACGTCACGGCAAATCGGAAAAGGAGCGAACGTGAAGCGAACGACAGGTGCGATCGGAGCGGTGGTGGCAGCGTTGACGGTGCTCGCGCCGACGGCGGCCGCCAAGGACGGCGACATCGAGGCCGCCGGGACGTGCACACGCGCGACGACCTCCGAGCTGAAGCTGGGCGACGAGGACGGCGCCATCGAGGTCGAGTTCGAGGTCGACCAGAACCGGAACGGCGTCCGCTGGGTCGTCACCCTGCATCGCAACGGCGTGCTCGTCGGCACCCGCTCTCGCGTGACGCGTGGGCCGAGCGGGTCGCTCGAGGTGCGCTTCGTGGCGCGGAACGGCCTCGGGGCCGACCGGTTCGTCGCGCGCGCCGCCCGCGTCGGGGAGCGGTGCGTGGCCCGGGCCTCGTTCGCATAGCGGCCTCGTTCGACGACGAGCGGCCTGGCAGGATCGCGCCATGGCCGCCGGCGCCGACATCGTCGCGACAGACGCCGAAGCGGCGGGCGCCGAGCGCCCGCCGCTTCTCGTCCTCGACCGCCTCGACGCATTCCTCGACGCGAACGCGCTCGGTGAGGGCCCCGTCCGCGCCGAGCGGATCGGGGACGGCGGCGGCTCGAACTTCTCCTTCCTCCTCGAGCGCGGCGACGAGCGGTACGTCCTGCGGCGGCCGCCGCGCCCCCCACTGCCCCCGTCCGCGCACGACATGGTCCGCGAGGCGCGGCTCCAGCTCGCGCTGGCGCCGCACGGCATCCGCCTGCCGCCGATCGTCGCCGTGTGCGAGGACGAGGACGTCCTCGGCGTGCCGTTCTACGTGATGCGGTTCCTGGACGGGCACGTCGTCACGAGCGTGCTCCCGGCGGGGCTCGAGCGGCGGGCGGCTCGGCGCCGGCTCGGAGAGGAGCTCGTCGACGCGCTCGTCGAGATCCACGCGGCCGACGTCCGCGACCCCGGGCTCGCGGCGTTCGCGCGGCCGGGCAGCTACCTCGAGCGCCAGGTGCGCCGCTTCACACAGCTGTGGGAGATCAACGCGACGCGGAAGATCCCGGCCGTCGTCGATGTGGCGCAGAGGCTCGCCGCGACGCTGCCCGAGCCGCTGCCGGACGCCGTCGTCCACGGCGACTACCGGTTGGGCAACCTGATGGTCGAACGTGAGCGGCCCGACCGCGTCCAGGCCGTGCTCGACTGGGAGATGGGCGCTATCGGCGACCCGAGAGCCGACCTCGGCTACCTCCTCGCCACGTACGCCGAGCCGGGCGGGGAGCGAAGCCCGCTCGGCGTGTCTCCGGTCACGGCGCTCGAGGGGTTCCCGACGCGAGCCGAGCTCGTCGCGCGCTATGCCGAGCGGAGCGGCCGCGAGATCGGGTCGCTCGGCTGGTTCGAGGCTCTGGCGCTCTGGAAGGCCGCCGTGTTCTGCGAGGCGATCTACGGCCGGTTCACCCGGGGGGAGCTCGGCGCCGAGGACTCCCGCGCAGCCGCGTTCGAGACGGCCGTGCCGCTCATGGCCGAGACTGCGGCCGTCGCGCTCGAGCGCTGAGCTACGGTCCCGGGCGTGACCGAGCACCAGCGACCCGCTTCGTCCGTGCGCTCAGGCTTCGCGCGGGAGGACTGGAACGCGCGCTACACGCAGAAGGAGCTGCTCTGGACCGCTCAGCCGAACCGGCTCTTCGCGGCCGAGGTCGAAGGCATCGAGCCGGGCCGCGCGCTCGACGTCGCCTGCGGCGAGGGCCGGAACGCCGTGTGGCTCGCCGAGCTGGGCTGGCAGGTGACGGGCATCGACTTCTCCGACGTCGCCCTCGGGAAGGCTGCGGAGCTCGCCCGCGCACGGGGTGTCGAGGTCGAGTGGGTGGCCGCCGACGTGCTCGTCCACGAGCCGGCGCCCGGCGCGTTCGACCTCGTCGCGGTGCTCTACCTCCAGCTGCCCCACGACGAGCTCGCGCGGGCCCTCCGACGTGCCGCGCGCGCCGTGGCACCCGGAGGCGCGCTGATCGTGCTCGGGCACGACACGCGGAACCTGACCGACGGCTACGGCGGGCCGCGCGACCCGTCCGTGCTGTTCACGCCGGCGGACGTGGTCGCGAGCCTCGACGACCTCGTGGTGGAGCGGGCGGAGACGGTCGAGCGGACGGTGACGCTCGACGACGGCGATGCGGTGGCGCTCGACGCGTTCGTCCGCGCCGCGCGCGCGAGGTGACCGATGGCGCGGAGTAGGCTCGCCCCATGAACACCCTCGAGCTCAGCGACGAGGAGCTCCGGCTCCTCTTGGCCGCGGTCCGGTCCTACCTCGACGACTTCGGCCACGAGGAGGCGGACGTCCTCCGGAGCGTCAAGCAGCTTCTCGTGAAGCTTCAGGCTCTCAACGCCTGACGACGAAGGAGACCTGGCCGACGGCCTTGCCGTAGCGAGGTGTCTTCGCGGTCCCGAACGCGGGCCAGACGAAGAGCCGGTAGCGCCCCGGGCGCAGCCGCTGGTTCCTGCCGCCGAACGTCCAGGACGAGCGGAGCGCCAGCTTGGGCGACCGCGGCCACATCGTCAGCAGCTTCACCTCGCCGCGCCACAGCTGGACGTTGTAGAAGCGCGCCTTCGGCACCTCGGCCCAGTTGACGACCGGCGGGCGCTTGACGACCTCGCCCTCGACCGGTGAGAAGATGCCGGCGCCCGGCTTCAGCCCGACCGTCGTGACCGCGACGTTGCCCGCCTGGTCGTACAGGCGCACCTGGTACCAGTAGCGCGCCCCCGGCGTGATCTTCCGGTCGACGTGCGTGTTCGCCTTCCCGTCGTAGACGACGCTCGGCTTCTTGCCCTTCGCCCCGGGGGCCCGGAGCACGACCGAGCGGACGACGTCCGCCGGGCGCGTCCATGAGAGCGCGATCGCCGTTCCGCGGTGCGCCGACCGGACGTTCGGCCGCGCCGGCTTCGTCCCGTCGTACTTCAGCTCGAGCGTCGTCGGGGAGCTCAGATGACCGGCGGCGTCCCGGCACTGGCCGACGATCTTGGCCGGGTTCGCATCGGGGCCGCCGTACATGACGGGATCCGTGCACTGGGCGATGCCGGAGCCCCCGTCCTTGCCCGTGAACGCGACGCGGACCGGGTGGTTGTACCAGCCGGCGGCGTCGGGTTGGCGGTCCGGAGCGGCGCTCACCTCGGGCGGCGTCGCGTCGTACTTGATCGTCAAGGAGCTCGAGCCGCTGTTGCCCGCGCCGTCGGTGCACGATCCGCTGATGGAGACGGCGCCGCCGTCCGGACCGCCGTACGTGCCCGAGCTGCACGACGCGATCCCCGAAGGCCCGCCGTCGCCGCTGAACGAGAACGCGACGGGCTGGGTGTACCAGCCGTTCCCGTCCGGGTCACGCGCGAGCGAGCCGGTCACGCCGGGCGGGCTCGAGTCCTTCCGCACCGTGACGCTGTTGCCGTAGAACGGACCGCCGTAGTTGACGGTGCAGACGAAGGTGGCGCCTCCGGTGTCCTCCGTGATCACGGCCGAGCCGCAGCCGGTCGTGCCCGTCACGCCCGTCGGGTCGTACGACCAGGACACGGTCACGCTCGACCGGAACCAGCCGCCGCAGCCGCCCCCGTTGCAGGAGGCGCCCGGCGGCCCCGGGGCCGCGGCGGCCGCCTCGGGCATCGAGCCGCCGACGGCGAGGACGCAGACGACGAGGCACAGCAGCCGAACGGCCATCATGCTCCTCTCGCAAGTCGCCGCACGCTGAGGCCGACCGTCAGGCTGCCGGCTCCGGAGGCGACGAGCAGGACCGCCGCCGCGACGAGCAGCGCCGTACGCGTCGACTCGTCGCTCGTGACCGGGACGAGCCGCGCGAGCGGCAGTCCGAGCCGGCGGACGTCGTGCGGGGGTTGCAGAACCGGTGGTGTCGTACGCGGCCGTGCCGGGGCGGCCGCCTTGGGCTTCGCCTTCTGCTTCGGCTTGGGCTTCGGGGTGGTGGTGCGGTTCGCGCGCGTCGTCGTCGACGGCGCCGGCCGGGAGACGGCCGGTTGGGAAGCCGCCGGCGCGACGGGCGTCACCGCCACGGGAGCGGTGCGCTCCGGTGCGGGCGCGGGCGCCGCGCGGGTCTCCGTCTCCGCGGAGACCGGCGGATCAGGGCTCGGCGTCGCGCTCGTCTTCGGCTCGGCCGGCGCCTCCGTGCTGCTCGGCCTGGTCGTCGACGTCTTCGGCGCGGGCGCCTTCACGCTCCGTGTGGTCTGGGTCGTCGACGGGGCGTCGGGCTCGGGCAGCGGTGCCCCACCCGCGCCGAGAGCAACTCCGGTGGACGTCAGCGCAGCGAGGACGACGCATGCGGTGTAGACCGCACGCGAGTGCCGCTGCCGCAGAGACGACGTCCTCCGGGCCATTCGCCTCTCCCTTCCTCCCGCACGGTACGTCGTGTTGCTCGTTCGGTCAATGCATGCCGCGGAACGGGTGGTCGCCGGCATCCCGGCGACCACCCGAACGCGTGTGATCACTTGCGTGTGTTCTTCTTCTTCATCCCTCCTTGCAGCCCGAGCGTCATCGCTCCCGCGCGCTGATCCGTCCACGAGCCCTGGCCTCCGACCTGGAGGTAGAGCGGGCCGGAGCCCGCCTGCCGCTGGTCGAGGTACTGCCGGGTCTCGTTCGCGTTCAGCCCG
>Ga0111538_10013923_pt1 | contig 10601 bp, 15 predicted proteins | sample SoiMethybrSBSTD1_FD_79669 | JGI IMG/M metagenome (GOLD analysis project Ga0111538, IMG submission 79669) | Bulk soil microbial communities from a Populus tree surrounding site in Tennessee, USA - Soil MetaG P. TD hybrid SBSTD1 (version 2)... | ecosystem: Environmental > Terrestrial > Soil >... | reverse complement strand
GGCCGACCGGCTGCTCGACCGCAAGTACTTCCTGAAAAAGATCTTCAATTTCCTGACGCGGATCAATCGCCACGAGCGGGCGATGATCAAGGTCCAGCCCGCGCCCGCCTAACGGCCGCCGCCGAGGCGATTCCCGCGCCAGAGCACGCCGCCGCCGACGATGAGACGGACCGCCATCACGAGCAGGACGCCGTCCGGATAGGCGGTCTCGACCAGGAACTGCCGCAGTCCGATCAACACGCCGCCGCCAACAATCATCAGAGCCGGGAGCCTGGGCACGATCGCCTCCGGGAACCTGTGGTCTTCGCCGCCGGCTCCATGATCGGGATCGTGCCGCGACTGGGCCATACCACTTTCGTGGCGCAGAAACGTCACTCCGAGTCCGGCTGATCCGCGATGAAATCGCTCACCTCGTCAGGACGCCGATCGAACGCGAGGGATGGTCGCGTTCTGTGGTACAGTGAGTGCCCTGGATCTTGCCGCGTACTGTGCCGGCCTCCGGCGTATCGAGCCTTCTGACTCGCTCCTCCTGAAGTTCAGCCTGGTTACGAGACGACATCCATCCCGGGATCGATTTCGATTGCGGGAAGCGTCGCGGTTTGCGACAGAGGAGTCGTGTATGAGTCGGAAGTTATACGTTGGAAACCTGCCCTACGAAATCGGTGAAGCCGAATTACAGGCCATGTTCGCCCGCGCCGGATCGGTGGAGTCGGTGACGGTGATGCGCGACCAGATGACCGGCCGCGCCCGCGGTTTCGCGTTCGTCGAGATGAGCACCGATGAGGAAGCGCAGGCCGCGATTCGCGACCTGAACGAAGCGCAGCTCGGTGGACGCCGCCTCACCGTCAACGAAGCGCGCCCCAAGCCCGCGGGAGGCGGCGGCTTCGGTGGCGACCGGTCGCCTCGCCGCCGGTCGGAACCGCGCTGGTAGGACGTGGAGGACAATAAACGAGGCGCCGTCCGCAAGGCGGCGCCTGCTCGCCACAACGTCGCCCCTGGATGGACCGAGCGCCGCGGCGTGCCCTGCAACGGCCGCATCATCACCTTGTACGTCGGACAAGGCCACGGGTTCATCCGGCTGGGCGACCACCGGGATGTCTTCTTTCATCGCAGCGACGTCCGCGACGGCACCTCGTTCAACGATTTCGCCGTGGGCGACGCCGTGCAATTCGAGCTCTACGACGATGCGGTGAGCGGTCCGCGGGCGCTGGACGTCGAGCGCCGCCGGCCGCGGCACTAGTCTCGTAGCGCAGGCCTTTCCGCCCTCGCTGAAGCTACCGCGAACCCGCCATGGGCGACGGCGGGCAGGCCTGCCAACGGTCGCGCGCCACGATACGGGGCAGCCCTGAAGGGCTTTGCTACGTAACCCAAGAGATCGCGCGCCCACATCTTCATTTACAACATCGTCCACAGCAGCGAAGATTACGGCGTGAGGAGCATTGCTGGACAGGAGCTGTCATGAGTAATTTCACGCGTGCGATGTGGACTGCCGGTTGCGTTGTGGCCGCGGCGGCGGTGATGAGCGCCCAGAACGCGCCCCGGCAGGTGCGATCGGGGCCGGACAGCGAGATCCGCCATCTGGTGTACATCGCGACACCGGGCGACAACGGGACCGACAACCAGTCGGGCGTCGTCGTGCTCGACGCCGACAAGGGCTACAGCTTCATCAAGCGCATCCCGTACGGATTGCCGGCGAGCCAGATGCCGGGCCCGAAGATCGCCGGCATCGAGGCCAGCGTGCCGCTGCAGATGATCTATGTCGCCGCCAACGGCCACATGCTGGCGATCGACCTGAAGACGGATGCGGTGGCGTGGAAATTCAACGGTGAGAGCGCGCCGGTGGAGCGCACGCGAGGCGCGGCCAGCGGCTGCTGCGAGCGTCCGTGGACGCTGCCCGATGGCAAGACGCTGCTGGTCGGCTCGAGCTACAACCGGTGGTGGTACTACATCGACGCCGCGACCGGCAAAGTCCTCGGCAAGCTCGACACGCCCGAAACGCCGGTGGCGCACAATCTCGCGCTGTCGCCCGACGGCCGTCTCGGCGTCCTCGGCTCGATGTCGAGCCCGAAGGATGGCAAGGCCGGGCTCGCCGTCATCGACGTGCCGGCGCGGAAGGTGCTGAAGTACATGACCTTCTCGGAGATGGTACGGCCGCTCACCATCAACCACGACACCAGCCTGGTCTACGTCAACGTCAACGGCCTGATTGGCTTCGAGATCGGCGATCTCAAGACCGGAAAGATGCTCAAGCGCGTGGAGCTGCCCGGCGACGACTGGAAGGGCAAGGGCTACAGCCATGGGATCGGAATGACGCCGGACGAGAGCGAGATCTGGATCGCCGACCCGGTGCACGGTGCCTGGCAGGTCTGGGACAATCCGGGCGACGGCCGCAGCCCCGTCTACAACGCGTCGAAGATCATCAAGCCGACGGCGGGCGTCGAACACAGCTGGGTGTCGATGACCAACGACGGCAAGCTGGCCTTCCTCGGCGACAGCAGCGTCGTCGACGTGAAGACGCACAAGGAAATCGCGGTGATGAAGGATGAATTCGGCCGCCGGATCGTCCACACCGAGAAGATCCTGTACATGACCTTCAAGGATGGCCAGCTGGTCGAGACCACCAACCAGTTCGCGGTCGGGACCGCCAAGGCGTACAACGCGCGGATGGCCGGCACGCGAAACTGACCGATGCGGATCCGTGTCGTATCAGGCTGTGTCGCGCTGCTGATCGTCGTCTGCGTGTGGGCGGTCGGCAGCGCCGCGACGGATGCCGGCCAGCCTGTCTACGAGAAGAAGTGCAGCAAGTGCCACGGCGCTGAGGGGCGAGGCGCGAAGGGCCCTCGCCTCGTGCCGTTCTACTGGACCGACGAACAGGCCCTTGAACTCGTGCGGCAGCCGGTGTGCGACATGCCTCCCATGTCCGAAGCGGAGGTCAGCGACGCAGAAGTCGCGCAAATCGTCGCGTATCTCAGGACGATCAAATAACGACGCCGATCTGGCAGGGCTAAAGCCCTGCCCTGCGAGGAGGATTCGTACGATAGTCGCTCGCCGGCGCCTTCCGGCAGCGCCGGGCGCTCTACAGCCAGCATCGCGCGTGCGTCGGGCGATAGAGGGCGCTATTTTCGGGAGGAAGTCGCCGAATCGCGTATACTAAGGGACCTGCTTTTCTGAGCCCTCGGCCAATCTGGCCAAGCCCTCATCGTTGCTCTCGCAGAAAGGGACGGCCAGTGGTACAACGCCCGAGTCGATTCAACGCCTTCGAGTTCGCCGTGCTCTCCGGCCTCCGCGCCGCCCAGCTGGCCCGAGGATGTACACCGCGGGTGACGTGCGCCGAAAAGGTCACCGTCACCGCGCAGATGGAAATCGCGGAGGGCAAGATCGTGCGCGATCTCACGCCCGTTCAGCCGCAATAGGCCCGCTCAGTCGCGCAGGACGACGCTCAGCAGCGAGTTGTTGACCTTCAGGTCGCCGTTGTATTCGATGAACCCGAGCTTGCGGAACTTGTTCATGAAGAAGTTCACGCGCGAGCGCGTGGTCCCGATCATCTCCGCCAGGGTTTCCTGCGACACCTTCGGCAGCGCGCGATGCGTCGCCTCGGGTTCGCCGTAGCGCGCCAGCAGCAACAGGGTTCGCGCCAGGCGCTTCTCGCTCGAGTTGAACAGCTGGTCGATGAGATCCGCTTCGATCCGGATGTTCCGCGCCAGCATGTGGGTGAGGAACTGCTCGGCGAATGGCCGATTCGCCTGAAGGTGCCGGACCATGTCCGGCTTCTGCGCGACGACGATCGTGGACGGAGACATCGCCGCGGCCGTCGCCATGCGATAGGGCTGTCCCGCGAGGCAGCCTTCACCGAAGAAATGCCCCCGCTCCAGGACGGCGATCACCGCCTCCTTGCCGCCGTGCGACAGCACCGACAGCCGCACGGCGCCCTCCGCGACGTACATGACGCTGGTGGCCAGATCGCCCTGGGCAAAAATCGTCGTGTCGCGTTCGTACTCGACGCGCTCGGTCGCCGTACCCGTCCAATCAACGAGGGCGGCCGCCTTGGCCGATGCTGGGCGCTTTGTCTTTCTCATTGCCACACCTCGGTCACTCGCGTTGAGCCTGACACGAATGCCGGCTCATCGCAAATGCGTGCGGCTGCTGACCGGCTGCGGCCGCGGCGCTTCATCGTGACGAGACACGCCTGAAGGATCTGCACGCGCCGCTGTGCAAAACAGGACGGCGGCGCCTCAGACAGACGCGATAGGTTGGCTATATGTCCGGGCGGAACGGCGGTCGCGCTCGACGGCGGGAACCGAAAACATGAACCTCGTCATCGCCAGCCACGGCGAAGCGGCACGATCGCGGGCGGTTCCTGCCCGGCGCGCCGAGGTGTCCGAGCGGAGCGTCGCCGGACCGTCTCTCGCGCACAGGATCAGCGGTGTCCTGGAGGATGTCGGTTTATTGCTAGGCGTGGTTGTGCTGCTGCCAGCCGCGATCCTCGTGATCGGCACGCCGGTGGCGCTGTTCGTGCGGATGCTCGTCTGGATCTTTCGTCGATTCCAGGGCGTGTGACCGCGCCGTCGAAGCGACGTTCAACCGCGGCGATCGGTGCCGCGCAGCACGTCGCCGGCCGTCAGCGATTGCGGGCCCGGCCACAGCACGAAGACGACGAGCGGCGGCACCAGGCTCAGGACCAGCAGCAGGCCCGCGGCTGCAAGCGTCATCGGCACGCCGAACGCCACCGCAGTGACAACAGCCAGCACAACGACGACGAACCACACCTGGATCACTCTCGCGCGGGTCATATTGTTCAACATGATTTCACCTGTATCTGAGCGTCGGGTTCGACGACGTGCGCCGGCCGTAGCGGGAGCGTCGCGCCGTCAGTGAAAGCGCTCCGGTGGGAGCTGGGGCAGCGCCAGGCGCCACAGCTTGATGGCGCGCTCCAGGCGCAGGCGACGTTTCTCCTGGCGGTATTGCTCGATCAGCTGCTCGATGCGCTCGAGCTGTCTCGACGCATCCGGCGACGAACGAATCACCCGGCCAGTGTATGGCAGACGAGCTCGCGATGCTGTCCGCTATTGCACACCGCCGAGCGGTTGCGGCAGCGATACTGGTTGGAGAGCATGCGTCCTGTCATCGATTCATCAGCCGACGCCGACGTGCACAAGGGAGCGATCGAGTACGACGATCCGTGCGACACGTCGAATGCGCCCGGGTTGGACGACGACGGCCTGCCCAATGACGACGTCGCGATCGCCGAGGATGCGATCGGCGCACGCGAGGACGGATCGCAGGGATGACGCTCCCGCGTTTCTGAGCCTTCGGCCCCTCCTGGACTGACCCTCACCAAAGCCTTAGCGTCAGGGTCCGCGTCGACCGGAGGCATATCAATGTTGACTGGCAAGCCTGAGCCCGCGCGTGAGCTCGAGGACCTGATCGAGGCGTTGGACCGGCGCGTGCCGCGTGTCGAACGGGCAGGCGAGGCCGCCATCGCGCGCGATGCCGCGGCGCTGCGGGAACGTGCTGTCGATCGCTTGACGAAACTGGCCAGAAGGCGCCGAACGCCGCCAGAGCCCGGATCTCGATGATCCGGGCTCTGCATGGCGCCTGACTAGCCAGTCTTACCAGCGCGGCTCGCGCCGCTGCCGCCCACCGTCGAACCCGCCGCTGGAGCGCGGGGCCATCGGTTTGGCCTCGTTGACCGTCAAGGTCCGTCCGCCGACCTGGTGCTGATCGAGCTCGGCGATGGCGCGTCGCGCGCCTTCGGCATCGCTCATCTCGACGAAGGCGAATCCGCGCGCCTGACCGGTCGTCCGGTCGCGCATGATGCTGACCGTGCTGACCTGACCGGTGCCCCCGAACAGGGCTTGCAAGTCGGATTCGGTGGTCTCGTACGGAAGGTTGCCGACGTACAGTTTGGTATTCATGCCTGACTCCTGCATCTCACGGATGCAACTGATCTGATGGCGGGCTCGAGCAGAGTGCTCGACGACTGAACGCAGGAGAGGCGAAAAACTTCGGATCTGATGCGGAAGGTCGAAGCGCGGCTGTCAGAAAGTAGCCACTAGGATAACACACATTCAGGTCGCGTCGACCGCGATCATCGTCGCGGTCATCCGCGCGAGCACGCGGCTGCGCGTCGCGTCGAAGACCGAGCCCTCGCAGACGGTCAGCGTTCGCCCCGACTGGACGACCTGGCCGACAGCGACGACGCGATCCGTCTTCGCGGGCTTCAGAAAATGGATCGTGAATTCGACCGTCAACACTTCTCGATTTGCAGGCATGACCGACAGCGCGGCATAGCCGCAGGCGACGTCGACGAGGCTGGCGATCACACCGCCGTGAAACAGGCCATGCTGCTGCGTCAGCCGATCGTCGAACCCGCACGTGATGGTGACCCTTCCGGATCCGACTGATTCGAGCACGGCGCCGAGCGTGCGCATGAACCCCTGTCGGTCAAAGCTCTCCCGAATGCGTTCCATGGGTGATCGTAACGTCAATCAGCCAGATTTCTCGATGGCACCGCGATTGCTGTAGTGAATGACAGCATCGCTCGCGGCCCGCTCTGGGTGGCGACAACATCCCTTCCTCTCGACGGGGGGCTTTGGCCTCCCGACACGTCTTTCATTGGAGAACGTCGGAACGGAGATCGAATCTCACAGCGTCGTCTCGAATCGCCAGCATTAAAAGTCGCGTGTGCGTGGACTATTGCGCGGATCGCCGCGAGAATTCGCTACAGTAGCGATCAGTGTCCGAGACGTTGAACCAGGACCAGCTCATCCTTGCCGCGATCGTCTCGTCGTCCGACGACGCGATCATCGGCAAGGACCTGAATGGCACCATCACCTCGTGGAACAAGGCCGCTGAGAGGATATTCGGTTACACCGCCAGCGAGGCGATCGGCCAATCGATCCGCCTGGTCGTTCCTGCCGACCTTCAACACGTAGAAGACGACGTGATGCGCCGCGTCCGGGCGGGCGAGGGCATCGACCACTACGAGACCGTGCGCCGGGCGAAAACCGGGCGGGTCGTCCAAATCTCCTTGACCGTCTCGCCGATCAAGGTGCCTGACGGCTCGATCATCGGCGCGTCCGAAATTGCCCGCGACATCACGCGAACCAAGCGCCTCGAGCGCGATGCGCGCCATTTTGCCGCGATTGTGGCTTCGAGCGACGATGCGATTGTCAGCAAGACGCTCGACGGCACCGTCGTGACGTGGAATGCGGCAGCCGAACGGCTGTTTGGTTACACGGCGGCGGAGATCATCGGCCGATCAATCCGCATGATCGTCCCAGGGGACCGACAGGCCGAAGAAGATGAGGTGCTGAGCGCGGTGAGCCGGGGCGAGACGATCGATCACTTCGAGACCGTCCGCCGGCGCAAGGACGGCAGCCCCGTGTCGATTTCTCTGACCGTCTCGCCGATCCGCGACGCGGCGGGTACTATCGTCGGCGCGTCCAAGATCGCGCGCGACCTGACGCGCACGGAGCGCATCCACCGCGACGCGCTGCGGCTGGCGGCGATCGTCGAGTCGAGCGACGACGCCATCGTCGGCAAGGACCTGAACAGCATCGTCACCTCCTGGAACGCGGCCGCGGAAAGGATGTTCGGGTATCCCGCCGCCGACATGATCGGCAAGTCGGTGCGGCTGATCATCCCCGACGACCGTCAGCACGAAGAAGACGAGGTGTTGAGGCGGATCCGGGACGGTCAACGAATCGAGCACTTCGAAACGATCCGCCGCAGGAAAGACGGCACGGTGTTTCCCGCGTCGCTGACCATTTCACCGATCCTCAACGAGCGGGGCGTGGTTATCGGTGCGTCGAAGATCGCGCGGGACGTCAGCGAGCGGATCCGCGCGGACGAGGAACGGCGGCGGCTGCTGGAGATAGCGCGGTCGGCGAACCGCCTGAAGGACGAGTTTCTCGCGACGCTGTCGCATGAGCTGCGCACGCCGCTGAATGCGATTGTCGGCTACTCGCGGATGCTGCAGGCGGGGATGCTCGCTGGCGGCGATAAACAGACCAGGGCGCTCGAAACCGTGGTGCGGAATGCCGGCTCGTTGACCCAGATCGTCGAAGACGTCCTCGACGTCTCGCGGATTGTCTCGGGCAAGCTCCGGCTGAATGTGCAGGCGGTCGACCTGTCGCAGATCGTGCGCGAGGCGGTCGAGACGTCTCAGCCGGCCGCGGATGCCAAAGGGATTCGCCTCAATGTCATTGCCGACCCCCTGGGCACGCTGGTGTCGGGGGATCCCGATCGCCTGCGGCAGGTGCTCTGGAACCTCTGCTCGAACGCGGTCAAGTTTTCGGAGCGCGGCGGCCGAGTCGAGGTGCGGGTCGAGCGAGTGAATTCGCACATCGAGGTCACCGTGACCGATACCGGCATCGGCATCGACCCCTCGTTTCTTCCGCATTTGTTCGAGCGGTTCAGCCAGGCGGACGCCGGCACCAATCGCGTCCACGGCGGCCTCGGTCTCGGCCTGGCCATCAGCCGCCACCTCGTCGAGCTGCAGGGCGGCCGTATCTCGGCGCACAGCGATGGGCCCGGACGCGGATCGACGTTCCGCATCGAGCTGCCCGTTCGTGGCGTCGAGCCAGCGGTCAGCGATGAGATTCGCGTTCACCCCGCGGCACCCGATTACGCCGGCGCGATGCGCGTGCCCCGCCTGGACGGCGTGAGGATTCTGGTGGTCGACGACGACCGCGATGCGCTGGCGCTTTCCCGCGAGATCCTGGAAGTGACCGGCGCGACGGTGACGACGGCCGACTCCGGTCAGGACGCCCTCGACAAGCTGGCCAAAGGGATCGCCGACGTGCTGATCGCCGACCTCGGCATGCCGCGGATGGACGGGTTCGAGCTGATCGAAAAAATCCGTGCGTCGTGCGAAATCGCGATTCGCGAGATTCCAGCCGCCGCGTTGACCGCCTTTGCGCGCTCCGACGATCGGATCCGGGCGATGCGGAGCGGCTTCGAGGTCCACCTGTCGAAGCCGATCGAGCCGGGCGAGCTGATGGCCGCGGCGGCGTCGCTGGCCCGGCGGAAACGGTGATCGCGCCTCAGCGGGCGAGTCGGTCGCGTAGGAGATACTGGGCTGCAGAGAGGTAGTAATTCCGAGCGATTGCGCTCGTCTGCCGCTCGCCGAGCTCGGTGAGCGCCGCTGCTTTCACCCGCTTCGCCTCGGCGTTTGCGGCGTCAATCACCAGGACGTAGTCGGTCAGCTCCGCGGCCCACTGGAAGTCTTTGCTGGCCAGGGCGCGACGCGCCTGCGACAGCACCTGGTCGCGACCACCGGCCAGCTCGATGACTCGGGCCGCGCGATCTTTTTCGGGCAGCGGGAAGAGCTTCGTCGGGTTGCCATCGAACCACCCTGCGTAATCCGCGTACACCGCGCGGACCGACCACGCCACGGTTCCGTAGAATTCCTGCAGATACGGACTCTCGGCCAGCGCTGCGGGAAGCGCGACGTGCTGCACCAGCTCGTCCGGCCGCTCGCCTTGCCTCATCCCCTCCAGCGTCTGATCGAGTACCGACTTGATGCCGTCGCGGTAGGCGGTCAGCGCCGCGCGCACGTTGCCGCTCCCGAGCACCGGACGCGTATGCCCCGGCACAAGGTAATCGGCACCGAGATCGATCATCGCGCCGAGGCTCGCGATCCACTGATCGATCGGCCGGAGGCGCGCGCCGCGAATCGCATAGAGGGTCGGGAAAGCTTTGTAGAAGTCGTCGCCCGGCAGCAGGACGCGCCGGTCAGGCAGCCAGACCGCCACGTTTTCGCGCGTTTCGCCGGGCGTGTGGACGAGGTGCACGCGAACCCCGGCGATCGTCAGCTCGAGCCGGTCTCCGTTGAAGGTGCGCGTTGGAGCGACGTAAGCGCTCGGTGCAGGGTGTCGTCCAAACTCCAGCCCGGTGCCGGCGTTGATGAACAGGGCGTCGGGCAAGGTGGACCCGAACTGATCGCCCCCGTCGCGGCCGTTGCGGCCGACGTCCGGGAAGCGGTCGACGAAGAGCTGGTGCGCGAGAACCTCGGGATGGTCGTTTCCGGCGAACACTGCGGCGCCGCCCGTGTGATCGGGATGCGCGTGCGTGTAGACGATCGCGCGGACCGGCGCGGTGGAGAGCTTCGCGAACTCGGCCTTCACCGCCTTCGCGTCTTCCACGTTGGCGGTCGTGTCGACCACGATCGACCCGCCGTCGCCGGCGATCAACGCCGCATTGGCGTCGGAGAAGCCCACGGCAACCCAGACGCCGTCGGTCACCTTGATCACTTCGCGGCGGAACTCGGCAGAGTGGGCGCGCAGCTTCTCGCGTCCGGCAAACTCCTGAGCGGCTGCGGGGCCGCCGTTGGCCATCAGCGTCAGCAACCCGGCGAATGCAGCGCGTGCCCCGTTGTGCCTGAACGAAGGTCGCATGAGGGCCTCCGCGCCGAATCATATGTCCGCCGGCGCCGGCGGGTCATGTCTGTCAGCGCTTTACCTCCAGCGGATCGTGCTTTTTCCTTCGCGATCTGCTGGAGATGTTCTTCGTGCGACATGCCTCGCGGCATCGTCTCGTGTTGCGCTGCAAACAACAGCGCTGCCCCCGCAATTGAAGCGATCAGATTCATGGGACCT
>Ga0111538_10013922_pt1 | contig 10602 bp, 9 predicted proteins | sample SoiMethybrSBSTD1_FD_79669 | JGI IMG/M metagenome (GOLD analysis project Ga0111538, IMG submission 79669) | Bulk soil microbial communities from a Populus tree surrounding site in Tennessee, USA - Soil MetaG P. TD hybrid SBSTD1 (version 2)... | ecosystem: Environmental > Terrestrial > Soil > Tree... | reverse complement strand
CTGATCGAGGCCGAAGAACCACTGAGCCATTTTCGGAAGGGCTTATAGCGCCCTCACTACGTGGCGGGGATTTATGCACAGTGGCAACGGAATACGAAGTAGTTCGGCCTTGAGGCAAGATAGGAAGAAAGAGTGTGTCCGCTTTACCTCCAAAAGCGGACATTCCGTCGTGTTTGAAGAATGTCCGCTAAGTGCCAATAGCGGACATCGCAACACGCCACGCTCGCGAGCGGTCCTCGGTTCAAGCCGATTTTATTAAACGAAGTGCTGCTCGTCTGTTCGGCCCGTAAGGATCTGCGAGTGCCTCACACATCTCGAAGTGGTTGTAGTTCGGCGCTTCAATGAGTTCCACAGGCTTGCCAGCGGCCTTCACCGCCGCGGTAAAGTTACGACTCTGGCGCTGAAGTTCCGGCGTCTCGAAGGTCCCGTAGGTGACGATGATCGGCGCCCGCAGCTTCTCGATCTGCCGTTGCGTGCTCATCGCCGCTTCCATCTCGTCGGTAAACTTGGTGCTGCAGGAAACTTCAACCCAGTTCTAGTCATTGTTCATGGTTGTCAATTTCAATTGCTCTAAGGACTGCATGCGTGCTTGCGCCAAAGCAGGCCGCGCCGACGCTCATTACAGCGGCCCATATGACCGAAGCGGCCGAGCCGCAACCAAGATATTGGGCAACCGCGATTATCGACTGGGGCGGCGGCCAGAGTCCCAATATTGCAAATAGGACTGCAGCAACGCCGAATTGAGCTACGAGTGCTTTCAACGCATGCTTAGGGGCAACGAGCTGCATCAGATAGGATCCGCGATAAATACGGCTTGCAGTTATGTCGATAGATTGATCGCTGGTTAGTGCAAACCCCGCGGCCATTAAAAGATATCCCCACGTAAGAAATGAGGTAGCAGACAGCCAGAAGGTTTCATTGACCGGCGCGGCCAACAACAAAATCAATAAAAGAACTATCACTGCCGCCAATTGACGACGGACGGCAACAATTCCTGCATGTAACAACTGCAGCATTGGCTAGTTCTTTTCTACCGATCAATCCTCTTCACCGCTCGCACATTGTAGCAATGCCAATAAACCTCTCAAAAGCTTCGCCGGAGACGGCGGACACCCGTGAATATGTAAGTCGACTGGTATGACGTCTTTGACTCCGCCCGCGACCGCGTAAACGTCGGCAAATATTCCGCCATCTAGAGCACAGGAGCCAACCGCAACGACCCATTTCGGATCGGGTGCCGCGTTGTAGGTGCGCAGTAGCGCCTCACGCATGTTCTTGGTCACCGGCCCCGTGACCATCAGGACGTCGGCATGGCGCGGGGAAGCCACAAAACGCAGGCCAAAGCGTTCAAGATCGTAGAATGCGTTATTGAGCGCGTCGATTTCCAGTTCACAGCCGTTGCAGGAGCCGGCATCGACTTGGCGGATGGATAGTGAACGGCCGAGCTTAGCGCGGGCGGTACGGTTTACGCCTTTCGCCAGTTCGACGAGCGCAGCCTCATCCGGCGTCGGCGACGGCTCGGTGAGCGGTCCGTGGGCAAGACTTTCGAGGAGTGTTTTACGCATCGCTAGAGATCATGTCCTGAGTAGGAGCAGTTGAATGATTTGTTGCAGAGCGGGAAGTCAGCCACGATGTTGCCCTCGACGGCAGCTTCCAGCAGCGGCCATTGGAACCAGGACGCATCGCGCAGATGGCAGCGCGACACTCGACCCTTGGCGTTGAGCCTGAGCCACACCATGACGTCGCCGCGAAAAGCCTCCGCGAATCCCAGGCCCTCACAAGCGCTGCTCTTGCCAAGCGGTGCCTCAATCGCGCCTACCGGAAGGGCAGCGAGAATCTGGTCGATCAGTGACAGGCTCTGTTCGACCTCGCGAATGCGGATCCAGACCCGCGCATTGACATCGCCGGCATCGAGTACCGGAATTTCGAACGAAAGTCCGTCGTAGGGCGCGTAGGCAAGCGAACGTCGAGTATCGAACGCGCGGCCGGAGGCGCGGCCGACATACCCGCCGGCCCCGAATTGGCGCGCCAACTCGAGTCTCACTATACCGGTGGTAACGGTGCGGTCCTGCAGCGAGGCGGTGTTGTCGTATAGCTCAATCAGGCGCGGCAATGCACGGCGCACTTCGATAAGCAAGGCTTCCAGTTGTGGAACGCCCTCTAGGGCGATATCGCGCGTGATACCGCCCGGCACGATCGCGCCCATCATAAGCCGATGTCCGAAGCAGGCTTCAGCTGTGCGTAATGTACGTTCGCGTAGGATTCCGCATTGCGCATGCATGAGCGAGAACGAGGCGTCATTGCAGATCGCACCGATGTCGCCAAAGTGATTGGCCAGCCGTTCGAGTTCGGCCATCAACGCCCGTAAATAGATTGCGCGCGGCGGCACGTTCATCTGCATGGCCGCTTCCACCGCCTGCGCAAATGCAAAGCTATAGGCGACAGTACTGTCGCCAGAAGTGCGCGCCGCAAGTTTCGCCGCCTCCTCAAGCGTGGCGCCATCCATTAGGGACTCGATACCCTTGTGCACCCAGCCGAGGCGCTGCTCCAGCCGCACCACGTGCTCACCATTGGCGGTGAAGCGAAAATGACCCGGCTCGATAATGCCGGCATGCACAGGTCCGACGGGAATTTGATGCAGCCCCTCGCCTTCCGCGGGAAGGAATTTGTACGGGATGGGTTTACGTGCGGGACCCTTTTTACCCAGCGGATGCCGCACGTTCCAGAAGCCGAGATCGAGCCACGGCCGCGCGTCAAGTGTATCAACCGCATCAAGGCCGAACAGATCACGGATCGCGCGTTCGAGCCGAACTGCAGGTGGATGGCGCGCTGCAACGCTCGGATACTCTCCGGATTTGCAAGTATAGCTGACGACAGCGACATCACCGGATGCCTCGTCCAGCAGGGCCATGTGGACCTCCGACGCGTCGCCCCAAAGGCCGAGCAGCGTGCAGCGTCCAGTCGCGAGCTGATCGATCGCCTGCCCCCAGCCATCTTCGGTCACGACCGCGCGCGGCCATGGCCGATGTGCTTTGGCCGTCGCGAGATGGGTAATGTTGTCAAGCAGGCCCATGACGCTATCCCAACAGCCGGGCGACGTTTTGGAAGCCGGCGACAATGGCGGGCGGCATGTAGATGCCGGCCATGAATACAATGGCAAGGTGAGCGAACATCGGAACGTAGGAGGCCTCAGCCGGTGCGGTCGGCCCGCGCGGCTCGCCGAAGGCAATCGTGTTGAGCCGCAGGAACAGGCCTCCAAGCGCGACCAGAATGCCAAGCACCAGAATGCTCGCGAGCCATGGCTCGCGGGCAAAAGTTGAACTCACTACCAGGAATTCGCTCATGAAGATGCCGAGCGGCGGCAGGCCGGCAATCGCCACCACACCGAGCACCAAACCCCAGCCGAGCACAGGGTTGCTTGCAGTTAGTCCGCCCATGTCGGCGATCTTCTGTGTTCCCTTGACGTGTGCGATGTGCCCTACCGCAAAGAATATCGCCGACTTGGTGAGCGAATGCATGGTCATGTGCAGCAGGCCGGCGAAATTGGCGAGTGCGCCGCCCATGCCGAAGGCGAACACAATGATGCCCATGTGCTCGATCGAGGAGTAGGCGAACATGCGTTTTATGTCGCGCCGCCGGTACAGCATGAAAGCGGCGAACAGGCAGGAAACCAGACCCATGATGACCATGAGCGGGCCGGGCGCGATCGCCGCCGGGTTGAGCGCCAGCAGCATCTTGAATCGTAGTAACGCATAGAGCGCGACATTCAGCAGCAGCCCGGACAGCACTGCCGAGATCGGGGTCGGACCCTCTGCGTGCGCGTCGGGCAGCCAGGCGTGCAGCGGCGCAAGACCCACTTTGGTGCCATACCCGAGCAGCAGAAATATGAAGGCGACGTTGAGCAAAGCGGGATCGAACTTCGCGGCGTGCTGCACCAATACGGTCCACACCATGGCCTCAAGCCCCTCGCCGATCACCGGGCGCGCCGCCATGTAGACCAGGATGGTGCCGAACAGCGCCAATGCGATGCCGACGCTGCCAAGAATGAAATATTTCCAGGCCGCTTCCAGCGCCTCGTGGGTGCGATAGATGCCGACCATCAGCACGGTAGTGAGGGTCGCCATCTCGATCGCGACCCACATTAGACCGATATTGTTGGCAACCAATGCCAAATTCATCGCAAACATCAGCACCTGATACATAGCGTGATAGAAGCGCACGAAAGCCGGTGTCAGGCGGCCGATCTCTATCTCATGGCCGATATAGCTTGCGCTGAACACGCTGGTGGTAAAGCCGACAAAGGTGGTCAGCACGATGAAGACCTTGTTGAGGTCGTCCACCAGCAGATAGGAGCCGGAGGTTGGCTCGACTACGAAAAGAGATACGGCGGTCAAGAAGGTCAGCAGTGCCGCCAACGCATTAAGCCGTGCCGAAAGCCGATAACCCGGCAGCGTCGCGAGCAGCCCGGCGGCGATCGCAGGAATAAGGAGAACACCTGTGAGCGCATCGATCATCGCCGCTCTCCGCGGAAACGGTCCAGCGCCTGCACGTCGACGGTGTCGAATCTTTCACGAATCCGGAACAGGAAAATGCCGATGACGATGAAGGCGATCAGTACCGAGAAGGCGACGCTAATTTCGACCACCAGCGGCATTCCTTTGGCGCCAGTCGCCGCCAACACCAGGCCATTCTCCAGCGACATAAAGCCGACCACTTGGCTCACTGCGTTGCGTCGAGTCACCATCATCAGCAAACCAAGCAGCACTACCGACAGCGCGAAGGCGAGATCCTCACGTGCCAGTGGGTCGGCCTCTGCTGTTACCCGCAGCATCACGACCATGGAGAGCGCGACCAGCCCCATGCCAAGCAGCATGGCAGGGCCGACCCCAACCACGGTTTCGATTTCGCGATGGATGCCGAGCCGCACGATAATACGGTGTAACGCGGTCGGGATAACGATGGCCTTAAACACCAACGCTATCATCGCGGTGAGATAGAGGTGCGGCGCATCTTGGATAAAGGCCTGCCAAGCAACCGAGGCCGCCAGCACCAGCGCATGCAGCGCGTAGATGTTGAGCAGCGCGTAGAGTCGGTCCTGGTAAAGCTGCAAGAAGCTCACCAGCACCAGTGAACCGGCAAGTAAATGAGCGATATCGAAAAAAAGGCCGCGCATTCCCTAAAGGCTCCGTGAAACGAACAACAGTAAGGTGCCAAGCAGGCCCAGCATGAGCGCGGCGCCCAGAAAGGCAGGTACCCGGAACACGCGCATCTTTGCGATGGATGTCTCGAACACGGCCAGGAGAACCCCGCCGACTGCCAGTTTTGCGACATAAGATGCGACGCCGATCGCGATCTCGGCGGCGCTTCCATTTGGCGGCGCAATACCCCAAGGCGCAAACAGGCAACCAATCACCGAGATGTAGAACAGGAGCTTGAGTTGCGACGACAGATCAATCAACGCCAGATGGCGTCCGGAATATTCCAACACCATCGCCTCGTGCACCATGGTGAGTTCGAGATGGGTCGCCGGATTATCGATCGGAATGCGCCCGTTTTCGGCGAGCGCCACCATGATCAATGCGAGCAGTGCGAGACCGAGCGAAACCCTCAAACCTACTTCATCTGACATCATATAGGCGGCCATAGCGGAGAGCTGCGTGGAGCCGGCAACCAGCGCCAGCGTGAACACGATCATCAGCATCGCGGGTTCGGCGAGCGAGGCGATCATGACTTCTCGGCTTGAGCCGATGCCGCCGAAGCTAGTACCGACATCGAGCCCGGCAAGCGCGAGGAAAAACCGCGCGCTACCGAGCAGGGCAATGAGCGCGATCAGATCAGCCGACCACGAGAACAAAAGTCCGCTGCGGAAAGTTGGCACTAGCGATGCCGCAACCCAGGTGCCAGCGAACACGATGTAAGGAACAACACGGAACAGCCAAGACGCGCTTTCCGCGAGCACCACTTCCTTGCGCATCAGTCGAATGAGATCGCGATAGGGCTGCAAGACCGGCGGGCCTCGCCGGCTCAGCAGTCGCGCCTTTACTTTACGCACAAAGCCGGTGAGCAGCGGCGACAGCAACAGCACCAGCAGCATTTGTGCGCCCTGGAAGGCAATGTCGCGGATCACGGCCATATCGCAAGCACCAGCAAGAGCAGCACCAGCGCCGCAAAGACCAGCGTGAGGTAGCGGCGGATGGTGAGGAATTGCAGGACATTAAGTCGATCGGCGACGGCAGCGACGAAAGCGGCGATCGGCGCGTAAACGTAATCCCAGATCAGATCATGCAACTCGACGGTAAGCCGCGCCGGCACGGTCGCGCCAGGAGCTGGCATTTCGCCGATCTCGCACGCGCGGAATACTGCGGTGCCGTACACCCGGCGGATCGGCTGCGCGAAGCTTGAGGCCGTGTATTGGGTCACCGGGCTCGGGTCGGGATAGCCGCAATCCCAGGCGGGGCCGCGGCGTAATTTGTCGGACGCCAGTCGATGAATTGCGAAGGCCGCGATCGAGCCAGACACCGTTACGAATATGAAAACAAGCAAGCCGTTATACGAACTACGGCTTTCCGCAATCGGCACAAGGGTCAGCCACTCGAGGCCGGTCTGATGCGGCATACTCATGCCGACCAGCGCGTTGGTCACTGGCGCGAGTGCATCGATAAAGATGCCGGGCAGGACGCCGGCAACAAGACAAAGCGCGGCGAGACAGATCATCGCAGCAAGCGAATTGCTGTCGGTTTCGCGCGCGTCAGCGGCAGCCGGCGTGCGCGGCCGCCCCAAGAAGCTCACGCCAAACGCCTTCACGAAACAGGCGGCCGCCAGCGCCGCCGATAGCGCCAGCAATGCGCCCACCGCCGGCACTAGGAACTTCAGACCCCAGGATGGCAATTGCGGGCTGAGCAGGATGGCCTGAAATGTCAGCCATTCCGATACAAAGCCGTTAAGCGGAGGCAGCGCCGAGATTGCAACGCAGCCGACGAGGAACACGAACGCGGTCTGCGGCATGCGGTGGATCAGGCCGCCCAGATGCTCCATGTTGCGCTCGCCGGTTGAATTAAGCACTGCGCCGGCGCCGAAGAACAGCAAGCTCTTGAATACGGAGTGATTGAACACATGGAGTAGCCCGGCAGTGAGTGCCAGTGCCGCCGCCACCGCCATGCCGTGTGCTTTGAAGGCGAGTGCGAGGCCAAGTCCGATATAGATAATGCCGATGTTCTCCACCGTGTGATAGGCAAGCAGCCGTTTGAGATCATGCTGCATCAACGCATAGAGCACGCCCATCACAGCGGTGATGCCGCCGACGGCGAGCACCAGCATGCTCCACCACCATTCCGGTGCGCCGAGCAGGTCAAACGTAATCCGCACGAATCCGTAGACCGCGACCTTGGTCATCACACCGCTCATCAGAGCGGAGACGTGGCTTGGCGCAGCCGGATGTGCGAGCGGTAGCCAGGCATGCAAGGGAACTACGCCCGCCTTTGAGCCCGCACCGATGAGCGCCAAAATCAGCACAAGTGCTGCCATCGCGTCAGATGGGTGTGACGCGCGAATGGCATCGAATGCATAGTTGCCATTTGCGCCCGCCAACAGACCGAAGCCCAGCAACAGCGCCAGCGTCCCGAAGCTTGCCATCAACAAATAGACGTATCCCGCTCGCAGGTTTTCGTGCTCCCAGTGATGGGCGACCACCAATGCCCAAGACGAGAGCGACATGAATTCCCATGACACGAGGAAGCTGAAGGCATCATCGGAGAGCACGACAAGGTTCATGCCGGCGAGGTAGGCCGGGTAAAACGGTAGCACGCGTTCGGGTGCACGCTCGTGCTGGCCGTAGCCGAGCGCGAACAGGCTCGCGGCCGCACCGCCAAGATTGACGACAATGACGAAAAAGCTAGCCAGCGCGTCCATCCGGAAATGCGCACCCAGCCAGGGCAAGCCGAGCGGCAATGTCGCGGTGGAGGTCGACAGCTCGAACAGAGATTTGAAGCCAATCACGCCCAGCACCAGCGTAACGACCAAGCTCGTACCATAGATGACATTGATGGCGCGCGGTGATGTCGTCAAAACGACTGCAATCGGCGCAAGTGCCAGCAATGCCCCCACGCCATAAAGCGCGTAGACCACCATCAGCATCTCCGCTCGCCATTAGTGCCGATGGCTATGTTGCGAATTCTCATTTGAGGCGCACCCCGCGGCCGCCTGTGCTTGACGTGGCGCCCTCGCCGATCAGTTCGATTCCATTAGCCGCAAGTGCATCGACCAGCTTCATAAGCGAGTCCACGTTGCCGCGGACCACGCCGTCGCTTGCTTCCATGCGCTGGATGGTGGGGAGCGATAGGCCCGAGCGCTGCGCGAGCTCGCGCTGGTCAATGCCGAGCAACGCTCGTGCGGCCCGCATCTGCGCGCCAGTAATCATGTCGACCTTTTCGCGATGTAGCAAACGTAGATTATAAAGTGTGGGAAGGTCATACAAATATGTCAAGCATCAAACAAGATGTAGCAAACATCACAACGTAGCGGCTCTAAAAATTGAGGCCTGCATATTTGACAGGCTCGGATGCCGACCGCTCCGATGTCCGCTTTGGGTCATAAGCGGACATTGGCGCTGCACAAACCGATGTCTGCTAAGGGCCAATAGCGGACGGGACTCGCTTAACCCTAAGGAAACTTTAACGCGGTATTAGGAAACCTCGGGACCAAAAGCAGGGGGACTGATGTTTCAAGTATTTACCTGCCTCACCACCGAACACGACTGGCGGCTCGTTATTCTCGCCGGCTTGGTATGCCTTACTGCTAGCCTAACAGGGATAAGCCTATTCAAACGCGCTCAGGCGGCGACCGGACGCACACGAGTAATGTGGATCGTTGGTGCGGGAGCCGCCGCTGGGTGCGGAATTTGGGCGACGCATTTTATTGCCATGTTATCGTACGAACCCGGTGTTCCGGTCGCGTATGACGTCGTGCTCACGATTCTGTCTCTAGTTGTCGCAGCTTGCGTGACCGGCATCGGATTCGCCACAGCGATTTTCGCCCCCGCTCGAGTTCGCGCCTCTATTGGCGGCGCCGTGATCGGGGCGGGCGTCGCAAGCATGCACTATCTTGGCATGGCTGCATTGGAAGTGCCGGGGCGTGTTACGTGGACTACAAGTTTAGTCATTGCATCAATCGCTCTGGGCATCGCCTTCGGAATGGCGGCGGTACTTGTCGTTGAACGCATGCGTGGAAAACTTTCCTTGTTGGCCGGCGCATTGCTCCTGACACTTGCTATCGTCTCACATCATTTTACTGCAATGGGAGCGGTACAGATTGTCCCCGATCCGATCCGAGGCTTCGGGGAACTTTCTGTTTCGCCATTTTCGCTGGCGCTGGTGATTGCCAGTACTGCAATTGGCATTCTCGGCGTGTGCCTGGTAGGCGCTTTTGCCGACCGCGCAACCAAAGAAAAACTGATGCTGCTCAACGACGCGCTTGACCACATGTCGCAAGGCCTCACCATGTTTGACGAAGACGGTCGCCTAGTACTCTGGAACCGACGTTACGTCGAAATGTACTCGTTGCAAGGCCGGATGAGGCTCGGATGCACACTGCAGGAGCTTATGCAACAGCGCGCTGAAACCGGAACATTGAATGAAGATCCAGTGGAATATGCACCCCGCGCCAAAGCTGCTGCCTTATCAGGCAGCACATTTCGGCGTGTTGTTGAGCTGCCAAATGGGCGCAAGGTCGCCACCTCAAATACGGCCAGGTCGAGCGGCGGATGGGTTTCGACCCACGAGGACATTACCGAACAGGAAATGGTTAGGCATGAACGAGTTACCATTCAAAATGAGCACCAACGTCGCGCTCTTATCGATTCAGCAATAGCCGAGTTTCGCCCTCAAGCATCCAACCTCCTCAATAGCGTTAAGGGAAGTGTTGGTACCATGCGCACAACTGCGCACACCCTTCTTGAAAATTCCCGGCAAACTTCCCAGCGGGCCGTCGGCGCGGTCAGTGCCTTTGACGAGGCGTCAACGAATGTGAGTGCTGTCGCTGCTGCCGCGAATGAGCTTTCTGCCTCGATTACTGAAATAAGCAATCAACTTAGCCATACGGCAGATGTTGTGCGAGTTGCTGCGACGGAAGCTGAAGCCACGGATGGCGAAATCACAGGTCTTTCCGCAGGTGCCGAGAAGATCGGTGAAGTGGTGAGTCTTATTCGACAAATCGCGGCACAAACAAATTTACTCGCGTTAAACGCGACGATTGAGGCGGCCAGAGCAGGAGAGGCCGGACGTGGTTTTTCAGTCGTGGCTTCAGAAGTTAAGTCGCTGGCCGTACAGACTGCCAAAGCAACGGAAGATATTGCCCAACATATTCTCGGCGTCCAAAACTCGACTTCCAGTGCTGTTGCCACCATTCAGCGAATTGCGAGCCGGATGCAGGAAATCAACCAGTGTACCAATGCTGTCACTGATTCGATCACACGTCAGAGCGCGGCAACGAGCGAAATTTCTCACAATGTGGCAGGCGCCGCCAGCGGCACCGGTCTTGTCTCCGCCGTTCTCAGCGAAGTAGCTGGAGCAGCCAACGAGGCACAACAGTCTGCGCAGATTGTCTTGG
>Ga0111538_10013921_pt1 | contig 10603 bp, 9 predicted proteins | sample SoiMethybrSBSTD1_FD_79669 | JGI IMG/M metagenome (GOLD analysis project Ga0111538, IMG submission 79669) | Bulk soil microbial communities from a Populus tree surrounding site in Tennessee, USA - Soil MetaG P. TD hybrid SBSTD1 (version 2)... | ecosystem: Environmental > Terrestrial > Soil > Tree... | reverse complement strand
TCGCCGCCGTGATGCCTTTGCCAAAGTGGATGGAGCACGGCGAGCCGGGAGGTGTCATCTGCACAGCCCGCCAGTCCGGACCGTTGGTGAAATCGGCATCGACCCGCCACCCCAGGCTCTCGTAGAAGCGCTTCGCGCGTTCGGCGTCGGACACCGGGATGACGACCACTTCGAGCTTCAGATCGACCGTCGCCGCGGTACGAATCGGTGTGGCGTCCTTACTGATTGTTTGTGTGCTGCTCATCGTGTGACCTCCGTGTGTTGCCGCGCCACTTTAGTGGCGAGCTCGTTCAGGCTTTCACCCAGCACGCGGTTGAAGGCTGGGAAGGGGTGAATCACGTCGGCCAGCGTCTTCAGCGGTGTGCCGAGCTTGATCGCCAGCACCAGCTCGCCGACGATCTCGCCGGCGCGCGGGGTGACCAGCGTGGCGCCGATCAGCACGCCGCGATCGCGGTCGGCGACCAACTTCAGCGCGCCTCTGTGAAAGTCGTGGATGTAGCCTCGCGCGGTCTCCGCCGGATCCGCAGTGGTGACGAGGACGTCGATCCCTTTCGCACGCGCGGCCGCCTCCGAGAGTCCGACTGAAGCGATTTCCGGATCGGTGAAAGTCACGCGCGGGACAGCCGTGTGATCAGCTCTGGCATCGACGCCACGCAATCGCTGTGCGATCACCTGACCGTGGTAGTAGGCGAGGTGGGTGAAGCCACCAAGCCCCGTGACGTCACCTGCTCCGAAGATGCCGGGTCGCGCTTCGAGTGTGGTTGGGTCCACTCTCAACCAACCGCGCTCCGTCTGTTCGAGCCCGAGCCCGCGCCACGCCTCTACGTTAGGGCGGCGGCCAGTGGCCACGAGCAACCGGTCGGCGGATACGATCGCTCCGGATTTCAAGTGGAGAGTGACAGCCGCGCCTTGTTGCTTGTCGACGCCGACACAGGGGTCGCCAATCGACAGCGTGATGCCGTCCGCCTCCATATGCGGTCGCAGCGCTGCGCCAGCCTCCGGTTCCTCGAGGCCAAGAAACCTCGGTCCGGCTTCGATCACCGTCACCTTCGAGCCGAGTCGTGCGAACGCTTGACCGAGCTCGACGCCGATAGCGCCCCCGCCGAGGATCGCGAGCGACGCTGGCAGCTCTCTCGGAATCGCTGCCTGCCGGTTGGTCCAGAAGTCGACGGTGTCGAGCCCGGGAGTGGTTGGAATTGCCGCGGTGCTGCCGTTGGCGATCACCACTGCTCGCCGCGCGATGAGCCGCTCGCCTCCGACGTCAACCGTGCGCACGTCCGTCAGTCTTCCTTCGCCTCGAAAGAGCCGGGCTCCGGTCGCCTCCATCGCCGCGGCAGGCCGGCTGTCATCGAGGTCGCGCGCCATCCCCAGCACGCGTTTGGAGACTTTGGGGAAGTCTACGGCCCATTCCACTCGTGACGCGGCAAGGAGGCGGGCGCGATCGGCCTCGGTCAACGTTTCGCCGGAGCGAAGCAAGGTCTTCGACGGCACGCAGCCCCAGTACGGACATTCGCCACCGACCAGCTCTCGCTCGACAACCGCGAGCGACAGCCCGCTGTCCTGCAGGCCCACGGCGATCGCTTCTCCGGCGACGCCACCACCGAGGCAGACGACATCGAACTCCTGCGGCATTGCGGAAGGATGCTCGCCGGACGCGCAGTCGTCCATAAGACCTTGGTATTGGTGGCGGCCGGACCATATCAAGGTGTGGTCGATACCTTCGTCTTATAGATCCCGCGTCGCGCGTCTGGTGTGATGCGCTCGAGGACATCGTATGAGCACCAGCGTGAGAGCCAAGGCTGAGCAGAGGCTGATCGACCTCGCTATCACGCTGCCGGCGCCGCCGACGCCGTTTGGCGCGTACGCGGAAGCCGTTCAGTCCGGCAGCCTGCTCTTTCTGAGCGGCATGCTTCCCATCGACGGTCGCGCGGCGGCGTTCGTGGGCCGTGTGGGCGCTGAACTGGACGCTGCCACAGCCGCGCAAGCGGCGCGGCTCGCTGCGCTGAATGCACTCGCTGTGGCGCGCCAGTATCTCGGTTCGCTCGACAGGGTGATCCGGATCGTTCGGCTCGGTGTGTCGATCGCGACGTCGGGAGATGTTCGCGATCAGCCGAAAGTCGCAGACGGTGCCTCGACACTGCTGCAGGACGTATTCGGCGAAGAGAAAAACCCCTGTCGCCTCGTCTACGGCGTCGCGAGTCTTCCGCTCGGCACTCCGGTCGAGTTGGAAATCATTTTCGAAGTGGCGGGATGAAGAGGCAAGAGGCAGTTGCCCTCCGAAGGAGTCGTCATGCCAACTACGCAAGTCGCAATCGCCACGATGAAGGTGGCGCAGATTACGAAACCAGGAGCCGACTTCGAGATCGTCGACCGTGAGATTCCCGTGCCGGGTTCAGGACAGGTGCGCATCAAGGTGCAGGCGTGCGGCGTCTGCCACAGCGACGTGTTCACGAAAGAGGGCCAATGGCCAGGCATTCAGTATCCCCGTGTGCCCGGTCACGAAGTGGTCGGCATCGTTGATGACGTGGGTGTCGGTGTCACCGGCTGGAACAAGGGACAGCGCGTCGGTGTCGGGTGGCACGGTGGCCACGACGGCACATGCCTCGAGTGCCGGCGCGGAGATTTCCGCAATTGCCGGAACCGGAAAGTTCCCGGCATCAGCTATGACGGCGGATACCAGCAGTACATGGTGGCTCCGGTGGAGGCGCTGGCGGCGATGCCGGACAGTCTCGGCGACGCGGAGGCCGCGCCGCTGCTCTGCGCGGGAATCACCACGTTCGGAGCGCTGCGCAGTTGCGGTGCGCGTCCCGGCGACCTCGTGGCCGTGATCGGCGTCGGCGGTCTGGGGCACCTCGCCATTCAATTCGCCAACAAGTTCGGCTACAAGGTCGCGGCGATCGCGCGTGGATCCGCAAACGCGACGCTCGCGAAAAAGCTCGGCGCCACCCACTACATCGATAGCACATCATCCAACGTCGCAGCCGCGTTGCAGCAACTCGGCGGCGCACAGGCCATTCTGGCGACAGCCCCGAGCTCGAAATCGATGTCGGAGGCGATCGACGGTCTCGCGCCGAACGGCAGGCTGATGGTGGTTGGTGCTGACTCGGCTGCCATCGAGGTCACACCCATACAGCTCATTACAGGGGTTCGAACCATCCAGGGTTGGGCCTCGGAAACACCGGCTGATTCCGAGGACACACTGCGCTTCGCCGAGCTGAGCGGCGTACGGCCGATGATCGAAACCTATCCGCTCGAGCGCGCGGCGGAGGCCTACGCGCGAATGATCAGCGGCAAAGCACAGTTCCGCGTCGTGCTGACCATGTGAAGAAGACAGGAAAGGAACGTCCGGTGGAAGCCTCGACGGTGTATCGCACGACGCAGATCGATGGGCTCTCTATCTTTTACAGAGAGGCCGGCCCGACGGACGCACCGACGATGCTCCTCTTGCACGGACTGCCCTCGTCGTCGCGGATGTTCGAGCCGCTGTTGGCGCGGCTCTCCGATCGGTATCATCTGGTCGCGCCGGATTATCCCGGCTTCGGCCATAGCGACTGGCCGGATCCCAGGGCGTTCGCCTACACGTTCGACCATTACGCGGAGATCCTCAATGACTTCACCGATGCCGTCGGTCTCGACCACTACACGCTGTACATGCAGGACTACGGCGGGCCGGTAGGATTTCGGATGGCGTTGGCGCATCCGGATCGCATCGAGGGATTGATCGTGCAGGACGCCGTCGCCGCGCTTCGAACGAACCTTTTGTCGATGAAGGCGACGCGAACGCGTCACGTGGGAAGCGATCCGAACGTCGAACGCTACGACCCGGATCTGTGGACCGATGAGTTCGCGTTTCTGAGCCAGCCAGGCCAGGCGGACATTCAGAGCGACCTCTTCTACGACTACCGCACCAATGTCGATGCCTATCCGACGTGGCAACGCTGGATGCGCGACACGCAGCCGCGACTCCTCGTGATCTGGGGCAAGTACGACCTGTCGTTCGAGCCGTCCGAGCCGGAGTCGTACCGGCGCGAGGTTCCGAACGCCGAAGTACATGTGCTCGACGCGGGGCATTTCGCACTGGACACAGCGGCGGACGAAATCGCTGGACTCGTTCGCAGCTTTCTCAGCTCTCACACATCGTGATGAATCCGACTCGCCGGCTCTTTCTCGGCAACGCGGCGTTGACGATCGCCGCCGCGCACCTCGGTCCTCTCTTCGCTGAGGAGGCTGCGGATCGTCCGCCTCGCGAGTTGACCGCCATCGGCCGTGCGACGCAGTGGCTCAATTCGCCACCCCTGACGGCGGAGAGCCTGCTGGGGAAGGTGGTGCTCGTCGATTTCTGGACCTACACCTGTATCAACTGGCTGCGCACGCTTCCGTACGTTCGCGCCTGGTCGCAGAAGTACACGCAGGGACTCGTCGTCATCGGCGTGCACACGCCGGAGTTCCCCTTCGAGCACAACCTCGACAACGTGCGTCGTGCCGTGCAGCAGATGCGAGTCGAGTATCCGGTGGTGATCGACAACGACTACTCAATCTGGCGCGCGTTCAGGAACCAGTACTGGCCGGCGCTGTATCTCCTCGATCGCGGTCGTACACGCCACAAGCAGTTCGGAGAGGGCGAATACGCACGGTCGGAGCAAGCCATTCAGCGCGCGCTGTCGGAGGCGAATGTCCCCAATGTCGGCAACGGGATCGTGTCAGTTGAGGGCAGCGGCCTCGAGGCCGCCGCTGACTGGAACAACCTGCGAACGCCTGAAACCTACGTCGGATACGAGCGCAGCGAGAACTTCGCCTCGCCTAACGCTGCGGTGTTGAATCAGCGTCGGGTGTATGTCGCCCCCGGGCGATTGGGGCTCAATCAATGGTCCCTCGCGGGGGAGTGGGCGATGGGCACGCCGGCGACGGTCCTGAGCAAAGCCTCCGGTCAGATCGCCTTCCGCTTCCATGCGCGTGACGTGCATCTCGTCATGGGGCCGCCACGGCCAGAAAGCCAGGTCCGGTTCCGGGTGACCATCGATGGGCAGCCTCCAGGTGCCGCGCATGGCATCGACGTTGACGAGAGCGGCATCGGGACGGCTGTCGACCAGCGGCTCTATCAGCTGATCCGACAATCCGCACCGATCGTCGATCGCACGTTCGCGATCGAATTTCTCGACGCCGGCGTCGAAGCGTTCTCCTTCACGTTCGGCTGACATCCCGAACTACATGAGGGAACTCGAAGGACTGCTTGCGCTTGTGCTCGCGGCTGTGGTCCTCGCTGCGGTGGCGCGCCGCGTGGGAGCCCCGTATCCGGTCTTCCTCGCGCTAGGCGGCGCGCTCCTCGCGTTTCTTCCGGGCGCGCCCTCGCTGTCAGTGCCGCCCGAGCTTGCCCTGGCGATCTTCGTCGCACCGGTGTTGCTCGACGCCGCATACGACGCGTCGCCGAGAGATCTCAGGGATAACTGGCCCCCCTTGTTCGGATTGGTCGTGTTCGCAGTCGGCCTGACGACCGTCGCGGTCGCGATGGTTGTCCGCGCGCTGGTCCCGGCGATGTCGTGGGCTCCAGCGATCGCACTCGGCGCCATCGTGGCGCCACCCGATGCCGCAGCGGCCACCGCGGTGCTCCGCCATGTACGACCACCCCAACGCCTCCTGACAATTCTGGAAGGCGAGAGCCTGCTGAATGACGCCAGCGCGCTCTTGATCTACAGGCTCGCCGTCGGAGCGGTCGCGACCAACAGCTTTTCGATCGGGGCGGTTGCGCCCGCGTTCCTGCTCGCAGTGGCAGGCAGTGTGGTCGTCGGCCCGGCGCTTGGGTGGCTCTTCCTGCGAATCCTCGCGCGTGTGCAGCACGTGCCCACCGCAATCATCCTGCAGTTCGTCAGCACGTTCGGCGTCTGGATGCTCGCCGACCGCCTTGGCCTGTCTGGCGTCCTGACCATGGTCGGTTATGCGATTACCGTCGCGAGGACCTCGCCCGAGCGCACTCCAGCGCGGATACGGATACCGACTTATGCGGTGTGGGAGACCGTCATCTTCGCGCTGAACATACTCGCCTTCATTTTCATCGGCCTGCAGATCCGTCCGATCCTCGAGACCCTCAACGCGACCGACCGCGGCCGCTATTTCACGATCGCGGGTGCCGTCCTCCTGACCGTGATTGTGGTGCGGCTGGCGTGGCACATGTCCTTCAATGCAGTCGTCAGATGGCGAGACCGACGGTTCGGTTTTCGGCCACCACGGCCGATGCTGCGGCCGACCATCGCGAGCGGCCTGGTGATTTCGTGGGCGGGAATGCGCGGCATCGTCTCTCTGGCTGCGGCGCTGGCCCTGCCGCCGGCATTCCCCTATCGCGACCTGATCGTCCTCATCGCGTTTTCCGTCGTGGTCGGCACCCTCGTGCTTCAAGGATTGACGCTCACGCCCCTCTTACGCGCGCTCGACTTGCACGACGATGACCCGGTTGGCCGTGAACTGGGGACGGCGCGTGAGCGCGCCTTGCGTGCGGGCCTGGCGAGTCTCGAGCGCGATCCGTCGCCAGTCGCTGAAGCGGTCCGCCAGGAGTTCGCGGTTCATCTGGCGTCGGCAGTCGGGGAGCGCGATCAAGGCACCGGCATACGCGCCGCACACAGCTCCGTTCACCGCGGGGCCCTTCAGGCGGCACGCCAGGAGGTTCTCGACATGCGCGCCCGCGACGAAATCGGCGACGACGCCTTTCATCAGCTCGAAGAGGAACTGGACTGGCTCGAAATGGCAGACGGGGGGAAGGAGGAGTGAAATCGCCCCCGTTTGCCTTTGGAGCTCCGCGTCAAGCCCGCTGCGTGGCAGTTGTCTTGGAAACGCCTACCGCGTGATGTTCCTCTCTCAGGAACGCCAGGAGGTCGGCGTTGATCGTCTCGGCGTTCGTTGTGGGCATGCCGTGCGGAAAACCCTTGTAGGTTTTCAACGTACCGTTTCTCAGTAGCTTTGCTGATAGCGGGGCAGAATCGGCGTAGGGCACGATCTGGTCGTCATCGCCGTGCATCACCAGCACTGGCACTGTGATCTTCTTCAGATCGTCGGTGAAGTCCGTCTGGGAGAAGGCGACGACGCCATCGTAGTGCGCCTTGGCGCCTCCCATCATGCTCTGGCGCCACCAGTTCCAGATCACGGCCTGCGAGGGTTTCGCACCGGGGCGGTTGTATCCATAGAACGGTCCAGCGGCGAGGTCGTAATAGAACTGGGACCGGTTGGCGGCGAGCTGCGCCTGCAATTCATCGAACACAGTCTTCGGCAGTCCCCCCGGATTCGCCGTCGTCTTCACCATCAGTGGTGGCACCGCGCTGATGATCACAGCTTTGGCCACTCGCTTTTCGTGACGCGCCACATAGTGCACAACTTCGCCGCCGCCGGTCGAATGGCCGACGTGTACGGCGTCCGTGAGGTCGAGATGTGCAGTGAGTGCGGCGAGGTCGTCGGCGTAGTGGTCCATGTCATGGCCCTCACTGGTCTGGCTCGAGCGGCCATGGCCTCGGCGGTCGTGGGCAATGACGCGATAGCCGTGCTGGAGGAAGAACAGCATCTGGCCGTCCCAGTCGTCGGCTGACAGCGGCCAGCCGTGGCTGAAGACGATTGGCTGCCCCTTGCCCCAGTCCTTGTAAAAGATCTCAACGCCGTCTTTGGTGGTGATTGAGCTCATGGTGGGATCTCCTTGTGCGAGCGGCGCGAATCAAGTCCGGTCACCGTGCCACTGCTCGGCTTGATGCCTTCAGCGCCGCTACACAGGATGTACACCGGACGCGACGATCGTCCATCAGACCTTCGTATTGGTATCGACCAACACCTTCGTCCAATCGACGCGACTCATCACTTCGACTATGGTGCGGTGTGCGACAGGAGGTGCTGCGATGAGTGGGAAGAGGATGTTGACGATCGTGGTTGCGACGGTATGGCTCGCCGTTTTAGGCGGCTTTGTCGTTTCCGCGCAGGACAAGTACACCGTGAAGGTGCCGGGCGGGCTCGCGTTCTCTGAGTTCAAGGGATACGAAGCATGGCAGACCATCTCCATCAGTCGGAACGAAAAGGTGATGGCGGTGATCGTCGGTAATCCCGCGATGATTCAGGCGTACCAGGCCGGCATTCCCGACAACGGTAAGCCGGTCCCAGACGGGGCCAAGATGGCAAAGATCCACTGGATCCCGAAACCGAACGACTTCTTCCCGGAGGCGACGGTGCCGGGCAACCTGCTGAACGTCGACTTCATGGTGAAGGACAGCAAGCGGTTCGCGGACGGCGGGGGATGGGGATATGCCGTGTTCGATTACGACGCGAAGTCCGACACGTTCAAGCCCGGCACCACATCTGGCACGCCGCCGCAGGGGAACGACGCCAAGTGCGGGGTCGCGTGCCACACGACAGCGAAGGCGAGAGACTACGTTTTTACCGAGTACGGCAAGCGGTGAAGCGTATGCGCAGCAAAGAGGACCGTCGCGGGCTAACGAGCCCACGACGGAGGACCGCGACGCGGGCTACGCGCTCGGTAACGACAATTCCGGTAATGGCCGCGCGATGAACAGGCGTCGACACGGTTTGGCGATGAGCCGCGCCCAACGGTTGGCTCGACTCACGCGCGCGCTATCGGTGGCGATACCGGTGTTCGCGTACATCTGTCGATAGAGCTTCGAAATCAGCACAAAGGCGAGGCGCGAACGCAGCGAGCGCGTGCACTTGGAGCGCTCCCAGACGCGGCGGAGACTGTAGAACCGATCCCACACCGCCTGCGTGCGCGCACGAATCTCGTCGGGCGTCATCACCGGGTGAGGAGCGTAGACCTTTGGTCGATTTTCCTGCGGGATCAGCCAGTGGCGAGTGACCGGGATGCCGGCCACCTTCTTCGCCTGGATGCCCACCTTCTTCTCCCACGCCTCGAAGTCGATGGTGCCTGGATACGGCGTCAGCATGACGAACTGGGCGAACGCCAGTTCGGCGCGCTCGGCGACATCCGCTGTCGCGTCGAAGGTCGAGGGCCGATCGCTCGGCAAGCCAAAGATAAATGAGCCGAGGACGTACACGCCGCGCTCGCGGAACTTGCGGAGCCGCTGGACCAACGCCTCGCCGACCTCGTTGAAGCCCTTGTAGACGTCCTTCAGCCCCTCGGGCGTGACCGCTTCTACACCGACGAGGGCGCCTTTGATGTTCGCCTTGCGCATCGCATCGAGGAACGCGTCGTCCTCTGCCGCTTCCATCGTGATCTGTGTGAAGAAGACCATGTCGCTCGGCAGCTCCGCCAACCTGGCCATCAGCTCGAATCGCTCGGCGCGCAGCGACCGCAGTTGTTCGAGGCGGGGCGCGTTATTCTGCCGCTCGGCCATCGCGATGTCGGTCAGCGTGACCGGATAGAAGTTGTCGTCGGCGAGCGCCACGAATCGGAACCCTCGACGACGCAGCTCGACGATCTCGGACACCACACTGTCCACGCCGCGCTGGCGCGGCTTCTGCCCGTCGGTGCGCCACACCGAGCAGAACGAACAATGCTTCGGGCAGCCGCGCACGGTCTGTACCGAGCCCCACATGTATCGGCCTTCCGGCATCAGATCCCAGCGCGCAGGGACGAACTGTTCGGCGTCCACGCGTCCACCCTCGTACTGAGGCTGGAGCGCGCCCTTCACGGCATGTTCGATCACCAGCGGCCACACCACGTCGCCGTCGCCGCGGACGACGGCGTGCGCCCCGCCACGCTCATGCGCCTCGTGTGGATACAGCGTGGCGTGAATGCCGCCGTAGACGACCGTTGCTCCACGCGCTCTCACGGCCGTGCCGACTTCGTAGCCGCGCAGCGCATTGCCGGTGTGGATCCCGATGCCGACGACGTCGCCGGCGTGAATGGTTTCGAGATCCAATGGCTCCAGCGTCTCATCGACGATGCGTGGTGTTCCGTAGGCGGCCGGAGTGGCCGCGCCCAGCACGAACAGCCAACGCGGCGTGATCACGCCAACGCCGAAGGAGAGATGGCTCGGGTTCACCAGATGGACGGTCATCGCACTCCGCAGCAGACGGTGAGGACCGTCGCCCTGAAAACGAAACGTGTGAAAGAAACTGCGGCCGACATCGTTACGCTCCTACACGGCAGCTCGTTGGCTCCGGAAACTCGGAGGGTGAATCGACGTCCCAATCGCGTGGCACCAGTCTGGCGGGTAATTGTAGTCTACCGTACATTCCCGGCCCCGCACGGCTTCTGCGTGATAGGCTTGCACTTCACGCTTTTCTGAGCTGTGCTCGCAGTGGAATTGCCTGCGCCCCTCCAGCCTCATCGAAGCCCCTGAACGACGTTCAGGTCGATGTAGAGGAGAAGGGATGCGGAGGCGGACACACTCATCCAACCGCGTACTTCCCGACGGCACCCCGTTGCGGAACCGGCTGCTGTCGGCACTGCCCACGGCCGACTACAAGCGGATCTCCACACACTTGCGTCTCCAGTCGAGGGTGAACGGGGACACCCTTCACGAGCAAGGCCGTCGCATCGATAACGTCTACTTTCCCAATGGCGGTGTGTTCTCGGTCACGAATCGGATGCGCGATGGCACGCTGGTGGAGGTCGCGACGGTCGGGAGCGAAGGGATGCTCGGCGTCGGCGTCTTTCTCG
>Ga0111538_10013919_pt1 | contig 10604 bp, 10 predicted proteins | sample SoiMethybrSBSTD1_FD_79669 | JGI IMG/M metagenome (GOLD analysis project Ga0111538, IMG submission 79669) | Bulk soil microbial communities from a Populus tree surrounding site in Tennessee, USA - Soil MetaG P. TD hybrid SBSTD1 (version 2)... | ecosystem: Environmental > Terrestrial > Soil >... | reverse complement strand
TTATGACTTCCAGGTACCACCCACAAAGAATTTTCATCTACCAGTGGAAGATTGATCTGAACGCTGTTGTGGAAACGTTCCTCAGAAAATAACCAGTCTTCAATCTCTTCCTGTGGAATCTGGATGATGTCCCTGTGCCAGCCTAGGGAATATTCTGTACCCACGTTGGCAGCCAGAATTGAAGCGTTGTTGACAATGAGATCCGGCCCTATCAATTCCTCCACCGCTTTAAGTATAACGGGGTGATAAAAAGCATGATGAATAGGTTCGGTTCCCGGTTTCGTGAGCAGATGAAAATAATACTGCCTCGCTTCCGTTCCGAAACTGCTTATATCATCTCCAAAATGCTGAAAGGATGAACTGTGTTTTTTTGTATCAGCTGCTTTGACTTCAGGACTTAACAAAACATCCATTACGGCCCGGAAATCTTTCACTTCTTTTTCAGTCAACACATCTATGATCACATATCCGTCTTTCAGAAATTTTTCTTTGAGGGATTCTTTCATAAAAATGTTTTTAATTATTTCAACTCAATTTTTTTTCCTGTTTCTGCGGCTCTTAGTCCTGCTTCCAACACATTAATGATCGAAAGCCCATCTGTAAAATCGGGCTTTATTGATTGGTTTTCATCAATCGCTTTTACAAAATCAACCACAGCATGTACAAACGAATGCTCATAACCGATTATGTGGCCCGGTGGCCACCAATGATCCATGTAGGGATGCGAACCATCTGTTGCAAGGATCGTTTTAAAGCCACGGCTGCCATCCGCATCATTTAACGTATAACACTGCAGTTCATTCATCCTTTCCAGGTCGAAAACAATACTTCCGGAGCTGCCATATATTTCAAAAGATAGTTTGTTTTTTCTTCCTGACGAAAAACGGGATGCTTCAAAGGAGCCTACCGCTCCATTGTCAAATTCAACCATCATCAACGCGGCATCCTCCACGGTCACTTTTCCTTTCTTGTCGTGAAGTGCTTCAGCAGAAAGATTTCCAGAGGTTGATTCTTTGGCAAGAGGCCTTTCTTTTATAAAATTTGCGGTAAGGGCCGAAACAGTATTTATTTTCCCCACCAGGTAATGTGCAAGATCTACAGCATGCGAATTAAGATCCCATTGCGGTCCGGCCTGTGCGGTTTCCTTTCTGAGTTGCCAGGTGAGAGGGAAATCAGGACTAACAATCCAATCCTGCTGGTACGAACAGCGCCAATGAAATATCCTTCCTACATAATTTTCTTCAATTAATCTTTTGGCCAGGGCAACGGCAGGAAGCCTCCGGTAGTTGTGGTTAAGGTAATGTTTAACCTTGTTCTCTTCACACACTTTCAGCATTTCCATAGCCTCTTCTGAATTCATGGCCATGGGCTTTTCACAGAAAATATGTTTGCCGTTCCTGGCCGCTGCAATGGCAATTTCACAATGCATGGACTGCGGTACGGCGATGTCAATAATATCAATTTCAGGATTGGCAACCATTTTTTTCCAGTCAGTTTCCACTTCCTGCCATCCCCATTTCTCGGCAAACTTTTGCAGCGAAGTTTTATCCCTGCCGCAAGCCGCCATTAAATAGGGTTGGCTCTCCAAATCAAAAAAAAGAGGTGCTTTCTTCCAGGCATTGCTGTGCGCGCGGCCCATGAATTTGGTTCCTATAATGCCAATGTTCAGTTTCTTCATACCCTATGCTAATGAGTTGCTGATGTTTCTTAGTTCCTGAATACTTTTCTTAACAACTTCTTCTTCCCGGTTTGCATAATCGGGATGCAGGAAATCTGTTTCTACTGCAAGAAATCCCTCATAGCCATTGCTCTTTAATAATTGGGCAAGCTTGCCATTCTCTATAAGACCCTTACCGGTAGGCACACACGAAAAGAAATACCATTCAGTTACAGGCACTCCTTTTACGGGGAGAAGATCTTTGATATGTGTGGCTAAAACATATGGAGCAAGTTTTTCCATGGCCTGAATAGGATCATCAAGTACGCGCAGAAAATTGCCAGAATCGAAATTAACACCCATGTTCGGCGAGTTAACTCCCTTAATTATCTGCAATATTTCATCCGAATTAAAATCAATGTGATTTTCCACTGCCAGTTTAATATTCAGGCGCTCTGCAATTTTAACTGCTTCGGAAAACATCCAGATCAGCTTTTGGATCTGGGGCTCATGTGGTTCGAACCGGTACATTAGGCTGCTACCAACCACCCTCATGACTCTTGCCCCGATCTGATCAGCATAAGAAATATGACGGATCATGTCTTCAAATGCTTTTTCATTGCCGCCGCCTTCCAAACCATCCGGATGTCCCCAGGCGTACACGCGGTCAAGCTTCGCATCATCAAGCTGGCGTTTCACTCCTTTCAGATAATCGTCATCGAAGCGGGGTATGAAACACGATTCCAGCGAAACACCATCTATGCCCAGATCTTTAATGTGCGTGAGAAAATGTTCGAAACTCATTATGGCAGATGGACGTTCCTGCCCGGGATACACTTCCCCGAACAATCTGTGGTAACAATAGCTATCAATTCCAATTTTAATATCGCAAGCATTTAATGTTGACGAATGAATCGCAATCATCCAAATCTACAAAAAGCCGTGTAAAGAGTAGCGGTTGAATAAAACAATGTCGAAAAAATAAAATGAGTATTTATTTTCTTAAAATTTTTTCCATCGTTTTCCCCTTTGCTAATTCATCAATCAGCTTATCTAAATAACGAATCTTTTGCATGAGTTTGTCTTCGATTTCTTCCACACGATAGCCGCAGATTACACCTGTGATTTTTGAAATACCCGGATTTAATTGAGGCGCCTGTGCAAAAAAGGTTTCAAGATCACTTTTCTTATCGATTTGTTGTTGCAATGTTTGTTTATCATATCCTGTTAACCAAAAAATAATGCTGTCTACCTCTTCTTTTGTGCGGCCCTTTGCCTCTGCCTTCTTTATATACAACGGATAAACACTTGCAAAATGGAGTGCATATACTCTTTCTTTTATCATTTTAGTTGTTTAATACAGTATCGAAAATGAGCTGTCACTTCATGCGTTAATAAAAATGAAGCAATTCAAGATGCCTTAAAGGTTCGTCGATTGTCTCAAAGAGGTCTTTGTTGTGTTTGATCATCTTAGTGCGCATGTAAACACGAAGCCACTGTTTATACATATAGTTCTCATAGCGATTAAGTATATCCGCGATTGGCAAATTGCTTTGCGCTATGAGGGCAACCAAATGTATTGCTGCCTCCATACCCAATGAAATAGATTGAAAATATGGAGAGCCAAGTGCAGAATCTCCAGCCAGGAAGACGGGCGAAGTAGTGAATGGGTGATCCTGGTCTGATTTCGTCAACCAATTCAAGTTGGTTGCGTTGCGAGCCTTATACAGGTCTAATGGAATTCGTACGATGTCGAGATTACCAACTATCTCTCCATTAGTTTCCAATTTTACTTTGTCAATAAAGCGGTCCATGGAGCGTGCTACTTCTGGAAAGTTTAAGCGAAGCCAATCGCCATCGAATGTTGCCGGCATCGCCTCATAGTCTTCGGGTTTAATATGGACAATGCCCGAAACAAATGTGAGGTTACCATCATAACAGGTACGATCCACCGCTGGAATAAATTTATAGTAGCGGTTATCCTGATTCTTGTAATACTTGCAGTACTCGTTGCACATATACTGCCGGCTATAAACAAAAGTGACGACAATTGCGAACTCAAGCTGGAAGGTGAGCGTGTTTGCACCTTTATTGCCTGCATCTGGCCCTGGATCAAGGTGATCCCGGAGTAGTGATTTACAGCCGGTACAGTCAACCAGGATATCACCCGGCGCAAGCATTGTTATTGCTTGCTCAATTGTGACATTATTTTCTAAGCGCTCTACTGTATCTAAGCCACGATTGTCTATAAGATTGCTTAGTTCGTTTTCAATAGAGTTAAGCGGACAGAAACCCTGCACCCATTGATGAAAAAGAGACATAAGATCATCAGGAACAGTCTGTCTGAATGCTAAACTTTCTTCAATTTCCGCAACATCAAAAACGGCTTTCACATTCTCTTCGTCAATATTATCGGTACAATAACTTTCTACTGAGTCCGCGACAAGGAACGAAGAGAGCTTAACCATTCGGCTGCGAGTGTATTTCGGCCTTTTTTCATATAAACGAACGGAGAATCCGTTCATAGTCTGAAACAATGCTGCAAGGAGAAGGCCCACAGGACCCGCACCTATTATATGAATTCGGCTCGCCGAAATCAACTTGGTTGCAATGCCAGAATCTGCTATCGATTTCATTGTTGTCAATCAATCTTACAGGGATAATAATAAGTCCGGAACTATAACGAATCTAAGTGAAATCTTTCATTCATCGATGTATGTCACTTCCCGATACAGAAAGTGAAAGCCTTCATCTACAGTGACCTTTGAAGGAAACAGTGACAAAATAGTGAACAGAATTCAGGTTCGATTGCTCCAGAGGCTACTGAATTATTTCAGCATTTTCATAACCCATGCTATCTTTCAGAATAGTCATGTACATATTCCACCTTTCTGGTGAGCTAACACCCTTTCTCCAAACAGAGTTTACTGTATCCACATTATAAAGGACGAAGCCTGAGGATAACAATTGATAGCATTGAAAGATATCGGAGCCCCAGTGAATCCAGCGTTCGTCTGGTATAGGAATAGGCAATAAGTGCTTCCGTTCTTGCTCCAAAAACACCACCCTGAATATGAACATGAGGTAGGTATGAGGGGAAGCCCATTTCAGTAGGATTACCGATGGGATATAAAGAACCCGGCATGGCCACTCTTGAATCATGAACGATCGGGTTTACCAGGTCATCAAGCCAGGTAGGATCATACATATGACCATGATTTGAGCATACATAAACAAAATAAGGATATGCAGTAATTTCAATCGCAGAATTGATTGCGAGACCATACATTAAATTTATACTAGGCCATATAATAGTATGTGTCAAATTATGCACATCGGGAAATTATACAACAACCGGTTATTCGCATCACTATTATCAACAATTACCATTTGAAATTTCCAGCTTGGATGGGCAAGTACTGATGGTAACACATCACGCTCCATGCGTATCCTAAATCTATCGGCATTATTGTTCGGCAGATAACTTTTCCGCCCCCGGAATTTCCTTTTCAATTACATACTTAAGCATACTATTTAGTTTTTCCTCCCTACTCGTTTGGCTTTTCGGTTATGCCCCCGCATAAATACTTGTGCGGGGTAGGATTTTTTGTTTGAAGTGTGGATGCTAAACGGTAAAATTTATTTTTATAAATCTTTATAGATGAATAACAGTTTGTGTATCTTTTTTATGGCTATTGCACAATCTGTTTAAAACAGGATCTTTTGTTTACGGGTTAATTATAAACATATCAAATACTATGTTTTATCATTTAACCTAACCATGTATCCCATTTCCTTAAATGTTTCTTTTATTCCCTCTGAAATGGCTTCCGAAAAAGGATTGGGAGGTCTTTCATTTTTCCAAAAAAAACGCTTAATAAATCTTATCAGCTTCATATGAATAGGGCTCGGCACTTTCATGCGATAATTTAATAATAAATTATGGCTGCAAATTGCACTGATTACTCTTATCTGATTGCAGAGATGTTCCCTATTTATGTATGAAGATTCCCTATTTTATAATTTCTGAAAAGAAAGTTTTTATGAGATTATTGATTGGTGAAGTTTAACCGAAGAAACATTCTTTACGAACGGTCGGCTTACAACTGCTTTTACCTAGTTAGAATTCATAAAATCTTCCATTGCAGTTTAGCTTTCCCATAAATAGAACCCGCCAAAGTGTTTTTTCTACGTCTGCGAGCCAAACTTTTGAAATAAGACCTTTTACTTCCGCTAAAATTGGTGCATCTGGTTCCACCATTTGCTTAAAATATTCCGCTTGAGAAATATCTTTTAAATGATTATTTGTGCATACATCGTTCGATATTTTAAATTAATTATAATGCAAAAGTAAAAGCGTACCACCACCATTTTTTAAAATAGTATCCAAAACAGTAGCAATAAAAAGACTACTGGAAAAGAGCCGGATCTAAAAAAGTACATTAACTCAGGCATCATTTCAACCCTGCTTATTACTTTATATTCATTTTAATCGAAGATTTATAATCTGTATAGTGAATGTATCTCTCAGCATTCATCCACAATAACTTCAAAGAATCCAGCGCTAAGTAATTCCTAATCACAAATGGTCGCACGTTATCATTTTTCGAAGCATTGGTTATCTCTTCAACGCTCCAATCTCTTCCTTTATTAGGTGTTGTCCATTTTTCAATTTCAAACTTTTTATTCTTTAACCTGGATAAATATACTATGGAGGGGTCTTCATGGTCTAAAACGATTCCACCGGAATAATTAGGCTCAAGTTCCTTTTTACCCTTAACGGTTTGCGGAAACCAAGGACCTGAATTTACCAACCTGTAGTTATTCCATTTATTGTTATTCCAGATACTATAATAATAAACATGGTTGCTGTCATTCAGAAACCTTGAGTATACTAATACAGGCTCTCCTTGCTTATTTTCCGCAACATCCCATATCCATGCTTTTTCGTTTGTTTTTGTAGCATCATAAACGATATCTGCAAGTTTGGGTTGTATTGGCAACGATGACCAGCTAGTTATCTTTTCGCCGTTGGCTTTATACAAAGCATTCTCCTGATATTTTGCATAATAAATAGAGTTTGTAGGCTCAACATTGGGATGCCCATCCGTAAATGCAAAATGAATTACATCTTTATCGTTAGATGCGATTTTTAAGTAAGGTCGCCTGTCTTTATAAAGGTGGTCGGGAAGAATTAAAATTTTACCTGGACTCCAGGTTTTCCCATTATCACGAGACACTGAAAAATTAGGTTTGAAATCTGCACCTCGCCAAAAAAGATAAAGTTTGTCTTTTTCGTTTGACAATTGGCAAATGTTTGTATAAGTATATGTGTTAGACAGTCCCGAATAGGCAACCGAATCGTTTAAATTTAAGGAAGCTGCTATTTCCCATTCGGATATGTCTTCAGCATTCTTTGTTTTCAACATGTAGATAGGCGCGAAGGTGGCATGCTTTGAATAAAACACCACAAGCTTACCGTGCCTGTCAATAAACAAACTCGGATTGTCATGGTCATCTTTCTCAAGGTTTTTATGTAAGACCTTTGTTTCGGTGCGTTTCAAATCGTGGTCATAAAAACCAATAACTATACTACCCGAACTATCTATCCATCCTGCATAAGTTCGGCTATGCCGTCCTTTATAATAAATGGCTCTCGGATCTGAAAACCAGCACCATGCTCCATTTCCAGTAAATGATAAATACGATTCGCCTTTAGTAACTGAGTTATTTTTTAATTGTCCTCTGCATATGTTAAAAGTTGAGGAGTAAACGCATAATAAGAGCATTACTTTGGTTAAAAAATACAGGTTTGTCTTATGCGCATCCGATTTAATTACTTCCATAATCTGGTCTTCTCTTTATGAACAACCAAGGTACAAGCAGCGACAAAAACAGCAAAAAGAAACCATTTCTGTCACGCGCTGAATCCCTGAGAGAAAACTTACACAGTGCTGGCAGGTCCGCTTTGAATACTGATTTAATTACTGCCTGTCTCTGAATCGTCTTCGATTACCACAATATAATAGTGACTGATTATCCCAGGCTGCGAATTGGCTATAAATGTCAAACGTTAGCCAGTATGCCTAAGAACATAGCTTTTAGGCGACATAAAGATAACAGGAGTTGTTTAATGCTTGTAAGAACTTCCTTAAGATATTGCGAGTCCCGGTTCGAATCCAATTAATACACGACCTTACTGGTTACTTTCTATCACCAAAAGTAAAAACCCGTTAAGCGCTAACTGATTGAAAGCATCAGACAAGGGAGCCATTGAAGTTACTTTCAACTACAGAAAATAAGTAGCGCCAATTAATGCAGACTTTAATAATAAAGTAACCATATTACGATACAAAAAACGAAAACTGTCTCATTAGTGCCTTTTACCAGAAAGAGTGACTGAATAGTAAAACTTGATTCAATGCCTCATCAACCAGCCAGTCGGGTACGTTTACTTTTTTATGACTAGGCGTGGGCTTGCTGCTTTTGAGAATCGACCAGTTTACCTTCGAACTTTACTTTTCACAATGATCAATTGCTAAAATATAAAGGAATTCCTTTGGAATTTACAATTCGTCCTCCAAGGATTTAGACGAAAAGCGCAATGCTGTTGGAAGCAATGAAGGGCGATCACCCTACGCGAATATGTGCTGACGCAGGCCTGTTGCTTGAGCATATAAGTGAAGTCCCGAGTGTACATTTTGAGACTTCCATAGTGCGATGTCATATCTGTTCATTTTATCAGGGATAACCAGGGTATTCACAAAGTAAAAACTGTCCACCATAAAGCATAGATTATCCATTTCAGTGTACCTCATGTTTGTTCATCTTTGTAAAGTCAAAATTGACCAAGTAAAAAACGAAACGATGAATACACCGAATTATAATACAATTAAAGTTGATGAACTGAATATTTTTTACCGGGAAGCGGGAAGCAAAAACAATCCCACTATCCTGTTACTTCATGGATTTCCTTCATCCTCATACATGTACAGAGATTTAATAAATAATCTCGCGGAAGACTATCATTTGATTGCTCCTGATTTTCCTGGCTTTGGCCATAGTGATTCGCCATCCATATTCGATTACAATTACAGCTTCGATAATCTGGCAAAAACAATCGATCATTTCATCGATGAGTTGAAAATCAGAAAGTTTGTTTTGTACGTACAGGATTATGGCGGGCCTGTCGGATTTCGTATCGCTTCCCAACGACCTGCGCTGATACAGGCACTCATCATTCAAAATGCAAATGCCTATAATGAGGGTCTGGGGGATGCCTTGAAACCGTTAGTCGACTATATCGAAAACCCCAATGCGGTAACGGAGAACGAAGCGAGAAAATTCTTATCGTTTGAAACTACAAAATGGCTATACACAAATGGCGCTGAAAATGTCACCAAAATTAGTCCTGACGGCTATACTCTGGACCAATATTATCTAGACCGTACGGGCAATGATGAAATACAATTGGCATTATTCAGAAATTATGGGACCAACCTGGCACTATATGAAACGTGGCACTCCTACTTTCATAAATATCAGCCGCCTACCCTGGTTATTTCCGGCAAGAATGACCAACTCTTTTTAGCAGCCGGCGCTGAAGCATATAAAAAAGATATAAAAGAAACTCAAATAAGTATGCTGAACGGAGGACATTTTGTATTGGAAGAACACCATAATAAAGCCGCCTCAATAATCAGATCTTTCCTTCTTACAAAAGGTATAAAAAAGGAGATCCCTCCTGAAAATATCAATGAACTTCCGATCGGGCAGCCAATCAGCAATTAAAAACAATATTTTCGCGTAATGTCAGTTCAAACGGCATTTACACTGGTTAATGAACAAAATGGAAATTTAGCGTTCAAGCTGTTTTCATTCGAAGACAACACCTATTTCGACCATTTACAAAGGAATAACTATTACTCTCTGATTTGGATAACCAAAGGCTCCGGAAAGCTGAAAACCGATTTTTCTGAATACCAATTTGAGGAAAATTCCCTGTTTTCGTTCACACCTTACCAGCCGTTTATGTTTTCATCTAATCAGATAAAAGGAGTGGCTATTTATTTCCACTCCGACTTCTTTTGCATTCATAAACACCAGAAAGAAGTTACCTGTAATGGCGTACTATTTAATAATATTTACCAGACCCCATTCATTTTTGTTGATATGAAATTACGGGAAACACTAAGCAATGTTATAGAACAGATTAAAGCTGAAATTCAAGAGCCCGGATTAGCCCAGCATGAATTGTTGATTTCACTCATGAAAATATTTCTGATCTCTGCATCACGCACTAAGTTAGAGCAACAATCTCAAATCATTTTATCAATCCCTGGCAACAAAGAGCCATCGATTTTACAAACACTAAAAGATGCGATAGAGAAAGACTTCAGATCGAAACACACGCCAAAGGATTATGCAATATTGCTCAACATTTCTCCCAACGCACTGGCTAAAATCGCAAAAACTCATTTCAATAAAACCCTGACAGACCTGATAACCGAACGCATTGTGATAGAAGCCAAGAGAGAATTGTACCTCACCGACAAATCAATAAAAGAGGTAGCCTATGAATTAGGTTACAATGACGAGCATTATTTCAGCCGCTTTTTTAAAAAGAATGTGAATATATCTCCCCAGGTATACAGAGAAACTGTTGGATTCGGGAAGGAAAAATTCAATTAATGTATTTGAATGAAAGAGAATAGTCAAATAAATAATTTCAACGTTTCAGTTTTTGGTGAAGACACAATCTTTGATACCAGATTTTATCAAAAACATCATCATGAATATTTTGAAATTATCTGGCTAAATAATGGAACGGGTATCCACAAGATTGATATGAAAGACCATTTTTACAATGGTTCCGTTCTTTTTTTTTTAGCTCCGGGACAGGTACACAAAATAATACCTCATACAAGGACACAGGGATATGTGCTCA
>Ga0111538_10013916_pt1 | contig 10606 bp, 12 predicted proteins | sample SoiMethybrSBSTD1_FD_79669 | JGI IMG/M metagenome (GOLD analysis project Ga0111538, IMG submission 79669) | Bulk soil microbial communities from a Populus tree surrounding site in Tennessee, USA - Soil MetaG P. TD hybrid SBSTD1 (version 2)... | ecosystem: Environmental > Terrestrial > Soil >... | reverse complement strand
TCGTCCGGATCGCGATTGCGGAAGGAATGAAGGGGCACGCGTCGAGGATCAGGACGAAGTGGCTGCGCGCGGGCACGCGTGAAGCGCTCATCGTGATCCAGGTGACGGTCTCGATTGCGGTGCTGTTCGTCTCCGCGGTATTCGCCAAGGGGCTGCTCGACGGCGCGGCCAGTTCTCCGGGGTTCTCGACCGACGGCATTGCCACGATCGCCGTGGATTTGGAACCCGCACGCGGCGCGAACGCGACCGCCCTCGCGGCACGCCTCGTCGAACAGATCAACGCGATTCCCGACGTCGATGCCGTGTCGCTTGCCGCGGTCATTCCAATCAGCGGCACCGCGACGCACTTCGGCATCGGCAGCGGCGACACCGCCTGGCAGGTCGACGGCAACGTTGTCTCGCCCGGGTACTTCGGGATCATGCGCATGGCGCTTCGCCGCGGACGCGATTTCACGGATCGAGATCGTCAAGGGGCGCCGAGCGTCGTCATCGTGAGCGAAACGATGGCGCGACTCGTCTGGCACACGACCGACGCCGTCGGCCGGACCTTGCCACTCGGCACCGAGTCCGCCGAAGTCGTCGGCGTGGTGTCGGACATTCGCTACCGTTCGGTGAGCGAGCCGTACCCGCCGCTCGTCTATCGTCCGCTGGCGCAGTCGAACGGCCATCGGTTCATCATTCATGCGCGCATTCGCGGTGGTGGCGAGACGCTCGCGGCCATGGACGCCGCGGCGCGTTCGGTCGATCCGCGGATTCTGGTCGACTCTGCCGTCATGCTCGATCGGCGGCTCGACGAGATTCGGCAGCCAGAGCGCCTGGGTCAGTGGCTCGGCGCCGCCGGCGGCATCGCGCAGTTCTCGCTCGCGCTGATGGCGTTGTGGGCGCTGGTGGCGTACTCGGTGGCGCGGCGGACGCGGGAGATCGGCGTTCGCGTCGCGCTCGGCGCCACGGAGCGCGGCGTGGTGATGCTGCTCGTCCGGCCGGCGGCGATCCTCATCGCCGCGGGGTCCGTTCTCGGAACTGCCGTCGGCGTCGTTGCCGCGATCGCGCTCCAGTCGAACTTCATCGGCCTGGCGCCGATTCAACCGGCCGCCGGCATTCCGGCGATGGCGATCATGGCGCTGACGGCGATCGCCGCGGCCGGCGTCCCGGCGCTGAGAGCCGCACGCGTCGATCCGAACGTCGCGCTTCGGACGGAATAGTCCGTTTTTTCCTGATTTGACAGGGGCGAGGGCCCCTGCGACACTGGTTGCCTCCCACGCAACCGGCATTTCCATCCCTGACATCCAGACCCATGTCCATGACCCGTTTGTGGTTGCGCCGTCTCGTGTGTGCGCTGGCGGCGATCCTGGTGACCGGGCCGGCGACGGCTTCTACTGTCATCTATCGCACCGATACGGAGCTGATCGCGTTGTCGGCGCGCGTCTGGCGCGCGTGACCGTGCGCTGATCAGGCCGCCCGTTCGACTTCGCGCTTCAGGTTGGGCAGCTGCTGGGCAAAGCGCTCGCGATTGGTCCGGATCATCATCGGCGCGAGCAGCCACATCACGCCGTGCGGGCGGAGGTCGCAACTGAACGTGACCAACGTCCCGCTGCCGTCGGGTGCCAGCTGGTACTCGAACGTGCCCGTCGCCTTCTTCGTGGTGCTCCGTAACACGAAGCGCCGCGCCGTCTCGAAGGCGCAGACCTCACACCGCACGGTCCGCACGCCTCCCGGCAGCTCGAACGTGATCTGCAGCTCCGTGCCCACGCGCAGCGGCCCGTCGGTGAGAACGCGCATGTCACGGACGTGATTGCGCCAGAGCGAGGCCTTCGAGAAGTCCATCATGAAGGCCCAGACATGGGCCGGCGTCCGATCGATGTGGATGGTGTGCCTGAACGACGTCATCGGGTCTTTGCCGGCGGCTCGTGGTGGCGGAGCTCACCGGCGCGGATCGCCACCGCCAGCTGATTCTCTTTCGTCGGCAGGGGGCAGGTCGCAAACGCCGTGAACGCGCACGGCGGGTTGTAGGCGCGGTTGAAGTCCAGATCGACGACGCCGTCCTTCGGCAGCGGCGTGTGCAGGTATCGTCCGGCGCCGTAGGTCTCGGTGCGGCTCGTCGGATCCTTGAAGATGAAGAACAGATCCTCGCGGCGCGACGTCTCGTAGACCGGCTCGAGGCGCCACGTGCGGCCGTTCAAGGCGAATTCCACGTATCCCGGGCTCTCCATCGGCACGAGCTGGCCGAGCACGTTTGCTACCGTCACCGTTTTCATCGCGGGGTACGGCGTGTACTTCGCCTGCAAACGGTACTTCGCGTCAAGGGGGAAATAGCGCAGACCGGTGAAGGCCCGTCGGGCGTGGCTCTCGGGATCGAGCATGCGGAGCCCGACCCGATCGCCGCGCCGGATGAGGAACAGGCTCAGGCGAGCGCTCACGACCGCATTCCGCTCGCCGCCGGCGAGCTCGACCGGCGCCGCGATGTGTTTGCCCGCCACTTCGACGTGCGCGGCCGGATCCGGATCGAACGACACCTTCCCGTCCGTGAGCGAGAACGCGCCCAGGCGCTTCGGCGCGCGAGCGGGCAGTTTGATCTCGGACGACGGATCGCTGCCAGCGACGTTGGCGCCGTCATGAAGCCAGAACAGTCCCTGCACCGCGAGCCAGCCGTTCGGCGCCGTCAGCTCCGCGACCCGATCCTCGCGATACTTCGCGATCTCGCTGCGATAGGACGCCGGCACCGGCTGCGAGGCGAACGCGACCAGGAGCGCCGTGACGGCTGCGCGAATCACGATCGGCGCCTCTCGTACGGCACGATGTTGTCCCACTCGTCGGCGCTCGAGCGCGCGACGACGGCGACGACCGGTTCGGTATCGCTCAGATTGAAGACTTCGTGGGGAACGCCCGGGGCGATGAAGATGAAGTCCCCGGCCTCGTGATCGACACGTTCGGCGAGCCCGTCGCCGTACTCGTGCCGGACTCGCCCTTCGAGGATGTAGAGCATGACCTCGAAATCGACGTGGACGTGGGCGCCGGCCACGCCGCCGGGCGGAATCATCGCGACGTTCATCGAGAGTTGCGTCGCGCCGACATTCTTGCCGGACATACCGACCTTATAGCGGATGCCATTCCAGTCGCGGCAGATGCCGCTGCCGCGGATCCACATCAGGCCGTCGTGGCCATCGACGCGCTGGGGCTCGTCAGCCATGAGTAGAAACTATACGCTGTTGCCGTGCCGCAGGTCCGCCGAATTCTCCACATCGACATGGACGCCTTCTACGCGTCAGTCGAGCAGCGCGACCGGCCAGAGCTGCGGGGGAAGCCCGTCGCGGTCGGCGGCGATCCGAATCGCCGGGGTGTGGTGGCGGCGGCGAGTTACGAAGCGCGTAAGTTCGGCGTCCGATCGGCCATTCCGATGGCACGCGCGGTCCGTCTCTGTCCGCACCTCGTCATCGTCGAACCCGACTTCCGGAAGTACAAGGCGGCGTCGCAGGCGGTGTTCGAGATCTTTCGCACCGTCACGCCGCTGGTCGAGCCGATGTCGCTCGACGAAGCGTATCTGGACGTCACCGAGAACACCTGGGGGGAACCGCTCGGCCGGAACGTGGCGCTCCGCATTAAATCGGCCATCCGCGAGGCGACGAATCTCACCGCGTCCGCCGGCGTCGCGCCGAACAAGTTCCTGGCGAAGATCGCGTCGGCGTGGAAGAAGCCGGACGGGCTCACGGTGATCGCGCCGGAGCGGGTCGAGCGCTTCCTGCAGAAGCTGCCGGTGGATGCGCTGTGGGGCGTCGGCCCGGTCACGGCGGCGCGACTGCGCGAGCGCGGGATCGAACGCCTGATCGACGTCCGCACCGCGGACGAAACCGTTTTGCGGGACGCGGTCGGGAGCTGGGGCGACTGGCTGCGGCAGCTCGCCAACGGCATCGACGATCGCGAGGTCGAGCCGCACCACGAGCCGAAGTCGTCCGGCAGCGAGAACACCTACTCGCAGGATCTCACCGACATCAACGAGATCCGCGAGGAGATCGACGGGATGGCGCGGGACGCGGCCGAATGGCTCGAGACGCGCGCGCTCCTCTGCCGCACCGTGACGATCAAGGTGCGCTACTCGGATTTCACCACGATCACCCGCAGCCACTCGCGATCGCCGGCGGCGCGGGACGCGGAGGATATCGCGCAGCGGGCAGTGAAGCTGCTCGAACGAACCGAAGCGGCGACGCGGCCCGTGCGGCTGCTCGGCGTGAGCGTCCACAACCTCGAGGACCCGACCGCGCCGTTCGAGCCGGAAGAGCCGATGTTGCCGTTCGAACGCTGACTACCGCCTGGCGACGCGACGCCAAAGAGCCTCGAGCAGGGCGGTGCTGTCACGACCCGCCCCCAATTGATAGTCCAGCCACGGATCGGCATCCGGCGTTTCGTCCCGCGCGAGTTGCACCAATGGTTTCAAGGCGGCCGGCAGGTCGGCGCCCATCAAGGCCGCGTGGCTGGCCCCGAGCAGGGCCGACTGCGCGTGCGCATACAACCCCAACGCACTGCGGTAATGGTGCAACGCCTCGTCGAACCGTCCGCGGGTCGACGCGATGCGGCCTGCGATCAGGTAGGCATAGAAGCCGGGAACGCCGGTGGGTTTGGCCGCCAGCGCGGAGTCGATGTGACTCGCCGCCTCGTCGATCTGTCCGCGCCGCTCGAGCAGTCGGGCCAGTCGTACGTGCGCTTCGACGTATGCCGGATCGACGGCGATCGTTCGCCGATATGCGCGCTCGGCATCGGCGTTCGTCTTGTTCTCCGACGGCAGTCCGGCCCTCATCCCCGGCTTCCGGACCGCCGGATCGTCGAACACGACCTGGTAGACGGGCAGCCCGTAGGTTTCCGCACCCGTCCCGAGGTCGAAGAGGACGTGCGGATTGTCGGGCAGCACCCGTGCGCCGTGTTCGAGGTGAGGCCCGGCATCGGCGAAATCGCCGCGGGCGAACAGAAATGCGGCAACGGCGTGGTACCACTCCCCCACGAAAGCGGCCGGCTTTTCCGAGCCCTCCACGGGTAACCGCAGCAGCACGTCGAGGAGGCTTCGGGCGAACGGGATCTTCCAGTCGGCCTTTGTACTGCCGACCAGTTCGCCATCACGCGTCAACGTGATCCATTCGTTGAGGAGCAGCGGCGGCACCGCGTCGGTGCGCCGGGCTACCGATGTGAAGCCGTCGACGGTCTCGCGTACGACTCGCGGTAACGGCGCCGGCGCGTCGTCCTTCGGCGCGGGAAAGCGATCCGCGAAGATGAGCGCGTCCGTGTGAAGCACCGCGGCACGCTTCAGAAACGCCGCGGGCCCGGGATTCGTCCGCACCTTGCGCGCCTGCTCGATGACGTTGGTGTCCATGTCGCTGCGTGCGACCACCGTCTCGTCCCGCAGCACGCGGATGAAAAGCAGATACGCGGTGTGCAGGTCGACGCGCCCGCTATATGCGATGGAGGTGGCGTACTCGATCGACGCATCCGGTTTTCCAGGCGTGTGCCCGTCTACCGCGGCGACCCAGCGTTCCAGCGCCGCGGCCGACTCCACCGTCTGCCTCTGCGCTGCGAGCGGTACGGTGGCCGCAACGACGGCGATCAGCGTCACGACCTGACAGCGCCGCCCGTTCATGGCCGCCTCGCCCCTTCCACGCCGACGTAACCGGCGCGCGCCTTCACGGTCACGCGGCGTTTCGGCACGGCCACCTCGAGCCGATGGAAGCCACCTGGCGCAACCCCCTCGGGCGAGTAGGTGAGAACGTAGCGGCTCCGGAATTCCGCGACGATGCGCTCGAACGCGCTCCGGAGATCGCGGCTCGAGCTGATCTGCAGCACTTGTCCGCCGGTCGCATCTGCGAGGTGCTTCAGCGGCTCCGATCGCCTCCCGTCGCTCGTCGTGACCGAATAGACGACCGCGTTGGCGCGCTTGGACGCCTCGAGCACCTCGGACGGCCGGAGCCAGCTCATGGTATCGGCGCCGTCGGTGCAGACCACGAGCAGGAATCGCCCGGGCTGATCGACGGTGGATGTCAGCGCGACGTACACGCCGTCCATGACCGAGGTCCGGCCGTTTGGATTGATGTTCCGCAGCGCATTGCGCACAGCAGGCAGATCGTCGGTCAACGCGATCGCCGGCGTCACCGCATGATCGAACGTGACCAGTGACGCGCGGTCGATGGGTTTCAGACGGTCGAGGAGTGCTTCACCGGCGGCGATGAGATCGAGACGCGGCCGTCCTTCGATGCTGGCGCTGGTGTCGAGCGTGAGGACGGCGTTGATCGGGACGTCCATGGCGTCGAGAATCTCGACCCGCTGCAGGACGCCGTTGTCGCGCAGCTCGAATTCGCGGGCGGTGAGACCGGCCACCGGCTTGCCGCCGTCCATGACGAGCACGTCGACGCGGACGCCGAGCGTCCGCGACGAGAACGTCTGGAGCACGAGCACTGACGTCAGCACGAGTGTGAGACGCCACACCATACGGGCATGTTACGCCATCGACCCGCCTGATTACTTGATCCGCAATGCCGCGTAGAGCGGCTGCCACTCGCGGCCGATGGCGTACCGGTAGTAGGTCCACGGGTCGGCCTCCAGCGCCTCGGGGCGTGGGTCCGCCGGTAACCGTTCCAGCGCGGCGGCGGCGCCGGTGACGTCGGCCCGCAGCAGCGCCAGCTGGCTTCGCGCCAGCATCGCCGATTGCGCGTCGGGAAACCGCTGCAGCGCGCTGTCGAAGTACCGTGCGGCGGCGTCGTAGCGGCCGGCGGCCTGCGCGGCGCGGCCGCCGAACAGGTGTCCGTAGAACGCCACCACGTCCGGCGGATTGCCGGCGAGCGCCGCGTCGGCTTCGGTCAGCGCCTCCTCGTGATGTCCACGCTCGATCAAGACCCGCGCCAGGCGAACACGCGCCTCGGCAAGCCCCGGGTCGGCCCGCAGCGCGCGACGGAAGAGACTCTCGGCATCGGCGAGCGCGGTTTCCTTCTGCGGAATCTCGAGCATCGCCGCGCGGCGAGTGGCGGCGCTCGCGGTTCTCGGCACGCTGCGCCCATTACGCGCCTGCTGCACCGCATTGAGATCGACGCCGCGCAGGAGCACCTGCGTCATCGGCATCGCCTGGATGTCGATGTACGAACCCCGATCGAACAGAATTCGCGCGTCGTCAGGCAGCACAATCCTGGCGCTCGCGAGGTGCTCCCAGACCTCGGCGAACTCCAGCCGGGAAAACATGTATGCGGCGGTGGCGTGATACCAGTCGCCGACAAACGCGTCCGTCGGCGAGGCAATCTTGAGGAGACCGACGAGGCTCCTGGCGAACGGCCAGTTCCAGTTGGATTCGATCTCCCCGAGGATCTCGCCGTCCCGATTCACCGTCATGCGCTGTGTGGCGAGCAGCGGCGACAGGCCGGCCATTCGTGGCGGCAAGGCGGGGACAATCTGCGGCGAGGTCCGTGCCCCCGCGATCGCGGCGTCGGTATGCAACATCACCGCGCGCGTCAGAAACGCCTCGTAACCGAAATGCTCGCGCGCACCGCGCGCCAGGAGGTGGACCCTCTTTGCCAGTGCGGCGTCGGGTTCATACGGGGCTCCCGACAGCACCAGGAGAAACGTGCGCATCGGAGTGTCGAGCTGCCGGCGATCCTCGTAGGAGAACGCCATCACGTGCTCGACGGCTTCGTCGAATTTTCCAGGCGTGTGATTCGCCACGGCGCTGTTCCACCGTTCGAGCAGCGCGACGCTCGTGGAAGAGAGATCGCGCGCGACAGCGGCACTGCTCCGCAACGCGACGGTCATGAGAATCGCGGCGACAACGAGCGGCATGCGGCGCGACATATCTCTACTTCGGCGAAAGACCGACGTAACTTGGGCGGGCCTTCACCGACAGCCCCGATCGTTTGACGCGGACGTCGAGACGATGCAAACCGCCGGCTTCGACACCTTCCGGCGTGAACGCAAGCGTGTAGCGGCTTCGGAAATCGCTGAGGATGCGCTCGAACGCGGCGGCGAGATCGCGGCTCGCTGTCACTTGCAGCATTTGCCCGCCAGTCGCGTCGCTCACGTCCTTCAATTCGCTGGGCGGGCGCGCCTCGACGGCGGAGACGGCGTAGATCACGGCGTTGGATCGCTTGGCCGCCTCGAGCACTTCGCCGACGCTCAACCAGCTCGCGGTGTCGTTGCCGTCGGTACACACGACGACGAGCGAGCGGCCGGGCTGCGCCTGAACGCTCATCAGCGCAACGAAGACGCCGTCGAGAATCGCCGTCTCGCCGAACGGCTGGATCGCGGCGAACGAGGCGCGGATCGCCGGGAAGTCCGCGGTGAGCGGGATCCGCGGCGCCACGGCCTGGGTGAAGGTCACCAGGGCCGCGCGATCGCCAGGCTTCAGGCCCGCGAGCAGCGCCCCGCTGGCGCGCTGGAGGTCCGCCTGGCGCTTGCCGTCGGTGCTCGCGCTCACGTCCAGCGCCAGCACGACGTTGATGGGTTCGGAGGACGTGAGGAGTGCAACGGTCTGCGGCACCCCGTTGTCACGCACTTCGAAGTCGGCGGCGCGCAATCCGCCGACCGGCGCGCGGCCGTCGGTGACCAGCACGTCGACGCGGACGCCAAGCGTGCGCGACGAGAACGTCTGCAGGGCGATGAGGGACGTCACCACGAACGTGGCACGCCACAGCATGGCGGGATCTTACGCGATCAGGCGGCGCGGGTCTCGACCTCCTTCTTCAGGTTCGAGAGCTGCTCGGTGTACCGCATCCGGTTGCTCTTCAACAGCCACGGCAGGAGCATCCACATCACGCCGTGGGGGCGGACGTCACAGCTGAACGTCACGGTGGTCCCACCGCGTTCGGGCGCGAGCGTGTACTCGAACACGCCGGTCACGCTCCGCTCGCTGTTGGTCACCCCGAAGCGGCGTTCCGGCTCGAACGAACAGACCGTCGAGATCACGGACCGAACCTGACCCCGCACGTCGAACGTCACTTTCATCTCGGTGCCGACGTGAAGGGGTCCCGGGGTCAACACCTCCACCGAGCGCACGAGGTTTCTCCAGCGCGAGGCCTTGCTGAAATCCATCATGTACGCCCATACGTCCGCGGGAGTCCGATCGATGTGAGTCGTGTACGTGAACGATCGCATCAGTCCGTTTCCTCCAGTTGGAACACCTCTTCCACGCTCTGCTCGAACAGCCTCGCGATCTTCATCGCCAGCGGCAGGCTCGGGTCGTACTTCCCGGTTTCGATCGCGTTGATCGCCTGGCGCGACACGCCGACGCGCAGACCGAGCTCCATCTGCGACCAGTTGCGCTCGGCTCGCAGGACGCGCAGCCGGTTCTTCATCGATAGAACCGCGTCGTCGCGAACATGCAGACGAACCAGATCGCGGTCATCACCGCCCACAGGCCGGTCAGGGGCAGCGCGGGAACGAATCCGGATTGATGCAGGAGATCGAGGGCGTAGGAGATGACCGCGGTGCTGGCGAAGGCAATCGCCAGCGCGACGAGATGGATCCGCTGATTGAATTCGTCCTGGATCCGGATCGACTTCACGTAGACGAAGACGACCGGCGCAAAGCCGGCGAGACCGATCAGCACGACCGCGAGGCGCAGCGGCAGGCCTTCGGCGTGCTGGGCCCACTCGCCCTTCGTCAGCACGAAGGTGGTGGCCCACAGAACGGTGGCCACCAGCATCTGACCGAGGAAAACGGCGCCTGGATCGCGCTTGGATTCAGCCATACCTGACAAAATGTAATGTTTCCATTACATAATGTCAAGCATACAAGGCTAAAAGACTAGGCGTCGGCCGCGACCGCGACCTTCTTGCGGCCGCCACGAGGCTTGGCCACGGACTTCTTCTCGCGCGGCTCCTTTGCGGCCTTCGGTTCCCGCGCGCCCCGCGGCGCCTTGTGGGCAGCCGGACGGCGGCGCGACGAACGGGCCGCGGGACGCTCCTCGTCCGCGGGACCCTGGTCGGCGGCGTTCGCGTCCGAGACCGACGTGGCCTCCTCGGCATCGACGATCGAGGGCGACGCCACTTCGCGGACGACGTCGCCGTCCACGATCTCCGATTCGCGCTGCTCGGCGGCGAGCATCTCCGCCTCCGCCTGCGCCGCGAGCCGTTCGGCCGCTGCGATGTCGGCGGCGTCGATCGATCCGGGCGAGCGCCCTTCCAGCTCCTTCATCACGTTGCCCTGGAAGAAGCGGATGACCCCCTGGCGATCGCGCTCCATCCGGAACAGGCCGTCTTTCTGGCACGCGCGCAGCAGATCGTTGAGGCTCTGGAAGCCGAACTTGCGCTCGTCGAACGTCGGGTCCACGCCGCGCAGGTACTGCTTCACTTGGCGCACGTACATCGGCCAGCGCGGCGGCTGCTGCGCGTTCTGGAAGAGCCGCCGGACTTCGGCGACCGCTTCGGCCGCGCGCGGCGCCCCTGAAGAGGGGGATGCCTGCTGATGCTGCGGCGCCGATGCCTGCGGCGGCCGCTCCTCGGCAGGCGCGCCGGCGGGGGCCGCGGCCACGGCGCGTCCCTCCTCCTTCAGCTCGACGAGAATGTTGCGGCCCGACTCCTTGAGGGTGACGGCGCCGATCCCCGCCAGCTTCTCGGCGAAATCGCGGAACGAGCTGGCGCCGTACGTG
>Ga0111538_10013915_pt1 | contig 10606 bp, 6 predicted proteins | sample SoiMethybrSBSTD1_FD_79669 | JGI IMG/M metagenome (GOLD analysis project Ga0111538, IMG submission 79669) | Bulk soil microbial communities from a Populus tree surrounding site in Tennessee, USA - Soil MetaG P. TD hybrid SBSTD1 (version 2)... | ecosystem: Environmental > Terrestrial > Soil > Tree... | reverse complement strand
TGGTCTACCTCGGCGACAACTTCCCGCCGGAGTACCGCAACAAGATCCTGTTCAACAACATCCACGGCGCGCGCGTGAACATGGACGTCCCGGAGGCCAAGGGCTCCGGGTTCGTCGGCCGCCACGGCAACGACTTCCTCTTCGCCAACGACAAGTGGTCCCAGATCCTCAATCTCCGGTACGGACCCGACGGCGCGGTCTACCTGATCGACTGGTATGACAAGCAGGCGTGCCACACGGGAAATCCCAAGGACCACGACCGCTCGAACGGCCGCGTCTTCAAGGTCGGGTACAACCGTCCGGTGCCGGTGAAGGTCGACCTCGCCAAGCTCCCCACCAAGGAACTGGTCGACCTCACGCTCCACAAGAACGACTGGTACGTGCGCCACGCCCGCAAGGTGCTCCAGGAGCGCAAGCCGGGGGCGGAGGCGTGGAAGCCCCTCGCCGAGATCGCGACGAGCCAGGCCGATCCCACGCGCGTGCTCCGGGCGATGTGGGCCCTGCACGTCACGGGCGGCTTTACGGAGGAGATGGCCCTCAAGATGATCGGCCACAAGGACGCGCACGTCCGCGCGTGGGCGATCCAGCTCAGCCTCGAGGACCGCACGCCGGCCGCGTCGATCCTCTCGAAGATGTCGGAGCTGGCAACGAGCGATCCGTCGCCCGTCGTGCGCCTCTATCTGGCGTCCGGCGCCCAGCGCCTGACGAACGAGCAGCGCCTTCCGGTGCTGGAGGGGCTTTTGGCACACGAGGAAGACACGGACGACCACAACCTCCCGTTAATGTATTGGTATGCGGCGGAACCCCTCGTGGGAGCCGACATCCGGGCCGGCGCGTCGCTCGCCGCGAAGAGCAAGATCCCTCGCGTCCGGGAATACGTTTCCCGTAGAATGGCCGCCTCGGTTTCCAAATAGGAGCACCCATGAGTCTCGTGCTTGCGCTCGTGCTGTCCGTCGTTTCGGCCCCGCAGGCGGATCAGGATCCGCTGGCCGCGCTCGTGGACGTCCTCAAGGTCTCCGACGACGACGGCTTCCGGCTCGACATTCTCAAAGGCATCCGCGACGGCCTGAAGGGCCGCACCAAAGTCTCGATGCCGAAGGGCTGGAGCGAGGTCGCGGGCAAGCTCGCCGAGAGCAAGAACTCCGAGGTCCGCTCGCTGGCGACGATGATCTCGATCACGTTCGGCGACTCGAACGCGCTGACGGCGCTCCGGAAGGTCCTCGCCGACGGCAAGGCGGACGTGAACGACCGGAAGGGCGCGCTGGAGTCGCTCCTGGGCGCGAAGGACAAGGAACTTCCGCCCGTCCTGTTCGACCTGCTGACCGACGCGTCGATGCGCGGACCGGTCATCCGGGCGCTGGGCTCCTACGAGGAGCCCGCGACGCCGTCGAAGCTGCTGGCGGTCTACGGATCGCTCGCGCTGGCCGAAAAACGTGACGCCATCAACACGCTCGGGGCCCGCAAAGGGTATGCGAAGGACCTGCTGGCGGCGCTCGCCTCGGGGGCGATCCCCAAGGCCGACCTTACCGCCGCGTCGATCCGCCAGCTCAACGATCTGGGCGTTCCCGAGATCACCAAGTGGATCGAGACCAACTGGGGCTCCGTCCGGCCGACGCCCGAGGCCCGGCTGAAGGAAATCGCCGCGTGGAAGAAGTTCTTCACGCTGGAAAGGGACGGCGATCCGCGGAAGGGCCGCGTCCTGTTCGCCAAGACCTGCATGCAGTGCCACACGCTCTTCGACGCCGGCGGCAAGGTCGGCCCCGAGCTGACGGGCGCCAACCGCCAGGACCTCGACTACCTGCTCTCCAACATCCTCGACCCGAGCGCGGTGATGGGCAAGGACTACCAGGCCACGACGATCCGGACCAAGGCCGACCGCGTCGTCACGGGCCTGCTGCGGGCCGAGGACAACAACGCGGTCACGCTCCAGACCGAGAACGACACGCTGATCATCCCCAAGTCCGAGATCGACGCGCGCAAGCTGAGCGAGATCTCGATGATGCCCGAGGGGCTGCTCGCGAACCTGTCCAAGGACGACGCCCGCCACCTGCTGGCGTACCTGAAGAGCCCGACGCAGGTGCCGTTCCCCGACGGCTTCACCCTCGAGTCCCTGAAGCAGGAACCGCTCTTCAACGGCAAGGACCTCACCGGCTGGGAGGGCGACCTGACCGTCTTCTCGGTGGAGAACGGCGAGATCGTCGGGAAGGGCCCCCAGAAGCAGAACAAGTTCCTGTTCCACAAGTCGGAGCAGACGGACTTCCGGCTCATCTTCGAGGTCAAGCTCCTCGGCGGAAACAGCGGCGTCCAGATCCGCAGCGTCCCGCACGGCGAGACCGAGGCGAAGGGCTGCCAGGCGGACATCGGCGCCGGCTGGTGGGGCAAGCTCTACGAGGAGTCGGCCCGCGGCCTGCTCTTCCCGAAGAAGGATCAGCCCTTCGACGGCGACAAGTTCGTCAAGAAGGACGACTGGAACACCTACGAGATCCTCGCCGTCGGCACGAAGATCCGGACCGCGATCAACGGCAACCTCTGCACGGACCTCGACGACGACAAGGTCGCCCTCAAGGGCCGCCTCGCGGTCCAAGTCCACAGCGGCGGGGCCATGGAAGTCCGATTCCGGAATTTTCAGCTCGAAAACAACCCCAAATTCGAGTTGAAGACCGTAAAGCAATAGGCCAGGTTATCCGAATTAGCTTGGACGGATAATCAAGATAGTCACTGAAAGGGAAAACCCGTGAAAATGCTCGCCGCCGTCCTGACGGTCCTGCTGTGCGCCTCTCCGTCCCTCGACTCGGGCCTGCAGGCCCTCGCTCGGGACAGGGAGGAGGTCGTGGTCCGCACCTGGAAGAAGATCAAGGTGACGGACAAGTTCTACGCCGAGGGCGCCAACATCGGCGACTTCAACAAGGACGGCAAGATGGACGTCGTCGCCGGTCCCTACTGGATCGAAGGGCCCGACTTCACGAAGCTCCATGCCTACACGGAGGAGAAGGCGCACGACCCGAACGGCTACTCGAAGAACTTCTTCGCCTTCAGCTACGACTTCAACAAGGACGGCTGGACGGACATCCTGATCTACGGGTTCCCCGGCGAGGACGTGTCCTGGTACGAGAATCCCCAGGGCAAGGACGGCGCCTGGAAGCGCAACAAGGTCATCGAGAAGTGGGACAACGAGTCGCCGCAATTCGACGACGTCACGGGCGACGGCGTCCCCGAGGTCCTCGGCTCGCAGGGCGGGAAGCTCGGCTACGTCACGATCGCCGACTGGAAGTTCCATCCGATCTCGCCCAAGTCGCACTACCAGCGCTTCACCCACGGCCTGGGCGTGGGCGACGTGAACGGCGACGGGAAGAAGGACTTCCTCGAGAAGGACGGCTGGTGGGAGCAGCCCAAGAGCCTCGACGGCGACCCCGAGTGGGTGCTGCACAAGGCGAAGCTCGGCGAGGGCGGCGCCCAGATGTACGCCTACGACGTCAACGGCGACGGCCTCAACGACATCATCACGTCGATCCAGGCCCACGGCTGGGGCGTCTCCTGGTTCGAGCAGCAGAAGGACGGCTCGTTCAAGGAGAACATCATCATCGGCAAGAAGGTCGAGGACAACAAGTACGGCGTCCGGTTCAGCCAGCCCCACGCGATCGATCTGGTCGACATGGACGGCGACGGCCTGAAGGACATCGTCACGGGGAAGCGCTACTGGGCACACGGCCCGAAGGGCGACGCCGAGCCCGCGGCGCCGGCGGTGCTCTACTGGTTCAAGCTGGTCCGCGGCAAGGACGGCGTGGACTTCGTCCCGTTCAAGATCGACGACGACTCGGGCATCGGCGTCCAGGTGGTCGCGGCCGACCTGAACGGCGACACCTATCCCGACATCATCGTCGGCAACAAGAAGGGCATCTTCGTCCACCTCGGCGAGGCGAAGAAGGTCTCGAAGGAAGAGTACGAGAAGCAGGCGCCGAAGCCGGTGAGCGGACAGTAGTCCCGACAGGAACCCCAACCCCCGGAAGCCGCCAGGCGACCGGGGGTTTTTTTATGGGGCCGATTAATCGGCCGGAAGGTCGAGATGGCGGATCAGCTTCACGCCTTTGGCCCGAACGGCCTGTTTGACCTTCTCGCTGGTGAAGGCGACCGTCACGCCGGCGCGGTCGGCGGCCACGTTCTCGTAACCCTTGTGGCCCATCGCCCGCATTTCCTCCGTGTCGACGCCGGGATGCTCGACGATCAAATAGGTCCCCGGTTCCATCGCCTCGATCGCCGCGACGAGGGCGGCCTCCTTCTCCTCCGCGGTGCGCTTGGCGCCGGTCCAGTCGCGCATCCGCTTGAGCCCCTTCGTCTCGAGCCGCAGGCCGAACTCCTTGCAGAGCTTCTCGGTCACGGCGCGCGCCTCGGGCGTGGCCAGGGCCGTCCCCATGTGGGTCGAGGCGTGGCTGATCCGCGGCACGTGGCGCTGGAGCAGCTCGATCTGCGCCCGGAGTTCGCGCTCGATCTCCTCGATCCTCGGCTTCGCGTCGTAAAGGCCCCGGGTCGTCGGGTGGAAGTAGCCGTCCTTGTCCACGAGGCTCGGCGATGCGGTGAGCGGCCGCCACTTCACCCGCTCCCATTCGCTCGTGAGGCAGAGATGGATGCCGACGTCGATCTCGGGGCTCTCCTGGAGGCGGCGGACGGCGTCGAGGAACCACGGGCCGGGGACGATCACCTCGACCGACCGCGCGATCCCGTCTTTGCAGGCGCGGATGCACGCCTCGTTGACGCCGAGCGCGGCGCCCATGTCGTCGGCGCGGACCAGCAGCCGGATCTCGGCGGGTTTGTCCTGCACCAGGAGGAACGCCAGCAGCAGGTGTTTCATGACTTTATTATGCGGCCCGGCGCGACGGACAACGGCGAATCGGTGCTATGATTCGGCCGGAGGATGGAGCAGAGCGACGACGACCTGGTGGCGCTGGCCCGCACGGGATCGGCGTCCGCCATGGAGACGCTCTACCGCCGGTACCGCGACCGGATCATGACGTTCGCCTTCCGGATGACGGGCGACCGGGCCCTCGCCGAGGACGTCTTCCAGAACACCTTCATCTACTTCTACGAGCACCTCGAGAAATACGAGGCGCAGGGCAAGCTCTCGGCCTATCTCTTCCGGATCGCCCGGAGCCTCGCGCTCGACGGCCTCAAGGCGGGAAAGCGGGACCGGCAGGCGATGGCCCGGATCGAGCCGGTGGATCCGGCCGGGGAGGAGCCCATTCCGACCGAACGGGCCCAGAAGGCCCTCCAGGACCTGGCCCCCCATCTTCGCGAGATCGTCACCCTGAGGCTCTTCGATGGCCTGGACTACGGCCGGATCGCCGAGATCACGGGCCTTTCCGAGGCGACCGCCCGGAGCCGGATGCGGTACGCCTTGGAAGCCCTTCGGGAGGTCTTGAAGACGAATTCACAGCACGAACGAGGACCAGGATCGCTATGACATGGGAGGAGGAGTCCCGGATGTGCGGCCAGTGGGGCCAGGACCAGATTCTCGACCACCTGCAGGGGCGCCTGCCGGAGGCCGAGTCGGACCGTTTCCGCGCTCATGCCGCGGCCTGCGCCGACTGCCGGAGCTCTGTCGACGAACTTTCCGCCATCGTCAGACTCGCCGACGCCCCCATCCAGCCCGGCCGGGCGGCCGAGGAGTCCGTTCTCGCCGTCATCCGCCGGGAGGCCGCCCGCCGCTCCAGGGGAGCCACCAAGCCTCCGACCCGCCGGAGCCGCCTGCGCCGTCGGACGGGCGCTCCGACGCCCGCGTCCATGGCCTGGATCTTTGCCGCCGCCGCGGTCTTCGTCGTCGCGCTCGTCTCGGCGATCCTCTCCTCCAGCCCGGCTCCGCGGCCGCCGGTCGTCCGCGCGATGCCGCCTCCTCCGATGCCCGTGGAGGATCCTCCCAGGCCCGCTCCGGAGCCGCGCGTCGTTCCGCCCGAGCCGCCCCGCCCGGCGCCCGTCGATCCCCTCATCGCGCCGCCCGTGAAGCCTCGTCGCGAGCCCGAGACGCCCCCGCCGACTCCGCCGGCTCCGGCTCCGGAGCCCAAGCCGAAGCCCTCGACGGTGCCCGAGACGAAACCCGCAGCCGTCGAGATCGCCCAGGTCGTCCGGGGTACGGGCCGGTTCTCGGCCGGCGATCGGATCCTGGCGGGCGACACGGTCCAGTGCACCACGGGCGTGCTGCTCCTGGAGACGTCCGACAAGAGCCAGATCGCGATCAAGGCCGGGACCACCCTGACGGGCGACGCTCAGGGGGCAAGTCTCACGTTCCGGCTGACCGAGGGGGAAGTGGCGTGCTCGGTGAAGACCCGGCCCGAGCGCCGGTTCGTGGTGATGAGCACCCACGGGACCGTCACGGTCAAGGGGACGATCTTCGGCGTGCGGGCGACGAGCGTCGGGACGGTCGTCACGGTCGCGAAGGGCCGCGTGGAAGCGCGGACCGAGGTGGGCACGCAGGACGTCGGCTCGGGCGAACGGAGCTCGATGAGCCGCTCGACCTCGCCCGGCCGGCCTGAGACGGTCAACGCCGATCGGCTCCTGTCGTGGGCCTACGACGCGGGGCTGCCGTCGCCGGGAACGATGTGGATCGTCGCCGGCTCCGGGGACCTTCAGGCGCCGATGACGCGCGTCCGGGCGTCGGGCTCCCTCAGCGGCGAGCCGATCTTCGCCGCCGTCGACAGCCGCACGCTGCCGACCTGGAACGGCCGCTATCTCGCCTCGAACCAGAAGGAAGGCGGCTGGGCGACGATCACCGTCGACATTCCCGAGACCGGGACCTGGTATCTCTGGGGCCGCTTCTTCAATCCGGCGACGGGCTCGCAGCTGTGGAAGGCGGAGACCGAGCCCAAGGACAATGATCCGAACAGCTTCTACGTCGGCGTCGACGGCGGCCGCGAGGTCGTCTTCGGCAATCACAAGGTCGATCCGGAGGCGAAGGTGTCCGGCTACCGCCGCTGGTACTGGGGCGGCGACGGGTCCATCGAAGTCGGCCGGCCCGGCGCGCTCTCGCTGGGGACGCTGGCCAAGGGCCGCCACACGATCCGGATCCGCAACCGCGACGCGGTGGAGACATCGGCCCTCCATCTCGCCCCCCGGCTGGACGTGCTCTGTCTCACGCCGGACCGCGACTACCGGCCGAGAGACGAAGACTTCCGAAAATAAACCCGAATTCACAGCACGCCGGCGGTCTCCGATCGCTGACCTCCATGGGCGGCGAGCCCATCTGGGGAGGTTGCTATGGGGACCCAAGTCCTTGCGATCGTGCTGGCGTTGTTCTGCGCCCAGGGGACCAGCGGCGTCGTCTCCGGCGAACTCAAGAAGTGGCACAAGGTGACCGTCACGTTCGACGGACCCTCGACGAGCGAAAGCGCCGCGACGAATCCATTCCGCAACTATCGGCTCAACGTCACCTTCACGCGCGGCACGAGAAGCATCACCGTGCCCGGGTACTATGCCGCCGACGGCAACGCGGGAGAATCGAGCGCGACCGCCGGGACGAAGTGGCGCGTCCACTTCGCGCCGGATGAAGAGGGCTCCTGGACCTACACGGCGTCGTTCCGCACCGGGACCGACCTCGCCGGCTCCACCGATCCCGCCGCGGGCACGGCCACGTCGTTCAGCGGCGCGTCGGGAACCTTCACGGTCGCCGGAACCGACAAGACGGGGCGCGACCATCGCGGGAAGGGAATGCTCCGCTATGGGGGCGGCCATTACCTGAGGTTCGCCCAGACCGGCGAGTCCTTCATCAAGGGCGGCGCCGACAGCCCCGAGAACTTCCTGGCGTACGGCGACTTCGATCAGACGCCCGCCAAGCACGCCTACGCTCCCCACGCCGGCGACTGGCAGAGCGGCGACCCGACCTGGAAGGGCGGGAAGGGCAAGACCATCATCGGCGCTCTGAACTACCTCTCCGGAAAGGGGATGAACTCCGTCTACTTCCTCACGATGAACGTCACCGGCGACGGCAACGACGTCTGGCCGTGGACGTCGTCGGGCGAGCGGTACCGCTTCGACGCCAGCAAGCTCGACCAGTGGGAGGTCGTGTTCTCCCACATGGACCGGAAGGGGCTGATGCTCCACGTCGTGACGCAGGAGACGGAGAACGACCAATTGCTGGACGGCGGCGGCCTGGGACTCCAGCGGAAGCTCTACTACCGGGAACTCGTCGCGCGGTTCTGCCACCACCCGGCGATCGTCTGGAACCTCGGCGAGGAGAACACGAACAGCGACGCCCAGCTCAAGGAGTTCGCCGCGTACATCCGCACCCTCGATCCCTACGATCACCCGATCGTGGTCCACACCTTCCCGGGCCAGTACGACGCGGTCTACACCCCGCTGCTCGGCTATGGCTCGTTCGAAGGGCCGTCGCTCCAGATGGGGTCGCCGTCGGCCACTCATGCCGAGACGGTGAAGTGGGTCCAGCGGTCGGCGCAGAACGGCCGGAAGTGGTTCGTCAGCCTGGACGAGATCGGGCCCGCGAACGACGGCGTCGTCACCGACGCCGAGGACTTCAACCACGATGGCCCGCGCAAGAACGCGCTGTGGGGCAACCTGATGGGCGGCGGCGCCGGATGCGAGTGGTACTTCGGATACGGCCATCCGCACACCGACCTGACCTGCGAAGACTGGCGCAGCCGCGACAACATGTGGAACCTCACGCGCCATGCCCTCGCATTCTTCCAGACCCATCTGCCGTTCTCCGAGATGGTCCCGAGCGACGGCCTCACGTCGTCGGGCTGGTGCCTGGCCAAGCCGGGGCAGGTCTACGCGGTCTACCTGCCGAACGGCGGTTCGGCAAACCTTCAGGTCGGTTCCGGGACCTATACCGTGCAGTGGTACAACCCGCGGGCCGGGGGCGCGCTCCAGAACGGAAGCGTCGCGTCGGTCACGGGTCCCGGGACGGTCTCGATCGGAGCGCCGCCCGCCGGCAACGACTGGGTCGCCCTGGTGAAGGGCGGTGGCGGGGCGGTTCCGACGTCGTCGGTCACGAGCTTCACGCTGGTCGACGCGGACAGCGACCTGGACCTGGGCCCGCTCACCGCCGGTCAGACCCTCAACCTCCGGACGCTGCCCACGCGCAACCTGAACCTCCGGGCCAACACGAATCCTTCGGCGGTTGGAAGCGTCCGGTTCGGCTACGACGCGAACCCGAACCAGGCCACGGAGAGCACCGCGCCGTACGCGCTCGCGGGTGACACGGCGGGAAATTACAACGCGTGGACGCCGACGCTCGGCACCCACACGCTGACGGCGACGCCGTACTCCGGCTCCGGCGCGAGCGGAACCGCAGGGACCGCGCTCACGGCGACGTTCTCGGTCATCGATCAGGAAGCGCCTACCGGTCCGGCGGTCGTCGGCTTCACGCTCATGGACGCGGACTCGGATCAGCCGCTGCTCGATCCGCTGAATTCCGGCGCGACGATCAATCTCGGCACGCTGCCCACGCGCAACCTGAACGTGCGGGCCAACGTGAGCGGATCGCCGATCGGCAGCGTCCGGTTCGCCTATGACGGCAACTCCGCCTTCCGCACGGAGAACACGGCGCCCTACGCGCTCGCGGGCGACACGAGCGGCGACTTCAACGCGTGGACGCCGTCGGTGGGCTCCCACTCGCTGAGCGCCACGCCGTACTCGTCCACCGGCGCGACCGGCACGGCCGGGACGCCGCTCACCATCACGTTCACCGTGGTCGACAATTCCATGAGCGCCAGTGTGTCGCCGTCGATGAGCCCGGCGACCGTCGAATCCGGGACCGGCGGCCGCGCCGGAAGCGGAGGGGGCGGCTGCGGCCTGCTGGGGCTCGACGGGGTGCTGGCGGCGCTCCTGGGGGGGCTCTATCGGCGGGCGCGGGCGAAGTCGCGCTCGTAGCGGGCGAGCAGCGTGTCGACGTTGTTCTCCTGGACGTAGATCTTGCCGTACGCCCGCTTGGTCTCGCCCGGAGCCAGGCCGCCGAGGCGGAAGTCGTTGTGAAGGCAGGTGATGACCCCTTGGAAGAGCTCCTGGGTCGGCTCCCACGCCGTCGCGAAGAGCCACTGGTTGTCGGCCGAGACGCAGCCGATGAGCCGGTTGGCGGGGATGTCGGGGCTGTGGGGGCGGGGGTTGCAGTCCTTCCGGTTGATGTGCGCGGGGATGTAGAGCTGGCCGCCCTTGTAGATCGCCTCCTCCGTCCGGTTCGTCCGGTCCAGGAAGACGCGCCCGCGGTCGAGGAAGATGAACGACCGTTCGACGTAGGTCTGCTGGTTGCATCCGGTGAACGCGCCCAGGCGGACGCACGGCTGGACCCACTGGGCGTCGACATAGGCGGAGCCCTTGTTCACCGCCTGGACCCGGAAGTCCACCTCGCCCAGGCCGGCGGTGATGGTGGACGTGACCTCGACGCCGCCCTCGACCTTGGAGAGGAGGGTGATGCACCGACCATCGTCGGACACCTTCTCGGTCGTGTGGGGGATCGTGGTCTCCTTCCAGATCCGATCGCGCGCGCCCGACCTGCAGAAGGCTTCGAGGTACCAGACGTCGATCTTGCCGCCGGGGAAGGGGCCGGTGATGGCCAGCATGTTCCCCTGCCACGCGACGCCCAGCGGCGGCTTCTGCCGGACCTGAG
>Ga0111538_10013914_pt1 | contig 10606 bp, 7 predicted proteins | sample SoiMethybrSBSTD1_FD_79669 | JGI IMG/M metagenome (GOLD analysis project Ga0111538, IMG submission 79669) | Bulk soil microbial communities from a Populus tree surrounding site in Tennessee, USA - Soil MetaG P. TD hybrid SBSTD1 (version 2)... | ecosystem: Environmental > Terrestrial > Soil > Tree... | reverse complement strand
TGCGCGAAGTGGAACGACCGCAGGAAAAACGGAGGCTGGCGTGATCCGAACTGGAGCGCAGATCGTCTGGGAGTGCCTGGCCGCCGAGGGGGTGGACGTCGTGTTCGGCTACCCCGGCGGCGCCATCCTGCCCACCTACGACGCCATGCTCGAGTACCCCATCCGGCACGTGCTGGTGCGGCACGAGCAGGGCGCGGCCCACATGGCCGACGGCTACGCGCGGGCCAGCGGCCGCGTGGGCGTGGCCATCGCCACGTCGGGGCCCGGCGCCACCAACCTCACCACCGGCATCGCCAACGCGATGCTCGACTCCATCCCCACCGTCTTCATCACCGGCCAGGTGTCGTCGAAGGTGCTGGGCAGCGACGCCTTCCAGGAGGTGGACGTCACCGGCATCACCCTGCCCATCACCAAGCACAACGCGCTGGTGACCGACGTGGGCGAGCTGGCCCGCACCATGGCCGAGGCCTTCGCCATCGCCCGCAGCGGCCGGCCGGGACCGGTGCTGGTGGACATCTGCAAGGACGTGCAGCAGGCCAAGACCGACTTCGCCTACCCGACCGACCTCGACCTGCCCGGCGGCGAGCCCCTGCCGCCGCGGCGCCAGGACGTGCAGCGCGCGCTGGAGCTGATCGCGCAGGCCGAGCGGCCGGTGATCCTGGCCGGCCAGGGCGTGCTGCGCTCGGGCGCCACCCAGGCCCTCATGGCGTTCGCCGAGAAGGCCGACATCCCGGTGGCGCTCACGCTGCTCGGCATCGGGGGCTTCCCGGCCAGCCACCCGCTGTGCCTGGGCATGATGGGCATGCACGGCGAGGCCTACGTGAACAGCGCCATCCAGGAGGCCGACCTGCTGCTGGCCTTCGGCATGCGCTTCGACGACCGCGTGACCGGCCGCCTGTCCACCTACGCGCCGCGGGCCAAGAAGATCCACGTCGAGATCGACCCCAGCGAGGTGGGCAAGAACGTGGCCGTGGACGTGGCCCTGGTGGCCGACCTGAAGGCGGCCCTGGAGGCGCTCACGCCCGGGCTGCGCTCGCCCCTGCACCCGGCCTGGCGGCAGCGCATCGGGGCCTGGAAGGCGGACACGCAGCACCGCGACATCCTGCACCAGCCCGACAACGGCAAGCTCTACGCGGCCCACGTCATCCACGACCTGTGGGCGGCCACCGGCGGCGACGCCGTCATCGTCACCGACGTGGGCCAGCACCAGATGTGGGAGGCCCAGTACTACCCGCACGAGAAGCCGCGCACGCTCATCACCTCCGGCGGCCTGGGCACCATGGGCTTCGCCCTGCCGGCGGCCATCGGGGCCAAGTTCGCGCGGCCGGAGGCCGAGGTGTGGGTGGTGGCCGGCGACGGCGGCTTCCAGATGACGCAGTGCGAGCTGGCCACCGTGCGCCAGGAGAACCTGGACCTCAACATCTCGGTGGTCAACAACGGCTACCTGGGCATGGTCCGCCAGTGGCAGGAGTTCTTCTACGACAAGCGCTACGCGGCCACGCCCATGCTCTCGCCCGACTTCGTGGCCGTGGCCGAGGCCTACGGCATCGAGGGGCACCGCGTGACCACCCGCGAGCAGGTGGGGCCCACCGTGCAGCTGGCCCGCACCAGCGGCCGGGCCGCCCTGGTGGAGTTCCGCGTGGAGAAGGAGGAGGCCGTGTACCCGATGGTGCCCTCCGGGGCCGACCTGCACGCCATGATCCGCCGCCCGGCCGCCGACGCGCTGCCGGAGGCGGCCGCCGACGCCAAGGTGCCGGCATGAGGCACACGCTCGTCGCGCGCGTCCGCCACCAGCCGGGCGTGCTCAGCCGCGTGGCCGGGCTCTTCCGCCGCCGCGCCTTCAACATCGACACCCTGACCGTGGGCGGCAGCGAGGCGCCCGACATGGCCCGCATGACCATCGTGGTCGACACCCTGCGCACGCCGGCCGCCCTGGTGGCGGCCAACCTGCGCAAGCTGGTGCCGGTCATGGACGTCACCGACGTGACCCACCTGCCCACCGTCGACCGCGACCTGGCCCTCATCCGCGTGCGCTGCACGCCGGCCGAGCGCACGGAGCTGGCCGGGCTGGTGGACATCTTCCGCGGGCGGGTGGTGGACGTGGGGCCCGAGTCCGTGATCGTGGAGATCACGGGCGACGAGGAGAAGGTGAGCGGCCTGGTGGACCTGCTGCGGCCGCGGGGCCTGCTGGAGATGGTGCGCACGGGCAAGGTGGCCATGGTGCGCGGGAGCGTGGCCGCGGCCGAGCCGCTGGCCGCCAACGGATAAGGGAGAACCCTCACATGGCGACGATCTTCTACGACAAAGACGCGGACCTCGACGCGCTCAACGGGCTCACCGTGGCCGTGATCGGCTACGGCAGCCAGGGCCACGCCCACGCGCTCAACCTGCGCGACAGCGGCGTGCGGGTGGTGGTGGGCCTGCCCGCCGGCAGCCGCTCCCGGGCCAAGGCGGAGGCCGAGGGCCTCACCGTCCTCACCCCGGCCGAGGCCACCCGCCAGGCCGACGTGGTGATGATCCTGGTGCCCGACACCGCGCAGGCGAAGCTCTTCCAGGACGAGGTGCGGCCGCACCTGCAGCCGGGCGACACGCTGATGTTCGCCCACGGCTTCAACATCCGCTTCGGCGCCATCGAGGCCCCGGCGGGCGTGGACGTCTCCATGGTCGCGCCCAAGGCGCCCGGCCACCGCGTGCGCGAGGTGTTCCGCGAGGCGCAGGGCACGCCGGCCCTGGTGGCCGTGCACCAGGACGCCAGCGGCCACGCCCTCCGCAACGCCCTGGCCTACGCCAAGGGCATCGGCTGCACGCGGGCCGGCGTCATCGAGACCACCTTCGCCGAGGAGACGGAGACCGACCTCTTCGGCGAGCAGGCCGTGCTCTGCGGCGGCGTCTCGGCCCTGGTGCGGGCCGGCTTCGAGACGCTGGTGCAGGCCGGCTACCAGCCGGAGATCGCCTACTTCGAGTGCCTGCACGAGCTGAAGCTGATCGTGGACCTCATGTACCGGGGCGGCCTCTCCTACATGCGCTACTCCGTGTCCGACACGGCCGAACACGGCGACTACACGGGCGGCCCGCGGGTGGTGACCGACGAGACCCGGCGCGAGATGGCGCGCATGCTGGGCGAAATCCGCTCCGGCAAATACGCGCAGGCCTGGATGGGGGAGAACGCGGCCGGCCGCCCCTGGTTCGAGAGCCAGCGCCGGGAGGGCCGCGACCAGCTCCTGGAGCAGGTGGGGGCCAAGCTCCGCTCGATGATCCCCTTCCTCGACGCGGTCACCGTGACCCCGGAGGGCGAGGTGAAGCCGGCCGCGGCGCCGGCTCCCGTAGCCGTGGCCCGATGAGCGGGCGCGTCGTCGTCTTCGACACCACCCTGCGCGACGGCGAGCAGTCGCCCGGCTGCAGCATGACCCCGGCCGAGAAGGTGCGCCTGGCCGGCAAGCTGGAGCGCCTGGGCGTGGACGTGATCGAGGCCGGCTTCCCCAGCGCCTCGGCGGGGGAGTTCGGCTCGGTGGAGATGGTGGCGGCCGAGGTGCGGAGCGCGCGCGTGGCCGCGCTGGCCCGCGCCAAGGAGAACGACATCGTGGCCGCCGGGCGCGCGCTGCGCGGGGCCGTCCACCCCCTCATCCACACCTTCCTGGCCACCTCCGAGCTGCACCTCGTGCACAAGCTCAGGATCACGCAGGCCCAGTGCCTGGAGCAGGCCGTGGCCGGGGTGAAGCTGGCCCGCACGCTGGCCCCCGAGGTGGAGTTCTCGGCCGAAGACGCCTCCCGCACCGACTACGGGTTCCTGCGCGAGGTGCTGCAGGCGGTGTTCGAGGCCGGCGCGGTCACGCTCAACGTGCCGGACACGGTCGGCTACGCGCTGCCCCACGAATACGCGGCGCTGGTGGAGCGCCTGGTGCGCGACCTGCCGGGGGCCGTCATCTCCGTGCACTGCCACAACGACCTGGGCCTGGCCGTGGCCAACACGCTGGCCGCGCTGCAGGCCGGGGCGCGGCAGGTGGAGTGCACGGTCAACGGCATCGGCGAGCGGGCCGGCAACTGCGCGCTGGAAGAGGTGGTGATGGCGCTGAAGGTGCGGCAGGACGTCCTGGGCCTCACCACCGGCGTGCACACCGAGCTGCTGGCCCCCGCCAGCAACCTGCTGGCCGGCGTCACCGGCGTGTGGCCGCAGCCCAACAAGGCGGTGGTGGGCCGCAACGCCTTCGCCCACGAGGCCGGCATCCACCAGCACGGCATCCTGGCCAACCCGCTCTGCTACGAGATCATGACCCCGGCCAGCGTGGGCGTGCGCGAGACGGCGCTGGTGCTGGGCAAACACTCGGGCAAACACGCGGTCAGCGTGCGCCTGCGCGCCCTGGGCGTGGAGGTGCCGCCGGAGGAGGTGGAGGAGGTCACGGCCCGGGTGAAGGAGCTGGCCGACCGCAAGAAGCTCGTCACCGACGACGACCTGCTCGATCTCGTCTCGCACACGCCCGAGCGCACCGTGCGCCTGCTGCGCTACCAGGTGGTGTGCGGCAACGCCCTGCTGCCCACGGCCACGGTGGAGCTCGACATCGACGGCCAGCGCCACTCCGCCTCCGCCGTGGGCAACGGCCCCCTCGACGCCGCGCTGAAGGCGGCCGACACCGCGCTGGGCTGGCAGCTGGAGCTGCTGGAGATGCACACCCGCGCCCTCACCGCCGGCAAGGACGCGGTGGCCGAGGTGGTGGTGCGCGTGCGCCGGGGCGACAACGAGACCACCGGCCAGGCGGCCAGCACCGACTCCATCGAGGCCGCCCTGCGCGCCTACGTGTCGGCCGCCGGCGCGGCCCGGCGGGCCGAGGAGGCGGCGGCGTGAGCCAGCCGCGCACGCTCTTCGCGAAGGTCTGGGACGCACACGTGGTGCGGGCGGCCACGGCCGACACGCCGGCCGTGCTCTACGTCGACCTGCACCTGCTGCACGAGGTGACGTCGCCCCAGGCCTTCTCGGAGCTGCGGGAGCGCGGCCTGCGCGTGCGGCGGCCGGACCTCACCGTGGCCACCGTCGACCATTCCACCCCCACCGACGGCAGCCCGCCCGACGCGCAGGCGGCGGCCCAGATCGGTGCCCTCACCGGGAGCTGCCGCGAGTGGAGCATCCCGCTCTACCCGGTGGGCGACGCGCGGCAGGGCATCGTGCACGTGGTGGGCCCGGAGCAGGGCTTCACGCAGCCGGGCATGACCATCGTCTGCGGCGACAGCCACACCAGCACCCACGGCGCGTTCGGCGCCCTGGCCTTCGGCATCGGCACCAGCCAGGTGGCCCAGGTGCTGGCCACGCAGTGCCTGCTGGCCCTTCCGCCGCTGACGTTTGCGGTCGACATCGGGGGCCGCCTGGCCGAGGGGGTGACGGCCAAGGACCTGGTGCTGGCCCTCATCGCCCGCGTGGGGGCCGCCGGCGCCACCGGCCACGTGTTCGAGTACCGCGGCCCGGCGGTGGAGGCGCTCTCGATGGAGGAGCGCATGACCGTGTGCAACATGTCCATCGAGGCCGGCGCGCGGGCGGGCATGGTGGCGCCCGACGACACCACCTTCGCCTACCTGGAGGGCCGGCCGCAGGCGCCGCGGGGCGCGGACTGGCTGCGGGCCATGGAGCGCTGGCGCGCGCTGGCCACGGACGAGGGCGCGGCCTTCGACCGCCGCACGTCCCTCGACGCCTCCGGCCTGGAGCCCATGGTGACCTTCGGCACCAGCCCCGGCATGGCCGTACCCATCAGCGGCGCGGTGCCCGAGGCGGAGGGCCGCCCGGCCCTGGAGCGCGCGCTGCGCTACATGGGCCTCACGTCCGGCCAGCGCCTGGCCGGCCATCCCATCGACGTGGTGTTCATCGGGAGCTGCACCAACGCGCGCCTGAGCGACCTGCGCCAGGCCGCGCGCGTGTTCGAGGGCCGCCACGTGGCCCGCGGCGTGCGCGCGCTGGTGGTGCCGGGCTCGCAGAAGGTGAAGCGGGACGCCGAGGCCGAGGGCCTGGACCGCCTCTTCCGCGCCGCCGGCGCCGAGTGGCGGGAGCCGGGCTGCTCCATGTGCATCGCCATGAACGGCGACCGGCTGGAGCCGGGCCAGTACGCGGTCAGCACCAGCAACCGCAACTTCGAGGGCCGCCAGGGCAGCGGCGGGCGCACGTTCCTGGCCAGCCCGCTCACCGCGGCCGCCTCGGCGGTCACCGGCGCCATCGCCGACCCGCGGGAGCTGCTCTCGTGATGCGCCTTCCGGTGGTGCGGTTCGCGGGCCGCAGCGCGGTCCTGGCCGCGGACGACGTGGACACCGACCAGATCATCCCCGCCCGCTTCCTGAAGGGCACGCGCCGCGACGGCCTGGGCGCACACCTCTTCGCCGACCGCGCGGACGCGCCCCTGGGCACCGGCGCCGCGGTGCTGGTGGCCGGGCGCAACTTCGGCTGCGGCTCCTCGCGCGAACACGCGGTGTGGGCGCTCATGGATCACGGCTTCCGGGCCGTGGTGGCGCCCTCCTTCGCCGACATCTTCTTCTCCAATGCCCTGCAGAACGGCCTGGTGCCGGTGGCGGCCGCGCCCGCCGTGTGCGGCCAGCTCGCCGTCACCCCGGGCGCGACGGTGACGGTGGACGTGGAGGCGCTGCGCATCGGGCTGCCCGACGCCTCCACGGCGGCCTTCACGCTGCCGCGCTTCGCGCGCCACTGCCTGCTGGAAGGGCTCGACGACCTCCAGTTCCTCCTCTCGCAAGAGCCGCTCGTCTCCGCCTACGAGGCGAAGGGCGGCGCATTCCCGGAATTCCGGAAAGGGTGACCCCAATGACGACGCCGCGAACGGTGGCCGTTCTCCGAGGTGATGGCATCGGCCCGGAGGTGATCGAGTCGGCGCTGTCGGTGCTGGGCGCCTGCCTGCCCGTGCGGGTGCGCGAGGGGCTGATCGGCGGCGCCGCCATCGACGCCACCGGCAACCCGCTGCCCCCGGAGACGCTGCAGCTCTGCCGCGAGAGCGACGCCGTGCTGCTGGGCGCCGTGGGCGGCCCCCGGTGGGAAGGGCCGCTGCGCGCGGAGGACGGCCTGCTGCGCCTGCGCCGCGGCCTGGGCCTCTACGCGAACCTGCGCCCGGCCCGGGCCATGGGCCTGCCCACGGCCCTGCGCGAGAGCGTGGCCCGCCAGGCCGACATCATGGTGGTGCGCGAGCTGGCCGGCGGCGTCTACTTCGGCGAGCCCCGCGGGGGCACCGCCACCGAGGCCTTCGACACCTGGCGCCAGACGGCGGACGAGGTGCGGCGGGTGGCCCACGTGGCCTTCCAGCTGGCCCGCACCCGCCGCCGCCGCGTGACGTCGGTGGACAAGGCCAACGTGCTGGAGTGCTCGCGCCTGTGGCGGACGGTGGTGACGCAGGTGGCCCGCGACTACCCGGAGGTGGAGCTGGAGCACCGCTACGTGGACGCGGCCGCCTTCGAGCTGATGCAGGCGCCGCAGCGCTTCGACGTGATCCTCACCGACAACCTCTTCGGCGACATCCTGAGCGACGAGGCGGCGGTGGTGGCCGGCTCCATGGGCCTGCTGCCCTCGGCCTCGCTGGGCCCCGGCCCCTGCCTCTTCGAGCCCGTGCACGGGTCCGCGCCCTCCCTGGCCGGCCGCGGCGTGGCCAACCCGGTGGGCGCGGTCCTGACCGTGGCGATGCTGCTAGAGCACGCGCTGGGCCGGCCCGACCTGGCCCGGGCGGTCGAGGGGGCGGTGACGGTCACGCTGGGCGAGGTCCGTACGCCCGACCTCGGCGGCACCGCCACCACCGTCGAGTTCACCGGCGCCCTGCACCGCCACCTGCAGTGGGTGCGCTGGACCGACACGGAGGAGACGTCCTTCGACTGGGCGGTGTGAGCGGCGGCGTCCGGGCAGCGCGGGCAGCACGCGCGGCGCGGCGGCCTGGCGGGGGGCCACGCGCACGAACTGGCGCCGCGTCTCCTCCCAGCGCGCGGCCAGGAAGCGGGCCCGCTGGCTGCCCGTGAGCTCGGCGTGCCGGCGCAGCACCTGCAGGAGCCAGCGCTCCTCGGCCGCCTCCAGCCCGCTCTCCACGGTCACCGACTCGGTGTTGGCGCGCCGGCGCAGGTGGCCGCCCTCGTCCAGCACGAAGGCCAGGCCGCCGGTCATGCCGGCCCCGAAGTTGCGCCCCACCTCGCCCAGGATGACGGCCGCTCCGCCGGTCATGTATTCGCAGCCGTGGTCACCGGTGCCCTCGACCACGGCCAGCGCGCCGCTGTTGCGCACCGCGAAGCGCTCGCCCACGCGTCCGGCCAGGAAGGCCTGGCCGCCGGTGGCGCCGTAGAGCAGCGCGTTGCCGGCCACCACCTGGCCGGTGACGCCCTGGCGGGCCGGGCGCAGCACGATCTCGCCCCCCGACATGCCCTTGCCCAGGGCGTCGTTGGCCTCGCCCTCCAGCACCAGCTGCATGCCCTCCACGCAGAAGGCGCCGAAGCTCTGGCCGGCGCTGCCGCGGAAGCGCAGGCGCACGGAGCCCGCGGCCAGCTTGCGCCCGCGGTAGCGGCGGGCCAGCTGCCCGGCCACGCCCGCGCCCATGCTGCGGTCGCCGTTGCCGATGGGCAGCGCCATGTTCACGCGCCGGGGCTGGGCGCTGTCGAAGTGCATGCGGCCCAGGACCAGGTCCTCGAGCTGGGGCGCGGCGGGCGCGTTCCGGCGCCGGCGGTTCCAGCGCCGCTCCTGGCCGGCCTCGGGCGCGAAGAGCAGCGCGTCGAGGTCCACCGCCGCCGCCTTGGCCTCCGGCGGCAGGGCGCGCGCGGCCAGGCGCTCGACCTGGCCCACGGCCTCGTCGAGCGAGCGGTAGCCGAGCACGGCCAGCACCTCGCGCACCTCTTCGGCCACCTCGGTGAAGAAGCGCACGACGTCTTCGGGCGTGCCGGTGAACTTCTGGCGCAGGTCGTCGCGCTGGGTGGCGATGCCGGCCGGGCAGGTGTTGAGGTGGCACTGGCGGGCCATCACGCAGCCGGCCGCCACCAGGGCCGCGGTGCCGAAGCCGTACTGGTCGGCGCCCAGCAGGGCGGCGATCACCACGTCGCGCCCGGTCTTGAGGCCGCCCTCCACCTGCAGGCGCACGCGCCCGCGCAGGCCGTTGCGGGCCAGCACCTGCTGCGTCTCGGCCAGCCCCAGCTCCCAGGGCGTGCCCGCGTTCTTGATCGAGCCCAGGGGCGAGGCGCCGGTGCCGCCGTCGTGGCCGGCCACCACCACCGCGTCCGCGCCCGCCTTGACCACGCCCGCGGCCACCGTGCCCACGCCGGCCTCGGCCACCAGCTTCACGCTCACCGTGGCCCGGGGATTCACGCGCCGCAGGTCGTGGATGAGCTGGGCCAGGTCTTCGATGCTGTAGATGTCGTGGTGGGGCGGGGGCGAGATGAGCGTCACCCCCGGCGGCGCGTGGCGCACGCGGGCGATGTGGCCGGCCACCTTGTGCCCGGGCAGCTGGCCGCCCTCGCCCGGCTTCGAGCCCTGGGCCATCTTCACCTGCAGCTCGTCGGCGGTGGTGAGGTAGTCGGCGGTCACGCCGAAGCGGGCGGAGGCCACCTGCTTCACGCGGTTCCAGGCCGCCTGGCCCTCGCGGCGGCGGCCGGTGAAGAGCTCCGGCGGCTCGCCGCCCTCGCCGCTGTTGCTGCGCGCGCCCATGCGGTTCATGGCCACGGCCAGCGTCTGCTGGGCCTCGGGGCTGAGCGCGCCCAGCGACATGGCCGCGGTGTAGAAGCGGGTCACGATCGACGAGGCCGGCTCCACCTCCGTGAGCGGCACCGCCTCCTGCTCGCGCAGCTCCAGCAGGTCGCGCAGGGCGATGGGCGCGCGCTGGCGGATGAGCGCGGCGTAGCGGCGGTAGTCGAGGCGCTGGCCGCTGGCGATGGCCGCGTGCAGCGCCTTCACCACCGGCGGCTCGAAGGCGTGCCGCTCGCCCTTCTGGCGGTAGCGGTGGAGGCTGCCCTCCTGGAGGTCGGTGGCCTCTTCGGCCCAGGCCGCGCGGTGGCGGCCCAGCACCTCGTCGGCGATGCCGCCCGGGTCGACGCCGCCCAGCTGGGAGGGCGTGCCCGTGAAGTGGCGCTCCACCAGCTCGGGGTGCACGCCCAGGGCCTCGAAGAGCTGCGCGCCGTGGTACGAGCGCAGCGTGGAGATGCCCATCTTGGCCAGGATCTTGAGCAGGCCCTTCTCCAGCGCCTTGCGGTAGCGGGCCAGCGCCTCCGCCCCGTCCTGCCCGGCCCGCGTGGCCAGCGCGCGCACCAGGCCCAGGGCCACGTGCGGGCACACCGCCTCGGCCCCGAAGGCGACCAGCGAGGCCAGCTGGTGGTCGTCGCGCGCCTCGCCCGTCTCGATGGCCAGGCTGGCCTGGAGGCGCAGCCCCTCGCGCACCAGGTGCTGGTGCACGGCCGAGACGGCCAGCAGCGCGGGCAGGGCGGCCCGCCGCGCGTCCAGGCCGCGGTCGCTCAGGACCAGCAGCGTGGCGCCGTCGCGCACCGCGCCCGCGGCCTCGGACAGCAGCTCCTCCAGCGCGGACCGCATGGCCGGGGCTCCACCTTCGGCGGGCCAGAGCGTGCTCAGCCGGCGCGCCTGCAGGGGCGCCGTGTGCTCGATGGCGGCCAG
>Ga0111538_10013913_pt1 | contig 10607 bp, 10 predicted proteins | sample SoiMethybrSBSTD1_FD_79669 | JGI IMG/M metagenome (GOLD analysis project Ga0111538, IMG submission 79669) | Bulk soil microbial communities from a Populus tree surrounding site in Tennessee, USA - Soil MetaG P. TD hybrid SBSTD1 (version 2)... | ecosystem: Environmental > Terrestrial > Soil >... | reverse complement strand
TGCCTGCACGGAAACGTCGAGCGCCGAGACGGGCTCGTCGAGCAAGATCAGACGCGGCTCGAGCGCGAGAGCGCGCGCGATACCGATCCGCTGCCGCTGCCCGCCCGAGAACTCGTGCGGGTAGCGGTTGGCGTGCTCCGGCGCGAGGCCGACGCGTTCGAGCAGCTCCCGTACGCGCGGGCCAACGTCGTCGTGGCCGTGCAGCTTGAGCGGACCGCCGATGATCTGCGCAACGCGCTTGCGCGGATTCAGCGACGCGAATGGGTCCTGGAAGACGAGCTGCATGTCCTTGCGCAGCGGGCGAAGCTGGCGCTGGCCGAGCGCCGAGATGTCCTCGCCGCGGAAACGAATCGTGCCCTCGCTCGGATCGAGCAGGCGCATGATCGTGCGGGCGAGCGTGGTCTTGCCGCAACCCGACTCGCCGACGAGCCCGAGCGTCTCTCCCTCGGTCAGGGTGAAGGTGACGTCGTCGACGGCGTGCACGAAGCCGACTGTCCGGTTGACGAAGACGCCACTCCGAATCCGGAAGTACTGCTTCAGGTGCTCGACATCGATGAGCGGCTTGCCGTTGGTTTGCGAGGCCTCGCTCACGCGATCGCGCCCTTCGCCTCAAGGCCGATCTGGTCCTCGCTGACGTAACGCCTCGCCTGCTTGTCCTCCGGCGAAAGCCAACACCGGTCGCAGTGGGTCCTGCTGTCGCCGGCGCGCGGTTCGAGCGGCGGGTCCTCGGTGCACTTGTCGAACTCGTGCGGGCAGCGCGGGCGAAAGTGGCACCCCTCGGGGCGCGCGGCGAGCGATGGCGGCGCGCCACTGATCGACGGTAGGCGCGGCGGAGGCGGGATGTCGAGCCGCGTGATCGAGCCGAGGAGACCCCACGTATAGGGGTGCTGGGGGTTGTAGAAGACCTCGTCGAGCGTCCCCTGCTCGACGATCCGGCCGGCGTACATGACGAGCACGCGGTCGGCGATGTCGGCAACCACGCCGAGGTCGTGAGTGACGAGGATGATCCCCGCGTTGGCCGTGTGGCGGAGCTCGCGCAGGCGCTCGAGGATCTGCGCCTGGATCGTCACGTCGAGCGCGGTGCTGGGCTCGTCGGCGATCAGGATGCTCGGGTCGCACGAGAGCGCCATCGCGATCATCACGCGCTGCCGCATGCCGCCCGAGAACTCATGCGGGTAGTTCGACGCGCGGTCGCGCGCGCGTGGGATCCCCACCCGGTCGAGCATCTGTACGGCGCGCTCCGTCGCCTCGTCCTTCGGAACGTCCTCGTGAGCGAGAACCTGCTCGGCGATCTGGTCGCCCACCCGCATGACCGGATTCAGCGAAGTCATCGGGTCCTGGAAGATCATCGCGATCTCCGCTCCGCGCACCCGCCGCAGGCGCTCGTCCGGGGCATTCAGGAGGTCCTCGTCCTTGTACTCGATGCTGCCGCCGAAGCTCACGTTGGGCCCGCGCGTCAGTCCCATGACGGTGAGGGCGGTGACCGACTTACCGCTGCCGGACTCCCCCACCACCGCGACGATCTCGCCGGGCTCGAGCGACAGCGTCATACCGTCGACCGCCCGGACAAGGCCGTCGTCCGTGGCGAACGAGACATGCAGGTCGTCGACCTTGAGCAGTGGGGCCATCAGTTGAGCCTGATTCTCGGGTCGAGCGCGGCGTACAAGATGTCCACCACCGTGTTCAGCAGCACGATGAAGAACGCTCCGAACATGGTGATGGCGAGCACGGGCGGGACATCGAGCTGATCCACCGATTCAGCGGCGTACTGGCCGACCCCCTGAAGGTCGAAAACGGTCTCGGTCAAGATGGCGCCGCCGCCGAGGACGGCGCCGAAGTCGAGCCCCCAGAGCGTCACGATCGGGATCAGCGAGTTGCGCAGCACGTGCTTGAGGAAAACCTGCCGCTCCGGCAGCCCCTTGGCGCGTGCCGTGCGCACGAAGTCGTCGTTCATCGTGTCCAGTACGTTCGAGCGCAGGATGCGCGAGTAGACGCCGATGAACAGGATCGAGAGGGCCGCCCATGGCATCAGCAGGTGCTTGAACCACTCCCACGGGTCCTCCGTGATCGGCACATAGCCGCCGTTCGGGAGGATGCCCCACTTGAAGCCGATGTAGTAGTTCATGAGCGCGCCGATCCAGAACACCGGCATCGAAATGCCGATGAGCGCGAGCACGGTGAGGAAGCGATCGGAGAACTGACCCGCTCTGATCGCGGTGAACACGCCGAGCGCGATCGAGAACACCATCCACAGAATCGCCGCGCCGAGCGCCAGCGCGAACGTGCGAGGCGCCCGCCTCCAAATCTCCTGGATCACGTCCTGCTGCGTGCTGTAGGAGACGAGGTCGGCGGTGAAGACCTTCTTCATCGTCTCCTCGTACTGGACATAGACCGGCTCGTCGAATCCCCACTCCTCGCGGATGATCTTGAGCTGGCCGGGGTCCGGCTGCTTGCCGGCCATGCGCAGGGCGGGATCGCCGCCGGGGATCACGTTGAAGATCAGGAACGTGAGAACGGAGACGGCGAACATGACGACGAGCATCTGCCCTATGCGTCTGACCGCGAAGCGCGCCATCTACTGCTCCAGCCGGATCTTCGACCGGGGATCGAACGCGTCGCGCACCCCGTCACCGAAGACGTTGAGTGCCAGCACGGTGAGCACGAGCATCGCGCCGGGGACGATCGCGAGGTGCGGACCGGAGAGGATCCGGTCTACGCCGTCGCCGATCATCGTGCCCCACGACGGCTCCGGCGGCTGCACGCCCACTCCGAGGAATCCCAGCGCCGCCTCGAGGAGGATCGCGTTCGCGACCATGAGCGGGAAGAACACGATCACGATCGACGAGAGGTTCGGGAGGATCTCCGAGAACATGATCCGGAGATGGCCCGCGCCCTGCGCCCGCGCGGCCTCGACGAACTCCTTCTCCCGCAGCGAGAGCACCTGCCCGCGGATCGGCCGCGCCATGTAGGGGACGTAGACGACCGCGATGATGAGGATGGGGACCCACTTCGAGTCTCCGCTCACGTGGATCGGCCCGAGATCGAGCCCCGAAATGGTCAGGGCGGTGCCGAGCGCCACGCCGAGAAGCAACACGGGGAAAGCCCAGATGACATCGAGCGTGCGCGAGAGCACCGTATCCGTAAAGCCGCGGAAATAGCCTGCAATCGCGCCGACGATGACGGACAGAAACGCCGTGATCAGGGCCGCCGAGACCCCGATCAGAAGCGAGTTGCGGCCTCCGTAGAGCAACCGCACGGCCGTGTCGCGGCCGTTGATGTCGGCGCCGAGAAAGAACTTGCCCTCCCACGTCGGGCCGATCGGGATCCCGTCCAGCGACACGACATTCGTCTTCTTGCCGTCTATGACGATCTTCTCGGTCAGGTGGTTCTTGTACGGGTCCGTGTGCGCCACGTGGTCCGCGTACAGCGGCGCGGCGAGACACATCGCGACCAGCACCACAAACAGCGCCCCGAAGGCGAGCGCGGTCTTGTTGCCCTTGAGCCGGCGGAGCGCGAGGCGCCACGGCCCGAGCCCAGCCGCAGGTGCGCCGCCGGCTTCGGCAGGCGCGCCTGCTTCGGCCGAGATCGCGGCCGGCCCCTCGAGTGCGAAGTCGGCCGGATCTCGAGCCAAGGTCAGCCCTCTACTTCAGGCAGAACAGGTTCCAGTCGTTCTTGTACACGGGATGGACGCCGTTGCATTCCGGGTCCATCCGCTCGGAGAAGAACGAAGTGGATTCCTCGGTGCCGTACGGGGCGACGTAGGCCTTCTGGTTCACGACGTAGTCGTCGAGCTCGTGCCACTGGTCGGCGACGTCCTCCGGGTCCTCCGGCCGGAGCTCGTCGAGCTTCTTGTCGTACGCCGGGTCGCTCACGAAGCCCTGGTTGAAGGTCACAGGCGCCTTGGACGACTCTGTGCTCAGGAGCGTGTCGAGGAAGTCACCCGGGTGCGGGTAGTCCATGAACCAGTCGGTGAACCCGGTCTGGGCCTTGAACGACTTCGTCCCGATCTTCGAGAAGTACACCTGCTGGTCGAGCTGCTTCGATTCAGCGTCGAAGCCGATCTCGTTCAGCACGTCGACCATGTAGTCGGCGATCGCCGGCCGTGGGTCCTTGTTGTTGGTCCAGTAGACGACGGGCTCGCCCTCGTAGCCGGACTGCTTCACGAGCTCCTTCGCCTTCTCGATGTCAGGCGGGCCGTCCGGATCGCCGTACTTGCAGTCGTTCTCCTCATACCCGACGACGCCCTCGGGCGGGAGGAAGTTGCATCCGGGCGACAGGCGCCCGCCGAATATGCGGATCAGCGCGCGGCTGTCGATCGCGTAGTTGAAGGCCTCACGCGCCTCCTGCTTGTCGAATGGAGGCAGGGTCGTGTTCATGAAGTTGTAATAGACGTTCGGCGGGTTGGTGTCCTCGCTGAACCGGTCCGCGTACTTCGAGCGAACCTCTGGCAGCTGGTCGCCCGTCGGGTCCTCGGTCATGAAGTCGAGCTTCCCGTCGATCACGTCCTGCGTCATCTTCGTGACGTTGTCGCTGACGACGCCGGTGATCTTGTCGAACTTCGCCGCCGGGACATCCGGCAGGTCGGGGAAGTTGTCGTTCTTCGTGAGGATGAACTCGCGGTTGAAGTCGGTGATGTCGAGCACGTAGGGCCCAACGCCCGGGGGCGGCTGCTGCAGGCTCTTGCCCGGAGACTTGGCCGCAGGCGTCGGGGCCGCGTAGGTCTCCCCGAGCGCGTACAGGATCTTCGTGTCCGGCTTGGTCAGATTGACCGTGATCTCGCCGGTCTTGTCGTTCGTCTCGATGCCCGAGATATCTCCGTCCATGGACGGGTTCTTCGAGAACTCCTCGGTGCCGGCGATGATCGGACTGAAGAACGACGTCCACGGGCTGCCGAGCAGCAGCATGCGCTTCATCGTGTTCTCGAAGTCGCTGGCCTTGACTGGCGAGCCGTCGCTGTACTTGAGCCCGTCGCGGAGTTGGAACACGTACGTCTTGCCGCCGTTCGTGGGCTCGGGGACCTCTTCCGCGAGGCCGGGAACGAGCTTGCCACCCGCGTCGCCGGTCTCGTGCGCGTAGGTGATCAGCGCCGTGTAGGCGAGCTGGAACATCTGGTACGCCTGGAGGGTCTGGTACATGACGGGATCGGCGTTATCGGGGCCGACGGTGCCGATCTTGATCTCGCCGCCACCGCCACCGCTGGTGGCGCCGCCGTCGTCGTCATCGTCGCCGCAAGCAGCGACTCCGACCGAAGCGGCAAGCGCGATCAGGCCAACGAGAAACAGCTTCATGAACTTCGACAAGGTCCCTCCTCCAGAGTCAGGTCGTCCGTGAATCTACTCCTTTCACGGTCATTCCCCTTCTTTCGTCAGTTCAGGCGTTTTCGCACGTTAAGTGGGCATGCTCGACTCGCCTCATGGCTCCGGTGCGGAGGTAGGCCACTGGACCACCCGTCTGGAGCTCTGCCCCGATTGTGACCGCGACATGGTCCAGCCGGCGGGCTATGAGCCCCTCTGGGGGGACCGCTGGCTGATCTCGCGCACTTGTCCGAATTGCGGCTGGCACCACGAGGGGGTCTTCCCGCACGTCGCGCTGCGCAACTTCGAGGAGCACCTCGACCAGGTGGACGACCGGCTCTGGGACGACCTCGTGAAGATCCAGAACGAGCTCATCGACGACGAGGTCGGACGCTTCGCCGCGGCTCTGGCGGCTGACGCCATCCTCCCCGAGGATTTCTGAGTCCCAGTCGCTAGAGCAGCTCGTCTCTGAGCTGGTCGATCGACTTCCTGATCAGCCGCGAGACGTGCATCTGCGAGACGCCGACGCGCTCCGCGATCTGGCTTTGGGTCATCCCCGCTTCGAAGCGCATCCGCAGGATGTCGCGCTCGCGCTCCGGAAGCGTGCCGATTGCCGGCTCGAGTGACGCGCGGTCCTCGACGCGGTCGTATCCCTCGTCCTCTTCGCCGACGACCTCCATCGGGTCGAGGTCGTCCGCATCCGGTCCCCCCGACAGCGACACGGTCGAACGCGCCGAGCCGGCCTCGAGCGCTTCGAGCACCTGCTCCGGCGTCGTCCCGAGATCCTCGGCGAGCTCGGTGATCGTCGGCGAGCGCCCCTCGATCGCCGTCAGCCTCTCCATCGCCTTGCCGAGCTTCGCGCTCAGCTCCTTCAGGTTGCGCGGAATCCGGATGGCCGAGCCGCGGTCGCGGAAGTGGCGCTTGATCTCGCCGACGACATTCGGCGTGGCGTAGCTCGTCAGCGCGACCTCGCGGGACATCTCGAACCGATCGATGGCCTTGATCAGCCCGATCGCCCCGACCTGCTCCAAATCCTCGAGCGACTCGCCGCGACCGGCGAACCGGCGAGCGAGCGAGCGCACCAACGGAAGGTGGCGCTCGACGAGTTCCTCACGGGCGGCGACGTCTCCGTCCTCGTGGTAGCGGCGGAGGAGGTCGCGGTCGACTTCGGCTCGCGCGCGGTCCAAGTAGGTCAGCGCCCTCGTACGGCCTTCTGCAGCCGCACGACGATCCCACCTTCCGCCGCCTCCTCGACGCCGAACGAGTCGACGACGGTCTGAAGGATGCGTCGGAGCGTGAGCTCGCCGGGTTCCGCATCGGGCCCTTGCAGAGCATCGGCGATCGTCCGCTCGACGAGCGGCCCAACGCCGACACGCACGCCGTGGTCCACGACATCGACGCGCAGCGTGACGGTGTCCTGCGACGCCGCCTCGACGAGCAGCCGCTCGACTGCGAGCTGAAGGTCGTCGAGATCCTCGAAGGAGAGGTTCAGCCGGTCGGCGACGCCGCCCAGCACCAGGCGCGCGACGGCGTGCCATTCGCGGCCGCGGGCAGCGTGAGCTCGATCGCCTCAGGCGGCATGCGCGCTCCGGTCGGTCCCGATTACTCCCCAGCCAACGATGCGGTCTCCATGCATGAGACAAGCAGTCTGACCGGGAGCGACGCCGTCTGCAGGCTCGTCGAGCTCGAGCGTGAGCTCCGGGTGGCGTCCGGGCTCGAGCGGCTCGGCGACATAGCCCGCCAGCGGGCGGGACCGATAGCGCAGTTTCACCTGGTCGACGGCGGCGGCGGGGCGGTGCAGGTTGGCGGCCCGGACGGTCACTCGGTGCGTGCGGAGGGCAGCTTTCGGCCCCACCTGCACGCGACCGCTGCGCACGTCCTTGTCGACCACGTAGAGCGGCTCGGCGGCCGCGACGCCCAGCCCGCGGCGCTGGCCGATCGTGAAGTGGCGCTGGCCGGAATGCCCGCCCACGACGCGCCCTTCCATGTCCACGATCTCGCCACCCTCGTCGGCCTCCACGAGATCGGCGGCGTGCCGGCGCAGGAATCCCTCGCGCCCACCCGACCCCGCTAGGAAGCACAGGTCCTGACTCTCGGGCTTCTCTGCCACGGGCAACTCGGCGGCGCGAGCGATATCGCGCACCTCGACCTTCGTCAGGTCTCCGAGCGGAAACCAGACCCGGTCGAGCCTGTCGGCGGGAAGCGCGGCCAGCATGTAGGTCTGATCCTTACTGTTGTCGCGCGCCAGCGTGAGCACCGGCCCGTCGTCGTCACGGGCGACGCGCGCGTAATGCCCGGTCGCGAGCCGGGCGGCGCCCAGGCGGTCGGCCAGGTCGAGCATCGCGTCGAAGCGGAGCATCCCGTTGCAGCGAACGCACGGGTTGGGCGTGCGGCCCGCACGGTGCTCGGACACGAAGTTCGCAACGACGCGGTCGCCGAATGATTCGCGCAGGTCGAGCGTCACGTGCGGAATCCCCATGCCGTGAGCGAGCGAGCGCGCGGTCGCGACCGCCTGACTCGAACAACAGCTGCGCGCAGTGTCGACCGCCGGGTCGGCCCAAAGCTCGAGCGTCACGGCGACTACGTCGTCACCGCGCTCGTTAGCGAGATGAGCCGCGACGGCGCTGTCCACGCCGCCGCTCATCGCGATCAGCGTGCGCTCCGCGATCGGGGGCGCCGCGACCGCAGCGCTCGCTTCCCCAAGGGCACGATGGAGCGCGTCCGCGGCAAGTGCGGCCGCATGGAACTTCCCCGGGCTGAGCCCACCGAGAGCCGCGGCGATGTCGCGCGCGCCAACCCGCGCGGCGTCGAGGAACCGTCGTCCGGCGACGAGCTCGACCACCGCGCTCCCCGCCGCAGAGATTGCTCCGCATCCGTCGGCGTCGAACGCGGCGCGCGCGATGTTCTCGCCGTCGACCTCCAGGTCGATGCGAACGAGATCACCGCATGCCGCGCCGCCCGCCGCGCCGGTTCCATCGGGCGCGTCGAGGCGGCCATGCCCGCGCGGCGAGGTCAGGTGGTCTTCGAAAGGTCCCACCGCTCGAAGATTAGGAGGCCCCAGCTTGCCGCTGCCGGCTGGGAGTTGAACCTGCTTTCGCAAGTGGGTGTCCTCCGGAGCGGACCACGGCCCGACCCCGAGTTGAACTCCCGTCCCAGTCGTGTTGGCTCAACGAAAAACCGGCTGGCGAACAAACTCGAGCCACGGTCAACGCTAGCAAGGGATTTGGCGGCGCGGTTCTGGACGGATGTCCAGTTCCCAACCTTCTGGACCGGCCACATACTGGCCGCAGTCAAAGAGGAGTGATGGGTATGGATTCGCTTCTGTGGGTGGCGCTTGGCGCCGGCCTGTGGAGCACATCGTTGATTGCAGTCCTGGCCGCCTTTTGGGCGGCGCGTCGTTCCGACGATGCAAAGGATCGCGACCTCGCGGAGGCCAACCGGGTACGCGCCCTGGGGCTTCCGGCCCTACCTCCTTTGACGAGTCGCTCCATTGAGCGCGTACCGGCCGAGGCCCACCCCCGGCCGGATTTCGCGTAGGGGGAGCCCTCCGCGGAAACCCGGCGCGTCTGCTCAGGCAGGCGCGCCGGGACCGCTTTCCGTTTAGGTGTCCTGGCGCAGGCCGAGCTCGCGCAGCTGGCGCGGATCGACCGGTGCGGGCGCGCCCGTTAGCGGGTCGCTTCCCGTCGCCGTCTTCGGGAACGCGATCACGTCGCGGATCGACTCGCGTCCGGCGAGCAGAGCGACAATGCGGTCGAGCCCGAACGCGATGCCGCCATGCGGCGGCGCGCCGTAGCGCAACGCCTCGAGCAGGAATCCGAATCGAGCGTTCGCCTCTTCCTCCGGAAGGCCGATCGCGTCGAAGACCTTGCGTTGGACTTCGGGCGTGTTGATACGGATCGAGCCGCCGGCGATCTCGGTCCCGTCCATCACGAGGTCGTAGTTGCGGCTGCGCCACGTGCCCGGATCGGCGTCGAGGTCCCCGGTCGGCGCGCTGAACGGATGGTGCATCGCGTCCCACCGCCCGTCGTCCTCGTTCCAGTCGAACATCGGGAAGTTCTCGACCCAGAAGAGATCGTGCCCCTCCCCCTTCCCGCCGATCTCGAGCCGCAGGTCTCCAAGAACCCGCGCCGCGACCTTGGCGTCGTCGGCGACGATGAAGATCGTGTCGCCCTCCTGGGCGTCGAGGGCGGCCGCTGCGGCCTGCATCTCCTCGGGCTTCAGGAACTTCGCTATCGGCGAGCGCCACCCGTCGCCCTCGACCACGGCCCAGACAAGGCCCTTCGCCCCTAGCGCCTTCGCCTGCTCGGTCAGATCGTCGAAGCGCTTTCGCGGGAACTCCCCGGTCGCCTTGAAGCCGCGCACGACCCCGCCCGACTCGAGCGCGCCACTGAAGACCTTGAACTCGGAGCCGGCGAACGCGTCGGCCAGATTCGCGATCTCCAGCCCGATCCGGCGGTCGGGCCGGTCGGTCCCGTAGCGCAGCAGCAGGTCGTCGTAGTCGAGCCGCTCGAGCGGAAGCTTCACCTCTACGCCGGCGGCGCCGAACACGGAGGCAATCAAGCCGTCGACGAGCGAGATCACGTCGTCCTCGTCGACGAACGAGAGCTCCACGTCGAGCTGCGTGAACTCGGGCTGGCGATCGGCGCGCAGATCCTCGTCCCGGAAGCAGCGCGCGATCTGGTAGTAGCGCTCGAAGCCGCCGATCATGAGGATCTGCTTGAAGAGCTGTGGCGACTGCGGCAGCGCGTACCACGCGCCGCGCTGGAAGCGGCTCGGCACGAGGAAGTCGCGCGCGCCCTCGGGCGTCGAACGGGTCATGACGGGTGTCTCGACCTCGAGGAAGCCCTCGGCGTTGAGGTAGTCGCGGATGCCCGTGATCACTTCATGGCGCAGCTCGAAGTTCTGCCGCATGTGCTCGCGCCGGAGGTCGAGGTAGCGGTACTTGAGACGCAGCTCCTCGTTCGCCTCCTTGCCCCCCTCCTCGATCTCGAACGGCGGCGTCTCCGCATCCGCGAGCAGATCGATCTCCCGCACGACCAGCTCCACCTCGCCGGTCGGCAGGTCCGGATTGACGGCTCCTTCCTCCCGCGCGACGAGGTCGCCGGCCACGGAGATGACGTCCTCCGAGCGAAGCGCCTCGGCCTGCTTGTGCGCCTCGGCCGCCTCCTCGGGCCGGAAGACGACCTGCAGCAGTCCGGTGCGGTCGCGCAGGTCGATGAAGATCAGCCCGCCGTGGTCACGTCGGCGATGGACCCAGCCGGCCACGCGCACCTGGCTGCCGACGTCGTCCTTGCGCAGCTGCCCGCACCAGCG
>Ga0111538_10013912_pt1 | contig 10607 bp, 4 predicted proteins | sample SoiMethybrSBSTD1_FD_79669 | JGI IMG/M metagenome (GOLD analysis project Ga0111538, IMG submission 79669) | Bulk soil microbial communities from a Populus tree surrounding site in Tennessee, USA - Soil MetaG P. TD hybrid SBSTD1 (version 2)... | ecosystem: Environmental > Terrestrial > Soil > Tree... | reverse complement strand
ACGCCGCCGTCGCTGCGATCGCCGATCCGGACGCCGAAGTGCGCATGGAGGGGCAGCGGCTCCTCGCGAAGCTGAATCCGGAGGCGTCAGTGACTGCGCTCGAGAGCGCGCTCGAGCGCGGAGCCCTGCGAGAGAAGCAGGGCGCGCTGGGAACGCTCGCCGGTTTGGCGCTGCCGAAGGCCACGGCCATCCTGAGCCGGTGGCTCGACCGTCTGTTGGCGGGGCAGGTGGAGCCCGAGGTCCAGCTCGACCTCATCGAGGCGGCACGCGCACGCTCCGACGCGAGCTTGGAGGAAAAAATCGCGCGCTACGAGGCGACGAAGCCTGCGGACGATCCTCTCGCGGGCTACAGCGAGACGGTCGCGGGAGGCGATGCGGCGAAAGGCCGGCTCGTTTTCTACGGCAAGGCGGCAGTTTCGTGCCAGCGCTGCCATCGGGGCGAGGCGGAAGGAGGCGAGGTCGGACCCAACCTGACCGGCATCGGAAGCCGCGAGACGCGACAGTACCTCCTCGAGTCGATCGTCGCCCCCAACCGAAAAATAGCGAAAGGGTTCGACTCGGTGACCATCGTGACCAAAGAGGGCCGCATCTATACCGGCGTGCTGCGCGAGGAGAACGAGGAATCGGTGCGGCTCACGTCGAGCGAGGGCACACTCCTCGTCGTGCCGAAAGATTCCATCCAGGAGCGGGCCGGCGGCGTGTCCGCGATGCCCGAGGACCTGATCAAGTTCCTCTCGAAGCGCGAGCTGCGCGACCTGGTCGAGTATCTCGCGAGCTTGAAGTAGGCCCGCGCTGGCCTCAGACGCTCTCGCGCGGCGGCCGGCCGTAGCGAACGAGCAGCGGAACCAGCCACACGATGAGGTACAGCGCGTAGACGCCGATCAGGCCCCACAGGAGGGACGGTGAGACTCTCGCGCCGCCTCCGGGCAGGTTCGCCCGGATGGTGATCTGCATCACGGCCATGAGAAAAATCAGGCTCGCGATGCCGAACCGCGTGAGCTGGACGGTCATGTCGGAAAGAGTGGCTTCGCGCCGCTCGGGCGCGAGCCAGTAGTCCTTGCGCGGCAGATTGATCCACCGCGACGGAAGTTTGTGGATGGCCAGCGGGACTGCGAGAAAAACGAACGTCAAGAGCAAGACCACGCCGAGGTGGAAAATCAGGAACACGCCCCGCGTCATGAAGCCGTTCGGCCTGCCCTGACCATCGAAGTGGGAGGCCAAGTTCTCCGGCAGCTGCGGGTAATAGTAAAAGGCCTGGAGAACGGCCAGGAGCGCGGTGACGAGGAAGAGGATGCGGACAGCCTTCACGAGTGGCGGATTGTAGCCCCGCGCGGGCGGAAGGAGCCAGCCCTGGTCGACTCCCTGCGACGTTCGAACGGGCAGGCTCCAGGTAACCCTACAGTTTTCGTATAATCCCGCTCCCCATGACCCTGCCTCCGCTCAGTCCCGGGCAATGGTGCCTCGCGGTGATCGCTGCGCTCTGCGTCGGCCTCGCGAAAGGCGGCTTCGTGGGAATCGGCCTTTTCACGATCATCCTGATGGCCGAAATCGCCCCGGCGCGAGAGTCGACGGGTCTCGTACTACCGCTTCTCATCTGCGGCGACGTCTTCGCGGTCCTCATGTACCGGCGTCACGCGCAATGGAAGCACATCTTTCGAACGCTTCCCGTGGCCATGGCCGGAGTCGTGCTCGGGTGGATCGTGATGCCGCGCATCCCCGCAGACTCCTTCCGGAAAGTGATCGGCTGGATCCTCCTGACGATGATCGCGCTCCAGTTTCTCCAGCGCCTTCGGCCGAACGCGTTCCGGGGAGTCCTCGAGAGCCGGGGATTCGGCTGGAGCATGGGCGCATGGAGCGGCTTCACGACCATGCTCGCGAACGCGGCGGGCCCCGTGATGACGCTGTACCTTCTCGCGGTCAATCTGCCGAAGCTCGAGTTCGTCGGCACCGGCGCGTGGTTCTTCCTCGTCATCAACGCTTTCAAAGTGCCTTTCAGCTGGCAGCTGGGGCTGATCGGCGGGACATCGCTCGCGCTCAATCTCGTCCTAGTGCCCGCGGTGCTCGCAGGCTTGATGGTCGGGCGGAGGCTGATCGCCCTCGTGCCGCAGAAGCAGTTCGAGGGCATCCTCCTCGTCCTCGCGGCGCTTGCGTCGCTTCGCCTTGTCGCGGGCTAATCTCCATCGACTCGCTGGGTCGCAGGGACGCAGGTCCACCGCTGCATCCCCGCGACGCCGTCCAGACCGTGGATCAGTCGCCCTCGCGGCCGCTCGCCGCAGTGACTCCCAGCAGCTTGTCGAGCGTGGCGTCGAGCCGGGGCACCTCCACCGAGAGCTTGGCGCGCAGCCGGCAGGCCTCTTCCGTGGTGGAGAGGAGGATGACGCTGCTGCCGACAGCCTCGAGGAGCTCCGGCGGCAGGTCGTGCGGTCCCGCGCCCATCGAGCGCGCGAGCGCGAGCAGCCGCCCGACGTGCAGCGCCGCAACTTTGGAGGACTCTTTCGGCAGCCGAGCGAGCGCGCGCGAAAGCCCCGGATCGCCGCTCAAGCCGTCTTTCGATGCGGCTCCGAGCGCCTCGTCGAGCGCCCGGGAGCTCGTCGCCACGATCACTTTCCCGCTCGCGGCGGCGACCCGCAGCGTGAGGCCGTTGGGGATGCTGACGACGCGCACTTGCGTGCCGTTCCGCGACTCGGAGCGCACCCCTTCCCCGTTCGGCGCCGCAAAGACCGCCGCGAGGGAGAGCAGCTGCTTCCAGAGCGCTTCGGACTTCGCTCGGTCCTGTACGGTGAGCACGAGCGCGGCATCCGGCACGCCGGGGCCGACGGCCGCGCGACGCTCTCTGCCGCCGCCTCGCCGGGCACGCCGTTCCGGCTTCACGACGTCCTCGCTCGCCTCGCCGCTCTTGACGGCTTCGCTCTCTGCGGGGGCATCGGCCGCCTCCTGCGAGGGCCGCGCCGCGGCGTTCGAGCCGCTCGCCCCGCTCGATGCGAGCACGAACAGAGCCACTTCGCGGATGTTGGCGAAGAGCTCCCGGCCGATGTCGAGCCCGGTCACGTACGCCGAGTCTCCGGACTCTTTGGCATCGACTTCGGTCGCGCGGCGTTCCGCGAGCCCGAATGCGATAAAAGCCGCAGCACCCGCCGGCACGGCACGCAGCGCTTCGCCGCTCAGCGGCGGAGACCGCAGCACGTGATAAGCCAGCGCGTGGTTCCCTTCTTCGAGGTCGAGCGCTGCTTCGAGCGAGATCCCCGTGCCGTCCGTCTGGAGCATCAGGCTGATCGATTTCACGCTCTCGAGATCCGTGAGCGCCTGGATGCGGTTGTATTCGTCCGCCGCCTGATCGCCGCGGAAAAGCTGCTCCTTGGCGCGCGCGAGGAGCGGAGGCGCGTTCACGAGGATGCTCACGAGGGCGTCCTTGCGCGACTCCGCGGAGCCCGCCCATCGAACGCCGGGCCCTCCGGGCTCCGATCCGCTCTTCTCGAGCCGTTCCACGGCAGCGGCCACCAGGTCGCGCGAGGTCCCCGCCACGACGAGGCGTCGCGTCGCCGCGATCCAGCCCAGGGGCGTCTCGTAGCTCGGATGCCCCAGGATCGATTCGCCGGGCCGAATCTGGCGTGCTTTTACGGCTCCCGCGAGCACCGTCTCGAGCAGACCGTGGACTGCGTCGGAGCGGCCCGAGTTCAGGACCACGATCCCTTTTGGCTCACCGCGGCGTGGGTCGAAGTCCGTCAACGCCGCGGCAATGCCTTCCACGGCGGACAGCCCAGCGAGGAGCCTCGGGCTGATGAGCCCTCGCGGCGATCCGCCCGCGTCGCTGCCTTCGGCGACGAGGCCCATCTTCTCCAGGATGCGAGCCAGATGCTGGCCCGGCCTCGAGACCTCTGCATAAGCGAGCGCGTCCGGGGGCAGGAGGGAAAATAGGTCGGCGGCCCGGAGAGCCTCCCGGCAGGAGTCGGCTCGAGCTTGCGCGCGCCCTTTCAGCTCCTGGGACGCGCCTGGGGCGTGCGCGACGCCTTCGTACCCCTCGAGCGCAGCTGCATAATTCCCCTGCTCCACCTCCGCGAAATAAGCTTTGTGGAAGGCGGCCTCGAGGTCGTCCGCGCCCGGGGGCGCGGCGGCCACACGAACGGCTCCGCCCACGAAGCCCGTCACCACAGCCGCCAGCAATGCACCGTGCAGTTTTCGTGGAACGCTCATGCGCGACTCTCCCAACCGAGGCCTCTGAATAACCCGGCGCGCGGCCCTCTGCCGCTGCGGCTCCGAGCAAGTCTTGGGCGGAAGGCGGCTCTTTCGGCAAATCTTGCCGATCGGGACGAGAGCTTCCTTCCGCCGCTTTAAGGTACGCGCCTCCGGGCATCAGGTTCCCGAGCGGCGCCGAAAAGACCCCGAGCGGCCGTGGCTCGACGTCGCGTCAGCCGCCACAGGCACCGGGGCCTGCGCAATCGAGAGAATCTGCCGTGGCATCCGGCCCGCACTGCTCGCGCGGCTCGGCGGGCGGCTGCCCGCTCAAGAAAAGGTAGCCGAGGAGTTGGATCGGGTCGGAGATGTTCACCGTACCGCCGTCGTCGATGTCCGCGGCTTTCACGCAAGGCAGGTTTTGGCCACCGGCGAAAAGATAGACCAGCGTGACCACGGCGTCCGAGATGTCGACTTTGCCATCGCCGTTCACTTCCCCCCGTCGGAAGATGGCGCCGCCCTCGTACGTGAACGCGTCGGGTAGCTCGACCCGCGTCGCCGCGAGCGTGACCGCAACATCCACCCTCCCTCCCGCCGGGAAAGGCGCTGGCGCGGGCGGAGTCGTCGCGGCGGCTTCCGAGGAGCTCAGGATCGTCACCCCGGACGCTTCGACACCCCCGAAAAATACACGAATGCCGATCGCGAAGCCGGCCCCCCGCAGCGTCACGCGGGTGCCGCCCACCGCGGGACCGGAGGTGGGCTCGATCGACGTCAAAGTCACCGGGGGACGCGCCGTGGTCGTCACGGCGATCGTCGCCGAGCCGACCGCGTTGCCATCCCCGTCGATGCCGATGATGTCGATTTCGGTGCGTTCCCCATCGAGTGCGAAAGTGGCTTTCCACCGCGTCACCGTCGTCCAGAGCGGCTCGAGCACGACGGATTCGCGCCCGTTCAAGCTCACGAGGAGCGTCTCGACGTCGATGGACGCATCGCCCTCGAGGTCGACGGTTGCGCCGTCCACGGTGAGATCGTTCCCCCCGTTCGTCGTGATGCGGAACGGCGTCGACCGGAAGCTCTGGATTGCCGAACGGACCTGGCCCGCGACGGTTCCGACGTGCCCTTTCACGGCCCCCGCGTTGTAGCCGGTTGCGGAGCCGAGCGCGTCGAGGAGCGGCGAAGATTTTGCGGACCAGTAGCCGTCGAGGTATCGGGCAAGGACTTTCAAGTACGCGCGCCGCGAAGGAGGCCTTGATAACAGGCGCGAAATGGAGGGGTCGGCACTGCCGAAAAGGTTCGGACCGGCCGATACGAAGCTGCATTCCACGTCGAACGGGAAGTACCACCACAGGCCCGTCACGGAGTTGAAGGCGATATGCCCGTTATGGCCGTTGTTGACGCCAAACGCGTCGCAGTCGCTGATGAGGATGCGCGCGCCGAAGACGCGGAAGAATCCATCCAGATCGACGATGCTCCCCACTTCCCGGTCGAAATCTGCGTTCGTCGTGACGCCAGGATCGAGCGTGCCCGTCAAACGGAAGAGCGGCTCCCAGACATCGTCGCTGCGCTCTGCCGCGTGGCCGAAGTAGCCGCGGTAGTTCTCCGAGTCGTCGCCCCGGTAGATGAACGATGCACCTTCCCAACCGCTCTGCCCGACGATCCCGCCGCCGTCGTTGAACACGAACCGGCCGTAGGCCTTGAGCAGGGGGCCGACCGCGTCTTCACCGAGCCATTTCTCGAGGAAAGATCCGTCGATCGGCTCGATGAGCCCTTTCATCCCCAGAGCCGAGCCGTTGAACCATCCGCGCGCAAAGAGGTAGTCCGGGGCAGGCGACGGGTGCCCGGGCTCGCCATTTCTGCCCATGAGAAACATGGCGGCGGCCTCGTTGATGGAGACGCCAGTCTTCGAGATGTTGATACCGTCGAGCCCGCGGAGGAACCGCGCATCCGAGGGAAAGCGGACCGCGTAGCTCAGGAGGCTCGGCCGGCCCCAGGGGCTCCCCCGGTAGCGCACGCCGATGTTGTAGTGCACGGTCTCGTCGTCGAACACGAACGCCCCATCGACGAGGTCATTCGAATGCAGCTGCCGAGTCTGCAGCTCGGCCGTACGCGTGGCGTCGAGGACCAAGACGAACCGGTCCGACGAGCCCGCGACCTGAGGCAGCACCTGGTAGAGGCACGTCGTCTCCGGCGCGTCGACGGGAAGGCGGCGCGTGGCGCCTTTCGAATCGGCCGCCTCCACGAAGAACACGACTTTCGTCCCGCTCGCGTAGCCCGGGAGCGACGCTCCATACATTCCGTCCCCCTCAAGGCCATCGCCGTGCAGGCCGTCGTCGAGCAGGTCGACGGAGTCCATCGCGCCGTCGGCGCTGCCGGTCCGGAAGAGGACGCGCGCGGAGGCCACTCCGTCGGAGTCGGCGAGCCGCACCGTCACGGACACGGGAGCTCCCGGCGCGGGGACCGCGGGAGAGTGCCGCAGCTCGGCGCCGACGGGGCCGAGGTTGTCGCTGCCGGTCGCTTCGCGCAGGCGGCGCGCGGCGCCGTTCTCGGCTCCCGGCGTGCCGAGGTTCGCCGGGATCGTCATGCGGAGCGGCGCGGAGAGCGGGTTGCCGGAGAGGTTGGGCTCGGGCGTGCCGCAGGTGAAACAGGGCGTCACTCGGAACGGTCCGGGCGAGTACTCGCCGTGCGCAATGAGCAGGCTGGCCCCGCGCGCCCACCGCGCCCAGAGCGAAACGTCGTAGGGTCCGGCGGTCAGGGCCGGCGAGGTCTCCACCTCGATACGGTTCACGAGCGTGTCGCCTTTCCCGCTCGCGACGACCGCCAAGGATGCCCCACCGGAGTGGCTCTCCGCCGTAGTCCGCGCGCTGCGCACATGCGTGCCGCCAAGGATCCACTGTGTCAGCGTCGATTCGAAGCCGCCGTTCGGGACGAGGTTGGCCCCACCGCTCCGGCGGATCGAGACGTCATCGACGAAACACTCCCCCCGCTCCGCGAGGTAGAGATGAAGCTCCGATTCCGTCGCGGGGACGTAATCCGACACGTGGAAGCTGAGCTCTTCCCAGTCCGCCTTCGTGGATTCGTCGCTAGCTTCCCACGCGGAGCCGAAATCGTTCTCCTGGCTCGAGTCGATCAGCTCGAGGCTCGAGCCGCCCCCGTCCGCCCAACGCGGCCAGCGCCCGCTGTCGTAGTAGCGCACCTCGTCGACGAGGTTGCCGTCCCGATCGACGAGCCGGAGCGACTCTCCCTGGTCGGAAAGGTTGCCTACGTAAGGGCCCAGCGCCTGGACGCCGTAGGTCGCTGAGATGAAGGCGGGGTCCTGCGCGAGCACGAGGTACTCGCCGGCTTCGAGCTCGGTGCCGTTCGGGAAGGTGTAGTCGATCCCGTCGCTGAAGCGGAAGCCGCTCAAGTCCACCGGCGCGCCGCCGCGGTGAAAGAGCTCCACGAACTCGCCGAGCCGATGCTCAGGCGGGTGGTAAAAGATCTCGTTGATGACGATCGAGCGCACGAGGGCGATCGCATTCGCAGAGCCGGGAGTCGGCGTGCGGGAAACGTAGTCCTGGCTTCCACCGTCGGGAGCTCGCGCTTCGGACCAGGTCCCGAGGGCTGCGCCCGCCGGCGGCGCACGGTCGAAAGCCGCTGCCGCGACCGCGCGGCCGTCCTCGGCGAGGAGGAAGACCTGCACTTGCGTCGATGAAAAACTGAGTCCGGTCGCGAGCTCGGTCAGCACGAGGAAGCCGTGCGCCGGCACCGCCGTCCCCTGCGGGATGACGTAAGGGCTCGCGAGCGTGGGGGCGACCGCCAGCCGGTGGCCCGAGAGGTCTGCGGGGATGGGCTGCGGGTTGTACAGCTCGATCCAGCCTTGGCCCTGCGCGGCGCCGCGTCCGAGCTCGTTGAAGGTGACCGTCCCCGCGCCGCCGGCAGCGCCCGTCACTCGCCTGCGGAGGAGCCTCGGCGCGAGCGAGAAGCTCGGGTCGGAAGCGTTCGAGTTGAAGCCCGCGATGGCCAGTGTGTTCGTCCCAGCGTGGAGCGCGTCGCGCGGGATCTGGAAGAGCCGCTCGCCGCCACCGACGGCGACGCCGGTGGCCACGTCGTTCCACTCGGGCTCGGAGCCGGGCGCGCCGCAGTTGGCGCGCGCGAGCTCGACGCCGTTCAGGAAAGCGCAGAATCCATCGTCGAACTGCAGCCCCAAAACGAAGTCGACGGAGCCCGAGAGGTCGGCGTCGGTCACTTCGAAGGCCGCCCGGCAGGCGATGGAGGTGTAGGATCCGCGCATGTCGTCGAGCAACGTGGAGACTCCGGGCGGCGCGACGACGTCCTGACCCTGCGCTCCTTGAGGCTGAAAGAGGAACGTGCCCGCCGCGTAGCGGTTCTCGGGTCCTGAGTCCTCGGTCGGCGGGAACTCGCCGGGCGCCATGCCGTAACGGCCCAGACCGACGAAGGACAGGAGCCCTGCTCCATCGTTCGTCGTCAGGCCCAAGGGAGAGATCCCCTGATTGCCGTTCGGCTCGTCGGGCCCGTAGCCTTCCGCCACGATGGTGCCTTGGAACCCCGCTGGGAGGTCGATCGGCGCGACCAGCGGCTGGAATCGGCTCCCGCCGAGGAGTGTTCCAGGGTTCGCGCCGGAGAACTCGATCGTCGCCAGGAGCGCGTGGCTCGAGCGGTTGTAGAGATGCGACGTGATGGTGCGGTTCAGTCCGTCTCCGCCGCTGTCGAAGACCCCCAGCTGCGTCACGGTGACGGGCTGGACGACGTCGAAGTCCATGCCGAGCGCACCGTCGAAGTCCTGGTTCCCGATGGTGCTCGCGGGGACCTCGAACGCCACCGTCCCGGCCCCGACGGCCACATAGCCGAAGCCCGCGGGGGCGGGTGTCCACGAGGCGTCGTCGAAACCGGGCTGGCGCCACTCCGAAGGCGGATTGGAAAACGGCGCCGTCCCTTTGCGCAAATTCCAGTCGTCGCCTCGACCGAGCAGCGTCTCTTCCGAGACGCCGGCTCCGCCCGGCGTGGTTCGCACGAGGACGCGCGGGGCGAGGCTGAAATCGGAGCTCGCGACGCCCAGGTTGTAGCCAACGATCGCAAGGACGTTCTCTCCAGCCACGAGCCGCTGCTTCGGCAAAGGGACGAGCGCTGCCTCGCCGGCTTCGTGCGAAGCGAGAGCCGAATCGTCCCATGCCGCGATGGGCCCCGCGGGGCTGCAGTTGGCGCGTCCGACCTCGACGCCGTTCAAATACGCGCAGAAGGCGTCGTCATAGTCGACGGAAAGGAGGACCTCGCCGCCGGTGAGGTCGGACTCGGTCAACGAGAATCGTTTGCGAATCGCAAGCGAAGCGTAACCGCCGTTCATGTCCGCGAGGACGGTGGCATCGTCGTCGTCGCCGTAGCCCAAACCCGAGGGACCCTCGAGCCATCCGGAATCGTCGAAAGCGGGATCCACCCAGGCGTCGGCGGGCGACGAAAACGGCCCGACACCTTTCGCGTACCGCCAAAGGGCCCCGAGAGCGAGGATGTCCCGATCGACAGGCTCAGGAGCTCCCCCGCCGAAGTTCGGGAGCCCCGGGCTTCCTTCGAGGTCCAGACTCTGAACCCAGCTCTCGGGCTCCTTCGGGTCGAGCCGCAGGCTCCGCAAAGAGAGCGTGTGGCCGGTGCCCGCCGGGCTGACGGGCCACTTTCCTCGCGCGCGGTAGCGCACGCTCTGCACCACAATGCCGGCCTGATTCACGAGCGTGACGCGCTCCCCGGAGTTGTCGAGCCTGCCGGTGAAGTCCCCCACCACGTTGTCGATGCCGTAACTCGCTCGCAGCGCCGCGGCGTTCGCGGCGACGACGATCACGCCGCCCCCCTTGAGGATCGTGGCGGGCGGGAACGTGTAGGCGATGCCTTCGACAAACGAGTATCCGGAGATGTCCTCCGGCGTGGACGTCTCGTTCGAGAGCTCGAGGAACTCTAAGCTCTCATCGTTCCCCGGAGGCTCGTACTGGATCTCCGAGATCACCAAGCCGGGCGCCTGCGTTCCGGCAAAGAAGCCCAGCAGGACGCCGGCAGCAAATGGGAAGCTGCGCGGCGCGGACTTCCGCGTCAGGAGGCTCGGAACTATTCGGCCGACCAAGCGGATTTCCCTCGGAGATCGTTCCATCCCGGCCCCAAACGGTGGCACCGATAACCGCCGCACTCGGGGAGGCGGCCCCGATTCTATGCGCGCAATGAGCGCAAATCTATGGACCGCGGCCCGTCTCAGCCGCTCCCGCGGCGGGCGCCGAAGGATCCTCAACTTGCAAGCTGTCCGTGGTCGATGAAAGGAAGCAACACGAGGGCCCCCTCCGAACTGCGGTCGCGGGGCGAGCCGCCGGTTTGCGGGGTTCGCGGCTCGGTTTGCACCGTTTCAAATCTCCGGGAGCACAGAGAACTGTCATGAGTGGCGGCATCCAAGCACGGAACGGGTT
>Ga0111538_10013911_pt1 | contig 10607 bp, 7 predicted proteins | sample SoiMethybrSBSTD1_FD_79669 | JGI IMG/M metagenome (GOLD analysis project Ga0111538, IMG submission 79669) | Bulk soil microbial communities from a Populus tree surrounding site in Tennessee, USA - Soil MetaG P. TD hybrid SBSTD1 (version 2)... | ecosystem: Environmental > Terrestrial > Soil > Tree... | reverse complement strand
GGATCCGCCGCGCGGCATCACCAGTTGAACTGCGACTGGCTGGGCGAGCGTTCGCGCGCCGGCATCCCGCTGATGCGCGGTGCGATGTCGCCCGAGATGGGCCGTTCTGAAGAAGTGGCGCGCAAGATCAAGGTCGAGCTCGAGAAGCGCAACCTCCACAAAGAGCCCGTCGGCGTGGACGTCGTCGAGCCACCGATCCTGTTCGCGTTGCAGAAGGAAGGGCTGAACATCGTTGACGGCCAGCAGCTGATGTCGGACGCCCGCGAGATCAAGACGGTCGACGAGATCTCGTTGCTCACGCATTCGGCGGCGATGGTGGATGCCGCCTACTACGAGCTGTATCGGGCGATGAAGCCCGGCATGCGTGAGAACGATGCGGTGGCGCTGGTCGCGAAGGTGCTCTACGAGTCGGGCTCGGAGTACGTCGAGGGCGTCAACGCGATCTCGGCCGAGCGTGCGAGCCCGCATCCGCACGTGTTCTCGGATCGCATGATGCGCCCTGGCGATCCGGTGTTCTACGACATCCTGCACTCGTACATGGGCTATCGCACGTGCTACTACCGATGCTTCGCGATCAGCTCCGCGTCGCACCAGCTCGTGGATGCCTACAAGCGATGCCGCGACTATCTGGACGCGTCGATCGAGTTGATTCGTCCGGGCCGGTCCACGGCGGAAGTCGCCTCGGTGTGGCCGAAGGCCACGGAGTTCGGCTTCCCCGACGAGGAGGCCGCGTTCGCGCTGCAGATGGGACACGGCATCGGCCTGGCCATCTGGGAGAAGCCGATGATCAGCCGGCTCGTCTCGCTCGAGCATCCGCACGAGATCAAGCCAGGCATGGTGTTCGCGCTCGAGACCTTCTGGCCCACCAAGGACGGCACCAGCGCCGCGCGCATCGAAGAAGAGATCGTCGTCACCGCAACGGGACACGAAGTGATCACGCGCTTCCCGGCTGAGGAGTTGCTCGTCGCCGGTGCACCGTTCGTCACCGTCGGCGGCCAGTTGCCGCTCGTGCGTGAGACCGAGGCACCGCCGAATCCGGAGGTCGCGAAGATGGTTGCCGCGGCGGCGAAGGCTGAAGCCCCGAAGGGTGAAAAAGTCGGAGCCGGTCGCTAATGGCCATTAGTGTGGTGATGCCTGCGCTGGAGATGGCGCAGGAAACGGGCAAGCTGGTCTCGTGGAAGAAGAAGGCGGGAGATCAGGTCAAGAAGGGCGAGATGCTGCTCGAGGTCGAGACCGACAAGGCGGTGGTCGAGATCGAAGCGCAGGGTGACGGGATACTTGGCGGTGTCACCGCAAAAGAGGGCGACGTCGTTCCTGTCGGCCACACGATCGCGTGGCTCCTGAAGCCCGGCGAGCAGCCGCCGGCCAACGTTGCCGCGGCGCAGACCGGCCGCAAGATGGATTCAGCGCCGGCCGCAGCAGCGGCCGCGGCCGCTCCCGCCGCGCCTGAGCCCGTCTCGGCTGCGGGCGCCAGGATCTCACCGAAGGCCCGTCGTCTCGCGCGGGAACATGGCGTGGACATCGCGACGCTACGCGGATCGGGACCTGGCGGCGAGATCCTCGCCGAAGACATCATGAAGGCGTCAACTACGGCGAGACCGCCTTCGCCGGCTTCGCCGGCTCAGGCGGGCCCTCCGGAGGCAGTGAGCTCCATCGGCCGCATCATGGCCGAGCGGACGACGCAGAGCTGGACGACCGTGCCGCATTTCTTCGTGACACGCGAAGTGGATGCCACGGCACTCAATGCGACCCGCGCGCGATGGATTCCGATCATCGAGAAGTCGCATGGCGTGAAGGTCACGCACACTGATTTCATCGTGGCCGCGGTGGCCCGTGCGCTGCATCTCCATCCACGGATGAACGGCAGCTGGGCCAACGACAAGATCACGGTGAACAGTCACGTGAATGTCGCGCTCGCGATGGCGGTTGAGAACGCGGTGGTCACGGCCGTCATACGCGACACGGATCGCATCGGTCTCGGTGACATCGCGAAGCAGCGGAAGGAACTGGCCGAGCGTGCCCGTGCGAACCGGCTGCAGCCGGCCGACATCACCGGGGCCACATTCACGATCAGCAATCTCGGCATGTTCAACGTCGACGCCTTCACGGCGATCATCGTGCCGCCGCAGGCCGGGATTCTCGCCGTCGGCGCGATCGCCGATCGAGTCGTGGCTGCGAACGGCATGATCGGCGTGCGTCCGACGCTGAACGTGACGCTGTCGTCGGACCATCGCGTGGTCGATGGTGCACGCGCTGCGGCGTTCTTGAATGACGTCGTTCTTTCATTGAACGAAGTCGACAAGTGGGCACGATAGCTGTGTAGGGCGGGTCCTTTTGGACCCGCCGGAATCGGTAGGTACCACAATGGCGACAACATCTGCAGTCCCCACCGGCGTTTCTCTGAAAGACTCGAAGCTGTTCCGTCAATCCAACTACATCGACGGCGTGTGGGTGAACGCGAAGTCGGGTGGTACGATCAACGTCGACAACCCGGCGACCGGCGAGGTCATCGGCACGGTGCCGAAGGGTGGCACGGCCGAGACGCGGACGGCGATCGAGGCCGCGGAGAAGGCGCTGCCGGCCTGGCGCAAGAAGACCGCGAAGGAGCGCGCCGCGATCGTGCGCCGCTGGTACGAGCTGATGCTCGAAAACCAGGAGGATCTGGCGCGGCTGATGACCATCGAGCAGGGCAAGCCGCTCACCGAGTCGAAGGGTGAGGTGGTCTACGCCGCTTCGTTCCTCGAGTGGTTCGCCGAGGAAGCCAAGCGCGTCTACGGTGACACCATCCCCGGCCACCAGGCCGACAAGCGCATCATCGTCATCAAGCAGCCGATTGGCGTCGTCGCCTGCATCACGCCGTGGAATTTTCCGCTGGCGATGATTACGCGCAAGGCCGGTCCCGCGCTCGCCTCTGGCTGCACCGTCGTCTTGAAGCCCGCATCGCAGACGCCGTTCTCGGCACTGGCGCTGGCCGAACTTGCCGAGCGCGCCGGCGTGCCGAAGGGCGTGCTCAACGTGATCACCGGATCGGCTTCTGAGATCGGCGGCGAAATGACCTCGAATCCGATCGTGAAGAAGGTGTCATTCACCGGATCGACCGAGGTTGGCAAGCTCCTGATGGAGCAGTGCTCGCGCACAGTCAAGAAGGTTTCGCTCGAGCTCGGCGGCAACGCGCCGTTCATCGTCTTCGACGATGCCGATATCGATGCGGCGGTCGAGGGGGCGATGGCCTCGAAGTATCGGAATACCGGGCAGACCTGCGTCTGCGTCAATCGCATCTACGTGCAGGACAGCGTCTACGACGCGTTCGCGCAGAAACTGTCGGCCGCGGTCGGCAAGCTGTCGCCGATGAACGGCCTCGAGCCGGGCGCGACGCAGGGACCGCTCATCGACGACAAGGCCGTGCTCAAGGTCGAAGAGCACATCCAGGATGCGACCACGAAGGGCGCGAAGGTCGTCGTCGGCGGTCAGCGTCACGAGCGCGGCGGCCGGTTCTTTCAGCCGACCGTGCTGGTCGATGTGACCTCGTCGATGATGGTGGCGCGTGAGGAAACGTTTGGCCCCGTGGCACCGCTCTTCCGATTCAAGACCGAGGAAGAAGCTGTCGCGATGGCCAACGATACGGAGTTCGGTCTTGCCGCGTACTTCTACGGCCGCGACATCGGCCGCGTGTGGCGCGTCGCCGAGGCGCTCGAGTCAGGGATGGTGGGCATCAACACTGGACTGATCTCGACCGAGGTCGCGCCGTTTGGCGGTGTAAAGGAGTCCGGGTTGGGCCGCGAGGGCTCGAAGTACGGGATCGACGAGTACCTCGAGATTAAGTACCTCTGTTTAGGCGGTATCTCGTAGGGCCGGTCCTTTGGACCGGCCTGGCACGTCCAAAGGACGTGCCCTACGTTACGCGCGGGCCACGGTCGTCTGATCGCGGCTGAGAAACAGCCACACCGCGATGCCAACGACTGGGAGCAGCGCGATGATCCAGAAAATCGCTCCCCACTGCTGGTTGTCCATCAGGCTCGATCGCGGCCCGATCGCCTGCAGCAGGATGAAGTTCACGAGCGACCACGAGCCGGATGCGATGCCCGACATCATGGCCGACTGCTCGCGCGGGAACGCGTAGGAGCCGACCTTCAACGCGACCATCTGGAATCCACCGCCAATGAAGGTGGACAGTGAGATCAATCCGATCGCGAGCGTCGCTGACGTGGTCATCGTCACCAGACCGAGCGTGAGCGAGACGATCGTCAGCAGTGTGAACATGCCGACCGGCCGCGGGTTGTTGGCGGCGTAACGATCGGCGGCCCATCCCCAGAAGAAGTAGCCGATGCCCCAGGTGAGCGGCGGAATCCAGACCAGGTTGTTGATGTCGCCCTGCGTAAGCTTCAGGCGCTGCGTCAGGTAGATCGCCAGGATCGTGAGCACTGGCCCTGGCGATATCGCCGGCAGCGCGTAGCTGAACATCAACGCCCAGACGCGACGTTCGCGCAGGTTGGGGAACGTCATCTTCGGTGTCGTGTGCGTAGATGCCGGCAGGAACGGCGGACGCGCAATCACCGCCCAGATGACCATCCACAGCAGGCCGAGCACACCGGTGGCCATGAAGGCGTACTTCCAGCCGTACTTGATTGCGAGAGGTCCAAGCAGGAGCGGCATCATGACCGCGCCGATGGTGCCGCCGCTGAAGGACAACGCGATGCCCCGGGCTCGCATGTTCGCCGGCAGCGTTTCAACGGCCGTTCGTAGTCCGCCGGGGAACGTGCCGCCTTCGCCAATGCCCAGCACGGCACGAGCGAGCGCGAATCCCGCGAAGCTGGCCATGGCCGCGTGCGACATGCTCGCCGCCGTCCACACGCCAACGGCCATCAGCATGCCGACTCGCAGGCCGATCTTGTCGAGCACCGATCCCCACACCGGATTGCCGAGCGTGTAGGTGAGGAAGAAGAAGGACGTCGCGTTGGTGAAGTCGGCCGCCGTCAGGCCGGTGTCCTTGATGATCGTCGGCGACAGGATGTTCAGCACCTGACGATCGACGAAGGACAACCACGAGCAGAGCGCCATGCCGACGCACGGCACCCACATCTGCCAGGTCGATGCGGCGGTCGTCGGTGCGGTAGACGTGCGAACCGTGGCTTGAGTCATCCCTTGTCTCCGTTAGTCATCGAGCGCTTCGCCGCTGCGATCGGGCAGCGTGAAGACCAGTGCGGCAGCGAGCAGGAAGAACGCCGACGTGACGCTGAGTGCGAGCCCGATGCCGATACCGGGCAGCGTCGCGATCAACCCAATCGTGTACGGCGCGATCGCGCCAGCCATTCGTCCGATGTTGTAGCTCGTGCCTTGCCCCGTCGCCCGCACGCTGGCCGGGTACAACTCGGCGACGAAGCCGCCGAACATGCTGAAGTAGCCGTAGCCGAAGTAGCCAATCAGCGGTCCCAGCGCGAGCAGGATGAACGGACTGCGCGCCATTTGACCGTAGAGCGGCACCAGGATCGCGGCGGCGATCATATACAGCACGAACGCCCGTCGTCGTCCGATCCGGTCGGCGATGAAGCCGAACGTCAGGTAGCCGGCGTACGCGCCGAGCTGCACCGGGATAATCCACGGCAGCGATCCGACGACGCCCATGCCGGCGCCGCCTTGCGCGACGGGCCTGGCGAGAAACGCCGGCAGCCAGAAGAACAGTCCCCAGTTGGCGAACTGCACCGCGGAGCCGAGCGCGATGATGAGCAGCGTGCGCTTGATGAGGGAGGGGCCGAAGACGACCGCGAACGGACTGCGTCCCCCCGTGGTCTTCGGCTTCCTCGTCCACGTCTCTGGTTCGTGCACGTAGCGGCGGATCCACAGCGTGAAGAGCGCCGGCGCAACGCCGACGACAAAGAGCCAGCGCCACGCGTCGGCGCCGAGCGACGGCGCACCGAGGATGAGTGCCGCGGCGATGGACGCCATCATGTAGCCGAGGGCCCAGCCCGACTGCATGATGCTGATCGCCTTGTTTCGCAGGTGCGCCGGCCACGTCTCGCTGACCAGGACGGCGCCCGATGCCCATTCGCCGCCCATGCCGATGCCGAGGATCGAGCGCCAGATGAGCAGCTGCATCACCGTTTGCGACGTGGCGGCGCCGAGCGAGGCGAGCGAGAAGATGAGGATAGTGCCCATCAGCGCGCGGGTGCGGCCGAACCGGTCGGCGACGTACCCGAAGATCGCGCCGCCGACGCCCGACATCACCAGCGTGGCCGTGCCGAGCATGCCCGCCGTGTCGTCACCGAAGCCGAAGTAGGAACGCAGCTGTCCGACGGCCATGGTGTAGAGCATGAAATCCATGGCGTCGAGCATCCAGCCGAACTTCGCGGCCAGCAGGACGCGCCACTGCTCTCGCGTGACGGTCCGGTACCACGGAACGGCGGCGGCAACGCCTGTGGCTGCCATAGACGAGTGCATTCCCCCTCCAGAGGCGGATCCGCCGTCGCGCTGCGCGCCCCGGCGGGCAGGCACATACTACAATCAGTGGTTTGACCGTGGTTTGAAAACCATCAAGGAGACGCGTCGATGTCCGTAGAGGTAGGCGCCAAGGCGCCCGATTTCACGCTGCCCAATCAGGATCGCGAGGCGGTCACGCTCAGTGAGCAACTCAAGGCCGGTCCGGTCGTCCTGGCGTTCTTCCCGGCGGCATTCAGCGGCACGTGCCAGAAAGAGATGTGCACGTTCCGCGATTCGGCCAGCTCGATGAACAGCGTCAAGGCGAAAGTCCTGGGAGTCAGTGTCGACACGTTCTTCGCGTTGAAGGCGTGGGGCGACGAGAACAAATTGAACTTCCCGCTGCTCAGCGACTTCAACAAAGAGGTGATCGCGAAGTACGGCGTGGTCAATCCCGACATGATCGGGCTCAAAAACATCGCCAAGCGGTCGGTGTTCGTGATCGATAAGGGTGGCGTCGTGCGGCATCGCGAAGTGCTGGAGGACGCACGCAACGAACCCGATTACGACGCGATCTCGAAGACGCTCGCGAGTATGTAGTTGTCCGTGTAGGGCGGGTCCTGCTTTGTGGACCCGCCGTCGTTGGTCTGGATCCGCCATTCGTTGGGGGTTGGCCCAAAGACCAGCGACCGTAGTACGGTTACGTCCTCCCCAATGCCCGAGACTGCCGTTGCTGCCGCGGAGCGTACGCTCCCGCACAATCTCGAAGCCGAACGCTCGGTCCTCGGCGCGATCCTGGTCCACAACGACGCGTTCAACCTCGCCGCGCAGGTTATCGACAGCAACGATTTCTATCGCGACGCGCACCGCCGCATCTTCGACAAGATGGTCGCGCTCAATGAGCGCCACGATGCGATCGACTTCATCACGCTGAAAGAGGAGCTCGCCAGGTCGGGGCAGCTCGATGACGTCGGCGGTCCTGCCTATATCGCCTCGCTCGCCGATGGCGTCCCGCGTGCCACCAACGTCGAGTACTACGCGAAGATCGTCAAGGAGAAGAGCACTCTCCGCAATCTGATCTACGCCGCCAACAAGATCCTCACCAACGCCTACGAGGCCGATCAGGAATCCGACATCGTCCTGGACGAAGCCGAGTCGGCGATCTTCGCCGTTGCCGACGACCGTCTGAAGGCCGGCTTCGTGCCGATGCGCGAGCTGGTGAAGGAAAGCTTTCCGAAGATCGAGCAGCTGTTCGAGCAGAAGCGGCTGATCACCGGCGTGCCGACCGGCTTTGTCGATCTCGACGAGATGACGCGCGGCCTGCAGGGCGGTGATCTGGTGATCGTCGCGGCACGGCCGTCGATGGGGAAGACGAGCCTCGTGCTCAACATCGCCCAATACGTCGCCACACAGCCAGAGCACGCGGTCGGCTTCTTCAGCCTGGAAATGTCGAAAGAGTCCCTCTTCCTGCGCCTGCTCACTGCGGAAGCGCAGGTGGATGGACATCGTCTGTTGAGCGGCGCGATCGGTGGCAAGGACTACGGCCGCATCTCGCATGCGCTCGAGACGCTCAGTGCGATGAAGCTGTACATCGACGACTCGGCCAACATCGGTGTGCTCGAGATGCGGGCCAAGTCGCGGCGGCTGCAGGCCGAGCATGGGCTGAGCCTGCTCGTCGTGGACTACATCCAGTTGATGAGCGGACGCGGTCGCTTCGAGAACCGCACGCTGGAACTGGCGTCGATCTCGCGATCGCTCAAAGGGCTGGCCAAGGAACTCAACGTCCCGATCGTCGTCCTGTCGCAGTTGAGCCGCGCGCCGGAGGCGCGATCCGACCATCGTCCCCAGCTGTCGGACCTGCGCGAGTCGGGCGCCCTCGAACAGGATGCCGACGTCGTCGTGTTGATCTACCGCGACGATGTCTACAACAAGGATCCGAACAGTCCCGACGCGGGCACCGCGGAGTTGATCCTCGCCAAGCAGCGCAACGGTCCGACCGGTGTCGTGCGCCTCGCGTTCCTCAGAGAGCAGACCAGATTCGCGAATCTGGCTCAGGGCGCGTAAAGCATTGCTGATTGAGAGCAAAGCCCGATCTGTGAATCACCAATCGAGAATCGACATTCCAAAACCATTCCACAATCAAAGATCATTGAATCATCAATGATCAGAAGCACCGTTGCGCACGTTGACCTCGTGGCGCTGCAGGCAAACTTCCGCGCGATTCAGGAATGTGTCGGCGGGACCCGCATCATCGCCGTCGTCAAAGCCAACGCATACGGGCACGGTTCGGCACGCGTCGGGCTCGCACTCGAGCAGGCCGGGGCGACGATGCTCGCCTGCGCCGACATCGAAGAAGGGATCGTCATTCGTCAGGCAGGCGTGCGTGTGCCGATTCTCGTCTTCGGCGCGCTGAGCGTCAGCGATCTCGATGGGCTGTTCGAGTTCGCGCTGACGCCGACCATCTCGACCCCGGGCGCGGCGCGCGCCGTGCAAGCGGCCGCCGCACGTCACAAGACGACGATCGGCTATCACCTGAAGATCGATACCGGGATGAACCGCCTCGGCTTCCGCCACGACAATCTCCGGCGGACGTTGCCCGATCTGCTCTCGAGCCCGAACCTCCGGCTCGAGGCTGTCTACACGCACTTCGCGACGGCCGACGTGCCGGAGAGTCCGGTCTTCAACGATCAGCGCGAACGATTCGAAAGAGCTTGGGGCGTCGTCGAATCCCTGATCCCGAATCCCGGATCCGGCGTGATGCGCCACGCCTGTAACAGTGCCGCACTCTTACGTGACTCCCGGGTCTGGTACGACGCCGTCCGTCCTGGGCTTCTCCTCTACGGGATCGTCCCCCCGCCGCTCGCCTCGACGATTCAGCTCACGCCGGTGATGTCGTTGACGAGCCGTGTCGTTGCCGTCAAAGGCCTGCGTCCGGGCGAGGGCGTTGGCTATGGCTGGCGCTATCAGGCCGATGCGCCGCAGACCGTCGCCGTGATTCCCGCCGGCTACGCGGACGGCCTCGACACACGTTTGTGCGGCCGCGGTCACGTCTTGATCCGCGGTCAGCGTGCGCCCATCGTCGGCGCGGTGTCGATGGACATGATCACCGTGGACGTGACAACGCTCGGTGATATCCAGCCGGGCGATGAAGTGGTGCTCCTCGGACGTCAGGGCAGCGAGAGCTGGCAGCAGATCGACGCGCGCGAAGTGGCAGCCGCAATCGGCACGATTCCCTGGGAGATTGTCTGTCGCCTCGGCACGCGGGTTGAAAGACAATACGACTAGGCCCAAAGCCTAGAGCCCAAAGCCCAAAGCCCAGAGCCCAGAGTCATGAAGCCGCCGAAGGCTGTGTTCGTTTGCCAGGAGTGTGGCGCCCAATCGCCCAAGTGGATGGGACGCTGCAACGAGTGCGGCGCGTGGAACTCGCTCGTCGAGGAGCGCGTCGCTGATGCGGCTCCCGCCGCCGGCGGCAGCAGCCGATACGCGCAGTTCTCTACAACATCGTCCGCCAAGTTGTACGCAGAGGTTGAAACGTCGCAGGGCGTACGCCTCTCGACCGGGATCGACGAGTTCGATCGTGTGCTCGGCGGTGGCGTCGTGCCCGGCTCGCTGGTGCTGCTGGGCGGCGAGCCAGGCATCGGGAAGAGCACGCTGCTCCTGCAGGCGGCCGCACACTTTGCGCGCGAGATCGGTCCCGTGCTCTACGCCTCCGGCGAAGAGTCGGAGCATCAGATCAAGAGCCGTGGTGATCGCCTCGGTGTTGGCGAGGCACCGTTGTATCTCCTCTCCGAAACCTGCATCGAGCGGATTCTCGAAGAAGTCGCACGTCTCAAGCCAGCGCTGGTGATCGTCGACTCGGTTCAAACCGTCTGGTCGAGCAAGTTCCAGTCGGCACCGGGCAGCATCGGTCAGGTGCGCGAGGCCGCGACGCAGTTTCTCTTTGCCGCGAAAGGGCAGAACGTTCCGACCGTGCTCGTCGGCCACGTGACGAAGGACGGCAACTTGGCCGGGCCCAAAGTGCTCGAGCACGTGGTGGACACGGTGCTCTACTTCGAAGGCGAGCGCCATCATGCGCATCGCGTCGTCCGCGCCGTGAAGAATCGCTTCGGGGCCGTGAGCGAGCTGGGGGTATTCGAGATGACGGGCACAGGGCTCCGCGCTGTGCCGAATCCTTCGAAGCTGTTTCTGTCCGAGCG
>Ga0111538_10013910_pt1 | contig 10607 bp, 7 predicted proteins | sample SoiMethybrSBSTD1_FD_79669 | JGI IMG/M metagenome (GOLD analysis project Ga0111538, IMG submission 79669) | Bulk soil microbial communities from a Populus tree surrounding site in Tennessee, USA - Soil MetaG P. TD hybrid SBSTD1 (version 2)... | ecosystem: Environmental > Terrestrial > Soil > Tree... | reverse complement strand
TCGCGACGCGAGCTCGCCGTTGTCGTTGCCATCATCGTACTTGCCGCCGCTCTTGCGGTCGCCGCGCCCGGATTCTTCGCGCCGGCCAATCTACGCGACCTGTTTCTCGCCAACCTGCCGGTGCTGGTCGTCGGCATCGGTGCGACGCTCGTAATCCTGAGCGGAGAGATTGACATCTCGTGCGGCTCGGTGTTCGCGGTGTGTTCGGTGATGGCGGGAGTGCTCGCGAAAACGACCGGCTCGGTGACCGTCGCGTTGGCTGGCGGATGCCTGATGGGCGCGGTCCTCGGATCGCTCAACGGCGTGCTGGTCGCGTACGCGCGGATTCCGTCGATCGTCGTGACGCTTGCGACGATGATCGGGCTGCGCGATGGATTGCGCTGGGCGACAGGCGGGACGTGGGTCGCGGGTCTGCCCTCGTCATTCCAATGGCTTGGGTTGTCACAGCGTGCGTATCCAGTCATCGCAGGTGCGATTGTGGTGGCGCTGTTCGTGGCGGCTGCGGGCGTCCTTGGCCATGTCGTGGGTGGGCGCGCCGTGTATGCCGTGGGATCGAACGCGGTGGCCGCTCGCCTCGCCGGCCTGCGCGTCGAGCGTGTGAAGTGGGTCGTGTTCGCCGTCGCCGGCGCGTTGACGGCCGTGGCCGCGGTGCTGAACGCGATGCGCTTCAACCAGATTCCCAGCAACAGCGGCCTCGGTCTGGAGATGAAGGTGATCGCGGCGGCTGTCGTCGGCGGTACGGCGATCACCGGAGGACGCGGGACGATGCGAGGCACGCTGCTTGGCGTGATTCTGCTGAGCGCGGTGGGGCCGGCGCTCACGTTCTTCGGCGTGACGCCGTACTGGGAGCGCGCACTCCAGGGCGCGATCATCCTGGTCGCCGTCGCTGCCGAGGCGTGGCGACGGTGAAGCGCGCACTCGTCCTGGCGATTGCCGTCGAAATCGCGGCGTTCACCCTGGTTGCGCCCAACTTCCTGACTGCGGCCAACCTGATGGAGGTGACGAGGCTCAGCGTCGAGCTCGGGCTGCTCGCGCTCGCGTTGACACCGGTGATCATCACCGGCGGCATCGACCTGTCCGTCGGCTCACTGCTTGGTCTCTCGGCGATCGCGTTCGGCATTGCGGCACGCGATTGGGGCTTCCCGATCGCTCTGGCGATTGCGACAGCGATGGGTACCGGGTTCGCTGGCGGGGCGCTGAACGCATTCCTCATCGCGCGGCTGTCGATCCCGCCGCTCATCGTGACGCTCGGGACGCTATCGCTGTTTCGCGGTATCGCCGAAGGTGTCACGCAGGCCGCGGTCAACTATTCCGGCTTTCCCGCATCGTTCCTCGCCTTCGGCCAGGGCTACATCGGCGGCGTTGTTCCCGCGCAGCTTCCGCTGTTCGTCGTGACGGTCATCGGCTTTGCCGTGTTGCTGCATCGCTCGGTGATCGGCCGCACGTGGTATGCGATTGGCTTCCGCGGCGCGGACATTCGCTATGCCGGCATTGCCGTCGGCCAGCGAACCGCCCTCGTCTATGTGCTGTCCGGTGCGATGGCAGGCGTGGCTGCGGTCGTCTATGTGTCGCACCTGGGTCAGGCGCGGTCGGACGCTGGTCTCGGCTACGAGCTCGATGCGATCACCGCGGTCGTGCTCGGCGGCACGTCGGTGTTCGGCGGCGTCGGGACGATCTGGGGAACGGTCCTCGGACTGTTTGCGCTCGCCCTTCTCAAGAACGGTCTGTCGCTCGCCGCACTTCCATCCGAGCTGACGGGCGTGCTGACGGGCGCGTTGCTTGTCGCTACTATTGCCATCGACTCCGTGCGGCGCCGCGAGCGCGCGTCCGTGCAACGACCTGAAGACGAGGTCCCAGTGAAGAACAGTCAGGTGGCCGTGATCTGCGCGACCGTGATCGGGAGCGCACTGCTCGTTGCTGCCACGAACGTGTGGCTGGTCCGATCCGTCACCGGCGCCCTTTCTTCCGCGCCAGCAGCCGCCGCTGTCACCGCGTCATCGTCGAAGCGCCTCGTTATTGCAATGATGCCGAAGGCCAAGGGTGACCCGTACTTCGTCAGCTGCCGCGTCGGTGCGGAGGATGCCGCGAGGGAGCTTGGCGTCGATCTGATCTGGGATGGTCCGACGAGTCTCGACGCGGCACGCCAGAATGAGCTGGTCGAGAACTGGATCACGCGCGGTGTCGATGCGATTGCAGTCGCCGTCGAGAATCGCGCCGGGATTTCAACGGTCCTGCGAAAGGCGCGCGCCCGCGGCATCAAGGTTCTGACCTGGGACGCTGACGCGGAGCCGGATGCACGTGACTTCTTCGTCAACCAGGCGACCGCGGAAGGGATCGGGACCACGCTTACCGACGAAGCGGCGCGGCTTCTCGGCAACACCGGAGAGTTCGCGGTCATCACCGGCGCGTTGACCGCCGCCAATCAGAACGAGTGGATCGCGTTCATCAGAAAGCGGCTCGCGGAGAAGTATCCGCATCTGAAGCTCGCGCTGATTCGGCCGAGCGACGACGACCGCGACAAGGCGTTCGCGGAAACACAGACGATTCTCCGGGTTGCGCCGGCGGTCACGCTAGTGATGGCGATCTCGGCGCCCGCGGTGCCCGGAGCCGCGGAGGCAGTGCGCCAGGCGCGTCGCGGCGGCGACGTGCGGGTGATCGGGCTGTCGCTGCCCAATATCAACAAGCCGTACGTGCACGACGGGACCGTGCAGACGGTCGTGCTGTGGAACACCGCGGACCTTGGCTATCTGGCCGTGACGGCGGCCGCGAACCTCGCGCGTGGAGCGCTTGCGACTGGTGCGGAATCGATGCCCGCGGGCCGTCTGGGCTCGGTGAACATTCGTGGCCGCGAAATCATTCTCGGCCCGCCGCTACGCTTTACTCGCGACAACATCGACCAGTACGACTTCTGACTCACGGTGATCCCCGCGGCTCGAGACCGGCATATCCATAGAGAAATTCGAAGTACTCGAAGTCGTCAGGCGCACGATTTCGAAGCAGCGCATTGCGCACCGCGCGACCGGCGCCGTCGAGATGCTTCAGGTCGCCGAAGAAACGCGCCATCTGTTGGACGCGCGCGGTCCGAGGGATTCGTTCGTGCTCGTACTCCTCGAACGCCTGCCGTGGATCGTCATGGCGGTGGAATGCGTCGCCCAGACAGACGGCATCCTCCAGCGCCTGACACGCGCCTTGTGCGATGTACTGCAGCATCGGATGCGCCGCGTCGCCGAGCAGCGTGACCCGTCCACGCGTCCACGAGCAGATCGGCAGGCGATCGAACATCGGCCATCGCCGATCGCGTCGGACCAGACGTACGGCGTCACGCACCCTCGCGCACAACGGCGAGAACGCGCCATCGAGCTCGTCGGGTGTGCCCCAGTCGTCGAGGTGCTCGCACCCGGGCCGGAATCGATGGCTCCGAAACACGGCGACCTGGTTCAGCAGCGTGCCACCGTGGACGACGTACTGCACGAAATGCATCTCGGGGCCGACCCAGATCGTCATGTTCTCGAGGTCGGTGTCGGCCGGAGCATCCGCCAGCGGAATCGTTCCGCGATAGGCGACGTACTGCGCGCACATCGGATCCCCATCGTCGTGAATCGTTCCGCGGACGCGTGACCAGAGCCCGTCTGCGCCGACGACCGCGTCGCAATCGAACACAGTTCCGTCGTGGCTCGTCACGCGGACCGATTCGTCATGTTGCTCGATCGACACCGCCTCACATCCGGCGTGAAGGGAGATCGAGGACTCGCGCCGACACGCCGCGAGTTCAGCGGCCAGCAGATCGCCACGATGCATGACGATGTACGGGTAGCCGTAATGGGCGCGGAACCTGTCGCCGAGGTCGAGACGTGTAATCGGAGACCCGGTGACGGCATCCATCATCACGAGGTTCTTCGGGAAGGTCGCGACGCTGAGGACCTCTTCGAGTAACCCGAGTCGATCGAGCATGCGCGTGGCATTCGGTGCCAGCTGCAGGCCCGCGCCGATTTCAGTGAACTCAGGTGATTTTTCGATGACGTGGACGTGCCGGCCGGCGCGAGCGGCTGCAAGGGCCGTCGCCAATCCGCCGATTCCTCCGCCGACGATCAGGAGTGGGACAGACGACATCAGCTGTACTGATGGCTGCGTCTACCTGCGGTTCTCACGACGCACCTGTTGATACTCCGCGACCGCCTGATCCTGCGCCTGCGTGTTCGTCGCTGGCGTGATCGAGCCGTTGAACTCGGCGTACAGGCGGACCATGTTCCAGGCGGTGCGTTCAGGATTGGTCCAGTTCGCGAACCTGCCCAGATCGATGTCTGCGGCCGCGCGTCCAGGTGACATTCCCATCGCGTACCGCTTCCGCGCCTCGTTTGCGATGAGGTCGAGGTACGCGCGCGTATCAGCGAGCTGCGATTTCGATCCGACCGGACCGTGACCAGGCACGATCACGTCGACGTCCATCTTCATGATGCGGTCGATGGCTTCAATCCATTTGGTGACGTGCCCGTTGTGCGCAGGTGGTGTCACGTAGGTGAACGCGATGTCTCCTGCAAACAGCAGCCGCCGCTGCGGCAGGTACACCATCAGGTCGCCCCAGGTGTGCGCCGGCGCGTTCGGAATCAACTGCACTTCGAGTTCCCCGTAACGATAGGTGACTGGCCCCGCGATCGTCGTGGTCGCCGGAGCGACCTTCAACTCGCTGATGCCTTCCTGCCACTGCGGCCGGTCCTCGTACGGGCGAGAGGGGATGCCCTGGGCAATCGTGGCCTCCCGGCAATATTCGTGGGCGACGATCTCCAGCGGGACGTACAGGTAATTACCGTTGGTGTGATCCCGATGATGATGCGTGTTGACGACTCGCCCGAACCGTTTTCCGGTGGCTTGCGTCGCTGCCGCGCGGAACGCCTTCGCGTGCACGGGTGGACCGAGCGTGTCGATCGCCAGCATGGTCTCCGGTCCGACGATCAGCCCCGCGTTACTCAGGCTCGCATTGTCGACGCCCGGGCCGCTCGCCTGCGTGTAGGCGTAGATGTCTGGCGTGAGCCGACGCAATTCGGTGGACCAGCTCGGGATCTGCGTCGACCGTGAAGTCTGTCGGGCCGTTGCCGCGAGAATGGCAGGTGTTCCAACCAACCCTGCAAAAGTCCGCAGCGCCTGTCGGCGCGTCATCGCGTTCATCGCCGGCATTCTACCCGGCGATGAACGTCCGGTGCGTCGTCCGGTTAGTGGCCTGATTTGACGGTATCGCCGATCCGTCGCGCATCGATGTCCCCTTCGACAATGGAGAGGCGAGCGTGCGTCACGGCGTTGTTCCCGTCCTTCAGGAACGTGAGTGATCCGCCGAGTGCGGGTACCAGGAACTCAGAGTCCGACCTCGCAATCGCCGGAAGGCGCCCATTACCACCAGGAAGCGCGACGGCGAGCTGATGGCCCTCGATCGTGATGCGAATAATCCCGAGCGGCCCCGCGTGGTACGAGCCCACGTAGTGCGACAGGATGTGGGGCGACACCGACACCTCACGTGCCTGTTCGTCCTCCAGACGGCCGACGAGACGATGACGGTCCTTCTCGTTTTCGTTGCACACGGCCTCGAGCAGCTCCGTATCGGGCATCAGCTGCACGTCGACGGGAATCGTCCACGGTTTCGCGTACGTTTTCGGGTCGTCGAATGTCATCTCCATCTGCATGCTTCCCACGTTCGTCCGTCGAAAGCGCTCGGTGACGCGCAGAGCCTCGGTATGCGGATGGCCAGTAAAATCGAGCCAGGTCCGGTCGTTGAACCCCGCGCTTTCGACGACGAGCGTATCGCCGTCCCAACGACCGACCGAGTACCCCATCCACGCCGGGTTTGGATCCTCGGGTAACGTTCGCCCGTCGAGGAAGACCTGACGCGTCGGCGCATCTTCATAGAGGATCAGGAGCAGTCCCGGCGTCTGCACGAACTTCACGGGCGCCATGCCAAACAGCCCCGCGCGCGGACCTGATGGCAGGCAATTGGTGTCAGGGCTGTCCTTGGCGAAACTCATCGCGCGTTTGGCGTAGACGGCCTGTGCCCATGGCAACATGTCGACGTGCTGGTCGCCGAAGATGTTGAAGCTGTATCCGAGTCCGTCGAAGCGCCAGAGGCCGGTCAGATCCGGCTTGCCATCGGATGTTCGCGGTGTCGCGGCCGCGAAATCCGGCTTGCCGTCTGCCGTGCGCGGCAACCCTGGCGTTGGATGATTCAGCCACTGCGCCGCAAGCGGTGAAGCGGTCAGCAGCGAGACGAATATTGCGAGGACGGTTCTGTTCATGGTGTTCCTCGTTCGATGCATCTGTTCACACTTGAACGCGACGTCGACGTGAAATCACCGCAAGCGCCGCGAATATTCCGCGACGACCGAGTGGTCGAGCTTAGTCAGGATGGAAGCTGGGTCGCTGGGTCGCTGAGTGTATTTTGCAACTGCAATTACGCAGCGACCGAGCGACCTAGCGACCCACCTACCTGCCTTCCGCGGCGAGCTATGCTTGCGAGGGCACCCCTTCCGGCCGAGGCCACTGTGGATCTTCCGACTACCATTCGCATCCTCTCGTCGATGGCGACACGAAGACTGCTCGCCGATCTGACCACGCAGTTCGAGTCGACATCGCCGCTGCGGCTGTCGGTGGAATCGGTCGGCGGCGTCGACGCAGCGAAACGGGTCAGGGCCGGCGAACCGTTCGACGTCATCGTGCTGGCCGACAACGTCATCGATGCGCTGATCGCCGAGGGTCACATCGTCGAGGGAAGTCGCGTCGATCTCGTGGCTTCTCCGGTTGCCGTCGCGGTTCGCGCGGGCACGACGCACCCGGATATCAGTTCCGCCGATGCCGTGAAGAGCGCCATCCTCGCGGCCGCGAGCATCGGCTATTCGACCGGTCCAAGTGGGACGTATCTGGCGACCTTGTTCGATCGATGGGGCGTTGCGGATGCGGTGAAAGGGCGAATCCGGGTTGCGCCTCCTGGTGTTCCCGTCGGCAGCCTGGTCGCGAAGGGCGAGCTCGAACTGGGATTTCAGCAGCTATCCGAGTTCGTCGATCTGGACGGCATCGACGTTGTCGGTCTGCTTCCACCCGAGATCCAGGCGATCACGATCTTCTCGGGTGGTGTCGGGCGAGCGGCCGCGAAGCCCGATCGTGCCCGCGAGGTGTTGAAGTTCATGGCCGGACCATCCACCGTCGAGACCAAGCGAAGGCTCGGGATGGAGCCGGCGCTCACGTTGTAGGGACACCGTGCCCTGGACGGCCGCTCGTGACGGTCACGATCCGCGATAATGACGGCTCGCGCGATGTCGTCGGAGCCGCCGACGGGTCGCAGTTGAGGGAACTGGTGATGAATCTCTCACGATCGCTGTCGCTGGCCCTGGTGTGCGTGACGTTGGTTGCCTCCGCTGTCTCCGGACAATCCCGAAATGAGCGGGCCGCGAGCGTCATCGAGTTGAGTGCCTCACTCGAACGGTCAACGCAGGCCGTCGTCCCCGCGGTCGTCGACATCTTTGCGACGACCTATGTGCCTGGCGGGGAACGGGTGGATCGGCGAGGCGATCTCGTCGCGACCGAACGTGCCTCGGGCTCAGGGGTCATCGTCGACCAGGCCGGCTACATCGTCACCAACGCGCATGTGGTTCGCGGCGCACGGCAGGTCCGCGTGGAGCTGCCAGCCGCCGCCGATGGCCGATCCATTCTCGAGCAGCGCGGGCGAACGCTCGCCGGACGGATTGTGGGAATCGACGACGAGACGGATCTGGCGGTGGTCAAGGTCGACGCTGCCTCGCTGCCGTTTCTGCCGTTTGGCGACTCCGACGAGCTGAAGGCGGGACAGCTCGTGCTCGCCGTCGGCAGCGCCAACGGACTGCGGCATTCGGTCTCGCTCGGCGTCATCAGCTCGGTCGCGCGACAGCTCGAGCCGGAGTCGCCGATGGTGTACGTGCAGACCGACGCTGCTCTCAATCCAGGCAGCAGCGGCGGCGCGCTCGTGGACGTGCGCGGCCGCCTGATCGGGATCAACACGCTGATCATTTCGAGAAGCGGCGGATACGAGGGCCTGGGATTTGCGGCGCCGAGCAACATCGTGCGAGCGGTGTACGAACAGATTCGCCGCGATGGTCACGTAACGCGGGGCGACATCGGTGTTCGCCCGCAAACGGTCGACCATGCGCTGGCATCGGGTCTCGGCCTTGCGCGTGACCACGGTGTCGTGCTCGCCGATGTGCTGCCCCGGAGTGACGCAGACAGAGCAGGATTACGCCCTGGTGATCTGGTCATCTCGCTGGACGGCAAGCCGATGGAGAACGGCCGGCAGCTCCAGGTCGGGCTGTATCGTCATGTACCGGGCGATATCGTGACGCTCGAAGTTCTTCGCGACGGTTCGACGCGCATCGTTCGCGTGGCGATGACTCATCGTCGCGAAGTGACGGACCTCTCCAGCGAGGTCGACCCGAGACAGAACCTGATCCCACGACTTGGGATTCTCGGCGTGGACCTCAATCCGGGCATCGCCGAGATGTTGCCGGTGGTTCGCGTGCGGGCGGGAGTCGTCGTGGTGTCAACGGTCGCCGATGCGCTCGATACGCGAAACGGCGCCCTGACGATAGGCGACGTGATCTACAGCGTCAACCAGACCGCGGTGTCGACGCTCGGCGAATTGCGAGCGGCGCTCGATCGCCTGAAGCCCGGTGACCCCGCGGTTCTGCGGTTGGAGCGTCGTGGAGAGCTGACGTACCTGACGTTCATCGTGGACTGACGTCCAACACTATCGCGTCGCTGATGTGCCATCATCTGTCCGGGATGGGCATATGAAAACCGTCAGCGCGCTGTTGTTCATCGGCATTCTCGCCGCACCGGTGATGGGGCAGTCGTCTTCGTGGTCGCTGGCGCCTACAGGAACGCTGCGCATGGTGTTCCTCAGGACGAATCCTGTTCACGGGCGTGTCGATCCCCGAACGGGTGAGGTGACGGGACCCGTGGCCGACGTGGCGCGTGAGCTGGCGAGCCGGCACAGCGTGTCAACTCGCATCATTCCGGCGGAGAATCCGGCGGCGGTGATCGCGGCTTTGAAAGGCGGCGACGCCGACGCCGGCGTGCTTGCCTATGACGAGACGAGAGCGCGTGAAGTGGATTTCGGTGCGCCGATCATGGTGATGCTGAACAGCTATCTCGTGAAGGCTTCGTCATCGATCAAGAGCAGTGCGGACGTTGACAGGACCGGTATCACCGTTGCTGCGGTCAAAGGACAGGCACAGGAGCTGTTCGTCAGCCGGCACCTGAAACAGGCCCGCGTACGTCTGTTCGAGACGACGCCGCCCGATGCCGAAATCTCGCGGCTTCTCGTGTCCGGTGAGGTCGACGCGTTCGCCATCAATCGGCAGCGCGCGCTGGAAGCGGAGGCGTCATCGGCATCGATGGTGCGAACGCTGCCCGATAGCTTCTTCGAGGTGAACCAGTGCATCGTCGTGGCGAAAGGCGCCCGCGGAATGCTCGACGAGGTCGCACGCTCGGTCGCAGAGCTTCGAGCGTCAGGGTTTCTTCAGCGTGCGGTCGAGCGCGCCGGGCTCGCCGGCGCCAAAGCGGCGACGGGTTCGCAGTGCAACTGACTCGTCTCGGTTGTCAGTAGGGGACGATGTTCCGCAGCGCCTCGTAGATCACATCAGCGACTTCGATCGCATCGGCTGCGAGCCGCCGCCGGCGCTCCTCGCGGGATCGGTCGAACGGCATGCGGACCGGCGGACCGCCAGGAACGGGGCGCGCGTGACGCACGGCGTCGGCGTATGCGGCAACATCGGCCTTCCACTGCCCGGCCTCGGTGATCACGCTGGGATCGATCGCGACGATCAGAAAACCAAACTGCGCGAGATCGGGCGGAATCACCGGCGAGCCGGCGAGCATCCCCAGCAGATGCACGACAATCGCGAGGCCGGAACCCTTGTGCCCGCCCCACGGAGCGAACGCGCCCGCGAGCGCGGCCGCAGGATCACGCGTCGGGTTTCCCTCGACGTCGAACGCGACGCCCGGAGGCACCGGGGTGCCGAGCCTGTGGTGCATCGTCACTTCCGCATGAATGATCGCGGAGGTGCCGATGTCCCAGATCACGGGCTCGTCGCCACTCGGAAAACCGAAGCAGATGGGATTGGTGCCGAAGCGGCCCTCCGTCGCACCATGCGGCGCGACCCACGGCGAAGCATTCGACGCGATCATCGTCACGAGGCCCTCGGCTGCCGCCATCTCGGCGTAATACGAGAGCATGCCGGTGTACCAGGTGTTGCGCGCAGCGACGAGAGCGATGCCGCTGCCTTTTGCCTTCTCGATCGCCATCCGCGTGGCGCGATGAGCCACCACGTAGCCGATCTGGTCGCCTCCATCGATCCGCCCCACCACCGGCGTATCGCGCTCGATGACAATCGGTCGACGATTGTCTGTTTTCGCGAGACGTTCGACGATGCTGACGGCGCGGGCGAGTCCGCCGTATTCGAGTCCGCGCAACTCGGTGTCGAGCAGATGATCTGCGATCAGTGCCGCACTCGCCGCATCGTATCCGACGGCCACCATGACTTGCTCGATGAGCGAACGGGCGGCGGCGACGGTGAGCCTCATCGTGACGCGTCCGC
>Ga0111538_10013909_pt1 | contig 10609 bp, 9 predicted proteins | sample SoiMethybrSBSTD1_FD_79669 | JGI IMG/M metagenome (GOLD analysis project Ga0111538, IMG submission 79669) | Bulk soil microbial communities from a Populus tree surrounding site in Tennessee, USA - Soil MetaG P. TD hybrid SBSTD1 (version 2)... | ecosystem: Environmental > Terrestrial > Soil > Tree... | reverse complement strand
TGAAAAGTTGGATTCTCAGCTTTGGATCTGCGGCGCGGGCCCTTCAACCGGCCGCGCTGGTCGACGAGCTCGCCCATGAGCACGAGCGGGCGGTCATTCGCTACGCCGCCACACAGGCAGCGCGACGTTGACTCGCCGCCCGGCACGATCGGCCCGGCCTCGCCCACCACTCCCGGGACGGGTGCGTCTGCTAGCCGTGGACATCGACGGCACGCTGCTCGATTCGTCGGGCCATCTGCCGGGCGTCAACCGCGAGGCGCTGGCCGATGCCCACGCCGCCGGCATCTCCGTCGTCCTTGCAACGGGCCGGGCACATCATTTCGCCATACCGGTCGCCGAGGCCGTCGGCATCCCAGTGGCGCTCATCGTGAACAACGGTGCGGTCGCGCGCGACGCGGCCGGTCACACGGTGCTCAGACACGTCCTGGCGCATGACGCTGCCCGCGCCATCCTCGAAGAGACGCGTGCCTTCGAGGACAGCGTCGCGATCGTGTTCGATCGGCAAGACGACAAGCAAATCGTCTTCGAGCAGATGGACTGGACGCACCCCAACCGGCAGGGGTACTACCGGAAGAACAAGGCCTTTCTGACCAAGGCGCGACTCGCTGAAGTGCTGCACGAAGATCCCATCCAGGTCATGTTCAACGGCAGCATCGAACCAATGCGACGGCTGGTCACGGCGCTGCGCGCGATGCCCATCGCCGATCGGTTTACCGTGGCGATCACCGAATACGAGGCGCGCGACTTCGCGCTCGTCGACGTCAACGGACCCGGATGCTCGAAGGGATCGACGCTCGCCGGCTTCGCCGCGGCGCACGGCATCCCGCGCGACCAGGTGATGGCCGTCGGCGACAATCTGAACGACATCGAAATGCTCGAGTTCGCCGGGGTGCCGGTCGTCATGGGCAACGCGACCACGCCTCTCAAGGCACGCGGCTTTCCCATCGTGCCGGCGCAAGACGAGGGCGGACTCGCGGTGGCGATCCAGCGCTTTGCGCTGGGGGCCGGCACCACGAAGGCCGGTGCCTGACCGGCGACTACCGAGACAACGCCTTCAGATATTCAAGGATCGACGCGGCATCGCCGTCCGAGAGGACGGCCGCCGAGATCGGCGGCATCTGTCCCTGCCCTTCACGCACGACGGCAATGAGCTCATCGAACGAGCGCGACATCGGCACGAGTCGTGGCGCCGCATCGCCGCGCGCCTCGGCCCCATGGCATGTCCGGCAGACACGGTCGAACGCCGTCTGTCCCGCCTGGACCGTGGCCCCCTGAGCCCCGCTGGTCGTCGACGTCGTCTGACGTGGTGTGCGCGAGGCTGGATCGAGCGAGAACGCCACCAGCGAGGCCGCTGCGTCTGCGCCGGTTGACACGAGGACGAACTGCCGGCCGGTGCTGATCCGATACGTCATCACGTTCTCGCCGTTCACGTACGGCAGCCGCTCCCGCCACAACTCGCGGCCATCGTTCCGATCGAAGGCGTACAGATACCCGTCGCCGCCGCCGATGAAGATGAGCCCGCTGCCGGTCAGAAGGGCGCCGCCATTTGCGGGCGAACCCAGACGATCGGGCAGCGTGACGCCTTTCAGCAGCGGGTGAGTCCGAATCGCACGGCTGCCTTCGCCAACCGGTGTACGCCATGCGATTTCGCCCTTAGCGAGATCGACGGCAACCAGCTGTGAATACGGCGGCTTGATGAGTGGGATGGCGCCGAGCCGCGACTCGGGAAATGTCAACGGCAGATGCCCCGAGTACGCATGATCGATCAGCTTGTCGGTGCCGTCGCTCGCGACGACGCCGTTGTAGCGGATGACGTCCTTGCTGCGAACGTAGAGACGGCTCTTCTCCGCGTCCCAGATCGCGCCGCCCCAGTTGCCGCCGCCTTCATTGCCAGGGAGCTGAAGCGTGCCGTGAAGGGTCGGCGGCGTGAACAACGGCCCGAGCCGATATTGCCGCATCTCGGCCTGGGCGATCGCCTTGATCTCCGGCGTCAAATCGTTCGCATCGTCGAGTGCGACGCCCTGGCGCGCGAAAGGCGGTGGCCTAGTCGGAAACGGTTGCGTCGGCCAGACCTTCTCGCCGGGCACATCGCTGTCGGTCGGAACCGGACGCTCGACGATCGGCCAGACGGGCTCGCCGGTGACGCGATCGAAGACGTAGGTGAATCCCTGCTTCGTCACCTGCGCGACGGCGTCGATGCGCCTGCCGTCCACCACGAGCGTGACGAGGTTCGGTCCTGCCGGATTGTCGAAATCCCACAGGCCGTGATGAACTGTCTGGAACGACCACTTGCGTTGTCCCGTCGCGATGTCCAGGCAGACGAGCGATTCCGCGGGCTCATTCTTGCCGGGGCGCCGTCCTCCGTAGTAGTCGTTACCGGGCGTGCTCGTCCCGAAATACAGGAGACCCCGCGACGCGTCGACTGCCATCGGACCCCAGACGTTGGCGTGTCCGGTGAATCTCCACGATCCCTCTTCCCACGTCTCCGCGCCGAAGTCGGTGGGCGACTGTGGAATCGCATTCCAGACCCACAGGCGCTTACCCGTTCGCGCATCGAATCCCTGGACGATGCCGGGTGGTTCGTTCGTGAGCTGATAGCGGTCCGGTATCGAGCTTCCAACCACCACGATGTCGCGGTAGACGACCGGCGGTGACGCGCCGTGGTTCACGTGTCGAACGTCAGAAATCGGGCGCGGATACCCGTCGGTCAGCGAGACGACGCCGTGATCGCCGAACGAGTCCACCGGCTTGCCCGTCTTCGCGTCGAGGCTGAACAGCTGATTGCGTGTGTTCAGCAACACCCGCAGCGCGTTGCCGCTCTGCGCGTCCCGCCAGAGCGCCGGCGCGCGATGCTTGAATCCGGTCCCGGGAATGCCGCCCAGCTTCACAGCGCCGCTGTCGAAACGCCAGAGTTCCGTGCCGGTTGCGGCATCGAGCGCGGCGGCGTTGTTGTACGGCGTCGTCACGTAGAGCACGCCGTCAACCATCAGCGGCTGATTCTCGAAGCGAAAAGGGACGGTTCCGTACTCTTCGAGTGGTTTCTCCCCGTGCGACCACTGCCAGGCAATGCCAAGGCGCAGCAGATTCTGCGCGGTGATCTCATCCGCGGGCGAGTACTTGCTGCCCGCGGGATCCCCGCCATACACCGGCCATTCAATCTGACGGGACTGTCCTGCGGGCACCGCCAGCGCGGTCACGGCGACGAGTGCGGCGAGCGCCAGGCTTCGGCGAGACATGTTGAATCTCCCGCGATGGAGTGACACGCTGGACGCCACGTGCGTCGAAACACTCTCGCCCCCACGGCCGCGCCAGTCAAGCACCGAACGCCTGGTCGTTGACTTTCAGACGCCCGGCGCCATACTCACTGTCCGTGAGGTGACTGCAATGGGACATCCTCGCCGCCTGCCGCGCCAACTCCTCGTCGTGTCGATGATGGTCGGTGCCGCCCTCCTGGGGTCGCAGCTGCACGGTCAGCAGCCGTCGACGGCATTGCCTGGCACGCGCCTGTCGATCGACGAGCTCCAGCGTCAGATGTTTCACGTCGGGGCCGGACGCCGCCTGAAGCCGCCAAGCTGGCCCGGCGGCGCACGGATTGCCGTCGGCCTGTCCTTCGACGTGGACAACGCCACGGCGACGCTCGCCACGGGCAACCTCGATTACGAAACAATCTCGCGCGGGGAATACGGCGCCGTGGATGGCCTTCCACGCATCCTGCGCCTCCTCGAGCGACACCAGGTACCGGCGTCCTTCTTCATTCCCGCCGTCAGCGCGCTGCTCCACCCCCAAATGATCAAGGAGATCCAGACGTCGAAGCTGGCGCACGAGATCGGCGTCCACGGCTGGATCCACGAACGGCTGCCGGCCTTGAACGACGAGCGTGAAGAAAAGCGGCTGCTCGATCAATCGATCGAGACGCTGACGAAACTGATGGGCAAACGTCCTGTCGGCTACCGGGCACCGTCGTGGAAATTCAGCGGTTGGACGCCCGGTCAGATTCGCGCGGCCGGCTTTCTGTACGACAGCAGCCTCATGGCGAGTGACGATGCGTACGAGCTACTCATCGACAGTAAGGCAAGTGGAGTCGTGGAGCTGCCGATCGAGCGCATCCTGGACGACTTCCCCTATTTCGGTGGCGGCGCTGACGGATCCGTGCCGTCATTGACAGCGGTGTATGAGGTGTTCCAGTCGGAATTCGATGTCGCGTACGAAGAGCGCGGCCTGTACCTGCTGACGATGCACCCGCACGTCACGGGCCATCGGTCGCGTGTGGCGATGCTCGACCGCCTCATCGCCTATATCAAGAGCAAACCCGGAGTCTGGTTCGCGACCCACGAGCAGATCGCGCGGCATGCGAAGACGCTGATGACGAACTGAATCAGGGGCTGGCGGTTGGGGGTCGGGATCGGGCATCTGACTTCCTATGGCGCGCTCGAGCCGATGTCCGCAATGACCAGCCAGCGGCCATCGTCCTGCTTTGCCCACGTCGTCAGGTACTGCCCGCGCCGCTCCGTGATCTGACCGTTTGGTCCCGGCGTCTTCCGGACCCACGATCCGATCGTTACGCCGACGTCGGCACCGACCAGCACGTGCGCGCCCGTCGGCTCCCACGACAGCCTCGGGCCGCCGGCAGCAAAGAACGGCTCCCATGACTTGACGATCGCCTCGCGACCCCGCTGCTCGTCCGGTGTGCCGCCATTGAAGGTCGCGTTGGCGGCGATGAGGGCTCCAAAGCGCTCACGGCTGCCCTCGGCCACTGCCCGGTTGAAGTCGCGATCCGCCTGCATGATCGCGGCCTCGGCGGCCTGGACCGCCGCCGTTTGAGCCGCCCCGGTCCCCACGCCAAGAGCAATGCCGACCGCCGCCGCTATGACCGTGAATCTCATGCACTACTCCAAGCGTCAACATCCAGGGATCCCGAGCCCCGCAGTGGGGAGTTCCGAGTCGTGCGAGCTACGAGTCCCGAGTCCCGGGGTGAAGCATAATCTGAGCAGGAGGCCTCGTGAGAGTGACGCGGATGGGAAGCGCCGAGCGGACTCGCGGCTTGCGGCCACGAGCCGAAGAACCGGGCAAGGCCGGTGCGAAAAAGGGCATGACGGCGGGGGCCTGGCAGGAGGCGCGCGCGCTCATCTGGTCGCATCGACGGCGATTGAGCCTGGGACTGGTCCTCATGCTCGTGAACCGGGCCGCTGGCCTGGTCCTGCCCACGACCTCCAAATTTCTGATGGACGACGTCGTCGGGAAACAGCGTTGGGACCTGTTGTGGACTCTCGCCTTCGCCGCCGGCGGCGCCACCCTCGTCGAGTCCGCCTCGTCGTTCGCACTGTCGCAGGTGCTGGGCGTCGCCGCGCAGCGCGCGATCACCGACATGCGCAAAGACGTGGAAGCTCACGTGATGCGCCTGCCAATCCGCTACTTCGACTCGACGAAGAGCGGCATCCTCATCTCCCGCATCATGACCGACGCCGAAGGCATCCGGAATCTGGTGGGCACAGGGCTCGTGCAACTGACCGGATCAACGGTAACGGCCGTCGCATCGTTCCTCATCCTGTTCTATTTGAACTGGAAATTGACCGTCGGGACGGTCGTCGTCCTGGGCATTTTTGGCAGCGGCATGGCGATGGCCTTCAGCCGGCTGCGGCCGCTGTTCCGGGAGCGCGGCCAGATCAACGCCGAAGTTACCGGCCGGCTGGCCGAAACGCTGGGCGGAGCGCGCATCGTCAAGGCCTACACCGCAGAGAAGCGCGAGGAGCTCGTTTTCGCCAAGGGCGCGCATCGGCTGTTCCGCAACGTCGCGCAATCGATGACCGGGGTGTCGACGGTGACCGCGTTCTCGACGCTGGTGCTCGGCGCCATCGGCATCACGATGATCCTGGTCGGCGGATCGTCCATCCGTTCGGGCCAGATGACGGTCGGCGATTTCGTCGCCTATCTCATGTTCACTGGCTTGATGGTCATGCCGGTGATCCAGCTGGCATCGATCGGCACGCAGATGTCAGAGGCCTTCGCCGGCCTCGACCGCATCCGCGAAATCCGCCGCATGGCGACCGAGGACGATGAAGACGCCACACGAGCGTCGCTGACCGACATCCGCGGTGAGGTCACCTTCGAAGATGTGACCTTCGAGTACAACCAGGGCGTCGCGGTGCTCAAGCACGTGTCGTTCCGCGCGCCGGCAGGCTCGACGACGGCCCTCGTCGGATCGAGCGGGTCAGGTAAGAGCACGCTCATCTCACTCGTCATGACCTTCAACCGCCCTCTCACCGGACGGGTACTGGTAGACGGCCAGGACCTGACGTCGGTGAAGCTTCGCGACTACCGCCAGCACCTCGGCGTGGTCCTGCAGGACAACTTTCTCTTCGACGGTACGATTGCGGAGAACATCGCGTATGCTCGTCCGCACGCGAGCCGGGACGAAATCGTGGCGGTCAGCCGGATCGCCCATTGCGACGAATTCATTCAGGAGTTTGAAAAAGGCTACGACACCGTCGTCGGCGAGCGCGGGGTGCGGCTGTCGGGCGGGCAGCGCCAGCGCGTGGCGATTGCGCGGGCGATTCTTGCGGATCCGAAGATACTGATCCTCGACGAGGCAACCTCGAGCCTCGACAGCGAGAGCGAGGCGATGATTCAGGACGGCCTGAAGGCGCTGCGCCGCGGCCGCACCACGTTCGTGATCGCGCACCGGTTGTCGACCATCCGCAGCGCCGACCAGATTCTGGTGCTGGAGCACGGCGAGATCGTCGAGCGCGGCTCGCACGACGAGCTGCTCGACAAGGGTGGGCGCTACCGGCAGCTCTACGACAAGCAATACCGGTTCGAACGCGATAGATTCATCAACCCAGGGGAGGATTTCACACCGGAGCCGGTCGAAGCCGCGCTGCCGAGACCGGCGCGGACGAGCAACGTTCTCTAGCCCAGGGCGGAGGAGGCGATGAGCGCGACACTGCAGCAACGGGTAGTGGGAATCCTCAGCAACCCTCAGAGCGAGTGGCCAGCCATCGCCGCCGAGTCGGATACCATTCAGGGTCTTTACACTCGCTACATCATCCCGCTGGCGGCAATCGGCGCCGTCGCCCTCATCCTTCGCTTTCCCGGCCTGGGCACGCTGATGCTCGCCCTGGTGGGGTATGTCGTCCAGCTCGCGGTTCCAATCATCTGCGCCGTGCTCATCGCCTGGCTCGGCCCCCGGTTCAAGTCGTCGGGCGATAACGTTCAAGCTCTCAAGATGGTCGCTTATGCCAGCACGCCAGCCTGGGTCGCGGCGGTGGCCCGGCTGGTACCGTTCCTATACCCGCTGGTCGCGCTCGTGGCGGGGCTGTACGCTGTCTATCTCTTTTATCTGGGCCTGACGTCGGTGATGAAAACGCCCGATGATCAACGTGTGCCGTTCATGCTCGTTTCGGCGATCCTCGTGATTGTCGTCTTCACTGTCTTCAGCTTCTCGATCGCGGTCATGGGCCTCGGGACGGCCGTCGGTCTCAGCAGCCTCTGATTGGCGGGTTCTGATTCTCTATGCTGCGTCGCTCGTCAGCGTTCATCCTCATCGCCGCGTTGGCGATCACGCCGTGGCCAATGCCGGCAGCCGCCGCGGAGCCGACCCTACCGGCGCACTTGGAGGCGTATCGTGAGCCGGCGTCCCGTCTCATCGGGGCCGCCCTGGCGGACAAGTTCGCCTGGCAGCGCCTCGCCGAGCTGACCGACACGATCGGCCATCGCCTCAGCGGATCCCCGGAACTGGATCGCGCGATCGCCTGGGCCGTTCAGGAGATGAAGAAGGACGGCCTCGAACACGTCCGCACCGAAAAGGTGATGGTGCCGAAGTGGGTGCGCGGCCGTGAGCGCGCTGAAATCGTGGAGCCGGCGCCGCACCGCCTGGCCATGCTCGGTCTGGGCGACAGCATCGGGACGCCGCCGGAAGGCCTGACCGCAGAAGCGCTCGTCGTCAAAAGCTTCGCGGAGCTCGAGGACCAGTCGGCGCGCGCCAAGGGCCGCATCGTGGTCCTCAATATTCCATTCACGACCTACGACGAGACCGTGCTCGTGCGCGTGGTCGGCGCATCGCGGGCGTCTCGGCACGGTGCCGTCGGCGTGCTCATCCGCTCCGTGGCTCCGCCGGGACAGCGGCTGGCACATACGGGCATGCTGCAATACGCCGCCGACGCGCCGCAGATTCCGGCGGCGGCGATCGCCAGCGAAGACGCGGATCGGCTGCAGCGGATGAGCGACCGGGGCGACCGGATCGTGGTTCATCTGGAGATGGAGGCGCGGTCTGAGGGCGAGGTCGAGTCCGCCAATGTCGTCGGCGAGCTGCGCGGCCGGGAGAGGCCCGACGAGATCGTGGTCGTCGGGGCGCACCTCGACTCGTGGGACGTCGGCGCCGGCGCCTCGGACGATGGTGGCGGGTGCATCGTGATGTGGGAGGCCTTGCGGCTGATGAAGAAGCTCGGCCTGCGCCCGCGCCGGACGGTCCGCGTCGTGCTGTTCACGAACGAAGAGAACGGCACCCGTGGCGGGCTCGCCTATCGCGATATGCATCGCGCCGAGCTGCCCAAACATGTGGCGATGATCGAGTCCGATATCGGGGTTTTCCGTCCCACCGGCTTCGGGTTCAGCGGCAGCGCGCGGGCGCGGGCGACGATCACGGCCATCGCCACGCTGCTCGACGGCATCGGCGCCAGCCGCATCGCCTCGGTCGGCGGCGGCGCCGACATCGGGCCGAGCGTCGAGGCGGCGCGCATTCCCGCGCTGTCACTCGAGGTCGAGGGACCGTACTTCGCAATCCACCACACGGAAGCCGACACCGTCGACAAGATCGACCCGCTCGAACTCGCCAAGTGCGCCGCCGCCGTCGCGGTCATGACCTACGTGATCGCCGATCTACCGCAACGCTTAGGCGAATGAAGGAATGAGGAATCAGGGAATGAGGGAGTGTGCAATGGTGAAATGATGGAATGAACGAGCTACTGAGAAACTGAGCTACTGAGCAACCGAGCTACGAGTACCGAGCCACGAGCGACGAGCTACGGTCCCCGGCCCCCAGCCCCGAGCCCCCAGTCCCCAGTCCCCGTGAGATACTTGATCGCATGACCTTAACCCTGCGGACGCTGTGTGTCGCAGCGCTGATCTTTATTGCCGCCTGCTCGACGTCGGCTCAGCCTGCCCTTCAGCCGGCATCGACAGATGTCGTGGCGCGCGCAGGCGACTGGACCATCACGCTCGCCGAGGTGGACGAGCGCGCGCTTTCGCAGTCCGCGGGGAACTATTCGTCGATGCGGCTCGCCGACGCCCTCTACGAGGCACGACGCGCGGCGATCGACGACATGATCAGCATCCACCTGGTCGAGAACGAGGCCAAGGCGCAAAACGTGGCGGTCGCCGCACTCCTCGACCGTGAGATCACGGCGAAAGTCGTCGCACCGACCGAGCTCGATATCGCCGCCTGGTACAAGGCCAACCCGCAGCGCGTGCAGAACGCGCCCATCGATCAGGTTCGGGAGCCAATCAGGAACCTCCTGTCGCAGGAGCGCACCGAGGACGCGCGGCGGCGGTACATCGACTCGCTCAAAGCCAAGACGACGATTGCCGTGGCGCTCGACGCGCCGCGAGTCAAGGTGGATGCGGCTGGCCGGCCGACGCGGGGTCCGGCGTCGGCGCCAATCGAGATCATCGAGTTCTCCGATTTCCAGTGCCCCTTCTGCCTCGGCGCGTTTCCAACCGTCAACAAGGTGCTGCAGACCTATGGCGACAAGGTGCGGTTCACCTATCGCCACTACCCCTTACCCAACCATCCAAACGCGCGACCGGCCGCCGAAGCGTCCGCCTGCGCCGCCGAGCAGAATAAATTCTGGGAGTATCACGATCGGCTGTTCCAGAACGCGACCAAGCTCGAGCCTGCGGATCTCAAGCAGCACGCCGCTGCTCTTGGGTTGAACACCGCAGCGTTCAATGCCTGCGTGGATGGCCGGACCTTTCAGAAGGATGTCGACACGGACGTGGCCGCCGGCAACGCCGTCGGCGTCAACGGCACGCCGGCGTTCTTCATCAACGGCCGGCCGCTGAGCGGCGCCCAACCGTTCGAGGTCTTCAAGCGGGTCATCGACGAGGAACTGGCGCGTCGTTGACGTTCACGCGCCTCGCTCGAGCGGTAGTGCGTCCCTATAGGGTTGTATAGACCAGCGACACCGCAACGGCGACCAACGACGTCGCCAGACAGACGATAGCGGCGAGCATGTGGTCGCCGCGCTCTCGAGTGAGTGGATTCAGGAACATCGACGTCAGATATCCGCCGGCAAACCCGCCGAGATGGGCCACATTGTCGACGTAGGGGAAAAGGAAGCCGATGACCACCACCGACAGCAGGTACTGCGTCATGTCTCGACCTCCTTGGCTCTGTCCGACTCCCTTGGCCGGCTCTCGACCCCTATACGAACGGCCGAGGCCGTATTCGACATCTCCCGCGAAAATATTCGAGAAAACGGAAGGATGATCAGGTGATGGAGCCGGGACGTATGCGAGCTCTCCTCGTAGGAGCGCTCGTGGTGGGAACCGCTCTCTTCGCGATCGGCGTGGTCCTCGAGCGGAATCAGGAAGACGTCCACGAAGAGGCGACCGA
>Ga0111538_10013906_pt1 | contig 10610 bp, 8 predicted proteins | sample SoiMethybrSBSTD1_FD_79669 | JGI IMG/M metagenome (GOLD analysis project Ga0111538, IMG submission 79669) | Bulk soil microbial communities from a Populus tree surrounding site in Tennessee, USA - Soil MetaG P. TD hybrid SBSTD1 (version 2)... | ecosystem: Environmental > Terrestrial > Soil > Tree... | reverse complement strand
TTTCGCCAGGCAGTCGAGCAGCTAAATCAATCCGCCCATCGTGGCGTCGCCGGCGGCAGCCCCAGCGCTGGTGGATGTGAAACACGGCCCGTCGAACGTGCCGATCAAAAACTTTTGAAAAAATGACTTAAACCGGCGTTTTTTTGAGGAAAAACGCCGGCGCGAAAAAAATGAACCCTCACCTTAAAGCACTTGAACCAACGCAACCAGCGCCAACGACCAACACTATGAATAATCCCAACCCGCTCATCCCCCAAGGGTCGCTTTTGGAACAGAAAGCCAAGAGCCGGCCGCATCTCCGCATCGCCATTGCCATCGTGGCCGTTCACCTGGTTTTCCTCGGCGGCTTGCTTATCCAGGGCTGCGGAAAGGAAAACACCGGCGCCAACGCCAAAACCAGTCAGTCCACCAACGAAAGCCTGTTTCCACCCCTGACCGACACCAATCTCTACAACACAAGCCTGCCCCCCGAGCCGGCCCGCGACCTGGCCCACAGCAATCCGGCGGCGCAGGTGAATCTGCCAACACCTTCTACAGGACAACTGCCGGCCTTTGATCAGACCCTCTCCGTCCCAACGCGGGAGTATGTTGTCATCCGAGGCGATAACTTCACCACCATCGGCAAGAAATTCGGCGTTTCTGCCGGCGCGATTACGAAGGCGAATCCTGGCGTTGATTCCACCCGGTTGCAAGTCGGCCAGAAACTGGCCATCCCGCCTGCCCCGTCGCCGTCGGTTGCCACGGCAACGGTGAGCAGCGGCGGCGAAAACGCCTATCTGGTCAAGACGGGAGACACGCTGCTCAAAATTGCACAGGCCAACAGCACAACGGTGAAGGAAATCAAGGCCCTGAACGGGCTGACAACCGACCGCATCAAGGTCGGTGACAAACTGAAATTGCCGGCCAAGAGCGCCCCCGCGCCGAACCCGACGGCCACCAATCTTGGAACACCGGCAGCCGCTCCGCCGGGTGGCACCAGTAACCTGTAATTTCGCTCGCCGGCCGTCGGCCGGCCTCGGTCGCCAGCAGCTGGCCTGAACCGTTAATCGGTCGGAGTATTCGCGATGATTTTCAGGAAATGAAATACGTCACCACTATCCTGGTGTTTTGCGTTTCGGCGCTGCTCTCACTGGGACTGGTGATGCTTTACAGCTCTAGCATGAGCTCGACGGGCGGCAGTTATCCGGCGGCACAAGTCATCTGGTGCGGGCTGGGTCTCGTCGTGGCGGGCATCGTCGCCTGCGTGGATTACCGGCACCTCAAGAAAATCTCGATTCCGCTCTTCATCTTCGCCCTGATACTGCTCGCGGCGGTGCTCCTGCCGGGCATTGGCCTCAAGCGGGGCGGCGCGCGCCGCTGGTTTGAGATCGCGCATCAAAGTTTTCAACCATCGGAACTGGCCAAACTGGCGCTCATCATTCTGCTGGCTCACTACGCGGAACGGTATCAACGGTTCATGCCCACGCTGGGTCGCGGCCTGGCGGTTCCGGGAACGTTCATTGGCCTGACGTTGGGCCTGATTTTCCTTGAACCCGATTGGGGCACGACGTTGCTGCTCGCGGCCGTCAGCGGCATTGTGTTGCTCGTGGCCGGCGTTCGCTGGCGTTATTTTTTCCCGCCCCTCATCGCCGGCACCGCGACGTTCGTGATTGTTCTGATGAACAATCCGCTGCGGCTGAAACGCATCTCGAGCTGGATGAACCCGGAAGAAACCAAGGACGGCGTCGGGTATCAGGCGTGGCAGGCGATGCTCGCGCTGGGGTCCGGCGGCTGGACCGGTTTGGGCCTGGGCAATGGCCGGCAGAAATTCGATTACCTGCCGGAGATCAAGACGGATTTTATCTTCGCAAACATCGGTGAAGAACTCGGGCTGATCGCCACCCTGGGGGTCGTCGCCGCCTTTGTGGTTCTGCTCCTGTGCGGCATTTATATCGCGTGGAATGCGCGCGACACCTTTGGCACGTTGCTGGCCACCGGCATCACCTTTTTGATCGGCCTGCAGGCGTTCATCAACATCGGTGTCGTGACCAGCACCTTGCCGAACAAGGGCCTGCCGCTGCCGTTCATCAGCCGCGGCGGCTCGAATCTTTTCCTGTTGCTCCTGTGCATCGGCTTGCTGCTCAGCGTCGCCTACCGCGCGGCCGAGAACCGCCGTGCGGTGCCGAAAACCGTCGACCTCGAAGAAACCCCGATCCCACTAACGGCCTGATGCAGTCTGCTCCAACAATTCCCCTGGTAGCCATTGCGTGTGGTGGCACGGGCGGGCATCTGTTCCCGGGTCTGGCCGTGGCGGAAGTGCTCGCGCGCAACGGCTGCGACGTCTCGCTCCTCATCTCCCCGAAGGAGGTGGACCAGCAGGCGGTGCGGTCCGCGGTGGGCCTGGAAGTCCTGACCCTGCCCGCGATCGGACTGGTCGATGGTCAAATCGGGCCGTTCGTGCGCGGCTTCTGGCAATCGTATCGCGCGGCCAAACTACGGTTCAAAACGCGTCCGCCGCAAGCCGTGCTAGCGATGGGCGGGTTCACCGCCGCACCGCCGATCCTGGCCGGCAGCGGCGTCGGCGCGGCGACCTTTTTTCACGAGGCCAATTCCGTCCCTGGCCGCGCCAATCGCTGGCTCGCGCCGTTCGTGGACGCGGCTTTCATCGGGTTTCCCTCCGCGGCGCGGCGGTTGCATTGCCACACGGTGAAGACGACCGGCACGCCCGTGCGCCAACAATTCCATTCGATGGATCCGGATGCCTGCCGCGTTAATCTCGGTCTCGACCCCGGACGGCCGGTGTTGCTGGTGATGGGTGGCAGCCAGGGTGCCAGCGCCGTCAATCATCTCGTCGCACAATCGCTGGACCTGCTTTCCAGCCACTGGCCCGATTTGCAATTCCTGCACCTGACCGGTGCGGGCGATTCTAAAAAAATCTGCGACGCTTACGCCGCGCACAAACTCAAAGCGGTCGTGCGGCCGTTTCTGACGGAAATGGAGCTGGCGCTGGGCGCAGCCACAGTCGCCATCAGCCGGGCCGGCGCTTCGTCCCTCGCCGAATTGGCGGCGATGCGCGTGCCCGTGGTCCTGATTCCGTATCCATCGGCGGCGGACAATCACCAGTTTTACAACGCGTGGGCGTTCGTCGAGAGCGGCGCGGCCCGGATGCTGGAGCAGGAAAAAGCCACCCCGGAGCTGCTGGCCGAAATGGTGAAAGGGTTGATGGAAAAACCGGAGCTGCGCGCCGCGATGAAGGAAGCGTTGGCGCAATGGCATCAGTCCGACGCCGCCGGGCAAATCGCCGCGCAAATACTCGAGGCGATGACGCGCAATGGTGTGCGCTTCCCAATCCCGCCAGGCGAGAGTGAACAAACCGGCCCTGATCCGCGCCGGTCCGAGCGTGCGAATATGCAAACGGCAAATGCCGGGTGAGTCCGCTGAATCCAGTTCAAGTGAGCAATCTGCTGCAGGCCGCGCCTGCCGGCAGTGTGGTCTATCTCATCGGCGCGGGCGGCTGTGGCATGAGCGGGCTTGGGCATTTGTTGCTCGATCTCGGGCACACGGTTGCCGGTTCCGACCTGACATTGAACGAGGAAATCGCCCAACTCCGGACCCGCGGCGCGACCGTTCACATCGGACACACCGCCGAACAACTGCGCGCGGCTAGGCCCGTGTTGGCGGTTTATTCTTCTGCCATCCGCGCGAACAATCCTGAGCTTCAGGCGGCATCGGAGTTAAACGTTCCCATCGTGCGCCGGGCGACGTTGCTGGCGGGTCTGTCGCAAAGGCAGCGCAGCATCTGCGTTGCGGGCATGCACGGGAAGACTACCACCAGCGCGCTGCTCAGCTACGCGCTGGAACGATTGTCGGGCAGGCCGAGCTACGCCATCGGCGCGCTCGTGCCTCAACTGGAACGCCACGCGCGCTTCAGCACGGTCGCTCCGCTTTGTGCCGACGATTCCGGAGCGGGCAACGGTTCTCCGAATGGCACCCTCACCCCAGCCCTCGCCCCCGACACCGAGGGCGAGCGTGCGGGAGCGGGGGAGGTTCCCTTCTTCATCATCGAGACCGACGAGAGTGACGGCTCGCTTCGCGAGTTCCAGCCCAATCACGCCATCGTGTTGAACGTGGATGCCGAACATCTCGATTATTACGCCGACCTCGATGCGGTCTGTCGCGAATTCCAATCGTTCACCGAGCGGACCAGCGGCCTGTTGATTTTTTGCGCGGACGATTCGCGCCTCGCCGAACTGTTCGCCAGACGTTCCGGCGCGATTTCCTACGGGTTCAATCCGCTCGCTTCCTATCGAATCGAAACGAAAGCGGAACCGGCGGTCGATCCAACCCGCCGCGCGCCCCCGGCCAACTGCTTTGACCTCTGGCACAACGGCCAGCGGCTGGGCGAGTTCACCACCCGTTTGCTCGGCGCAAAGAACCTGTCCAACTGTGCGGCGGTAATTGCGCTTTTGCATCAAATCGGATTTCCGCCGGAAGACATCGCCTGGGCCATCGCGGCGTTCCGCGGCGCGGCGCGGCGCCAGCAGGAATTGTTTGCCGACGCCCGATTCCGGTTGTTCGACGACTATGGTCATCATCCGAACGAAATCGTGGCGACGCTGAAGGCCTTGAAAAGTCTGCGCGCGCGCCGTCTGCTGGTCGCCTTTCAACCGCATCGTTATACGCGCACGCAGCATTTGCTCAACGAATTCGCGAGCTGCTTCGGCGAGGCGGATAAACTCTGGCTGGGCGAGGTTTACGCCGCCAGCGAGCCGGAAATTCCCGGCGTCAACGGCGCGTTGCTGGCCAGCGCCGTGCGCGCGCAAGGACAGCCCGCTGAATTCGTGGGCACCCTGCCCGAACTGGGCTCGGCCGTGCGCGCGGCCATGCAACGCGGCGACGTCGTCCTGTTCCTCGGCGCGGGCGACATTACGAAAGCCGCGCACGCACTAGCCGCGCAACTGCGCGAAGAGCGCGCGTCCAACCCGGAACCGTTTTTCGCGGCGCTGTCCGCCGCCCTCCCTCCCACGACCCTGTTGCGGCAAAACGAACCGCTGGCGAAGAGAACCACGCTGCGGGTCGGCGGCCCGGCGGATTGTTATGTCGAACCGGCGTCGGAGGCCGAACTGGCTGCGGTTTTGAAAATCTGCACGCAACACAGGGTTCGATTCGTGATTCTGGGCCGCGGCTCGAATCTGCTCATCAACGACGGCGGCATTCGCGGCGTGGTCATTTCTCTGACGCATCCGAATTTCAGCCGCGTGGAAATCGTGGACGACCGGCTGCTCTGCGGCGCGGGCGCGAAATTGAAGACAGTGGCCGTCGAGGCGAAACGGAACGGACTCACCGGCCTGGAATTCCTGGAAGGCATTCCCGGCAGCGTCGGCGGCGCGCTCCGCATGAACGCCGGCGCGATGGGTTCGTGGACGTTCGACGCGGTTGATACCATCCGCTTCATGGACTACGCGGGCCGGACGCACGAGCACGAGGCCAGCGAAGTGAACGTGGAGTACCGCGGCTGTCCGCTGTTCAAAAACCACATCGCGCTCGGTGCGGTGCTCAAGGGCGAACGGGCGTCGCGCGAAGCAGTCGAACAACGCATGCTGTCGTTCAGCCGGAAACGCTGGACCAGCCAGCCGGCGGCGCCTAGCGCGGGGTGCATTTTCAAAAATCCGGCGGCAATTCCAGCCGGCAAATTGATTGACGAGCTGGGGCTCAAAGGCACGCGCATCGGCGGCGCGGTTGTTTCCGACGTGCACGGCAATTTTATCGTGAACGAAGGGCACGCGACGGCGCAAGACGTGTTGACGCTGATCGAAGTCATCCAGCAACGGGCCAGGACGGTCCGCGGCATCGAATTGGAAACCGAAGTGGAAATCATCGGCGAATGAACGAGAACTGAATGAGCGACAGGCTGCACATCACCGTCATGCTGGGCGGACCGTCTGCCGAACGTGAAGTGTCGCTCCAGTCGGGGGCGGCAGTCATCAAGGCGTTGCGCTCGCTGGGGCACTCGGTTGACCCACTCGACCCGCGCGACGATTCATGGACGCTGGCGGCCGGGACGGACGTCGTTTTTCTGGCGTTGCACGGCACCTATGGCGAGGACGGCACGGTGCAGCGGCATTTGGAGGCGCTGGGGCTGCCTTTCACTGGCTGCGACTCCGATTCGAGCCGGCTAGCGTTCGACAAGGTGTTGACCAAGAAGCGGTGTGCCGAGGCAGGCGTGCCGACCGCGCGATTTGAAGTGTTCGATTCACCAGGGTCGGCGTGGCCGCCGGGTTGGCAGCCGCCCGTGGTGCTCAAGCCTGTGCGCCAAGGTTCGAGTGTGGGTTTGCATTTTGTCGAGCGGATCGAGGATTGGAACGCGGCGCTGGCCGAGGCGTTGCGGTACGATTCGGAGGTCTTGTTGGAGGAGAAGATTTTGGGCCGGGAGACCACCGTGGGCATCTTGGGCGGGGAGGCTTTGCCGATCGTGGAGGTCCGGCCCAGGCAAGGTGGCTACGACTACCACAATAAGTACACGAGCGGCCGGACGGAGTATTTCTGTCCGGCATCGTTCGATGGGGCGACGACGCAGCGGATCCAACAGGCGGCGCTGGGCGCGTTTCGCGCGGTTGGCGGCCGCGACTATGGCCGGGTCGATGTGATCGCGCGGGCCAGCGGCGATCCGGTCGTGCTGGAAGTGAACACGCTGCCTGGCATGACGGAGACAAGTCTGTTGCCGAAGGCGGCCGCGGCGGCGGGAATCCATTTTCCCGAATTGTGCCAGCGAATGGTTGACCTGGCGATGCTGCGAAGAGCACCAGTGACGACCGGCTGAGATCCGAAGGCCGACGTGCAAATGACGAATGACGAATGACGAATTCCGAAGGAAGACCTAATGACAAAATCCAAATGACCGGACAGCGAATCCGGAAAAGGCGGTGCAGTGGTTTTCGAGCTTCGACATTCGGCATTCGTCATTGAACCATGTGGTTTAAGCGCACACCGAAAAACCGGCGGCTGGAGCGGGGCCATGTGCTCGACGTCAAGTTGCGCACGAAGGAGGTCCGCGCCGCGCGAATGAAACTAGCGACGACCGCGCTGGGCGTTTCACTGGGCACAGTCCTCGCCCTTTATCTGCTCTGGCGGGGAGGCGACTGGGCGCTCGACCAGTTCGTTCTCAAAAACGACGCCTTCGCGATTCGCGACCTCGATATTCAGACCGACGGCTCGATTCCGATTGCACACTTGCGCCAATGGGCGGGCGTCAAGCCCGGCGACAATCTGCTGGCGCTCGATCTGGCGCGGATCAAACGGGATATTGAGCTTGCGCCGATGATTGAATCCGCCGCGGTCGAACGCGGGCTGCCGCACACCTTGAGAGTGCGCGTCACCGAACGGGAGCCCATTGCCCGGATCCAACTGCCCCAGCTCCAACCCCGCGGCGGTGTGGCGATGGTTTCCTATTATCTCGATGAGCGCGGCCACGTCATTCAGCCCCTGACCGCGCTGGCCGGCACGATCGCCCACGATGCGGAATCCCTGCCTGTCTTGTCCGGGGTCAATGCCACCGAACTGCGCCCCGGAAGCGCCGTCGCTGCGCCTAAAGTCATTGCAGCCTTGCGTTTGATCGCCGCCTTTGAAAGCTCGCCCATGTCCGGGCTGGTGGAAATGAAGAGTGTGGATGTGGCCGGCACGGAAGTCTTGCAGGTCACGACGGCGCAAGGCGGCCAGGTTACTTTTGCGCTCGACCGGCTCGACGAGCAGTTGCGCCGTTGGCGGGTGGTTTACGATTATGGCCGGAAAACCGGCAGGGGCATCCGCGCGCTCGACCTCTCCGTGGCCAACAATTTACCCGTGCTCTGGCTCGCCGCCGACGCGGTTCCGCCGTCTTCGCCAAAACCCAACCAATCCTTACGCAACAGAAAAAAACATGTTTGACCCATCCCCTGTCATCGTCGGCCTGGAAATCGGCACCTCGAAAGTTTGCGCCGTCGTGGGCGAAGTCAAACCCGACTCGTCCGGACTCAGCATCATCGGCGTCGGCCAGGCGCGTTCGCGCGGCGTGCGCAAGGCGGAGATTGTCGATGCCGCGCTCGCCGGCGAGGACATTCGAAACGCCATCGTCGAAGCCGAGCAGATGGCGGACGTGGAAGTGCGGAGCGTCTATCTCGGTGTGAGCGGCGGGCACCTGCGCGGTTTCAACAACCGGGGCGTGCACCCGGTCGTGTCCGCCGACCGCGAAATCACCGACGAGGACGTACAGGACGCGATCAAGAATGCCAAGGCCATCAATCTGCCGGCCGAGAACCACGTGGTCCACGTCATCCGCCAGCACTTCCGCGTGGACGGCCAGGACGGCGTCCAGAATCCGGTCGGCATGCTCGGCGCGAAGGTGGAAGTGGACGTGCACGTCATTCATGGCAATTTCAACCGGCTCCAAAATCCGATTCGCGCGGTGAAGGGATTGCAGTTGGAGGTGGAGGACATCGTCTTTAACGGACTCGCTTCATCGCTGGCACTCTTGAGCAACGAGCAAAAGGAACTGGGTGCGCTCATCATCGATATCGGCGGGGGCACCACCGAATTCGTCGTCTGCGCGGACGGGATCGTGAAGCACACCGGACTGCTGGCCGTCGGCGGCGACCACGTCTCGAACGACCTGGCCTACGGGCTGAAGGTGCCGCTCAGCCGCGCGGAGCAGCTCAAGATCGAACACGGCTCGGCGCTGGTGGATGAAAACGCGAAAGGTCAGACCGTCACGCTCACCAAAAGCCACGGACTGGCGGAACGCTCGATCAACGTCGAGCATCTTCGCCGCATCATGTCGCTGCGCCTGGAGGAAATCTTTCAGCTCATCGCCCAGGAAATCGGCCAGACCGGCCTGCTCGACTATTTGCGCGCGGGTGTTTTCCTGTGCGGCGGCGGGGCGCGCGTTCCGCAAATCGAAAAACTGGCGGAGCCGATTTTCGGCCTGCCGGTGTCAATCGGGCAGACCAGTTCGATCAGCGGGCTGAAATCGGCGCTCGATCAGCCGGAATTCGCCACCGCGATTGGCCTGGTCAAATTCGGTTCGTTCCAGGCCAAAAAACGGGCCGGCCGCGGAGGGTTGACCGAAGGGATCAAGAGCAGAGTGAGCCAGATTTTGCGCGCGGTGAAAAAGTAAATGCCGAAATGCGTGTGCAAACAAACCCATGGAACGACTCATGACAAAGCCTAGCGCTACGGTCTCGGCGAAGGAGACTCCTAAAAAGGAATTCATTCTCAAGGTTTTCGGAGTGGGCGGCGCCGGTTGCAATGCCGTCGAGCACATCGCCCGGCTGCGCGCGGCGCAGAGCGAGTTTGCCGACGTCCAATTGACGGCGGTGAACACCGACATTCAGTCGTTGCTCGATTTGTCCGTCGAATGCGTGATGCCGCTGGGCGCAACGCGGACGCGCGGGTTGGGCGCGGGGGGCGATCCTGAATTGGGCCGGAATGCGGCGGAAGAAGACTTTGAGCAACTGCGCAAGCTCTGCGCGGGCGCCGAGGTTGTCGTGATTGTGACCGGTCTGGGCGGAGGCACTGGCACGGGGGCGAGTCCTGTGCTGGCGCGCGTCGCGAAGGAGGCAGGGGCGCTGGTCCTGGCCATGGGGACGCTGCCGTTCGAATGCGAAGGCGCTCGCCGCCAGCGTCAGGCGCAAGCCGGACTGGAACAACTCAAGGAGGCGGCTGACGCGGTGCTTTGCCTGCCGAATCAGCGCGTGCTCAAATTGATTGACGAAAACACAAGCCTCATCGAGACGTTCAAAATTACGAACGATCTGCTCGCGCAGGGACTCCGCGGCATCTGGCGCCTGCTGACGCGCACAGGAATCATCAACGTGGATTTCGCCGATCTCTGCGCGGTCGTCCGCGGCCAGCACGCGGAAAGCGCATTCGCTTGCGCCGAAGGCCGGGGCGAACACCGCGCGCGCGAAGTCGTCGAGAAGTTGCTGGCCAGCCCGCTGCTGGAAGGCGGGGCGGTGTTGAACGAAGCCGAGTCGGTGCTCGTCAGCATCGTGGCGGGCAGCGATCTGACCATGGCCGAGGTGAACCGCGTCATGTCGCAGCTCAATCGCGCGTGTGAAAACGCGCACATCATCATGGGCGCAGCCGTCGAGGCGGATTTTGGCGACCGCCTGTCCGCGACCGTTATCGCCACGCGCAGCGGCCAGGCTGAACCGGAAGCGGATCCACCCGCGACGGCCGAAGCCACGCCCGCCCGTGAACTCCGACAAGCCGGGGTTGGCTCGCCCATTGCGGCGGAGGAAGCGCCGGCATTCGACACGGAGTTTTTCGAGAAGGCGCGGCCGGCGCGGCCCGCGTCGCGATTCCTTCCGCCTCCACCCGACCTGCCCCCGGACAGGAGAGAGCAATTGCTGGCGCAGCAGAACGGCAAAACGTATTCCAAGCCCAGATCGAAGATGCGTCAGGGAATGTTGCCGTTGGAGATCGTTTCCAAAGGCCGCTTCGAGAAGAGCGAACCGACCATCCACAACGGCGAAGACCTCGACGTGCCGACCTACATTCGGCGCGGCGTGCCGCTCAATTGAGCCTAAGACAGGAGCGCGGATGCCTACATCCGCGAATAGTCCGAAAAACCCCAGCAACGTTCGCGCGGATGTGGG
>Ga0111538_10013905_pt1 | contig 10610 bp, 16 predicted proteins | sample SoiMethybrSBSTD1_FD_79669 | JGI IMG/M metagenome (GOLD analysis project Ga0111538, IMG submission 79669) | Bulk soil microbial communities from a Populus tree surrounding site in Tennessee, USA - Soil MetaG P. TD hybrid SBSTD1 (version 2)... | ecosystem: Environmental > Terrestrial > Soil >... | reverse complement strand
CTGCTTCGCGAAGCAGACCGAGCTTGTCCGTGCCGCCGTCGGGCATCATCCCGACGTCGTCAAGCATCCGGCCTTCGCCGCCGAGCTTGACGCCAATTGGGCGCGGCTATGCGAATGGCACGCGCGCGAGCTAGCGAAGGCGGAAGCCAAGTTGCGAGCGGCCGCCGGCCCGTACGAAGACGCGGTATCGCTATCGTTGCATTGAGATTGAGCGCCGCGCGCTGGCGCTCGTCGCGGTGCTCGATCCGGGCCGGGGCGACTCTCCCGTCTCCCCGGCTCGGTCTTTACGAGCGGGGCTCGGCAAGTGGCCTTGCATGCGTTGGGCGCGTCAACTTGCGAAAGGGGCGAAGCTCGACCCGAGCGCCGTGAATCGCATGGAAGGCGCCGGCGCGAAGCCGGTTCGCGGCCATGCCGACAACGTCGAGCGCGTGGTCGACGTGCTTCGCCGGGCCGGCGTCGAGTTCGTCCACGAACCGACGCGCGGCGTTCGGTTGATCCGGAAGGACAAGCGCTAGCGGCGAGCCCATAGGAAGCCCGCTGGCGCGTTAATCGACCCCCGGCCTTGCCCTGACTACTCCCGGAATCGGATCCGGCGGTGCGTCCGACTGCGCGCCGCGCCAACCGACAGGTACCGCTGGAGCCGATGGACCGCCCTCGCGGCGGCGAGCGCGGCGCTGGCGCTTGATTGTTCTCTTCCTGACTGCACCTGGCGCCCGGCTAAGTCGCGAACGACCCAGATATAAAATCTTTTACCCTTCAGATCGAAGGGCTGGATTTTCCAGCTATATCGCTCCCCCATTGCCCCCCCAAAGGCGCACCCGCACCGATTGCTATTCTCGAACGTGCGAAGGTCGTTAACAAGGGGGTGAAAATGTAACGCCACCGGCCGGCCTAATGGCAACTGGCCCGGTGCTCCATTGCTTGCTGCCGTGCTATTTCCCCGGCAGCCATCGCCGTGAGGGCTGCGATCGCCGCCTCTAATGTCTTGAATGACCGCACCCGCGCGGCCCCACCGCGCATTTGGTCATGCGGCCGGCCCGAGCCCCTAGCTGTGGGGCATCGCCGGCGACCCCCGCCCATAGGATGCCCCGCAACCGGCGACCGGGGGCGCCTGGACGCGTTTTCCGGGGCGGGCCGCTACCCTGATAGCCCCCAGGGCGGAAACAAGCGCTGGCGCACTTCCTATTTGACACCAGTTAGACACGACCGACCCATCTTATTGATAGACAAGCAATAATCCCGAAATTATGCCGCTGCGGACATGCGGGGCAAGCGCGCCTAAGCGTGCATAACCGCGCACAAAATCCCGAGAAACCCTGATTTTTCGTGCGCTTCCGTGCGGCGTCGTGTACAAGCGTGCACCTATGGATATCGGACAGATATCCGACATCGACCCATACCGCTCAGGAAAGGCCGCAAGATCATGCCGCGCACCCTCCGCGACAGCAAGCTTGAAACCCGCGATGCCCGCGCCCGTCTCAAGGTCCAAGGGCGGCCGCACTGGCGGCTGATCGAGCCCGGCTTGCATCTCGGCTACCGCCGCTTGAGCGGCAAGCCCGGAACATGGTGCGTCCGCCGCTACGGCGGCGAGCAAATCTACCACGTCGAGGCGATCAAGGGCGTCGTCGCCGACGACTACAGCGACGCCGACGGCCGCACCGTCTTGTCGTTCGCGCAAGCACAGCGCGTCGCTGCGAAATCGAAGCCGAAGGCCGGACCGTTCACGGTGCGCGAAGCGATCGCGCTCTATCTCGAAGGGCGCGTCGCCGACGCGCGCGCGGATCCGATCGTTGCAGAGCTAGGCGATCTCAAGGTCGAGGCGCTGACCACCGCGCGGTTGCGGAAATGGTTGCTCGATTTGTCGAACACGCCGCGCCGGATGCGCACGCGCAAGGGCGAGCCGCAACGCTATTTCGAACTCGACGACAGCAACGAAGCGCGCCGTCAGCGCCGAGCGAGCGCCAACCGCGTGTTCGCGATCCTCAAGGCCGCGCTCAATTTCGCATGGCGCGAAGGTCATATCGCCAGCGATGAAGCTTGGCGGCGCGTGCAGCCATTCGCCGGCACCGTGCGCTCCCGCTTGCGCTATCTGACGCCGGACGAATGCCAGCGCTTGGTCAACGCGGCCGAGCCCTACTTTCGGCCGCTGGTACAGGCCGGGTTGCTGACCGGGTGCCGCTATTCCGAGCTTGCGCGATTGACGGTCGGCGACGTTCACGCCGGTACTATTCACATCACGCGTAGCAAGTCCGGCAAGCCGCGCCATGTCGTGCTCAATGCCGAAGCCGTGGCGCTGTTTGCTCGGCTCGTCGCCGGCCGCGATGCCGGTGATTTGCTGTTTCACACGGCGCGCGGCGCTCCCTGGCGAAAGGGAACCCAACAAGGTCCGATGCGGATCGCGTGCCAGCGCGCGCGCATCAAGCCCGCCGTCGGCTTTCACGTCCTGAGGCACACTTGGGCGAGCTTGGCGATCATGAGCGGCGCGGCGCTGATCGTGGTCGCAAAGAATCTCGGCCACGTCAGCACGAAGATGTGCGAGCAACATTACGGCCATCTGTCGCGCGATTTCATGGCCGAAGAAATTCGCAAGCACGCGCCGTCGTTCGGCTTCAAGCCGGATTCCAAGGTCGTCGGTCTGGCCGGGCGGACGTCATGAGCAAGGCGCTGCGAATCGTCTTGCGCTCCCCCGTGGTGCGCGACGACGGCAAGCCGGTTCGGATCGAGGATGCGCTTGCCTTCCTGTTTCAGGCATTAGAAGCGCCAGCGGGCTCCAAGCTACGCGACAAGCTATTGCACGCTGCGATGATCGCCGCCGTGTTTGGGCGCGCGAACGAATTGAAATTCAGGAAGCGCGGCGATCGGCGCGGCCGGCCGCGCGGAACGAAAGCACGCGCAAGGCATGATGACAGCGCCGGGCATGCGTATATGGAAAGAATCGCGCGCGAGACCGGCGAAACCAACGGGCGCGCGCTTGCACAGCAAGCCATAGATGCTGGCGTTGTGCCGCTCAACAAGGCGAAGCCGGAAAGCGTGATCCGGCGGCTCGCCAAAGGTTGGGGAAAACTTTTGTAGAAATATTTAGCTAATTTTAAATACAAAGGCGCGCCCATGCGCAAAGGGGCATAACCGTTTCTGTTGAGTGGAACAGGAGCGGATCCATGCCCGATCTATCCCACGCTGGAAATGCTGACGACGCATCCAAGACTGACGACGACGCATCCAAGACTGACGAATCTTTGACGGTCGCTCAGTTCTGTCGAGCCGAGAAGATTTCGCGGCGCAAGCTTTACGAGGATTGGAGCGAAGGGCGCGGCCCGAGATTCTTCTACAACGGCAATCGCCGGATCATTTCTGCCCAAGCGCGGACCGAATGGCGGCGCGGGCGCGAAGCCGAAGCCGCCAAGCGTCACGGCAAGGCATCGGAGGCCGCGTGATCGCCCATGCGCAAAAAAAGACCGGGGCCGTCAGCCACGACGGCACCCGGCGACGTGTTGTCCGAATGCGGATCGAACGTCGCCGAACCTATTAGCCCTGGCGCAACTACGCAAGCGCCCGCGTCCTGGCGCGACGTGTTGCCGGTGCATCCGGCGGCCGATCTATTCCCGTTGATGGGGGCCGACGAGCTACGCGCGCTCGGCGAGGACATCAAGCAGCACGGCCTTGCGGTCATGACTGTCCTCTGGGAGGCCGCGAAGGGCGAGCCTCTTTTCCTGCTCGACGGGCGCAATCGCTTCGACGCAATGGAAGCGGCCGGCCTCTCCGTCCTGGGGCCTGATGGCAAATGGCTTGCAAGCGAAGTCGACTGGAGGTGCAACAGGCTGCGCGGCGGCGATCCCTACGAAATTGTCATGGCGCTGAACTTCCACCGCCGCCACCTCACCGCCGAGCAAAAGCGCGACCTGATCGCCAAACTGATCAAGGCGACGCCCGAGAAATCGGACCGGGAAATCGCCAAGCAAGTGAAGTCGAGCCATCCGACCGTCGGCAAGGTGCGGCGCGAGGCGGAATCAACTGGAAAGGTCTTACCAGTTGAAAGGCGGATCGGCGCGGACAACAAGGCGCGCAAACCGCCGGCGACGAAGCCGAAGCCCAACGCTGATAAGCCCGATCGCGCCGCTGGCGTGAAACAAGCTGCTAATCGGGCCGAGCGCCGGGTCGAGAGACCTGGTGAGCGCGGCAACGGTTCCATGATCAAGGCAATTGCGGATCGCGCCGAGCGCGGCCGAGCGGCCATGCCCGACGACATCGGTCCCGACGGTGCCGGCGAGCGCGCGCGCGAGCGAAAGAAGGATTCAAATCGCAAGACACGCCAGCGCAAGCAAGCGGATACCAAAAAGCCGGCGCCACGTGGCACCGACACCGCCAACGCTTTCATCCGCGACTTGCTGTCCTTCCTCGAATCGTTCGCGACCAGATTCGGGAATTGCGACAAGGCGGATTGGTCGCAAGAGGATCGCGATACGCTCGCGCACAACCTTCATCAGTGCGCCAACGAATTCACGGCGCTTGCGCAGGCACTAAACGACGGAGGACTCGAATGGCCAGACTCTACACAGCGCCAGACGGCACAAAATATCCACTGACCGAAGCCAAATATGACATGACGTTTAAGGCGTTCAAATCGGACCGCCGGACTCCGTCGCGAGAACGAAGAGCTAAAGGCCAAGCTCGCATCGCTCGCCGCCCCGCCGATCCCGACGAAATCCCCGGCTTCTTGCGGAGGCCGGCGCCATGAGCACGATCATTGATCTTGTTGCCCGGCGGGCAGCGGCCAAGGAGGCCGAGCGGGAACGCTTCGAAGAATGGCTCAACGAAGAGCGTCTAGAGGATGCCCAGGACCGGCTCCGATTCGAGCACGAGCGACGCATCGAGTGGGAGCGAAACCAGCGTCTGAAATACCAAGCGGCCATGGCCGAGAAGCGCACCAGAGAGGCCAAGGCGCTCCATCGGAGGAACTAGAAACGCGCGGACGGCGGCCCGGAAGAAGCCGCCGCCCGCAATCCAAAAGTGTCCAGCGCGATAGTCTGTCAGGGAACGCACACGCTTATCGCATTGCCAGGGAGGCCGCAATGGTTGCGGCCATGTGCGATATGATGAGTGCACCTAATCCGATCACGCCGCGCAAGCGGTTCAAAGAAGCTTCGGCCACCGAGCGCGCCATGGCGGCCCGCGTCGCACGTTGGGTCTTAGAACGCGACCCGGAATCGAAGTGGGACGCGCTCCTTGCGCTCGTTTTGATCTGCGGCCGATTCCCGGAGATCTCGCTCCAAACGGCGATCGTCGGTTACGTCTTCCGCGACATGTACGCCGAGCCGCGCCGGGTGCTGCAATGAGCGCCGGCATCAGCCTTTTCGCCGAATGGCAACGGCGCATCTCGGCGGCGGCCGACAACGCCGGCAAACTCGACGCATTCCGCGAAGCGGCGCTCGACGTTGGTAGGCGCATCGGCGACGGCTTCGATCACGTCGAGGCCGTCGATCGGCTCAAAGGCATGGCCCTTAATCACAGTTGGTTCGGCATCGGTGAGCCCGACATCGAAGCGATGATCGGCGACGGGCTGGAACGCGCCAAGCGCGAGGACGCACCAAGCGTGTTCGACGATATGGAGGAACGATGGGAGCGAGACGATCAGCAACGGGCGCGCAAGAACGGCAAGCCGCCGGATGACAAGGCGGGCGACAAAGCGCCACTAGCGGGTCTCGGCGAGTGGGACGCCGGCGATGATGCCGATCTGCCACCGCCGCGCGGATGGCTGCTCGGCAATTCGTTCTGTCGCAAGTTCATAAGCTCATTGCTCGGCGATGGCGGCACCGGGAAAACAGCGGCGCGCACATTGCAAGCGCTGGCGTTGGCGACCGGCCGCAATCTCACTGGCGAGCATGTATTCGAGCGAACGCGGGTCTTGCTGATAAGCCTCGAAGATGATCACGCAGAATTGCGGCGACGTGTCCTGGCGGCGCGATTGCATCACAAGATCGAACTGTCGGAAGTCAATGGCTGGCTGTTCTTATCCGCGCCCGGCATCACCGCCGGAAAGTTGATGACGATCAATAGCAAATCCGGCGGGCTGGTCGTCGGCGAACTAGCGGCAAACATCGAAGCCGTGATCGTCAAGCGCCAAATCGGCCTAGTAATACTCGATCCCTTCATCAAAGCGCATGGCGTTCCTGAAAACGCCAACGCTGAAATGGATGCTGTCGCGCAAATGCTGACGGATATTGCGACCCGGCACAATATCGGATTGGACTTGCCGCATCATATTTCGAAGGGTGCGCCCGATCCCGGCAACGCAAACCGCGGCCGTGGCGCCAGCGCGACAAAGGATGCCGGCCGGCTGGTCTTTACGCTATCGCCGATGAGCGAAGACGAAGCGGAACGCTACAGCATCCCGCCAGACGACCGCCGGGACTACGTCCGCATGGATCGCGCCAAGCTCAATATCGCCAGAACGGCGGGCCCGGCCGCATGGTTCAAATTGATCAGCGTCAGGCTCGGCAATGCCACCGCCACCTATCCGAACGGCGACGATGTGCAGACCGTAGAACCATGGAATCCGCCGCAAACGTGGGACCGGGTCGACGGTGTGTACATCGACTCGATTTTGACCAAGATCGATCACGGGTTGGAGGACGGAACATTGTACACCCATAGCCCAAGGGCAACGGAGCGCGCCGCGTGGCGCGTCGTCTGCGAACACGGCCCCGGTGGAAAGTCTGAGGCGCAAGCGCGGGACATCATCAACACGTGGGTCAGGACCGGGCTTCTGGTCGAAGTCAAATATGACAACAAGGTCACCCGCAAGCCCGCCATGGGGCTGCGAGTCGATCGGGAAAAGTGGGAGGAAATCCGTCGCGATACAACCGCGAAAGGTCTGCGCGTTTGACCATTTCTAAACGCGCACCAAACGCGCAAACGGTTCTGCGCGTTCTAGCAGGGGGCCCTATAGAGAAAGTTAAACGCGCAAGTGGCGCGCGTTTAAGCTTCTCAATAGAGCGCCCAAACGCGCAAGAACGCGCGGAAGTAGAGAGGTTAAGCCGCCGGTTGTAGTCCAAAACTAGGGTTGTGCCCCCGGCCACCGCCGCCCGGCCGAGCGCCCGGACAGCATGAGCGGCCAAATGGGCAGGAGGAGTTTCAAATGAAAGCGCCCGATACCCGGACCCTTAGGCTCGTGGCGGATGTAGCCCGCGCGTTCGAGGACTACCACGGAGAGCACCGGGGAAACCTTGCGTGCTTGTTGCAGGCCGCAGGCGTCCTCATCAAGGCAGGCCCGCTTTGGGACTATGAGCCGACGGACTTTCTCAGGTTCGAGGAATACCGGCGCCCCCCCTACTCTCGTACACAAGGAATAGGACTATGACCGATATCGCGACGACAGCCGCCCGGTTGCTGATCGAGGCGGTGTTGAGCGACAGACCGCGTCGCATCCATCTAGCGGTGATAACCGAAAGCCGAAAACAGCGGCCGGCCGTGTCCTATCATTGGCAGCGCATGAACGCCTTCGGCGTTTCGTTTACCAAGCGCGACGTCACGGAAGCCGAAGCATGGGCTGTCACCGCTATGCGCGCTGGTTACTGTCCGTTCCATTTCGTCCGCAAGGGCGGCTTTGGTACCTGTCCGAACGATGTTCGCAAATTGCTTGAACGCGGCGCCTGATCGAGCGAACGTGCTAGCGTTGCGTAGACTCGACGGGAAGGCGCGCGCATCGGAGGGCAAGGCATGGGCGGACGGCACCCGAACGGCAAGCGCGATAATGGTCCACGGCACCGATACGATGGTTATCCCGATGATGCCGAAGCCGAACGCCAGCAACGCGAGCGCGAGCTAAAGCGAACACAAGACGAGAACCGACAATTGCGCGCGGAAGTTCAACGCTTGAGCGGAATGGTGCGCGTTGCGAAGCGCGTGCTCGAACCTGTCGGCCGCGAGCCCCAAGAGAAACCGCGATCGCTGCGGCCGCACAAGGCAACATCGGCATGGTGACGTGTAAGGAAAAAGAATTCAACCAGGGCGGGTACTCTCCGACCTAGGATCGTTCACGAGCGGAGACCGGCGGGGGCAGCACCAAAATTGCTACCCTTCGTCGAGGGTTAGGAAGGGGCAAAAAATGCCGAGAAAATCACGCTTTGAGACATCCGTTCAACTCCGTGTCGACGGCCGGCCGAACCCGTTGCGACCACGGGATGATGCGCCGAAAGAAATCGCTGAGATATTTCGATCGCTGATCGCAAGCGTGCCTGTCGAGCATTTCCGGCCGGGCGATAGCGATCTTGTCGAGCAACATGCGCAAAGCATCGCGCTGGCGCGTCGCGCCTATGCCGAGCTTGAAGCGAACGGGCCGGTTGTCAACGGCAAGGCGTCGCCGTGGTTGATTGTTCTGGAAAAGGCGCATCGGTCCGCCGTGGCGTTGTCGGCGCGCTTGCGTCTGGCGCCGCAATCGCGGACCGAAGCGCGATCGACGGCGAGCGAGCGGACGCCGGCGATTGAGCGGCCGTGGGAATAGCCGAATGATGCCGGCATCGAAACGCCGATCGAGCTTACCGCATGGTGCGGTAGTCGCGCGTTGGATCGAGCGCCATTGCCACACGCCAACCGGCCGGCGGAAATTGTCGCGCGAGCAAAGGGCGGAGGTTCATCGGCTCTGCCAAGACGACCCGGCGGCGCCGCCGTCGCTCGATCATCTCGACGACGTCGAGCTTGCGGCGTGCCTGTTGTTGAACCGGCTTTGCGGCAAGGACGCCGTTCCGCAAGCGACGATCGCGGCATCGGCGCCGCCCGGCGCGTTCCTGTTGGCGTGCAAGATCGCGAAGCAATCGCCGTTGCTGTGGCCGCATTTGCGCATCAACAACGGGCGGCTCACGTGTCCCGAGCTCGGCGCCGCGTTGACGCCATGAGCACCGCCGCCGCCCGCATGCGTCGATTGCGCGAGCGTGAGCGCGAGGGCCGGCTTTGCGTCAACGTCGAGCTTGATGCCGATGATTTGGGTGTTCTGATCGAGGCGCGGGTGCTCGACCCGCGCGATGATTGCCATTCGCGCGAGGCGATCGCGGCGGCGGTGCAAAGCTATTTGCGGATTTCCCGTGACGCGTAACGCACAAAAGCTAGTAGGTCGCGGTATCGTCGGCGGCGAGCCATAGGCTAGGAGGTTGCCGCCGTGAGCCAATCCATTCCCGCCCGCATTGCCGATTTACAAACGTTCCGCGAAGTCAGCGGCAAGGTTTCCGATTTCGTTTCAATCTGTCGCTTCATGATGCTCGGCGGCTCGGCCGGCGGAGCGGAGCGGCTTGCGGAAGAGGCGCGGGCGCCGGCGCGCGTGCTCGAGGCGATCGGCGATCTGATCGTTCCGCGCGCGGTCACCGACCCGCTGTCGATCGGATCCGTCGGAACGGTGCTCTCGCCGTTCCAAGCGCTGGCGCAAGCTTTCATGTCGAGCTTGTCGAACTCCGCGTTCGATACGATGTTGCCCGCGATGTTGAGGGTTCCGCTTAGGACCAGAATTTTTAGCTCGACGTCGTTGATCACCGGCGCATCGCTGAACGAGCTTGACGTTAAGCGCGTCGGCTCGCTCTCGATCGCCGCGAGCGATTTGGAAATCAGCAAGAGCGGTGCAGTCATCGCGATCACGCGCGAGGTTGTCGTCGGCGGTGTCGATGGCTCGCAGCGATATCTGGAAAATGAATTGCGGGTTGCGGTCGCGGTCGCAACCGACACCCGATTTCTGAGCTTGATCACCGCCGGCGCGACATCGTTCCCGTCGAACGGTGCGAACGCGAATGGCTTGCGGCAAGATTTGCGCTCGGCGCTGCAAGGTTTGACGCTCGGCGCGTCGAGCCGGCCGTTCCTGATCACGACGCCGGACATTGCGGCCGGTCTTGCGGCGGCCGGCGATAACTCGGGCGGCCCGGCGTTTCCCGGCGCGCGGTGGAACGGCGGCGAGGCCGCCGGCATCCCGATCATCGTGAGCGATGCTTGCCCGGCGCAAACGATGATCTTCGCCGACGCCAGCGGCATCGCGGCGGGCTCGGAAGAGTTGCGCGTCGATTCTTCCGGCATCGCGAACTTGCAGATGGATACCGCGCCGGACAGCCCGCCGATCGCGGGAACGAGCTACGTCAATTTGTGGACGCAAAACATGCTCGCGATGAAGGTCGAACGGTTCTTCGGCGCTAAGGTCGTTCGCGCCAATGCCGTTGTGACGGTCACCGGCGTCAACGCGACCGGCGGTAGCCCGGCATAACATCATGCCCGAGCCCAAGCCCCTATCGAAAGCGCAAACGGAGTTGGCGAAATTGCTCGCCTTGTTTCGTCGCGAAGAAATGCAGCCGTTGATCGCGCGGATCGACGCGCAAGAGCGCGAGCTTGCGGCGATGCGCGATCGCGTTGCGCAAGTTCGCTATGTCGGAACGTGGTCGCACGGCGTCGAGTACAAGGGCTCGAACTTCGTCACCTTCGACGGTTCGCTGTGGGCCGCGTTGTGTGACACTCGCAGCAAGCCGCTTGAAAGCGCCGATTGGCAATTGGTGTGCAACCGTGGCCGCGATGGGCGCGATCGCGATAGCCGCCACGAGCCCCACTTGTCTAGCCCGGCTACACAAGTGCCCGAGCCGCCGGCG
>Ga0111538_10013904_pt1 | contig 10610 bp, 3 predicted proteins | sample SoiMethybrSBSTD1_FD_79669 | JGI IMG/M metagenome (GOLD analysis project Ga0111538, IMG submission 79669) | Bulk soil microbial communities from a Populus tree surrounding site in Tennessee, USA - Soil MetaG P. TD hybrid SBSTD1 (version 2)... | ecosystem: Environmental > Terrestrial > Soil > Tree... | reverse complement strand
TGTCATCCCGTGCGATTCCTGGACCGTCTTCGCCCTGGGCGTGCTCCGGTTGCCCGCGCATTCGATGAAATGAAGACGGGTGACGGACGGGAGACGCTTCAGGTCGTCCATCGTGAAGGTCAGCGGACGATCCACCAGGCCGTGGATCATGAGCGTGTGTTCACGAGGGTCGATGTCCGGCAGGAACGAGCCGCGGGTCGTCGCGAAATAGTGGAGCGAGGAGGGCGTGATGACGCCGACGGAGTCCTGAAGCGGCGTGGCCACGTGAAACGTCAGGCCGAAAGTGTCTGGCGACGGCCGACCGCCGTGGGGGATGCGCACCGACGTGACGTACTTGGAGCGCACGCCGTAGGCGATCAGCCCCTCCTTGTCGCCCTTGATCATCGGCGGCGAGGCTGGTGCCTGGCCGAGCGCGGGCGCTGCGGCTCCCAGAGTCAAACCACCGGCCAACGCGGCGCCGCTCTTGAGGAATTCCCTTCGAACAGGTCGTTTCGAACCCATGGAGTCTCTCCTTCGCGGATGAGCTTGGAAGGAACCAGTTCCGCGTCGTGGAAGAGTATACGCGCGCAAGCGGAATGCTGGCACCCTGACCCCAAAAGGAACAAGACAGCTCGCGACCCTCTCGGCTCTCGGCTCTTCCAATCTCCAAACTAGCAACTACCAACGGTTGGAAATTGAACAACCCTTTCATGCTGAGCACCGTCCAATGCGACGGATTCGGACATCCGATGCGGGTCGAAAGCAAAACTCATGGACACGATCGCACAGGACCTGCGTCATGCCGCGAGGCGACTGACGCGCACCCCGGTCTTCACCGTCGCCGCCGCGACGACGCTGGCGCTGGCGATTGCGGCCAATGCGGCGATTTTCACCCTCGTTCATCGAGTGGTCCTGAACCCGCTGCCTTACGTGGATTCGGAGCGGCTGCTGGCGCTCGACTACGGCATCCCCGGCCGCAACGTTCCGTCTGGCGTGCAGGTGATGACCTGGCAGCTGTACCACCAGCTCGCAGACAACGCTCGCACGCTCGACAGCGTCGCCGGGTACTTCGGCAGCAGCGTCACACTGACGGGCGCTGGCGCGCCGGAGCGCATCGCGGTCACGCGTGCGACGCCGTCGCTGCTGTCGGTGTTGCGCGCGGCACCAGCGCTCGGCCGGTGGTTCACCGAATCGGAAGGCACGCCGGGCACACCTGATGTCGCCGTGCTGTCGCATGGCCTCTGGGTTCGCCGGTTCGGCGCGGATCCGGCCATCGTCGGCCGCACTATCTCGATTGACGGCGTTCCTACGGACGTCGTCGGCGTCATGCCCGCCTCGTTCACCTTCCCGCGGGCGCCGGTCGATCTGTGGCTGCCGGCACAGTCGACGCGTGCGTCCGCGTCGTTTCTCTTCAACGTCCAGGGGGTCGCGCGGTTGCGCGACGACGCCAGCGTCGCCACGGCGCGTGCGGAAATCACGAGCCTGATCGAGGATCTGGCTCGCGTGGGGACGAATCAGACCGGCATCGTCTCCACGGCGGTGCCGCTCCATGAAGCCGTCGTCGGCAACATCGCCGGCGCGCTCTGGATTCTGCTCGCCTCCGTCGGCCTCGTCCTCCTCGTGGCGTGCGCGAATATCGCCAACCTGTTCCTCGTGCGCACCGAATCGCGCCACCGCGAAGTGGCGGTCCGTCGCGCGCTCGGCGCCGGCACGCGCCGGCTGGCGAGCTATTTTCTTGCGGAAAGCGTCCTGCTCGGACTGGCCGGTGGCGCCGTCGGCCTCACGCTCGCCTGGGCCGGTGTCCGCCTGCTGGTGGCGTTCGGTCCGGTCAATCTGCCGCGTCTTGCCGAAGTGCGAATCGATGGCGTCGTCGTTCTCTTCACCGCCGCGCTGAGCCTGGTGGCGGCCGTCGCCTTCGGGGCGATCCCGCTGCTGCGACTCGCACCGATGACCGCCACGCTCCACGACAGCGGCCGCGGACAGACCGCAACACGCGGACAGCATCGTGCGCGGCACGTGCTGATGACGGCGCAGGTTGCGCTGGCGCTCATACTCCTGGTTGCCTCGGGGCTGATGGTGCGCAGCGTGCAGCAACTGCGTCATATCGATCTCGGGTTCGATCCACGATCGACCCTCGTATTCGGGATCGCCCTGCCGGAGCGCGGCTACCAGACGCGCGAGCGTGCGGCCAGCGCACATCGCGCCATTCTCGACCGCCTGAACGCGTTGCCCGGCGCGATCTCCGCCTCTGTCTCGAGCACCCTGCCGCTCAGCGGCAGCGCATACGGCAACGGCCTGATCGTCGAGAACGAGCTCGCCGATCCAAGTCAACTGCGGCGGCAGTTCGCATGGTTCCGCGCCGTTGCCGGCGGATACCTCGAAACAGCGGGCATCCGACTGATACGCGGCCGCACGATCACGCAGCGCGACGTCGATCGCCGTGAGCCGGTCGTGGTCATCGACGAAGCGCTCGCCGCGATGTACTTTCCCGGGCAGGACCCGATCGGCAAACGAGTCCGATCGGCCGTGCGGGCCGATCCCGAACTGCCCACCCCACCATGGCTCGAAATCGTCGGCCTCGTCGCCAACACACCCGTCGCGACGCTCACGGCGCCGCCGTTACCGCAGATGTACATGCCGATGTCGATCGCAGGCGGCCCGGACATCCCCGCCCAGGCACTGGTCGGGCCCGACATCACGAGGATGGGGTACGTCGTTCGAACGACACACGATCCTGCCGAGCTCGTGGGCGCAGTACGTGCGGCGGTGCGCGACGTCGATGCGAACCTGGCAATCGCGCAGGTGCGCACCCTCCAGGAAATGGTCGATCGCGCGGGGGACCAGATGTCGTTCACGATGGTGCTGCTCGGCATCGCTGCGAGCGTGGCCTTGCTCCTCGGCGCCATCGGCATCTACGGAGTCGTGTCGTACATCGCGGCGCAGCGTACCGGCGAGATCGGCGTTCGCCTCGCGCTCGGCGCCGCGCCCTCCGGCGTCGAGGCCCTGATCCTTCGTCAAAGCGTCGGCGTGACGATGATCGGTGTTGCGCTGGGCGTGGCGGCGGCACTGGCGGGAGGCAGGCTGATCGAGGCGCTGCTCTACAACGTGAGCCCGCGCGACCCGGTGGTGATCGGCGCCGTCACACTGCTGCTCACCGCCGTCGCGATCGTCGCGTGCTGGCTGCCGGCGCGCCGCGCGGCGCGCCTCAGCCCGGTCGAGGCTTTGCGTACTGGTTGACGCGGCGGCGGCAACCCATTCGTGACGACGCCCACCTTGCTTGGCCCCGGAGTTCAATTGCATTGGTCATGTCCGGGGACGCCGCGGCCGGGAACGCGGCTTCCGCTCATACTCTTCCACGCTCGCGTTGGCGAGAAGCTGACTCGCGGCCCCATCCATTACACGGCACGAAGCGCCTGACGGTCTCGTAAGCTCGAAAACGCGCTGGCGGAAGCCAACGCGGGTGAATCGCTTCAACGCGCGCTCCAGCTTCGCGGTGGGTCGGCCTCGCGTACGCGGCCATGCTCAACGCAACTGAACTCTGGAGTAGGCGGAGAACGCGGTTGCGAGCGCTCATGCGGGGGAAATTCCCAATCCCCAACTCCCAAATGCGGCCAGCCACTTGGGAGTTGGAAGTTGGTCGTCGGGAATTGACGGCTCTGTCCTAGAACACGTATTGGATGCCGAACTCCATCAGCCTGGGGCGCAGAATCATTGTGGGATACAGGTAGGTCGGGCCCGCCCGCTGGTTCCAGGTCTGTATGGTGTTCGCGTTGAGCAGGTTGAAGAAGTTCACGCGCAGCGTCACGCGCTGCCGCTGCGGCAGGTCGAACGACTTGTCGAGACGGAGATCGATGTAGCTGGTCGTTGGCAGTTTTATCGTTCCCAATGGATCCGTGTTGATCACGAAGGTCGGGATCGACGTACCGCCGCGCAGCAGCACCTGGCGCGACTGCGGCGCCCCGCTCTCGCTGTTGAAGTTGGCCGAGGCGGCGATCCCGTACGGCAGGCGATAGAACCCCGAGATGCGGAACGTCCGCTGCGTTGACTGGTCGCCGGTATTGATCTCGGCGTTCGGATTGTATTCGGCGGCGCGGTTCGTCGGGTGCCCGACTTTCGCGTCGTTCTTGGTTGCCGTATAGGACGTGAGGAACTGCCAGTTGTTGGAGATGCGCTTGACGACCTGCACGTCGATGGCGGTATGTGTCTCGGACGACTTCGGGTCGTTGATGATCATGAACTTCTCGAAGTTCCGGCCTCTCAGCGCTGCCGGATAGTCCCAGTAGGTGAGCAACCTGCCGGGGTCGTCTGCGTTCCCCACGATGCCGTCGTTGCCAGGATCCGGGCTGCTGATCGGGATGTTGTACGCCTCGTACGGCCGCAGGACGTTCAACAACCGCTGCTCGTTGAACGTGCGGATGTGGACACCGGAGAGACGCACGGCGAAGTTCCGGCCCAACTGACGCTCGACCGTCAATGCGAACTGGTCGGTGCCCATCGGCTTCTCGTCGGGATTGCTGATGCCTGGGGCCGGCGTGCTGCTGATGAAGTCGGGACCGTTCGGATCGTCGTTCACTTCGCCGGTGTCGTATAGCCCGTTGCCGTTGAGGTCGCGCCACCGGTAGGTGGACGTCACCGAGGCGAACGGGTTGGTCATCTGGTTTTCTTCCGCGAACCGCTGCTTGTAGAACCGGCCCCACCCGCCTTTCAGCACCGTGGTGCCGATGCCCGTGAGGTCGTACGAAAAGTACAGGCGGGGTGCAAACGACGTGAGCGTCTGAAACGGAATCTTGTCGGTGCACGCGGCGACCGTGAACGACCACGGGCCCGCCTGGCGGCATTGCTTCGGAATTTCCGCCGTGTCGTGCTCGAAGCGGCCGCCCAGTTCCAGCGTGAGCCGGCGTGCGATGGTCCAGGTGTCGCCGCCATACACCGTCGTGAACCCCACGTTGTTCTGCGGTATGGCGGGGTAGTTGTAGAGCTCGATCTGGGTCGGCGTGCCGACCTGTCCGGTGGCGCCGCCGGTGAAGATCAAGCGGTATTGGCCGGCCGCGCCGCGGTCGCCGTTCCCCTGGATGAAGGCGGTGGGCGTGTACTCGAACCCGCCCTTGAATTCATGGTTTCCGGCGAACAGATCGGGCTTGAAATACGTGACGGTGGCCTTGGAGGTGTACCTCCAGATGTCGTTCCAGCTCCCGCCATTGGGACTCTGGCCGTCCTGCCACTGCGACGTGAGATCGAACCGCGAGGGCCTGCCGCCGCCGTGGCTTTCATCGTTCCCCATCCGGATTTCGAGCCCTTGCGGTACGCCCGCCTCCGTAGCCGCGGCCGTCGTCCCCACGAAGTTCGCGTTCTGACCTCCCGTCCAGGTCCAGCGCCCGAACAGGAACGACATCACCAGAGAATTGCCGCGCACTTCCTGCCACTCGGTCTTCCACGTCGATGTGCGGATCGGCGGGATCCGATCGAGGCGGGATTCCCAGGCCTGAAATCGCGTTTGGGTATCGGCGTAGTGATACTTCTGCACCCATTGATTCCAGAACACCAGTTTGCTCGACTGCCGCGCCTGGTACGAGATCTTCTGGTTGGTGATGATCTCGGCCTTGTAGCCGTTCCCCGGCGTGCCGTCCGGTTTGAAGACGCCGAGCTGAATGACGTCCTGCGGCCGGTACCGCGCGCTGCCGAAGAACCACAACTTGTCGCGCACGATGCGGCCGCCGAGATCGCCTCCCTGGTCGGTGCGCATCAGCAATGGATTTCCCTCCGTGATGCCTTGCGCGCGAAGCTCGTCGTCCACGTTGTCACTTTCGGTGTGCTGACTCGAATAGGCGTAGCTGCCGCCGCCGTGGAATTCGTTGCCACCCGATTTGAGTAGCATCGAGAGGGCCGGACCGCGCGACGGCACGTCCGGGCCATTGCTGATGGTCTGGACCTTCGCTTCTTCCATCGCGTTGTAGTCGAAGTAATTCCCGCCCTGGGTCTGGATACGCGTGTCGCTGGTCACCAGGCCCTCCATCACCATGAACGACTCGATGGGCTGGCCGAACGAACTGAACTCCGGCGTGTCGCCGACCGTTCCGCCGCCCACATCGAGCCGCCCGGGCGCGCGTACGCCGGGCGCCTGCACCATCAGGCTGATCGCGCCATTGCGGCTCGTCGGCGTCAGCTCGATCGTTTCGCGCGTGAACTGTGTACTCGCCGACGTCGCCGTGACGTCCACGACCGGTGCGGCCCCCGAGACCGTGAGGGTTTCCGCGAGGGTGCCGACCTTCAGCGTGATATCGAGCCGCACCGTCGCGCCCAGGTCGAGCCGCACGGCTTCCTGGCGCATCGTCGAGAAGCCGTCGAGCGAGTACGACACGGTGTAGATGCCGATCGGCAGCGGCGTGATGCGGTACTCGCCCTGCGCGTTCGTCACGTCGCTCACTTCCTTGACCTGCAGAACCGGGCTGCTTGCCGACACGAGCACCCCCGGCAGGACGGCGCCGCTTTCGTCTCTGACCTGGCCACTGATTGCCGAGAGTTCCTGGGCGATGGCCGTGTTGGCCGAGCCGAACGTACACAACGCGACTGCGATCGCGATGGATCTGGGAAGACGTACCGCGGCCGACGGAAGACTCATAAACGCTCCTTCGAACGGCTCGTCGCTGACGATTTCCTGGTGAAGTCGAGAGCCGTGCGCCGACGCTCATGCTGCGCGACTCTCTCCGAGCTACGTGACTGCGCGAATTCCCGGCGTTACAGGCGAATTCCGGCCGACATTCTACACGTCTGTCACGTGTTGCGCTTCGAGCGCCTCTGACATCACAGTGGCCGAAGCGTGCGGGACTGTTGAATGCGGCTTCAGCGGGCTAAACTGCCGAGCGCTAACCCTTCGCACGACTCCATCAGCAGACGGTTTCTTCACGTTCGCAGCGTGAGTGTGCCGTACAAACCTGCGAAATTCGTTGCGGAGGCAGAGCCATCGCATCCGCGGTGCCTCGGCAGACGCCGCCCGCCGGGGAGCTACCGACTCACGCGAGGGCTGATCCGCTGATACAGGTACGACGTCAGCAGCAGCATGACGCCAAGTGCGATCACGCTCGACACACGGTAGATTCGATCGAGTTCGGCCATGTCTACTGCGACGACTTTGACGATGGTGACGACGAAGACGACCATCGCAAAGTAACGGATTGGCGCGTATCGCTTCTTCAATCCGATGACAACGAGCACCGTGGCGTAGGCGGCCCACGTGATCGACAGCATCATTTCCCTGACGAAGGGACTGTCGGACGCCGCGGACGCGAGACGCAGGTCGTGCGCGTGCCAGTAGGCAGTGATCTCGCTGGTGAAGAGCGTCAGCGTGAGGACGTTGCCCGCGAGCCACAGGATGGTCGATGCCGGATACCGTCGCGCGAAGACGTCATCGACGGTGTGATAGAGAGCCGCCAACCCGTAAAGCACTGCAATCAAGACGATGGAGGCCATGACACGCGCGTTTGCGACGACGACGTAGGCGCGCTCGGGCTCGGCAAGTTGCAGCTGCAGCAGCCGCAGGACGGCCACGGCGACGAGACTGCCGCCGACCGCCTGGCTCGCCAATCGGCCGTTCGACAGGCCGCGCCAGACGAGGAAGCCGCCCACGCCGCCCCAGGCGATGGTGTGCAGCGCCTCGCGCGTGAACGACCATGACGTCCCAGCGCCCCAGGCGGCGTCGATCTCCGACGTCAGCACCGACAGCGTCAGCAAGCCGGCACTCGTCGTTAGCAGCGCCACGTTCGCCGCCATTTGGGGTAGGTGTTCGCCCCGGCGCCGGTGGACCGTTGCGAGCGCGCACAGCACGCTGACAGCAATCATGCCGGCGGCCACCCGGTCGTTGAGGATCGCCACATACGCGATTGGTGCGGGCTGTAATTGGATCGTGAAGAGCGCGAACGCCGCGAACGCCACCACGGCGCCACCGATGCCGCGCACCCATTCCTGCTGCCGGCGTAGACCGAGAACCACGATCACGCCGCCCACGATCAGAGAGGCGGCAATGACCTGCGCCGAAGGCTCGAAGGGCGGTGGCGCGTAGCGCCTCCAGTGGGCGATGACCTCACTGACAGCCAGCGCGAGAATCAGGAGCTTGGCTGTGACCAGCCCGATCCCGATGGCGGTGCGCTGCTCCGATTCGCCCACGTGGCGATGCGCGAAGGTCAATGCATAGGTCAGCAGGATGACGAACAGCCCGCACAGTGCGCGCTGGTTCGCGAGCAGCAACTGGCCGGCCGGAGGAGCAGAGAACTGCAGCGCGACGAGCCGGACGATGGCGATCGAGAACAGGAACAGTCCTCCCGCCCGCAGCCACGCGCGGCGCTCGCGCAGTCCGAGCCATGCGACGGCGGCGCCTTCGGCTGCCCACGCGCTGGTGAGCGCGACGCCGTCGAATTGCAACGCGAAGGCAATCGTCAGCAGGGTGAACGCGAGCGCGGCGAAGTGAACCGCGTCGTCGCGCTGCCGCTTCATCACCAGCACGCTCAGGACTCCATTGATCGCGGCAAGGGCAGCAGCGAGAGGTGCGCACGCGCTGGCGCGTAACGGCTCGATCAACACATAAGCACCCGCGTACGTTGCGAGTCCGTTCAGGTGCACGACGGCTATGTCCGCTGCCCCGAAACGGCGGCCCCTCGTCACTGTCACGTCGAACAGGCCGACGAGATTCAGGATCCAGACCAGTGCCCACGCGGTCAGGCCAGCGACGAGCCGGGGCTGAGCCGTATATGCCTCGCTCCACAGGAGCAGCGGCACTGCCGACGAGGCCCAGAACGCCAGACGCACCCAGGAATGCGTGCGCGAGCCGACCACGACGCCGATGAGCGAGAGGACGACGAGGTACACCAGCAGGGCAGTCGCGTGTTGCCACAGATTGGCAATCGACACGAGGTAATAGAGAGCCGGCGCCGTCCACAGGACGACGCGTTCGAGTTGCGCGAATGGATGCTGGGAGCCGCGAATCTCGCGCAGGATGTAGACGAACATCGCGCAGAAGAGTGTCAGGAACAGCTGGGTCGTGAGGTAATTGGCGGACGTGTAGAACTGGATCGCCCAGCCCTGGACTGTCATCACGGTCCACGCGTAGCTGACGAGGTTCAATGCCGGCCAGTCGCGGCGCCGTGCGAGGAGCATCGCGCCGGCGATCAGGATCGCGTCGTATGTGAAGAGCGCCGATTGCGCGTTGGTGGACGCGGGCAGCAGGAACGGCGTGGCGAATCCGCCGCACACGGCGACCAGGGCAAGCCCCTGCGATCGCTGCCGATTCGCCAGCCAGGTCGCTATCAGCGTGACCGCCAGCATCAGCGCGAACGCGGTCGGCTGTGCGATCAACCGGTAGAAGTTGAAGGCAGCGTAGGTGGACACGTACAGGATGGCGACGCCGCTGCCGGAGACGAGCTGTCCGTACAGCCGGTAACCCTTCCGCACGAACTGCAGCCCGGCGGCGACGAGGAGCAGGCCGACGACACCGCCCTGAATCACTCTCGCCGTTGCGCTGATCCACTGGTTGTCGATGGCGAGTTTCTCGAAGTACGCAACGCCGACAACGATGGCCATCACTCCCACGTACAGGAGCCAGCGCGCGGCGAAGCGCGTTTCGAATGCCTCCCCTGCGGCATCCGGAGACGGTTCGAGTATCGAGTCGTGGGCTGCCGCTGACGAAGCGACGGTTGCCCGCCGCTCTGGAATGAGGGCGGGCCGCGGCAGTTCCGTGGCCACTGCAGGCGGTGGCACGATTGTCGGCCACACCGAAATCCGCGGCGGCGCCTCGGTCGTGGAAGTTACCGCAACGGGCGACGTCTCGGCCGCGGCGTTCTGCCGCGCTGCCTGGCTCGTTTGCGATTGCTCCACCGCCCGCATGCGGGACTTCAGCTCAGAAATGGTCGCATCGAGCGTCTCCACGCGGGACTTCAGCTGTGAGATGGTCCCATCCGCGGCCGCGATGCGCACCCAGAAACGGACCGCGATCAGCGCCGTCGCGAACAGTACGAGGACGATCATGCCGGCCTCCCCGTGGCGGACGACTCGAGCTCGAGTGCCAGTTGACGCACGCGCCGGAGATCGACCTTGCCGGTACCGAGCGTGGGAATCGACTCGGCGAAATGCAGGTCCTCGCGTTTCGGCAGCCACAGGCGCGGCAGGCCGGTCTGGCAGAGACGCTCCCACAGGTGCTGCGAAGTCATGGCCCCGTCGGTGAAAAATGCGACGAGGCGTTCGCCTTTTGCCAGATCGGGCACCGCGGTGACGACGGCCGCCTCGTCATCGCGCAGGAGCGACTGAATCTGCTCTTCCACCTTGACGTGCGGCACCATCTCGCCGGCAATCTTGCTGAAGCGCGACAGCCGGTCCGTGATACGCACGAATCCAGCCTCGTCGATCATCGCAATGTCGCCGGTGACGTACCAACCGTCGCGGATTGCTCCAGCCGTGTTCTCGGGATCACCAAGGTAGCCGAGCATGCGATTCGGCCCTTTGACGAGCAGCAGCCCTTCACGATCGAACAGCGGCCCCTCGCCCGTCTCGGGATCCACGATCTTGGCTGCGACGCCGGGCAGGGGATGGCCAACGGTTCCCGCGCGCGTTCCATGCTGCCGCTCGCGGCCGTCCGCGACATCGGG
>Ga0111538_10013902_pt1 | contig 10610 bp, 10 predicted proteins | sample SoiMethybrSBSTD1_FD_79669 | JGI IMG/M metagenome (GOLD analysis project Ga0111538, IMG submission 79669) | Bulk soil microbial communities from a Populus tree surrounding site in Tennessee, USA - Soil MetaG P. TD hybrid SBSTD1 (version 2)... | ecosystem: Environmental > Terrestrial > Soil >... | reverse complement strand
GTCGTTGTTGCCGTCCCCATCGTCGTCATCGCAGAAGTTCTCGATGCGCGTGTCGCGCCCTTCCGCTCCGAAGCCGAAACCGAGGTAGGCGCCGACGAACAGCGCCTCCGTGGCTTTGGCGCCTAGCTCGGTTTCGAGCACGAACTGGGAGGCGTAGCGCTCGTTCAAGGCGTCACCCTGAACGCCGCTGGCCTTGCCGATCGGAATCGCCATCCCCAGGCGAAGTCCCAGCTGAAAGCCGCGGGAAGCCGGGGGCGGCTTGCTCGAACTCGGGGGTGGCGGGCGTTCCGCGGCGGGCGCGCCGGGGCCACCGTAGCCATAGGGGTACGCGGGTGGCGGATACGCCGGCGGGTAGCCATAGCCGGGCGCAGGCGCGTAGCCGGGCGGCGGATAGGCGGGGTAGGGACCAGGCGGTGGGTACTGAGGTCCTGGAGGCGGGGCCGGCGCTGCAACAGGAGCGGCGGGCGGCGGAGCTTGTGCGGCTTGTGCGAGGACGAGCCGGGTGAATGCACTCGCGGCACAGAACAAGAGCACGAGCTGAAAGCGGTGTACGAGCACGATCCTGAAGCGTAAGGGAAATCAAGAACCGGCGGGAGCGTTGATTTCCGACACTCCCGTCGGCGCACGCTTGAGGGAGCGAGCTACTGCTTCGAACCGGTCTTCTTCTCGCTGTCCAGGCAGAAATCCTGCCAGCGCCGGCGAAGCGTGGTGCTTTCGTTGAGCTCGGGGACCAGCGCGCCCGCGATGGCGATCCCGGTCAAAAACGCGGTGGCGCTGCGCGAGTCCTCCGGCAAAGTAGCGCCCGAACGTTCGGCCTGACGCCGCAAGTGCCCGAGCAGTCTGCGCGCGTCGGCTTGGAGCTTCTGCAGCGCTTCGGTCGAAAATGCGGGACGCGGATCGGGGGCTGGCGGAAACAAGAGTGCGAACCCGGCGCGATTGCTTTGCGAGAAGCGCACCGGCACGTCCAGGGCGTCGCGCAATCCGGACGACGCAGCCAGACGATCGGACAACTCCTTGTGCGCCTGGCGCGCCATCTCGAGCACCAGGACCTCCAGCGATTCGAAGTAGCCGTAGACGGTCGCGCGTCCGAGCTCCGCCGCGGCGGCGACGCGTTCGACGCTGAAGGCGGCCCAGCCATTCGCGGTGGCCACTTGCCACGCCGCTTTCAAGATCTCCGCCGTGCGTTGCTCTCGCTCACGGGCACGGCGTTCGGAGATCCCCATCGACCCCCGATCGAACGCCACCCCCTACGGCCCGTCAAGTCTCGGCTTCAACGTCGCGTACGAGCGCGGCCTTCTGTTCACCCGGGTCCGAGCCACGCGATGCTGACGACGAAATCGAACGGGCCGATGGTTACCGGCTCGTCCCCGCCGCTGGCGGACGGCGCGGGTGCGGCGCAGCGTCCCGAACCCTCGGCTCGATACTGTTCGCCGAGCTCGCCGGGACCAAGATACTCGTGCTTGGCGATGTCTATGGTGCAGTCCTCCGCGCTCCACTCGCGGCCTTCGTCTCTCGCGATCAGGCGCACCTCGGCGGCGAATTCCTTTCCGGTTGCCCCCTTTCCGATCCCGCTCGCATCCAGATCGAAGTACCCGAGCGCTCCCTGGATTGGCACGAAGGTGGCGTGGATTCCCGCCGGACCGATCGGCGTCACGCAGGCGAGCTCGGTATCCGCGCCCGTGAGTGAAGCCACGAGGCCGCCGCCGAGCTGGACGCGCAGGCCGCACGTTTGATTGGTCTGGAAAGCTCCGGCCTGACTCTTGTCACCCTCTGCTCCGCAGCCCGTGAGAACGAGGCAGAGCGCGAGCAATATTCGATTTCTCATCTCTCTCACCCAACGGCTACGCTGACGCGAGCAACAGGAGCAACGCGCGGGTTTCACGAGCGCCGAGGCGGCCGAACTGGAGGCCAAAGCCGAGAGGAGTCGTCCAGCGCACCGTCGCGGGCAGGTTCAGCTCGATACCGAGGTCGGTCCGACCGAAGCGAACGTCGACTTCGGTGGCATAGGGTAGCGTTTCGGTCGCGCTCACGAACATGCCGCCGGGCCCCAGATCGGTCGCAATCCCGACGATGCTGTGCCGACCAGCTCGAACGCGCACAGCGAGCGAGCTTGCCATGCGAACGCTTCGCCGGCGCTCGCCGAGCGCGATACGGTGTTCCCCAGACGAAGGATGAAAAGGCTCTTCTACCGACTTTCGGGCATGTTGGGCCATCGAACGAGCATGCCGCGGTTTCCGGCCGCGGCGTGAGCGTCGTTTTCCGACAGGGGTGTCGGCGCTGGCGGGCCTTATGCGCAAGAGCCGGCAACCCGTTTTTGCGCCCGAGAGCCCCCAATGCGTTCAGATCAATATTGCTCGCTCTGGCTTTCGTCGCGTCGGGTTGCACGAAAAAAGCCGTCGAGATCGAAGTTCGCGATCCAGGACGTGTTCAGGTGGCGCTGCGCGTGGGATCGGGCGCGGCCCCCGTGCTGCTTCCCGACGGAAGGAGTGCGCGTGTAACGCTTCCAGTTGCTTCCGGTCAGTCTCGGCCCGTAGTGAGTCGCGACGAGCGCACGATCGCTTTCGAATGGGCGGAGAGCGGTCGTCGAGTCCAGCTGGTCGATGCAGAGCGGATGTTGCCGGCGCTGCGAACTGCGGACGGGATTCGGCTCACCGGCCCGCTCCTTTACGCGGACTACGATCTTACGGAACGGCGCGCCTCCGAGCCCGGAAGCGCGGGATCCGATTCGATCCCGGTGCAACTGTCCACGCCGCTCGACAACGTCGCCCGCGCCGAGCACGTGACCGAGCGGCGCAAGTGGCCGGCTTACGTGGTGCTGCCGCTCGGGGGTCTGCTGACTCTTGCGGGCGTGATCGTCGTCACGACCAGCCACGACGACCTCGGCCGCTTGGCGGGGGGCTTCTACATCGCTGGAGGCGTACCCCTGGCGGGCTACGGCGTGTACATTCTCGTCGACGAGCCGACCGTCGTTTCGATCGTGCCGCGCCGTTGAACGGCTCGCAGAGGCCTACGCCTTTTCGAACAGCGCCGCGATGCCCTGACCGACGCCGATGCACAGCGCGGCGAGACCGATGCGCGCTTTGGGATCGGCCTTCATTACGGACGAAAGCGTCGCGACCAATCGCGCGCCCGAGGCGCCGATCGGATGGCCGAGCGCGATCGCGCCGCCGTAGAGGTTCACGCGCTTCGCGTCGAGCTCGAGCCCGCGGATGCACGCCAGGGTTTGCGCCGCGAACGCCTCGTTGATCTCGATCAGGTCGACGTTGGGCGCGCGCAGGCCGGCTCGAGCCAGCGCCTTTTTGGTCGCCGGAATCGGCCCTTCACCCATGTAGTTGGGGTCGACGCCCGCGGTCGCCGAGGCGATGAAGCGCAGGCGCGGCGTGAGCCCGAGCTCCTTCACCGCGTTTTCGCTGGCGAGCAGCACCGCCGCGGCGCCGTCGTTGAGCGGCGAAGAGTTCCCCGCCGTGACGCTGCCGCCCTCGCGGAACGCCGGCTTGAGCTTGGCGAGCTTGTCGAGCGAGCTGTCCGGGCGCACGCACTCGTCGCGATCGAACTGCACGGCGGGGCCCTTGGCCTGCCGGACCTCGACCGGCGCGAGCTCTTCGGCGAAGGCGCCGCGTTCCCACGCCGCAGCAGCCTTCTTGTGGGACTCGAGCGCCCAGCGATCCTGCTCCTCGCGACCGATCCCGAACTTGTTGGCGACGTTTTCCGCCGTTTCGCCCATGCTGATCAGCTCGAAGCGCTGCTGCATCTTGGGGTTCGGGTAGCGCCAGCCGAGCGTGGTGTCGTAGAGCGGAGGCGGCTGGCGTGAAAACGGCTCGTCGGCCTTCGGCATCGAGTAGGGCGCGCGCGTCATGCTCTCGACACCGCCGGCGATCGCCACGTCGGCCTCGCCGAGGGCGACCATGCGGGCGGCGTCGTTGACCGCTTCCAGCCCCGAGCCGCACAGGCGATTCACGGTGACGGCGGCGATCTCGTAGGGCAGACCGGCGAGCAGCACTGCCATCCGCGCGACGTTCCGGTTGTCCTCGCCCGCCTGGTTGGTGGCGCCGAACACGACCTGGTCGATGCGCGTCGCGATCGCAGGTTGGCGCTTGACCAGAGCGGAAACCACGTGGGCGGCGAGGTCATCGGCCCGCACACTGGCGAGCGCACCCTTGTACTTGCCAATCGGAGTGCGCACCGCATCGACGACGTAAACGGCATTCGGCATGAGCCGAGTCTAGCTCTAGAACGGCCCCTTGTCCTTGATCGCGAGCACGCCGCCGAGCTCAGACCACATGTCGCGGACGCTCGCAAAGCGCTCGGATGGATTGATCGCGAGCGCGCGCGCGCACCAGGCGTCGATCCCCGCCGGCAAGCTCGGCCTGAGCTCGACCAGGCTCGGGCGCGGGCCGGAGGTCACCTTGCGGCAGAGCTCGACCAGGTCCTTGGCGGCGAAGGGCGGCCGGCCCGCGAGCGCGCGGAACACGATCACCCCCAGGCCATAGACGTCCGCGCGCGCGTCGAGCTTGTGGCTGTTGCCCTTCCAGGTTTCGGGCGCGATGTAGCTCGGCGTGCCGGCGATGATGCCGGCGTCGGTCAAGGATTTCAGGTCGAGCATCTTGGCCAGACCGAAGTCGAGCAGCCGCACGCCGCCGCCGCGCTCGCGGTCGACCACGAAGATGTTGCTGGGTTTGATGTCGCGGTGAACGATGCGGTTCTTGTGGGCGGCCTCGAGCGTGGTCGCCACTGGGCTCAAGAGCTGCATCAGCTTTTGGGCCTTGAGCCGGCCTCCGAGTTTTTCGGAATCGCGCAGATAACGCTCGAAATTCTTGCCGTGCAGCATCTCCATCACGAGATAGAGGATGCCGCGTTCACTCTTGCCGAGCGCGTGCACGTAGACTGCGTTCGTTCCACGCAGGCGCGCCATCGCCAGCGCCTCGCGCTCGACGCGCTCACGCTGCACGGGGTCGTACGATTTCTCGTCACCCAGAAGCTTGATCGCGACCTCGGTGCCGGTCTCGAGATCGCGCGAACGGTAGACGACGCCGTTTCCCCCCGAGCCCAGGTGGTTCAAGATCCGATAGCGGTCGTTGATGACCTGACCCGACTCGTAGCTCATGGTGCGCCAAGGTACACTCTACGCGCACCCGGCTTTTCGCACAAACGCTCGTTCCTACGGACAGGTGCCCCAGATGCTGGCCTCGATCAGTGCGCAGCTCCCGGTCGGGCACGCCGCCCCGCCGTTTCGGCACAGCAGGCGGCAGACGTTGCTCAAGCACGTGTAGCCCGGGGCACAGGCGTAGGGGTCGTTGGTACAGTCGCCTCCAGCCGTCCGGTCGCCGGCGCGGACGCAGATCGGGTAACCGATGCCGTACGGCGCGAAGGCGCACTTCGAGCCCGCGCCGCACGGATTCGTGGCAGTGAACGGGTCGCACTGTTCGACGCAGACGTTGGCGGCAGTGGCGCCGAAACCGATCACCTCGCACTTTACTCCGGGCTCACAGTCGCTCCCCGCCTCCTCGCAGAAGCTCAAGCAGCGGCCGGCGTAGCAGGCGAGGCCCGAGCGGCACTCCGGGTTTCGCTCGTCGCAGGGCTCACCCTGGTCCTTCGCGCCGGCGGCGATGCAACGCCCGCGCGCCGAGCTGCCGAAGGTGTCGACCACGCAGCTCTGGACGGACGAACAGCCGCACTGCGGAAACACGCTGCAAACGTTGCCGGTGCCGACCGTGCAGGTCGCGTCGGTCACGCACCCGTTGCCGCGGCACACGAGCCCCGACGGGCATTCGAGATCGCCGTCGCAGGGCACTCGGCAGTCGGTGCAGCCCGCGTCGGGTGCGGTGCCGGCGCTGCCGCCGCTGCCCGCGCTACCGCCGCTGCCCGCGCTGCCGCCGCTCGCGCCCGTGCCGCCGGTGCCGCCCGTTCCGGCCGTGCCGGCGCGACCGCCCCCAGCGTCGTCGCCGCGGCCGCCGGCGTCCGGCACGTCACCGACCTCGTACCCGTTGAGGCCGATCACGTTGAGGCACGCGCTCGCGAGCGTCGCTGCCGGGAGAGACCACCACGCCCGGCGCATCAGAAGGTCCCGCGGACGCCGGCGTAGCCGACGCCGAGCACCGGTGAAGCGCGTCGCTGCGGGCGCTTGCCCTGAGCCTTGTCCGCTGCGGGTTCGAGCAGATAGCTCGCGAGGACCAAACCGCCGCCGAGCGCACCCACCACGAAGCCGATGTTCGACACCATCGCGAAAGTGCGCGTCGTATCGAGGTCGCTCTCCACGGAGCGCGGGCAAATCTTGGCGTCGGTGTTGCAGCTGTCCTTCACGTCGCCGCCTTTCGCGAGGGCGAGCGCGCCGAACGTGCCGCCGACGGCGAGCCCGACGCCCAGCGTCCCGAACCCGATGAAGCGCATCGTCTCGTTCGACCCCGGCGGCGCGGGGCTGCCTGGTGCACCAGCCGGTGGTGGAGCGGGTGGGACGGCGCTGGGCCCGGGCGCGGCCCCGGCCGGAAAATCGAGGGTCACCGACTTGATCTCGCGCTCCTTGAGCTCGACGCTGGCCTCCACTCGGCGCTCGGGTCGAGTGGGCAGAGTGGCCACCACCGTGTGCGTGCCCGGATCGAGCTTGCGTTCGTGCTGGATCGCTTCCGGTGGAACCGCAACTCCGTCGATCTGGACCGCCGGCTGCGTACCCGGCGGAACGTTGTTGAACACCAGCCGCACCGACGGCACGCGCGCCCGCAGCTCCTCGGCCAAGCGGATCGCCTCCTGGCGCGCCTCGCGCCGCACCGCGGTTTCGTTCGGATCGGGCGCCATCTGCGGCACTTGCACCAGGACGTTGCGCGCTTCCACGAGCTTTTCGAGCTGCATCAGCGTGCGCCCGAGCTCGAGCCCGGTGACCGGCGTCTTGCCGAGCGAGTGGGCGGCGCGCAGCTTTTCGAGCGCGCCTTTGACGTCGCCCTTTTCGCGAAGATCCATCCCTTCGTTGAAGAGAGCGCGCGCCGTCTCGAGATCGGCGGCGGAAGGCTGTGCCTGCGCGACCGCAGCCAGAAGGGCCACGGCGCACACGACGAACCAGCGGGCGATCGACGAGAAGCGAAGGTTAGATAGGCCGCTCACGGGAGGTGGGCGCGGGGGCGGGTGCGGGTGGTGCAGGTGGTGGAGGGGCGGCCGCCGGAGGGGCCGGCTTCGGCGCTTCGGCCGGCTTTGCCGACGGGGCCGGTGCCGCCTTCTTACGCCGTTCGTCGTCGTTGCGCGAGGGGCGGGAGGCCGCGCGTTCCGATTCGCCGCGGCGCTTCGGCGTTTCGACGCTGGCGCTCGGGGCCGGCGCCGCGACCGGTGCTGCCGTGACGCTCGGAATTACCGCGGGCTCGACCACCGGAGGCGGTGCCGCGCTCGGCGGCGCCGGGGTGGCGGCCACACTCGACGCAGTGCTCGAAGCCGCCGTCTCGGCAGTGGGCGTGTCGTTCGAGCGCACGACGAGCACGATGCCCGCCACCAGCACCAGCGCGGCCGCTCCGCCCGCGATCGCCAGGTTGCGCCGCGGGGCCGGCCGGGCCTCGGTCGGAGGCGTTTCCGACTTCACCTCGCTCAGCGTGCTCGCGCTGACGGGCGCGGTCGTGCGCATCAGCGCCGCCGGCTCTTCGCGGGTAATCACCAGCGAGTCACCGCTCTTGGCCGCGGACGGTACCGGCGGGCGTGACGCTTCGGTGAGCGGTAAAAGCACGCGCTCCAGCGTCTGCGCCATCTCCTTCATCGACTTGAAGCGCGCCGAGCGATCGCGCGAGCACGCCTTGGCGAACCAGTCGTCGAACTCGGCGGGCAGCTCCGGGTTCACCGACGATGGCGCCGGCGCGGGCTCCGAGTGAATCACCACCGCGAGCGCCGCCAGATTTTCTGCGACGAAGGGACGGAGGCCCGTTAGCGCCTGATACATCACGACGCCCACCGACCAGATGTCGGTGCGAAAATCGATGTCCTTGAGCGCCCGCAGCTGTTCCGGGCTCATGTAGTACGGCGAGCCGACGAGCACGCCCGTGATCGTCGAGACACCGAAGGGCTCGCTCTGCGCCTTGGCGATGCCGAAGTCGAGCACTTTGACGAAAAGCTCGTCCCCGCCCATGTCGCAGAGAAAGATGTTTTCGGGCTTGAGGTCGCGGTGGACGATGCCGCGATCGTGCGCGCGGCTGAGCGCCTTGCCGAGCTGATTCATCACGGCCACGGCCTCACGCGGGCCGAGGCGTCCGACTTTGTCGAGGTGCGCGCCGAGATCGTGCCCCTCCAGGAGCTCCATCACGATGAAAGGCAAGCCGCCCGAGGTGATGCCGTGGTCGAGGATTTGCACGACGTGCGGGCTCCGAACCAGCGCTGCCGCGGCGGCTTCGCGCGAGAAGCGCTGCTTACTGCCCTCGTCGGTCAAAAGCTCGGTCGCCATGAACTTGACGACGACCTCGCTGCGCAGCCCCTTGTGCTCGGCGATCCAGACGCTGCCCATCCCCCCTGACCCGAGCTTTCGCACCAGGTAGACGGACGGCGTCACCTCGAGGCCGGGCGCAAGCTCCATATCCGTTGAACTTAGCTCAGTCGCCGGCTCTTGACCCGACCCTTGTCATGACCGCGGTCATGAACGCGATCGCCGGCCTTGATCCTGGCGCGTAACAGGACGAAGATCTTGGATTTGAAGTATCGAGTTCTTTGGGCGTCTTTGCTTTTGGTGGGTGGCTTCGCTCATGCGTGTGGTGGGGACGACCCGGCTGCCCCGCCGCCGGCTCCGGTCGACGCCGGGCGCGACGTTTCCAACGACGGGTCGACCGATGCGCGGCCCGACCGGGCGGAAACCGGACCGGACGTGGACTCGGGGCCGAGCTGCGCCTCGCCGCGCCGGATCTGCGGCGCGGAGTGCGTCGACATCAGCTCGAACAACCGGCACTGCGGCGGCTGCGGCAAGGACTGCGGCGCCGCCGCCGTGTGCAGCGACGGCATCTGTCTGGCGCCGTGCGGCGTCGATCAGGCGCGCTGTCTCGGCCAGTGCGTTTCACTGGGGACGGACAACGTCAACTGCGGCAGCTGCGGTAAGCGCTGCGCCGATGGGCTCGTTTGCAGCGGCGGCTCGTGTCGCCTCGAATGCGCGCCGCCGCTCGGCACCTGTCCGCCGGCGCATCCGGTCGACGCCGGCTCGGACGCCGCCGTCTCGGACGCCACTGCTGACGCCGTCGCCGACGGCGCAATCGACGCTGCTCCCCCCGAGCGCCGCTACTGCGCCGATTTCACCGGCGACGAGCGAAACTGCGGCGCCTGCGGCGTGCGCTGCGCTCCGGGTCAGGAGTGCGTGCAGGGCCACTGCGACACGAGCTGCGTCGTCGGACAGACCCGGTGTGACAGCGCGTGCTTCGATCTTTCGACCGATCTCGCCCACTGCGGCAGCTGTGACAACGCTTGCGCCGCGGGCGAGGTGTGCAGCGGCGCCAGCTGTCAGGCAAGCTGCGGTCTCCCGTTCGCGCGCTGCGGCAACCGCTGCGCCAATTTCGCGAGTGATCCCGAGAACTGCGGGGACTGCGGGCGCGTTTGCCGGCCCGAGCACGCCACGGCCGCGACCTGCGCGGCGGGCCAGTGCGGCTACGCGCGCTGCACCTCGGGTTTTGCCGACTGCGATGGAGACCAGGAGAACGGTTGCGAGCAGCCCGTTGCCAGCGACCCGTTGAATTGCGGCTTCTGCGGCAACCAGTGCCGGCCCGCCAACGCCAGCGGCGCGAACTGCAGCAACGGCAAGTGCAACTACGCGACTTGCGCTGCGGGCTTCGACGACTGCGACGGGATCCGCGCCAACGGCTGCGAGACCTTCGTCGACGGCGACACCGCCAACTGCGGAGTTTGTGGAAAGAAATGCGCGCTGGGCGAGCTCTGCAACCACTCGGCTTGCGCGAGCGCGCACGCGTTCACGAGCTACGTTTTCCCCGGTGGTATTCCGGGCAACTACGGCCGGCCGCGCGCCACGAGGTACACCGTGGCCACGCTCGGACCGGCCAGCATCCATTTCACGCTGAACGGGTCGGTGCCGGCTCCCGGCGCAGCCGGCACGACGACTGGCATCTCGCCCCTGGCCTTGCCGGCCATCGACGGCAACACCACCGTCCGCTGGTTCGCAGATTTTCCCGGCGGTTTCCGTGGGGCAGTGCAAACCATGACCCACGCCACGGATCCGGGGACGACGGTCAACCTCGGTCACATCAGCGAGAACACGCGGATCAATGGCGGAGGACCGGTGGCGCTGGTGCTGGCCGGTGCAACGGTCACAGGGACCGTCGACTACAATGTCTGGAGCAGCAGTGTGTCGGGGTACTGCCCCGGCTGCATTCTCCAGTACGTCATTGTCGTCGAAGGGGTCGGTCCGTCCGCTGGATGCGCGAATCTTTACACCCCGGGCGACTATCCCGGCGTGTCCGGAGCCTTGGGTTTCAGCTTTACGGCCCCCACCAAAGCCGGCAGCTACTTCGTTCGGGCGGGCCTGGTGCAGCAGTACGATTGCGACGGCACGAAGCCCGGCGGCGAGCCGATCGGTCTGATCGTCGTTCAGTGACGAGGCCCGGGCTCAGACCTTGACCGCGCGATCGCCGAGATCATTCTCGCAGGTCACGCAT
>Ga0111538_10013900_pt1 | contig 10611 bp, 9 predicted proteins | sample SoiMethybrSBSTD1_FD_79669 | JGI IMG/M metagenome (GOLD analysis project Ga0111538, IMG submission 79669) | Bulk soil microbial communities from a Populus tree surrounding site in Tennessee, USA - Soil MetaG P. TD hybrid SBSTD1 (version 2)... | ecosystem: Environmental > Terrestrial > Soil > Tree... | reverse complement strand
GCGGCTCAGGCCTCAGTACCCAGCGATCTCGAAGGAGCTCGATGCGCCACCTCAGCCCCCGTACTCCGCCCCGAGCGGCGGTTCGGTCATCCGTCGTCGTCATCACGGTCCTATCTCTCGTGATCCCGGTGCTATCTCTCGTGCTCGGCCTCGCCGGCGAGGCCGAGGCGCAGACCGATGGCGTGTTCATCTACGGCTTGACCCTCAAAGGCAAGCTGACCGTCAACGGTACCGTCCTCGACAGCCTCTCGACCAAGTTCGATGACGATCCGTTCGCCATGCCGGAGCAGCGCTTCGGCGACCTGAACGTGACCGGCTCGAGGCGGCGGGCGTTCCGCAGGGACGGAATCCTCTACGACAACGGGAAGAAGATTCTGGCGCTCCCGTTTCTGGCGACCCAGGGCGAATGGGTCAACATCGCTCTCCAGGGCGATACCGTCTACGCGATCCGCCAGGACGGCAGCTTGAGCGTCAACAACGCGATCGTCGCGATTCTGCCGACTTTGAAAGAGAACGCCCTTTACCCGTTCAGCCGGGTGATCTTCAGCGGGACGGATGTCTACTCGCTGCGGGCCGATGGCGAGATCTACAAAAACGGAAACACGACTCCGACGTTCGACTTCAAAGGGGGGAATGGGCTCTCCGGCAGACCGGATGGCTTGGCCCTCGAGACGGTCTGGATCCGCCTCCTTGTCAGCCCGGCCGACGGCGACATGTACGCGCTGCGCGCGGACGGTGTCGTATTCAAGGCCAACTTGCCGCCGGCGAATGCCACGGAGGCGAAAGGCGCTCTCGTCGCGAAGCTGCCCTTCCCTTTGGCGGGAGGATTCGGCCCCGGCGACCTCTACGTGGATTTCGATTTCGCCCCCGACGGCAAGTGGCACGCGCTCCGCGCGAACGGCCAGGTCTACAACGAGCTGATGAAACTGGCGCCGCTCGTCGACTATCCCGGCAACGGCGGCGACTTCGCGAGCAACTTCCAGGACTTCGCTTTCTTCGGCGCAGACTTCTGGGCGCTGCGCGGGGACGGCCACATCTTCAAAAACACGTCGCTCACCGAGGTCATCGACCTCCCGTCGACGCTCTACTCGCGGCTCGCGATCAGCGCGGACCCCCCCGACCTCACCAAGTTCAAGAACAGCAAACCGGTCGTTTCGACCTACGGGGTGACACTCCTCGAGGGCACGCCGCTGTCGATTCCCGTCATCGCCACGGATTCGGACAAGCGCTCGGAGGATTTGACCGTGACGGCAGTCGATCCTCTGCCCCCGGGCTCGACGTACGACCCGGTGACTCGCACGTTGACGTGGGACTCGCCCGGACCGGTGGGGAAGTACGTTTTCGTGGTCCTGATCGATGACGGCGTCGTCCGGCCGAAAGCCTTCAAGTACCCGATCAAAGTGATCGCGCTCGATCCGAAGCCGGAGAAGAATAAGCCGCCGGTCGTCGCGAAGATCAAGCCCGCCCAGGCCCTGGTCGGCTACGAGATCGTGATACCGATCATCGCGGATGATCCGGACGGGGACCCCTTGACGATCTCCACGGACACGAGCGCCTATCCTTTCACCTCGGGAGCCACTTTCGACCCGGTCGAGCGCGTGTTCCGGTGGACGCCGGCGTTCGAGGACGTCGGCAAGCTGAAAATCAAGTTCTTCGTGAGCGACGGCGTCAAAACGAAGAAGCTCACGCTGTCGATTTCGGTCGTCAGCCCGCTCATTTTCTAATGTAGAATCCGGTCGCAGGGACGTCGGGGCCGTTCCCACCGAGCTTCTGGCTCGGTTCCCCCGAGCTTCTGGCTCGGTGCAAAACTGCGATGCAAAACATCGAGATCAAGGCTGTTCTGCGCGATCGCTCGAAGGTCGAGAGCCGCCTCTCCGCGCTCGGCGCCCGCCGCTTGTGGACCCACCGGCAGCGGGATACTTTTTTCGACGTGCCGTCGGGTTGGCTCAAGATCCGCGAGGTTGAGGGCAAGCCCCCCGAAGTGATCTCGTACGTGAGGTCCACTGCGTCGGGGGCCCCGCGCGCCTCGAACTACGATGTGCTCCTCGTCGAGGAGGCCGAGCCTTGGAAGCGCCTCCTCGGACGCGTGCTCTCCGCGGGCGGTGCCGTCGAGAAGGAGCGGACGCTCTGGATTTACGAGCACACACGGGTCCACCTGGACTCCGTGGGCGGGTTGGGCGAGTTCATCGAGCTCGAGACCGTCGTCGACGGCATCACGCAGCGGCAGGCGGCCGAGGAGACGCAGCGCGTGGTGGCTGCCCTCGGCGTGGAGTCAAAGGACCTGATTTCAGTCCCTTACAAGGAGCTGCTCAGCGGCTCCGAAGGCCGCTCCAAGGAGCCTGCTGGCTGACGTCCTCGAGCTCGTAGCCCTCTGCCCCGGCGCACGGTCCCAGGATCGCCAACGCTTTCACCATGCTGCGCGAGTCGTTGAACGACGCGTGCACGAGCCCGCGGGGCACGAAGACCGAGTCGCCCGCGTCGACTCTGCGGGACTCGGAGCCGAGCCACTGCTCGAGGGATCCTTCGAGCACGTGGATCACCTCGTCCTGGGCGGGGTGGCGGTGGAAGTCGTGCCCTTTTCCAGGCCGGATTTCGACGTAAATCACGGCGAGGTCACGAGAGCCCGTAGTTGCAGGGCGGCTGATCCAGAAGAAAGTGCCCCAGTCGAGCTCCTCGCGCTCGGCTCCTGCTGCGAGGATGAACTTGCCGTTCATGAGTCTTCCTTTCGACTTCGCGGCGCGTCGTGCGGCTTTCGTGGGAGACGATACCACGGGGCGTCGGAGCGCCGAAAGCCGCAATGCCATTCGCTCCCCGCCTGCGACCCGGGATGGGGACGCTTCACGTTCGGCTCGGCGCAAACTCGGATCTCGAAGTTGAAATCGGGAGAGTGATCCTCGAAGATCCTGCCGAGGCTGGCAGCGGAGGATCCTCGAGGTGGGCCTCCGCGGAAAAAGTACGAGCGACGCGCTCGACAGGACAACGGAGGAGAGGACCGGAGTGGCAGACTCGGTTGCGATCGGTGGCGCTGTTGCCGCGTTTCCTCGAGAGCGCCTCCTCCGGCTCGCCGAACTGGAGGATTGGCACTTCTGGTTCGTCAGCCGCAGATTGCTCGTGGAGCGGCTGCTCGACCGCCACCTCGGCGCGGGCAAGCGGGCGCTGCTCGACCTCAGCTGCGGCACGGGCTCGCTCGTGCGGCGTCTCGCCGCGCTGGGGCACTGCGCCATCGGAGTGGACGCACGACCCGAGGGGCTCGAGTCAGCGTCCGCCTCCTCGCCCGGGGCGCGCTTCATCCGGGCGTCCGCGGATCGATTGCCTCTGTCCGACGGAGCTTTCGACGGCATCCTCCTGCTCGATATCCTCGAGCACGTCGACGACGGCCGGCTCATCGCCGAGGCTCGACGCGTGCTGCGGCCGAATGGCTTGCTGATCGCCAGCGTCCCCGCCATGCCGTGGCTCTGGAGCTATCGCGACGTGGCCGCGGGGCACCTTCGCCGGTACACCTGGACCACGATCACGAAGCTGCTCGAGGGTGCAGGTTTTACGTTGCGGGAGACTCGGAACTTTCAGTGCCTCCTGTTTCCGCTGGTCGCGGCGGCGCGCGTTGCCGGCCGGAAAGGGGTGCGCGCTCGCGACCTCGAGGAGCGGCCGAATCGCCTCATCAACAGCGCCTTCGCGTGGCTCAACCGGCTCGAAGTGCGCCTGGGTGACCGCATTCCCTGGCCCTGGGGATCGTCTCTGGTTGCCGTGGGGGTGAAGTCGTGAAAGAAACGCTGCCCCGGCGTCCCTTCGAGCTCTTCCTCTTTTCGTGCGATCCCGCGCTCATTCGCTCGACGGTCGACGCGGGCGTGGCCGGCATCGTCGTCGATTGGGAGCGGCGCGGGAAGCGCGAGCGGCAGGCCGGAGCGGACACGCAGATTGGAGTCGACACGCTCGAGGACCTTCAGCGGGCGAGGGCGGCCACGCAGGCCAGAGTGCTCTGCCGCATCGATGGTTTCGGCCCGCGGACCGCCGCCGATGTCGACAGCGCCATCGCGGCTGGCGCCGATGAGATCCTCCTGCCGATGGTGAAGTGCCGCGAGGAGGTGGAGGCCGTTCTGGACCTGGCCCGCGGGCGGGCGGGTGTCGGCATCCTGGTCGAAACGAATGCTGCCGTGGCATCCGCGGCCGAGCTCGGGAGACTGCCGCTCTCCCGCATCTACGTGGGGCTCAACGACCTTTCGATCGAGCGGCGAAGCCGCAACCTCTTCGAGGCCATCCGAGACGGCACCGTAGAGCTCGTCCGGCAGGTTTCTCGAGCGCCTTTTGGTTTTGCCGGCCTCACGGTCCCCGACGCGGGGTACCCGATTCCCTGCCGCCTGCTCCTCGGCGAGATGGCGCGCATCGACTCCGATTTCAGCTTTCTGCGCCGGTCCTTCCACGCCGCGATCCGCGGCGGAGACCCAGGTCGAGCGGTGGAGAGGATCCTCGAAGCGGTGGAGGAGGCACGGAAGAGGCCGCCGGCCGAAGCTCGTTCGGACACGCTGCGGCTGCGCGATGCCATCGCTGCATGGACCCCCGGGCGGGTGAGCGCGTGACGCAGGCCTTCGAGGCGGTCGCGCCGGGCTCATCGGTGCTCGTGACGGGCGCCGCGGGGTTCATCGGCTCCAACATCGTCCGCGCGGCGGCGGGGCGGGGAGCTCGCGTGCACGCGATGGTGAGACCTGGCAGCTCCTTGGGGAGGATCGAGGACCTCCTGCCGTCGGTCCAAGCACACAGCGCCGACCTGACGGACCCGGCGTCGCTCCGATCGCTATGGAAAACAGCTCGCCCCGACGTCGTCTTTCACTGCGCCATGAAGGCGGGGCACCCGGCGTCTCCCGAAGCACGCGAGATCCTGCTGCGGAACGGAGTCCTCGGGACGCTGCACCTCCTCGAAACGGCGGCGTCCATGGGAGCGCGGAGGATCGTCCACCTCGCGAGCTCTCTCGAGTACGCTCCGAGCTCAAGCAGCCTGCGGGAAGATCACCAGGTCGACCCCGTCTCGTTCCGCGGAGCCGTGAAAGCGGCCGAGTTGATCGTCTGCCGCCAGATCGCGCGCGAGCGCCGCCTGCCGCTCGTCGTCCTGAGGCTCTTCTCCGTCTACGGGCCCTGGGAAAGCCCGAGGAGATTCATCCCCAGCGCCATCCGCGCCGCCCTGGAAGGGACCGAGCTGCCGCTGACGCCTCCGGGGGTCCGACGGGATTTCGTTTACGTGGAGGACGTGGTCGAGGCCTGCTTCCTGGCCGTGGCCGCGGAAACCCCCCCGGGCGAGGTCTTCAACGTGGGCTCCGGGAAAGTGCACGCCAACGAAGAGGTCATCGCGAGCCTGGAGCATGTCACCGGCCGGACCATCCGCGCGCGGCCCGGAGAGCATCCGGTCGGGGCGTCCGACGCCGAACGCGGCCCCGCGGACTGCGCCAAGGCGCAGGAAGCTTTCGGTTGGGCTCCGAGCACGCCGCTCGAGGCCGGGCTCGAAGCTAGCGTGGAGTGGTGGAGGAGCGTCGGGCGGCGAAACCGGGTGACGTCGTGACGCATCGAACGAGAGATGTCGATGTGAGTGTCGCGGTGCCCGTGTACCGGAACGCCAGGACGCTGCGCGAGCTCCACGCCCGGATCTCCTCGGTGCTTTCCGCCGAGCGCTTGAGCTTCGAGCTCGTGTTTGTGGACGACGCCTGCCCGGACGGCTCCCTCGCAGTGCTGCGCGAGCTCCAGCGCTCCGATGCTCGCGTTCGGGTCCTCGCGCTCGACCGCAACGTCGGCCAGCACCGAGCCGTCCTCGCTGCGCTCGAAATGGCGCGCGGCAACTGCACGGTCATCCTCGACGCGGACTTGCAGGATCCACCCGAAGCGATTCCGCGCCTTCTCGCGAAGCGCCAGGAGGGGTTCGCGGCGGTGTTCGCGGGCCGCCGGGGCCGGTACGAGTCGATCGGGCGGCACGTCACTTCGCGGCTTTTCAAAACTCTGCTGCGGTGCATCTGCGGCGTGCCGGCTGACGCCGGCCTGTTCGTCGTGCTTGACCGGGTGCTGGTGAAGCGCATGCTGCAGATGGACCGCCGCCGGCCGTTCGTGGTCGCCATGATCGGCTGCGCCGGCATGCGCATGACGTCCTTGCCCGTCGCGAGGAGCCGCCGGCTCTGCGGCCGGTCGAGCTACAGCGCGTGGGGCCGCCTGCGGAGCGGCCTGCGCGCGGTGTTCTGGGTGCTCCGCTGGAAGCTGTCGCGGCGCCGGGCCGCGCCTCATGAGCCAGCGGGCGGCGGATGCGCCGCGGAGGAGCGTTTCCCGGCTTCCGAAAGCGCCTGATGGACACTTCGCGGCACAATACCGAGCAGATCGAGTACTTCGACCGGTCGCAGCGGGCCACCATGGTCCCGGTCGATTCGCCTTACCTGAACCGGCATCTCGACGAAATCCTCGCGTGGGGGAAAGTCGAACGCGGGGCGCGGATCCTCGAGGTCGGCTGTGGAATGGGGCGCTACACGCACCTACTCGCGCGGCGAGGCCACGCCGTGGAGGGGCTCGACATCTCCGAGCCGCTTCTCCGGAGGATGCGCTCTTTCGGCGACGGGCTCCCGAAGATTCCGCTCCACTGCGCCGACATCGCGGCGCCGCCCAGGGAGCTGGAAGGAGCTTTCGACGTGGTCCTCGGTCTCTTCGCTCTCCACCACGTTCACGATCTGCCCGCGTGCTTTCAGGGAATCCGCCGCGTCCTACGGACCGGGGGCAAAGTGCTCTTCCTCGAGCCGAACGCCTACAACCCGCTCTTTTACCTCCAGGTCGCGTTCACGCCCGGCATGACGTGGGCCGGGGAGGGCGGGATCGCGAAGATGCGGAGGGGGCCGCTGTTCAGCGCCTTGCGCAGCGCGGGATTCACGCGCCTGTCGATCGCCCGGTTCGGTTTCTTCCCCCCTTTCCTGTCGAATCGCGCGTGGGGGCGCCGGCTCGAGTCAATTCTCGAGCGTGTGTCCTTGTGGCGGCCGATGCTCCCTTTCCTCATGGTCCGGGGAGACCTCGAGTGAACGATGCTTCGACGGGCCTCTCGCATCGTGGAGGGCGCCTCCGTCGAGCCGCCATGGCCCTTGCCATCGCGCTTTTTGCCGCCGGGCTCGGCGTCGCGCCGCACCTGCGTTTCAGCGCGCGGGAGGGAGGGGAATTCGCCTGGTTCAAGTCGGCGTATGACGAGGACACCTACGCGCGCCTCATGGTCGAAGGCAGGACGCGCAACGACCGCGCGCTTTCGAATCTCATGCTCGGCGCGCTCCACGCTGCGTGCGACAGGCGCCTGGAGGCGACGCTGGTCGCTGCCGACGTGGTCCTGCCGCTCATCGCATCGCTGGCTGCGTTCTGGCTCGCAGGCTGCCTCGTCGAGGGCCTCGCTGCGCGTGCCCTGATCACGCTGCTGCTGCTGTTCGGCCAGGAGCTATTGTCTTTCGGCTGCACGGCCCTCTTCCGGCCCGACGGCCTGCTCAGCCTAGCTCGGATGCGTTCCGCGATCGACCCGATCGCGCCGGGTTGGATCCCGGACTTCACGACGACTTATTTCTCGCTCTGGCGTACGCCCGAGCCGCAGGTCAGCTGGACCATCGCTTTTCTGCACCTCGCCGCGCTGCTGTGCTTCTTGAGGGCCGGCGCGTCGCGGCGAGGGCTGCCCGCGCTCGCGGGCCTGGCTCTGTCGAACGCGGCGCTGCCCTGGTGTTATGTGTTCGTCGCGCTGCCCCTGGCCGTCTCCGAGGTTGCGGCTTGCGGGATGCTCCTCGTCCGCCGGAGGGGGCGGTCCTGTGGCTGGCGGCTGGCCGCTGCGATCCTTCCCCTCGCCGCCGTCTGGGGCGTGAGAGCGCTCGCCGTGGCCGCGGATCCGAGGCCGGTCGCCTCTTCGGTCCGCCACGTTTTTGCCTCGAGCTTGCCTGTCCTTACTCCTTCGGTCGTTTACGGACTGCTGCTCCTCGCCGCGAGCTGGACGCTGCTCGCCGCGGCAAAGCCGCTGCGCCGTTCGGTCGAAGCGGCGGGGGGATGGGTCGAGCCGTACCACGCCATCGCATTTTCTTGCGCGGCGTTCGCCACGCCGCTCATCGTTCTCAATCAGCAGGTGTTGACGGGTCTCATGATCTCCACGCGTGACTTCGAGCGCTGCGGCAACTACCTGCTGCTGGTCGCCGGCGCGTCCGTCCTGGCGAGTCTGCGCCCGCGCCCCATCGCGATCGCCGGGAGGGCAGGTCCGGCGAGCTGGAGGAGGCGGGCCGGCGCGCTGGTCCCCGCGGTGCTCGCCCTGGCCGCCGGTGTCGTCGTCGTGCGGGGTCAGCTCCGGACGTTCCAGGCGTTTCTGCCCGCGAACGAATCGTCGCTCGCGATGGCCCGCGCCGTATTGTCCTCTTCCGGCGCCGAGTGCTCGTCGAGGCTGCTTCTCGACGACCCCCAGCTGGCGCCGCTCCTCGCCACGCGGCTCATCGGCAAGTGGCAAGGAGTCGAGAGCGGCGGCCCGAGCTTCGTTCTCGACTACACGGACATCTCGCGGCGGCCGCTGCCGCGTCGAGTCTCGGAGAATCCTGACGAGCGCGCGAGCGCCGAATTCCACGAGGGAAAAGTCTTCGAGCACTTCGCGAGGCTCGGGCGATCGCCTCGCGAGCTCCGGGCCATGCTCGAGCGCGAGGCCAGCGCTATCGGCAAGGAGAGCGGCTACTTCCTTCATTTCCTCTACCCGCTTTCGGAGGTCTGGTATCCCCTGACCGAAGGCAGGCACGTGCAACCCGAAAGTGTGCGGAGCGGCCTCGACGCGATCCTCACGCGCTACGAAACCGCCCTGCACGAACCACCCGAGTACTGGAAAACGCCCGTCTTACTGCTCCAGCGCGTGCCCCCGTGGCCCGCGGAGAGGGCGGGCTCAGCTTCTCCTCCCGAAACGCCGGGCGCGGAGCGATTCGAGGGGGATTGGCGGCTCGAGCCGCTCGGCGGAGTCGCATCCGCGGGGGGTGCGGTCTACCAGGCCTGGTGCCAGACGTGGTCGCCGGCTTCCGCGCGCCCGTCCTTGCACCCCAGAGCGGCTCGGCGTTAGACTCGTTGGAGCCCGATTCTTGAGGCATCCACCGCCTCTCCGCGGATTCATGCACGAGCAGAACGCTCCACTTCGAATGCTCACCCGGCGGCGGAGCATCGTCTACGCTGCGCTCTACCTTGCCGCGACGCTGCTTTCCGCCGGTCACGAGGTGCTTTTCGCGCCGCCCCGCTGCGCCACCTGCGAGACGCAGCATCCGGATGGCGTGCACGTCGAGAGCTTCTGCGAGGAGCGTGGTCCTTGCACGAACCCTGGACACCATCACCATGCTCCACGCCACCAGCACGAGCACTGCCCCTTCTGCGCTCACGGAAGCGCTCCCGGCCTAGCGGCAGCGCGATTCGGGCTGCACATCGTCGAGCGGCCATCGTCCGCAGTCATCCCAGCGCCGTCCGGAGCCTACGCCTCCCTCGACGCGTACTCGAGCCACCTCGCTCGGGCACCTCCCACCGCGTCCTAAATCTACGACGCGTCGGGACCGCGGCCGGCCCGTGAGCTGCACTTCGCAATGCGCGGAGATTGCGGCGCACAGGGTCGCTGCACAACGGCATCCCCCTGAAGTTCGGGAGGATTCTCCATGGGAATCGTGGAGAAGCGACGGGCCTCCGACTCGGGCGTCCATCGCCGGACGTTTCGAGGCCTGGCCCTGATGGTCATCTGCGCAGTCCTGGGCCGTGCTGCGGCGCGCGCTCAGACGCCCGATGAGATGCAGAAAGAGATTCAAACCATGAAGCAGCAGATCGAAGAGCTGCAAGAGAAGACACGGAAGCAGGCCGAGTTGATCGAGAAGCTGGCGCCCCCCGCGAAGCCCGCCTCGGGGAGCTCGAGCCAGGAAGGGGCCGGCGCCCAGGAGTCCGGGCAAGCCGCTGGAGCGAAGGACGCCGCCGCCGAAAGCGAGGGACAACCGGCGGATGAGAGCGCCGAGGGCGCAGAGAACCCCGAGCTCACGGCCGAGGAGCAGCGCATCGTCGACGAGGTGATCCGACAGATCCAGCCGAGCCTGTCGGCCGCGAACCGGACGTTCCCTTCCCAGTTCAACCCTGCGATCGGCCTTTTCATCGACATGGCGTTTTCGTGGGAGGAAAACGGCGGCAGCGATTTCGACTTTCGCTCCGCGGAGCTGGGGCTTTCCGCGAGCGTCGACCCGTTCGCCCGCGGCTATGCCATCCTCAACGGGACGGAGGACGGCTTCGAAGTGGAGGAGGCGGCCGTGGTCACGACGTCCCTCCCCTACAGCTTGACCGTAAAAGGTGGCCGGTTCTTCGCTGACTTTGGGCGGCTTTCGAAGTTCCACGACCACGATCTTCCGGTCGTGAACCGCCCGCACGTGCTGGACACCTTCGTGGGAGGGGAAGGCCAAGCGGATGGCGCTGAAGTCTCCTGGCTCGCGCCCATAGAGCAGTACTTGTCACTCACGGCGGGAGCGTACGACAAGATCGGAGCAGACAACGACCGTGTCGACGGCAATGTGCCGCGAGACCTGGGCAGATTCACGTTCCTCGTGCGTCCCGCGACATATTTCGCCGTCACCGACGCGAGCGGCATCG
>Ga0111538_10013898_pt1 | contig 10612 bp, 5 predicted proteins | sample SoiMethybrSBSTD1_FD_79669 | JGI IMG/M metagenome (GOLD analysis project Ga0111538, IMG submission 79669) | Bulk soil microbial communities from a Populus tree surrounding site in Tennessee, USA - Soil MetaG P. TD hybrid SBSTD1 (version 2)... | ecosystem: Environmental > Terrestrial > Soil > Tree... | reverse complement strand
TCAGAAGGACTCAATATGCCGATCTTTAACTTCTTTCTGGGTGGCGCGGATCTATACACTCGAGATTCGTTTAATTATCCTTTCTCCGGTGCAGCGGCCATGAATGGACTCTTTCTTGGGGCTGAAACTAGTTACAATTTCAGCGGCGCAGTTTTTCAGGATCCTCTACAGCTTTTCAATTCAGAATTTAGTTGGAATGTTAAATCGCCGGGCCATCAGATTCCGAAAAGCTATGAAGAGTCTGTGAAGGTCAGGATGGAACTCATGACTTATCGGCAGATCCCTGCGGAGATCATTGGTCCCAGTGGATTTCTGGAGGAGGCTTGTAAAAAGCTCTACGGCCGAAAAGCGGGAATGGCAATGAAACGATATTTCGAGTTTTACAGGATGCAGCCTCTCGCAAGCACCTCCTCGCTGCTGGTGCCTGATCTGCCGGAGAGATTGTATCCACTGCCTATTCTTTGGCGATCCCTCGAGATCGATCGTGACTACGGTTCCCTAGGTCCTGTCCATGCGCCTGGACCATCAAAGGATCGAGCAGACTCCCCTTTTGAAAAGCAAGAACGGTGGGCAAAGATATGGAAGCTCTATGGAGAAGTAAACTATGAGGCTGTTGGGATGATAAGTGAGGTCTTAGGTACCAATGATCTGCGAGCGGATGCTCACGACGAGATCATGTATCTTAAGAAATGCCTTGAGGTAGCCCAGCGCTTCTCGTTCGTACTGGCTTCTTATCACACGGCTTTGATGCATACAGCAGCAAGAGATAGATCAAGTGTGGAATCTTCCGTTAAGCAGACACAGGACAGACTCAAAGAGCTCTTGAAGTTTCTCAATGAGAGATTTTCTTTTGACACGGTCGATCCCATGGGAGGGGATCAGTCAAGCTGGTTAGAAGCAAGTTTATACCTGCGCAGCCGTCTCGACGAAATTCTAAGAATGAATTGAAATAGAATAATTTCACGGTGGGAGCCAGGTCCTCTATCTATGGTGCATTACTCATGGGAAGAAGAGGCAGGGGAACTCTTCGCCGTTAGAAAGGCTTTGGATAGCATTGAAACGCACTTTGGGAAGATGAATGTACCGCATAGGGACGCCCCGTGGTCGTCCGAAGGCCGAGTTCTCGTTTAGATTGATCCCCACAATTGGTTCAGTACGCCTGTTGGTTGTTATGGGACGGGTTATGCCAAGAGAATGCGGAGTTTCTTGCCTGTGGTTGCGAGGTTCTCAATCTACCTACGATATGGACCAAGCGAAAGTGCAAAGGCAGACATCAAGGGATGGTGGTTTACGCTGGCGGAAATTCCGAACAACTGTGAATTGGTTTGGGAGCCACGGAATCATGAAATTGACTAACGTCACGAAATTTCACGAAATCGGAAATAGATAGTCACTACGAAACTAACCTCAACCACTTCTGCCATAGTCTTCGCTTTTGCGCACACTGATTGTTTGAGGTGAATCCTCATGAAACCAAGACCTCGTGTGTGGCTACTAACGTTGTTGATTCTTATCTTGGCCAGCAGGTTGTCGCTTCACAGCCAAGGGAATCGGGGCGATATTACTGGCATCATAACCGATAATTCAATGCCACCCATCCGGTTCGGTGAGTTCCTCCTGGTCCACCCTACTCCCATGTCTGGGTCTTCATCTGGGCAGAAAGTGAATGGGGCGGCAAGGGATAGCAGAACTGATAGGATGGGGAAATCCTCCCGTAAAGAAGTGAGCCAAACTGAAACAAGAGTTGTTTTCCGTGGGAGTCAGCGGAGCACGAAAGGAAGTCTCTCGGTAAGAGGAACGTCGGCCCAGCGGACGGTTGAGTTCATCGAAGACATCAGGCCGATCTTGGAAAGAAAGTGTTATGCCTGCCATGGACCCGATCAACACCTGGCTGATCTTCGCCTGGACGCCAGAACGGCTGCCTTCCGCGGCGGGATTTCCGGTCTTGCCATCATTCCCAACAAGGCTAAGGAGAGTTTGCTTTATCAACGAGTGGCTGGAATCGGGGATAAGCCACAAATGCCTTTATCAGGAGGAAAACTATCCGCCGCGCAGATCGCGTTGGTGGAAGCCTGGATCGATCATGGAGCGCAGTGGCCTGAGGACGTCGGTGTGCAGACGGCAGAACTCAAAAAGCACTGGGCCTACATGAGGCCGCAACGTCCCCAGCTTCCGGCCGTAAAGATGAGCTCCTGGATTCGGAATCCCATTGACAACTTCATTCTTTCCAGGCTTGAAAAAGAAGGTATGGGGCCGTCAACGGAGGCCTCCAGAGAAAGACTCATCCGGAGGGTAAGTTTGGATCTGATCGGACTGCCACCCTCTCTTGTCGAGGTGGATGAATTTCTGTCTGATAGAAGCCAGGACGCTTACGAAAAGCTGGTTGATCGTCTGCTGGCCTCGCCTCATTATGGCGAACGTTGGGCTCAGCCGTGGCTGGACCTAGCGCGCTATGCAGACACGCATGGTTATGCAAGAGACAATCGCCGAAGCATGTGGCTCTACCGAGACTGGGTGATTAGGGCACTCAATGCCGATATGCCTTTTGATCAGTTCACCATTGAACAGATAGCCGGTGACTTGCTGCCCGGTTCAACCATCGATCAGAAGATTGCCACCGGGTTTCATCGCAATACCATGATCAATGAAGAAAGCGGAACTGATCCCGAAGAGTTTCGGATGGCTGCGGTCCTCGACCGGGTTGACACGACCGCCACTGTCTGGCTGGGATCGACCCTGGCCTGTGCCCAGTGCCACAACCACAAATACGACCCGTTCACACAGGAGGAGTACTATAGGCTTTCGGCCTATTTCAATAGTACTGAAGAGGAATCGGTGGCGGATAAACGCAGCAATGTCTCCAGTCGGGGACCAATCCTGACGGTTTCATCACCTCCCCAGCTGGCTCCTTTGCGTAGGACATTGGAAGACGAAATCGTAAGGCTGGAGAAGGTCTACCAAACCCAAACCCCGGAACTCAATGCCGCACAGCTGGAATGGGAAGGCGCCATGGCAGATAGCCTGTCTCATTGGACGGATCTCCGGCCCATCCAGCTACTCTCGACATCGGGAGCGACGCTGACGCTCTTGCCGGACCAGTCGGTTCTTGCAGGAGCCTACAATCCGGATCAGGATACGTTTGTGGTGATAGCGGAGACGTCGCTGCAAGAAATCAGCAGTATCCGGCTGGAAGCCCTGACTCACCCAAGCCTGCCTCGGCGGGGAGCGAGCCGAAGCCCTTCGGGGAACTTTGTTCTCACAGAATTTGAGGTCGAAGCAGCGCCGCTAAAGGAGCCATCACTAGCGCAAGCCGTAGAATTCATCGACGCCGTTGCGGATTACTCTCAGAAGGGCATGCCTGCTAGGGACGCGATTGATGACGATCCCTCAACGGGCTGGGCCGTTGAGGGTGATAAGGAGAGCTTTCAGGTCGATCGGCAGGTAGTCTTCATCCCCAAAGTGCCGTTTGGATTCCGAGAAGGAACCCGGCTTCGAATTCGGTTGAGGCAAGAGTCGAGTCTCCCCCAGCAGGTCATTGGGCGCTTTCGTCTTTCGCTTACTGCCGCCCAGTCACCAGCAAAGATCATTGAATTGCCTGCGAGACTTCAACCTTTCCTGGCTCACCTGCCAGCCAGCCGCACGGATGAGGAAAAGCAGTTGCTGTCGGAACACTACCGCTCTGTGGCGCCATTCCTCAAACCCGTAAGGGATCGCTTGGTAAGCTGGCGGAGAAATCTCAATGACATCACTTCTCCCAAAGCGCTGGTGATGAAGGACCTCCCTCAACCCCGTGTTTCTTACATTCTTCTTGGCGGTAACTTTCTCAATAAAGGCAAAATTGTGACACCGGGCTTACCGGCCATTCTGCATTCTCCGCCCAAGGGGGAGCCAGCCAACCGGCTAACCCTGGCCCGCTGGTTGGTGGACAAGGACAATCCGCTGGTCGCGCGGGTAACCGTCAACCGGGTTTGGTCGGAATTTTTCGGTCGCGGCTTCGTGAATACCCCCGAGGACTTCGGAACCCGTTCTGAGCCACCCACTCATCCGGAGTTGCTCGATTGGTTGTCCACCGAGTTCATGCGCGGGGCCTGGAGTATGAAGGCTATTCATCGCTTGATCGTAACTTCGGCGACCTATCGCCAAGACTCGCAGCTTACGCAGGAGGGCTTGGACAGGGATCCGAATAACAAGCTTTTGACCCGCGCCCCACGCTTACGCCTCTCGGCCGAACTGATCCGTGACCATGCATTATCGGTGAGCGGCTTGCTGGCTCCCAGAGTGGGCGGCCCCAGCGTTTTTCCACCGCAGCCCGAAGAAATCTGGCCGATGATCTACGCCAACTTCCAGTGGGAGGCCAGCAGCGGCGAGAGTCGCTATCGCCGCGGCATTTACACTTTCTGGCGACGCACGGTGCCTTATCCTGCTTTCGTCACCTTTGACGCTCCCAGCCGGGAAAAGTGCACGGTGAGGCGGTTTCGCACCAATACACCGTTACAATCACTGACTACCCTTAATGATCCGGCATTTTTCGATATGGCCAGGGGACTGGCTAGGCGTCTCCTGGTTGAGGCTCCTCCAGACACGGGGCAACGGATCGACTACGCCTTTCGGCTCTGCGTGGCGCGACGCCCTTCGCCCGAAGAACGGCAGCGCTTGGCATTGTTTCTTGACCAGGAATTGGATTATTTTCGCCACAATGCTAACGCCGCCAGACAAGCTTCCGATGGAGGCGACGTCAAGCCGCCAGAAACGGCCGATTCGGCTGAGTTTGCCGCTTGGACCCTCCTGGCCAACATCCTACTAAACTTGGATGAGACCCTGACGAAAGGGTGATGCAATGAGAAACAGTGGAGAATTCTTGAGAACCCTGAGCCGCCGGCATTTTTTGTCGGAGAGTGGTTTAGGTATAGGAATTTTGGCGCTGTCTGCTTTGATGAATGAAAAACTCTCTGCGGCCAATGCCACTTCATCGAATCTGGTAAAGTCACAAGCGCCCAATACCCACCATTCCATCCAAAAGGCCAAGAACATTATTTACTTGTTCATGGAAGGGGGTCCATCTCAGCTCGACCTTTTCGACTATAAACCCAAGCTGACACAGTATGACCGGCAAACGATTCCGGAGGAATTCATTAAGGGAGAGCGGTTTGCTTTTATTAAGGGGATCCCACAGTTACTGGGTTCGCCTTTCACGTTCAAAAGACACGGACAATGCGGAGCTGAACTCTCCAATCTGTTACCTCATCTTTCCACGGTGGTGGATGATATCGCCATCATAAAGTCCTTATGTACCGACCAGATCAATCATGGCCCGGCTCAGATTTTCATGAACACAGGCCACGAACAAACTGGCAGACCTAGCATGGGGTCCTGGCTCATCTATGGGCTGGGCAGTGAGAACCAGCATCTACCGGGTTTTGTAGTGTTGCTTTCCGGTGGCGGGCAGCCAATGGGGGGCAAGTCTTGCTGGAACTCCGGTTTTCTTCCTTCGCTCTACCAGGGGGTGGAATTCCGCTCGCAGGGGGATCCGGTCCTATTTGTCTCCAATCCACAAGGCATCGATGCTTCTTCCCGCCGACGGTCGTTGGACACGTTGCGGGACTTGAATGAAATGCAACTAAGCAGAATCGGGGATCCGGAAATCGCCACTCGGATTGCTTCTTATGAGCTGGCGTACCGGATGCAGACCAGCGTTCCAGAACTCGCCGATATCTCTTCAGAACCTCCGCACATTCACGAAATGTACGGAACCGAACCAGGAAAGAACTCTTTTGCAAACAACTGCCTATTGGCCCGGCGTTTGGTGGAACGCGGCGTGCGATTTGTTCAGCTCTACCACAGGGGTTGGGACAGCCACGGGAACTCGAAGGTGGACGACATCATTCATTCTCTACCGGAACGTTGCTCGGAAACAGATCGTGCCGCCGCTGCGCTGATCAAGGATCTAAAGCAACGCGGACTTCTCGATTCAACCCTGGTAATCTGGGGTGGGGAGTTTGGCCGAACACCCATGAATGAAAAACGCGCTGATGCGAAGTTTTTGGGTCGCGATCACCATCCGAAGGCATTTACACTGTGGCTGGCGGGAGGAGGCGTCAAGCCTGGGATTACACTGGGGGCTACAGATGAACTCGGATACAATCTGGTGGAAGATAAGATCCATGTTCATGATTTACACGCTACCATCCTTCACCAGATGGGGATTGACCACACCCAACTCACCTACCGATTTCAGGGTCGGGAATTCCGTTTAACTGATGTCCATGGAAAAATTGTCCAGAAACTTCTGGCATAGCGCAACCCTTGGGTAGGGAAGTCGATTGGTGGGGCGAAGCGGAGAGCACTGTGGCGGAAAGTTAGGTAGTGTTGAGGAATGTTCCTAGAGGAGGATCACGCCCGAGTCAGAGAGATCGCTTAGGATTTGGACAGAGTTTAGTTAGGATATTGGACGTGATATCCCTTCGTCTTTAGGCGGATGCGGTATAGACGAACATCCACTGTGATGTAGAGCATGTCCGCTTCCCCTGCGATGCCAAACTCTAGGTTGGTAGGGAGACCAAACAGTGGGCTCTTCGGGTCATCCCCCTTTTGGTGTTTCGAGCTGGTTGGAATGAAGCCAATCTCCTTTCCGTTGGGATCAACGATTATGACGCCAGGGGCTGTCTGTCTGTGTGCCGTCAAATAGAGATTGCCCTGCCGGTCGACGGTGATTCCGTCGACTCCTTTCTCATTACCAAAATCAATCACTGTCCTTCGTCGACCGCTTATTTTGCCGTCAGAACCAAGCGGGAAGGCATAAACCCTCATGGTCCCAGGGCTGGGCGGCGTCGCGCCAGGATCAGTTCTATCGGCGCCGTTGTCATGGTCGCCCACGTACAACGTCCTTTCGTCTGGGCTAAGGACGATACCATTGGGCTTCGCAACTTCATGGGTGATCTCGATCAAACTGCCGTCATTATCGAGGCGGTAGACCGCCTGACGCGTCAATTCTCGCGATTCATGGCCGACGTATCTGGGATCACTAAAATAAATCCTTCCCTTCCGGTCGAGGCAAAGGTCATTCGGCGAGTTAAATTTCTTCCCCATGTAATTATCAACAATGGTGCTTCGTTTGCCAGTTTTTATATCCCACCGAGAGATCTGGCGCCCGCCGAAATCGGCGCCCTCGCACGCAATCATCCGCCCTTCTGAATCGAAGACCAGCCCGTTCGACTTGTGACTGTCCTTTGCGAATACGGTCGTTTCTTTTGTCTTGGGATCGAAACGCAGAATTCTTCCAAGATTTTTTCCGAAAGGAATATCAGAGAAGTAGATGGAGCCATCTGGGGCGACAGCAGGTCCCTCCAAGCTTCCGCCGGTGTCCTCAGACCGTGTGAACAGAAGTTCGAGTGCCGCTCCTGTAGGAATCGCAACACTTACGGCGGGCTTCGGGATCTCGCCTGCCGATACAAGCAAGACCGCTACCAGAAACGATCCGACGAGAGAGTAGATTCGCATTAGTGTTGCCCTTATCGGCGATTCCTTTTAACGACATTCGAGGGTTCGCATTGCTCAGAGTTTGGGCTAGGAAAACAACGGCTCGATCTCTGAGGGTCCCAGAAAAGTGGTTCCAGAAAAGAGCTCCAAGTACTCGAAGGCGCGACCAGAAGGAGTGTTGGTGATTTTCTTGGTGTAGTCGATGCCCAGCGCCGAGTACATTGTTGCAGCTACATCTTCAATGTAGATGGAACGCTGCTTATTCCAGCCAGGGTCAACGACCCTTCCGCCAGTATCATCGGTTGCTCCAATGATACGTCCGCCTTTGACGCCACCTCCAACGAACAGTGTCGTGGATGCATCCCGCAAATGATCGCGACCTCTTCGACCCGTCATCAATTCTCCCACCGTGCGCCCAAACTCCCCCATACACACAACTAGTGTCTTCTCCAATAGGCTGGTCGATCCGTCCCTGCATCTGAGCCGACCTAGATCCGTCAGAAGGTGGGAGAGAGCTGGATCCAATTCGGAGCAACGTGAATACAACGGGCCATTCTTCTCGTAAATGTCCTTATGATGATCCCAGCCATTATGCGAGATGAAAACATAACGGGTGCCGGCCTCCGCAGCCAGCAGATTGCGTGCCAATATGCAAGCGTCACCCAAAGCCGATGCGCCATAGGTTTTGCGTTCTTCCTCGTTAAGCTGCAAAGTCTCCCTGATGCCCCGGGCAGTGATCATGGAGTGGGCACTCTGGTAATGCGAATGAAGCTCGTAAGAGGCGTTGCCCCCGAGTCCCTCGGCGGACCGTGCCCCCTGCTCCAGGCGGTTCAACAAACTCCAGCGCCTGTCGTAGCGTTGGCGCTCCGCATCGGATAGACCAATGTCAACTCCGCTCTCGGTCTCAATCGTCCAAGGGCTGCATTGCGCGTCCAGGCAGCCAGACCCCACAATGCCGGCTCCTCCTCCAGCCCCATAATTCATGCAGACGAACGGTGGCAGGAAGTCTCCTTCCTTGCGACGTGCCTTCATTTCATAAGCAATCACGGCCCCGATAGATGGCATTTCGTTGACTCGGGCGGGACTGATAGGATGGGCTACCTGAAGGTAATACTGAGCCCGGGGATGAGCTGACTCCCAAGCGGCCACTGAACGGACCAGTGCTATCTGGTCCATCTTTTCCGCCAACCGTGGAAATAAACCATAAGGCAGCTTCAACGGTCCTCCCTTTATGGTGCGCAGATCAAATTCAGGAGGGGTCCACTTACCTTCTTTGAAATCAAACGTGTCGATCTGGCTGGCGCCGCCTTGCAGGAAAAGGAAGATACAATACTCCGCACTGCCGAGTAGTTTTGCCTTCTCTGAGGCACGGACATTCAACGGCCGCACCATCGGCAGCAGATAAAGGCAGGAGACACTGGCGGAGCCGATTCGAAAAAAGCTTCGTCGCGTCAACTTAGGAATGATAGTCAGAGTTGTCTCCATGATTAGGCCCCTCAGTGACTAAACAGAAATTCGGACTTGTTCAAAAGGGCCCAAAGAAGATCTTGAGCTCCAGCCTCCCGATACTGTGCGATTTGACCGATCGCAATCCGTCTTTCGACATCGGTGGGGAATCTGCCCAATGTGGCCAGGAACAGTTCCTCAGCGATCTCATCATTGCTCTTTAGGGGTTCTGCTTTCAGCAATTTTGACAATCGGCCTTTATCCGACTGTACCCGCTCCTTGATCAACTTGCTGTTGAGCAAGAATGCGGCCTGCGTCATGGAGGCCGACAAGCTCCTGTCACTCTGGGCGCGATTGCTCTGTCCAAAGTTGGTCATCATGAGGCGCGCGTCCTTCGGCAGATCGTCCGGGCAACGGGCCTGCATGGCATATTTCATGGTGTGGGGGCGTGCCGGGTCTGTGCCTAGTCCACGAATTGGAAATTCCACAAAGACATCAGTCGATTGTGAGATTGCATCGTACAACTGCTCGGCCGATAGGCGGCGGACAAAACGCCGGGCATAATACGAGCCGTAGGCTGCCTTCCATTCCCCAGCGAAGTAACACGAGAGTTGATAGGCGCTGGATTTGGCGATGAGCCTAGTGATATGGTGCAAATCGTAGTTGTGGGCCACAAAGTCCTTGGCCAAGGCTTCCAGCAGTTCGGGGTGCGTGGGCTGGATCGTCCAGGGAGCTGAGGGGGGATTCTTTGGATCCTGACGGTCCAGATCGAAATCCAAGGGAGGGTCCACAATTCCAACACCCATCAATTCGGCCCAAATCAAATTGACGGTCGTGCGCGCAAATTGCGGATGAGAGGTTAGCATCCGTGCGTAGCCTTGGCGCGGATTCTCTCCAGGTTTCGGCCTTTCACCCGTAAGCAGGAAAGTAGGAGTGGTATCCACGGCTTGACGTTCCACCCGTTTGACACTGGGATAGCTCAGGTCATACCGGCGAGTACTCTCCAGAACCGAGAACTCTTGACCTGTGCTGTACTGGCGATCAATGCGAATCCCACCGAAGAACGAGGCCTGACGCCAAAACTCTTCCCGCTTCCTCCGACTCAACCAGGAGTTGATGTTTTCCAAATGGTGAGCGCCATCGTGACAGGAGATACACTCCAAGTTGACGCCCAGGAAATACCTAGTGCTGCTGGCGGCGATGTCTTCGATCGTATCCTCATGGTTGATGTTAAACATGTTGGAGTCGTCTACCTTGTTGCGGGCCAGAAAATTGGCCGGTCCTGACTGCCAATTGGAGCGGGCGGTTGCTGTTAGCATTTCGGTGACTACTTGGTCGTAGGGAGTATTGGCTAGTAGTGCCGTGTTGATAAAATCCCAAAAGATGTTTCTTCCCGAATAGAGCTCTCCCCACGTGTTCTTGAAAAGATCGCAGAAGAAATAAGTCCAGCGATCCAGATAGGGGGTGGCTGGGTGGACGTCAAGGCCAGTCCGCAGGCGCTTAATCTCCTCCAACAAGGCCGTGGTTCTCGTCAGATCATCGATCAGTTTGTTGCGCTTTTCGGGATCGGAATTTTTGAGAAAGGCGCGAACTTGTTCTGGCTCCGGAATTCGTCCAGTCAGATCAAGATGAATTCTGCGCAGAAACTCCTGGTCGGAAGAGAGTTGTGCGTGAGGGATGTTGTCCAGCT
>Ga0111538_10013895_pt1 | contig 10614 bp, 7 predicted proteins | sample SoiMethybrSBSTD1_FD_79669 | JGI IMG/M metagenome (GOLD analysis project Ga0111538, IMG submission 79669) | Bulk soil microbial communities from a Populus tree surrounding site in Tennessee, USA - Soil MetaG P. TD hybrid SBSTD1 (version 2)... | ecosystem: Environmental > Terrestrial > Soil > Tree... | reverse complement strand
GTGCTCCGGTCGCTCGTCGCCCAGGACCCCCGCCTGGGCCGGCTGGCCGCCGGCGCCTCCTCGCTGGCCCGGCTCCTGCCCGAGCTGCCGGCGGCGGCCGCCCCGCCGGCCACCTCCGACGAGCCGGCCACGGCCCGCTTCCGGCTGCTGGACGAGGTCACCTCGGTGCTCTCGGCCGCCGCCGAGGACCGACCGCTGGTGGTGATCCTGGAAGACCTCCAGTGGGCCGACCCCCCGTCGCTGCAGCTGCTCGACTTCCTGGCCCGCCGGCTGCCGGCCGCCCGGGTGCTCGTGCTCGCCACCTGGCGCGACCTCGACACCCCGCCCGACGACCCGGCGGTGCCCCTGCTGGCCGACCTGGCCGCGGGGGGCACCGTCGTCCCCCTGCGGGCGCTGTCCGAGGACGAGGTCGCCCAGCTGCTCGCCGGCATGCTCGGCGGCCGGCCGGAGCCGGCCCTGGTCGCCGACCTGCGGCGGCGGACCGGCGGCAACCCGTTCTTCGTCCAGCAGGTCACCCGGCTACTGCTCGCCCAGGCCGGCCCCGGCCCGCCGGGGCGGGAGGCGCCGGCCGGGATCCCCTTCGGCGTCCGCGAGGCCGTCCGGCGGCGCCTGGCCCGGCTCGGCCCGGCGTGCGTCGAGCTGGTCACCGAGGCCGCCGTGGCCGGGCCGGAGTTCACCGCCGCCCTCCTCACCCGCGTCGCCGGCGCGCCCCCCGATGCCGTGCGCGACCTGCTGGAGGAGGCCGCCCGAGCCCACGTCCTGGCCGGCCCGACCGGGCCGCTGCGGCCCTGGCGCTTCGCCCACGACCTGTTCCGCGAGGTGGTCCTGGACGGGCTCGACGGCCAGGCCCGGGCCCGCCTGCACCTGCGGGTCGGGCGGGCCCTGGAGGCCGAGCGCGACGCCGGCGGGGTCCCGCCGGCCCGGCTGGCCAGCCACTTCGCCCAGGCCGGGGCCGAGGGCGAGGACGAGGCCATCCGCTACGGCGCCCTGGCGGCGGCCGAGGCCACCCGGCGGCTCGCCCACGAGGAGGCGGCCCGGCAGTGGGCGCGAGCCCTGGAGGTCCTTGACGGGTCGGCCCGGGCCGACGTCGGCGGCCGCCGGATCGAGCTGCTGCTCGAGCTGGCGGCGGCCCGCCGCCGGGCCGGCGACCTGGCCGGCAGCCGGCAGGCCTGCGCCCGGGCGGCGGAGCTGGCCCGGCGGGCCGCCGACCCCGATGGGCTGGCCCGGGCCGCCCTGGCCATGCAGGCCGTGGGCAGCCGCAGCTGGCCGACCCTGGTCCGCGACACCGTCCCGCTGCTGGAGGAGGCCGCCGCCGCCCTGGACGACCGGGACACCCCGCTGCGGGCCCGGGTGCTCGCCGGCCTGGCCCGGGAGCTGGCCTGGAACGGCATGGACCTCGCCCGCGCGGCCCGGTTCGCCGACGCGGCCATCGCCGCCGCCCGCGCCGCCGGCGACCGGGCCACCTTGGCCGCCTGCCTGCTGGCCCGGCACAACGCCGGCTGGCGGCCGGGCAACGCCGCCGACCGGCTGGCCCTGGCCACCCAGATCGTCGAGCTGGCCGGCGACGGCCGGGACCTCGAGCTGCTGGCCGAGGCCCGCCTGCTCCGCACGGCCGACCTGCTCGAGCTGGCCGACCCGGCGTTCCAGGCCGAGCTGGCCGAGTTCCTGCGGGTCGCCGCCGACCTGGAGCAGCCCAGGCTCGGCTATGCCGCGCTGGCCCGCCGGGCCATGCAGGCGCTGCTGGCCGGGCGGGTGGGCGAGGCCGAGCGGCTGGTCGCCGAGGCGGCCGACCTCGGCCGGGCGATCGGCGAGCCGGACGTGGCCGACGTCGAGCACGCCCAGCTGTGGGAGCTCCGCGGCCTCCAGGGCCGCCGGTCCGAGCTGCTCCCGCTGGGGCGGGCGCTGTTCGGTGACGACTCGCCGCCGGGGCGTGGCTTCCTGGCCCTGACCCTGCTGGAGCAGGGCGACCGCGCCGGGGCCGAGGCCGCGGCCGGCCCCCTGCTCGACCTGCCCGCCCCGCCGCCGTTCCCGGCCGACCGCACCTGGCTGGCGTCGGTCACCTACGGGAGCGAGCTGGCGGCCGCCCTCGGGGCCCGGGCGGCCTGCGAGTGGCTGTACGAGGCGCTGCTTCCCCACGCCGAGAAGACCGTTGCCATCGGGGTGGCGATCGCCTTCCGGGGCGCTGTCGCCCACTACCTGGGCCTGCTGGCCGCGGCCCTGGACCGGCCCGAGGAGGCCAGGGCCCACTTCGAGCACGCCCTGGCCGTCCACGAGCGCCTCGGCGCCCGGGCCTGGGCGGCCCGGAGCCGCCACGAGCTGGCCGGGGACCGGCGGCCGGATGGGGGCGCGGCCGCGGCCGGCGGGGAGGTGTTCCGGCGCGACGGGACGCTGTGGACCCTCACCTACGCCGGCCGGACCGTGCGCATGCGGGACGCCAAGGGCCTCCACGACCTGGCCACCCTGCTCGCCGCCCCGGGCCGGCCGGTCGCGGCCGCGGAGCTGGTGGCCGCGGCCGCGGGCGAGGCGGCCGTGCCCGCCGACCTGCGGCTGGGCGCCGACGAGATGCTGGACGACCGCGCCCGCCACGAGATCCGGGCCCGCCTCCTCGACCTCGAGGAGGAGATCGAGGAGGCCGACCGCTGGCACGACCAGGAACGGGCCGCCCGGGCCGTCCTGGAGCGGGACGCCCTGGTGGCCGAGCTGGCCGCCGCCGCCGGCCTCGGCGGCCGGGCGAGGCGGCTCGGGGACCAGTCGGAACGGGCCCGCAAGACGGTCACCGCCCGGATCCGCGACGTGATCGGCCGGGTCGAGCGCCTCCACCCGGCCCTGGGCGCCCACCTGCGGGCCTCGGTCACCACGGGCACGTACTGCAGCTACTCCCCGCCGGCGCCGACCGCCTGGGAGCTGTAGCCGATCTGGCGGTTGCTCGCGGCGTCTCGCGCCCTGCCGTTGAGAGGCAGGCGAGCGCGAGGAGGATCAGGAAATGTACGACGTCATCGTCGTCGGGGCGCGGGTGGCCGGCTCGTCCACGGCCATGCTGCTGGCCCGCGCAGGGCTCAAGGTGCTGGTGGTCGACCGGGCGGGCTTCCCCAGCGACACCCTCTCCACCCACCAGGTGCAGCTCCCGGGGGTGGCCCGGCTGCGGCGCTGGGGGCTGCTGGACGCCGTCGTGGCCTCGGGCGCGCCGCCGGCCAGGCACGTCCGGTTCGACGTCGGCCCGGTCGTGCTGGAGGGCCACTTCCCCGCCTTCCAGGGCGTCGACGCGGTCTACAGCCCGCGCCGGACGGTCCTGGACCCGCTGCTGCTGGAGGCGGCGCGGGCGGCCGGGGCCGAGGTGCGCGAGCGCTTCGCCGTGGACGAGGTGGTGGTCGAGCACGGGCGCGTCACCGGCATCCGCGGCCGCGAGAAGGGCGGCGCCCCTGTCGCCGAGTCGGCCCGGCTGACCGTCGGCGCCGACGGCAAGCACTCGCTGGTCGCCAGGACCATCGGGGCCGCCGTCCACCACGACCGGCCGCCGCTCACCACGGCCTGCTACACCTACTGGGACGGCGTGCCCCTCCAGGGCGGCGAGCTCTACGCCCGCCCGCGGCGGGCGATCGGCGCCTGGCCGACCAACGACGGGCTGACCCTGACCTATGTCGGCTGGCCGGTCGAGGAGTTCCCGGCCTTCCGGGCCGACGTCGAGGGCAACGTCCTGCGCACCCTCGACCTGGCCGGCGACCTCGGCCAGCGGGTCCGGGCCGGGCGCCGCGCCGAGCGGTTCCGGGCCAGCCCCGACCTGCCCAACCGCTTCCGCCGGCCGTATGGGCCCGGCTGGGCCCTGGTCGGGGACGCCGGCCTGGTCATGGACCCGATGACCGGCCAGGGGATCGGCGACGCCCTGCGCGACGCCGAGCTGCTGGCCGCCGCGGCCGAGGCCGGCCTGGGCGGCCGCCAGCCCCTCCAGGCCGCCCTGGCAGGCTACGAGCGGGCCAGGGACCGGGCGGCCATGCCGATGTACGAGTTCACCACCGAGCTGGCCAGCTTCGCCCCGCCCCGGGCGAGCAGCAGGCCCTGTTCGCCGCCCTGGCCGGGCGGCAGGCCGAGATCGACCGGTTCCTGGGCGTGATCACCGGGACGGTGCCGCTCCCGGAGTACCTGGCGCCGAGGAACCTGCTCCGGCTCCTTGGTGTCCGCGGCATGGCCGGCCTCGCGCTGGGCCGGCTCCGCCGGCCGGCGCCCCAGGCGGCGCCGCAGCCGGCGGCGGTCGAACCGTGAGGCCTACCATCCCCTGGTGCTCCAGCCTCCGGGGACCCCCCGCTCGCCACGGCGCCGGCCGTCCGGCCAGCCGCCCCCGCTGCCGCACCACCTCCAGACGACCGGGGTCGGCTGGCTGACCGCCGCGCTCGTCCTGGCCGCGGCGTCCGTGGTGCTGTTCGCCGACCGCTGGCGCGGCCCCGGCCTGGCCATCACCTCCATGGAGGCCGCGCTGGCCGGCTGGCTGGCCGGGCTGGACGCGCCCGGCCTGCTCGTTGCCATGCGGGCGCTGGCCGCCCTCGGCTCCTGGACGGCCATCACCGTGCTGCTGTGGGGGCTGCTGGCCGCCCTGCTGGTCCTCCGGCGCCTGCGGCAGCTGCTGGTGGTGCTGGGCGCCTGGATGCTCCAGGGCCTGCTCATCCAGTACCTGCTGGCCCCGCTGGTGCAGCGGCCGCGGCCGTTCGGGGTGGCGTTCCGGATCGACTGGTACGCCTGGGCCCTGCCCGCCCAGCAGCTGGCGTCCCTGGCCACGCTGCTGGTCGGGGTCCTGTACGGCCTGGTGCCGGAGGGCCGCTGGCGCCAGACCGGGAAGTGGGTGGCGACCGCCGTGGTCGCCCTGGTCGCCCTGGCCCAGCTCTACCTGGGCGTGGCCGCGCCGACCGACATCCTGGTCGGGGTGGCGATCGGCGTCGCCGTGCCGCTGCTCGGCTTCCGCCTGTTCGCGCCCAGCCAGGTCTTCCCGGTCAGCTACCGGCGCGGCCGGAGCGCCCACCTGGACGTGGGCGGGGCCCGCGGCCAGGCCGTCCGCCAGGCCGTGCACGACCAGCTGGGGCTGGTGGTCACCGAGGTGGAGCCGTTCGGCCTGGCCGGGTCGGCCGGCTCCACCCCCCTGCGCATCACCCTCGCCGGCGACCCGCCGGCCCAGCTGTTCGGCAAGCTCTACGCCCGCAGCCACCTGCGTGCCGACCGCTGGTACAAGCTCGGCCGCGAGCTGCTGTACGGACGGCTGGAGGACGAGAAGCCGTTCAGCACCGTGCGCCGGCTGGTCCAGCAGGAGGACTACGCGCTCCAGAAGCTGTACCTGGCCGGGCTGCCCACCCCGCGGCCCTACGGGATCGTGGAGCTGACCCCGGAGCGGGAGTACCTGCTGGTCACCGAGTTCTTCGCCGGGGCCGTGGAGCTGGGCGAGGCCGAGGTCGACGACCAGGTGATCGACGACGGCCTCTCGATCATCAGGAGGCTGTGGGCGGCCGGCCTCGCCCACCGTGACATCAAGCCGGCCAACCTGCTGGTCCGCGACGGCCGGATGCTGCTGATCGACGTCTTCTTCACCGAGGTCCGCCCGACCCCCTGGCGTCAGGCCGTGGACCTGGCCAACATGATGCTCTGTCTGGCCCTGCGCTCCAGCCCCGAGCGGGTCTACGAGCGGGCCCGGCTCCAGTTCTCGGTCGAGGAGATCGGCGAGGGGTTCGCCGCCGCCCGTGGCCTGGCCCTGCCCACCCAGCTGCGGCGGATGCTGCGCGACCAGGGCCGGGACGTGCACGCCCGGTTCCTGCGGCTGCTGCCGGCCCGGCCCCGGCCGGTCCGCCTCCAGCGCTGGAGCGCCCGCCGGGTCGGCCTGCTGCTGCTGGTCGTGCCGGTGGCGATCCTGCTGCTGCCGACCCTGCCGGTGCTCCTGGGCAACCACGACCCCAACACGACCCGCCTCCAGATCGTGCAGCTGGACTGCGACCGGCCCGAGCCGCTGTGGCTGGAGGCCCAGTCGGTGCCGTCGGCGTCGCTGGTGCCGTGCGTGCGCGAGCTGCCCGGCTGGACGATGGCCGGCGCCAACGCCAGGGACGGCTGGTCCGAGATCGCCCTGAACCACGACGGGGCCGGCGAGCACGCGATGGTGCTGCGGCTGACCGCGACCTGCGACCCGGCCGGCGCCACCGAGCTGCCGTCACCGCACCCGGGCGTGCGCCACTACCAGCGGACCGAGCGCCTGGCCGGCGGCTTCACCGCCACCTGGCACGACCGGTTCCCCGGCGGGTGCGTGACCTCCCGGCTGCGGTCCGCGGCCGACCCGGACGGCCGGTTCGCCGTCGAGGCCCCGGGCGTGCTCGGGTTCGTCCCCCGCCAGGCGCTCCGCCAGGTCCTCGACGAACGCTCCGGCGGCCGGCTCCACCTGGACCCGGTACCTCCCGATTCCAGCTAGCGGGGATGCGGCCCGCACACCCCCCTGCGATCCTGACGCCATGACATTGCGCTGCCTGCTCGTCGACGACAGCCCGCGCTTCCTGGGCGCGGCCCACGACCACCTCGAGCGCGAGGGGATCGTGGTGGTCGGCGTGGCCACCAGCATCGACCAGGCCCTCGACCAGGCCGGACGGCTGCGGCCGGATGTCGCCCTGGTCGACATCGACCTGGCCGGGGAGAGCGGCTTCGAGCTCGCCCGGCGGCTCCAGCAGCCGGGCGGCCCGGCGGTGGCGGCGGTGATCCTGATCTCCACCCATTCCGAGGAGGACTTCGCCGACCTCATCGCGGCCAGCCCGGCGGTCGGGTTCCTGTCCAAGGCCGCCCTGTCAGCCGATGCCATTCGCGACCTGGTCGGCTAGCCGTTTCTTGTGCACCGGAGCTTGAGGTGAGCGGCGGGCTGACCCGCCGCATGGTCGTCGCGAGCGGCCTGCTCGCGCTCGTCGTCAGCGCCGCCTTCGTGGTTCTGCTGGTGTCGGTCGAGGATCTCCGGGCCACGGAACGGCTGGCCCTGCACTCCGAGGAGGTGCTCGCCGCCGCCACCCAGCTGGAGCGGCTGGTCATCGACGTCGAGAGCGGCCAGCGCGGGTTCGTGATCACCGGCCAGGAGCGTTTCCTCGACTCCTGGCGGGACGCCCAGCGGGCGCTTCCCGGGGCCAGCCGGAGGCTGGCGCAGCTCACCGCCGACGACCAGGAGCACGGCCAGGCGCTCCGGATCGGGCAGGCCGTCACCGCCTATGTCCGGGACTACTCGGTGCCGCTGGTGGCGGCCGCCGGGCGCGACCCCGACTCGGCCCGGACCGTGGCCGCCACCGACGAGGGCCGGCAGCGGATCGACGCCATCCGGGCCGAGTTCGACCGGCTGGTGACGACCGAGAAGGGCCTGGCCGTGGCCCGCGAGGGCCGCTCCACCGCCGCCGCCGGCCGGGCCGTCGCGGCCACGGTCGGCGGGCTGGTGGGCTCGGCACTGCTCGTCCTGCTGTTCGCCGGCTACCTGACGCGGGCGATCGTCCAACCCGTCCGCCGCGCCGCCGCCATGGCCGGCCGGCTCGCCGGCGGCGACCTGGGCGTGCGCATGCCCGAGACCGGGGTGGACGAGATCGGGGCGCTGGAGCACTCGTTCAACAGCATGGCCGGCTCGCTGGAGGAGAGCCGCGACGAGCTCACCCGGCTCCTGGCCGAGCAGGCGGCCCTCCGCCGGGTCGCCACCCTGGTGGCCCGCGGCGTGCCCCCGGAGGACATCTTCTCGGCCGTCGCCGGGGAGGTCGGCCGGCTCGTCGGCGCCGACGACACTCTGGTGGCCCGCTTCGACCCCGACGGGGCCGCCACCGTGGTCGCCGGGCTGGGCGAGGACCAGATCCCGGCCGGGACGCACTGGCGGGCCACCGACTTCTCGGCCACCAGCCGGGTGTGGCGCACCGGCCACTCGGCACGGGTGGACGACGACCTCTGGAAGGAGGCGTCGGGCCCGGCCCCCGAGCGGCTGCGGCAGCTGCACATCCGCTCGGTGGCGGCCAGCCCGATCGTGGTCGAGGGCCGGCTGTGGGGAGCGCTGTCGGTCGCCACCACCCACGCGCCCCTGCCCGCCGACACCGAGCAGCACATGGCCAACTTCACCGAGCTCATGGCCATGGCGATGGCCAACGCCGAGAGCCGGGCCGAGCTCACCGCCTCCCGCGTCCGCATCGTCGCCGCCGCCGACGACACCCGCCGCCGCATCGAACGCGACCTGCACGACGGCATCCAGCAGCGGCTGGTCTCGCTCGGGCTCGACCTGCGGACCACCCAGTCGGCGGCCGCGGTCGAGCATGCCGAGCTTGGCAAGCAGCTGGAGCGGGTCGCGGACGGGCTGGGGGACGCGCTGACCGACCTCCAGAAGCTGTCCCGCGGCATCCACCCGGCCATCCTGTCCCAGGGCGGCCTCGGCCCGGCGCTGCGGGCGCTGGCCCGCCGCTCGGCCGTCCCCGTCCAGCTGGACGTGGACCTGGACAGCACGCGGCTGCCGGCGTCGATCGAGGTCGCCGCCTACTACGTCGTCTCCGAGGCCCTGACCAACGCCGCCAAGCACGCCCGGGCGTCGGTGGTCGAGGTCGACGCCCGGGCCGGCGACGGGCGCCTGCACGTGCTGGTCCGCGACGACGGCGTCGGCGGCGCCACCGTCGCCCACGGCTCTGGGCTCATCGGGCTCAGCGACCGCGTCCAGGCGCTGGGCGGGAGGATCAGCGTCCGCAGCCCGGCCGGGGAAGGGACCACCCTGGAGATCGACCTCCCGGTCGCCGGCTGACGGCCGGTCACGGCCGGACAGCCGGGCGGGACCGGCCGGGGGAGATGGCCGATCCCGTCCGGTGTTGGGGGTCAGTGCTGGATCGCCTGCCGGTGCGCCCGGAGGCTCGGGGGCACGGCGGTCCCGCCGAGGATCACCGCGACGACGCCCACGACCCACGAGGTCCACGAGGCGCCGGTCAGCTCGGTGTAGCCCAGCACCCACGGGGCGACGAACAGCAGCACCCCGAACAGCACGATGAGCCACTCCGTGGCGACGACGCCCGGCATGGCCAGCGAGATGAGGGCGGCCACGGCCAGCAGCACGCCCAGCGCGATCAGCGCCCAGTAGGCGCCACGCTCCCCGGTCGTGCTGACCCAGATCGGTGACAGCGCCGCGTACAGGCCGGCGATGAGGGCGCCGAAGTCCTGCAGGCGGGTCCAAGGCCGCATCGAGGTCCACCTCCTTGTTGCTTGTGGTGAGCACCATTGCTTCGCCCCGAGGATCGCGCTCGGGGGGCCTGGCGGCATCGCTGCCAGCACCCGTTTGCCGCTACCCGGCAACCGGAACCGGCGGATGCCGGCTGGCTGCAACCGCCTCGGGGTCATCGGCCGGCTGTGGCTGTTCCACCACCGGACCTTCGGGGTCATCGCCCGCGTCGACACCGCCCGTGCAGCTCACGCTGTTCGCCGGAGTTTGCGCCGTCGCGCCGTAAATGGGATCTTCCTGCAGCTGCGGGCCAGGCGACGGGTTCCGCACGTCGTGGGACGGAGGTTGCCATGAGCGTGTACGAACGGGACACCGAGGCCGCGCAGGACAACGCGGAGGGCCCACCGACCTTCCGGATGGTCCGGCGCGGGTACGACCGGGCCGAGGTCGACGCCTACATCCCGCAGCTCGTCGCCCGCCTCGAGGAGGCGGTCGGCCTCTACGCCAAGTCCGAGCAGGCACGGGCCGAGCTGCAGCGCGAGGTCACCAGCCTCCGGGAGGGGTCCCCGTCATTCGAGCAGCTCGGCGGGGAGGCGGCGGCGCTGCTCCAGGAGGCCGGCCGGTCGGCCGAGCAGCTGGTCGAGAACGCCAGGCGCCGCGCCGACACGATCATCGAGAAGGCCCAGCAGCAGGCCGAGCAGATCCGCACCGACGTCGAGGCCGAGGCCCAGAAGGCGCTGGAGCAGGCTCGGGAGGTCGCCGACCACATCCGCGCCGAGGTGGAGGCGGAGCGGGCGGCGCTGTTCAGCGAGACCGAGCAGGTGCGCGAGTTCCGCGACGGGCTGCTGGACGACCTGGGCCGGGTGCACGGCGAGATCAGCGGCCTGCTGGAGCGGACCCGCAAGCAACGGGACCAGCCGCTGCCCACGGGCGGCGCCCTCAACTCCAGGCCCGCGGCCGCCGCGGGCGGCGAGACCGAGGAGCCACCCGAGCCCGCCGCGGTCGCCGAGCCCGAGTAGTCCGCGACCCGGCCGGGCCGGCCCTCAGCCCCGGGAGCCGACCGGCTCGGTCCGGTCGGAGCCGGACCGGGGGCGGCCGGCGGGCCGCCGCAGCACGGCCACGCCCAACGCGATCAGCCAGATGGCCCACAGGGAGCTGCCGATGAACCCGGCCAGGTCGAAGACCGGGAACCCGGGGACGGCGGTGGCCAGGATGTCACCCTGGTTGAACAGGTAGAGCAGGCTGGCCACCAGTCCCGCCCAGCCGACCCAGCGGGCCAGCATCCCGGTGCGCAGGACCAGCACGCTGACCGTGACCGACCAGCCGATGGCCAGCAGCTGGCCCAGGTGCTCGCCCAGCAGCGCCCCGCCGAACTGGTGCTGGGCGGTCCAGGCGGCCGCCACCGCCGCCTGGATGGTGGGATCGCCGGCGGCGTAGCCGCCGGCCAGCGC
>Ga0111538_10013894_pt1 | contig 10614 bp, 7 predicted proteins | sample SoiMethybrSBSTD1_FD_79669 | JGI IMG/M metagenome (GOLD analysis project Ga0111538, IMG submission 79669) | Bulk soil microbial communities from a Populus tree surrounding site in Tennessee, USA - Soil MetaG P. TD hybrid SBSTD1 (version 2)... | ecosystem: Environmental > Terrestrial > Soil > Tree... | reverse complement strand
GCGCCCGAGCCACGGCCACGGAGAGGGCATCAAGACAGGTATCGAAGGCAAGAATGTGCATCGCCTCTAAATGATGCTCGCCATCTCCGCGAAGGGGAAGCGCGGCCCGCGCGGGCGCAGCTTCGGCGGATCGCCATAGCCAAGGTTGCACAAGAAATTCGACTTCACCTCGGTGCCGGCGAAAAATTCCTGATCGACGCCCGGCGGGTCGAAGCCCGACATCGGGCCGGCATCGAGGCCCAGCGCCCGCGCGGCCAGAACGAAGTAGCCGCCTTGCAGCGAGCTGTTGCGCATGGCCGCCGTGACGGCGCCAGCCGGGTCCTGCGCGAAGCCCTTGAGGGGGTCCTGCCCCTTGGGGGGATGGTCATAGAACTTGGCGTGATAGCCAATGATGGCACAGGCCGGCGCCAACATGGTGCGCTCCCGGTTGCCTTCGCTGAGGTGAGGCCGCAGGCGTTCCTTGGCCTGTTTGGAACGCACGAAGATGATGCGCGCGGGCAGGGAATTGGAGGCCGTGGGGCCCCACTTCATCAGGTCGACCAGCTCCATCAGCAGACTGTCGGGCACCTCGATCGGCAGCCAGGCGCGGTGCGTGCGCGCCTCCAAAAAGAGTTGCCTCAGGGCGCTATCGTCTAATCGCTCTGCCATGCTCGTCTCCGCAATGGGCCCCATCGATAGCAAAACCCCGCTCGCACACGAGCGGGGTTAAAAGGATCTCGTCGGCGCGGCGACAATCTACACGGGCCGCACCTCGCGCACATCAGGACAGAAGTGCCGCAACAGATTTTCGATGCCGTGTCGCAAGGTTGCCGTCGAACTCGGGCAGCCGGCGCAGGCGCCGCGCATGTGCAAGAACACGATGCCGTCCTTATAGCCGTGAAAGACGATATCGCCCCCGTCATTGGCAACGGCGGGACGCACGCGCGTGTCGAGCAGCTCCTTGATGGTGGCGACGGTCTCCTCGTCTTCGGGGTCGTAATCCTCCCCAGCCGCGCCGTCGAGATCGCGCCCGGTGGCCATCGCCGGCGCGCCGGAGATGTAGTGGTCCATGATGGCGCCGAGAATGGCGGGCTTGATGTGCTGCCACTCCTCGCCTTCGCTCTTGGTTACCGAAATGAAGTCCGATCCGAGGAACACCCCGCTGACGCCCTCCACATCGAACAGGCGCAGCGCGAGCGGGGAGCCACCGGCCTCTTGCTTGTCTCGATAGTCGACGCTGCCCTCGCCGAGCACCGTCCGGCCCGGAATGAACTTCAAGGTGGCGGGGTTGGGGGTTGGTTCGGTCTGAATGAACATGGCTGGCCTCGACGCGTGCTCTTTGGAATCATTCTAGTAGATGGGGGGCGCTGGGTCAAAATACGAGGCTTGCGCGGGCGCGCCAGGCGGCTCAGGCCAGGGCCTGAATGTCCGCGATCGCCAGCTCGCCCGGCACCACGGTGATGGGGATTGGGAATTTACCGGCGGCCGAGCCGGCACCGAGCGACGACACCAGCGGGCCGGGGCCGGTGGCCTCCTTGGAGGCGCCGAGCACCAGGATGGCGATATCCTCGTCTTCGTCGATCTGCTGCAGGATGGCGTCGACCTTCTTGCCCTCCCGGATCACCTCCTCGATCGACACCATGTCGAGACCGTCGTTGCTCAGCTTGCGGCGAAACAGGCGAAAGAGCGCCTTGGCTTTTGTGGTTTGCTCTTCAAGCTGGGCCTGACGCACCGCGTCCCAGACTTGGGTGTCGGGCTCGATCACATAGAGCAAGAGTACGTGGGCGCCGGTGTGGGAGGCGCGGCAGGCCGCGTAGAAAAGGGCACCCTCGACCTCGGGTGACTCGTCGACGACCACCATCAGCTTGCGGCGGTGGCCCTGCTCGAAGACTCTGCGCTTCTTGGCCATGTCTCATGCTGCCATGGCTTGCCTTCGCCAACAATAGCGCTCGCGGCGGCTCATTTTACGCCCAAGGCCACGCCGATCCCAATCACGGCCGCAAGTAACCCACGATCTCCTTGACCTCTACCATCACCGGCGCGGCCAGCTGCCGGGCGCGGGCGGCACCCTCGGCAAGAATGCGGTCGATCTGGCCGGGGTCGGCCAGTAGGCGCGACATTTCGGCATTGACCGGGCCGATGCGCGCCACCGCCAGCTCGGCCAGTGCCGTCTTGAACTTGGCAAATTGGGCCCCGCCGAACGCCTGCAGCACCTGAGCTTTGCTCTTGTCGGCGAGGGCGGCGAAGATGCCAACAAGATTGTCGGCCTCGGGACGACCCGCCAGGCCAGCGGCTTCGCTTGGCAGCGGTTCAGGATCGGTTTTGGCCTTCTGGATCTTGCGTGCGATGGCGTCGGCATCATCCGTCATGTTAATCCGGGAAAGCTCGGAGGCGTCCGACTTCGACATTTTTTTGGTACCGTCGCGCAGGCTCATGACCCGGGTCGCGGGCCCCATGATGACGGGCTCGCACAGCGGGAAAAATGCCGTATCGGCATGGCCGGCCGCGCGGATCGCATCGGCATAGTCGTTGTTGAATTTCTGGGCGATGTCGCGCGTCAGTTCGAGGTGCTGCTTCTGATCGTCGCCGACGGGCACGTGCGTGGCCTTGTAGAGCAGGATGTCGGCGGCCATCAGCACCGGATAGGCATAAAGCCCCACCGAGGCTTGTTCGCGGTCCTTGCCCGCCTTCTCCTTGAACTGCGTCATGCGATTGAGCCAGCCGAGCCGAGCCACGCAACTGAAGACCCAGGCGAGTTCGGCGTGCTCGGCGACCTGGCTTTGATTGAAAATGATGCTGCGCACCGGATCGAGACCGGCAGCAAGATAGGCGGCCGTCACCGAGCGGATCGCCGCCCTTAGCTCGGCGGGGTCCTGCCACAGCGTGATCGCGTGCATATCGACGATGCAGTAGAGACAATCATGCGTCTTCTGCATCTCGACCCAGCGCGTAAGCGCACCGAGGTAATTGCCGAGGTGCAGGTTTCCCGTCGGCTGCATGCCGGAGAAGACGCGCGGAGTGAAGGCCATACGGTATCCTTTGCAAACTGCGGGCGGGTTATGGCGTCAGCGGCCGCCGATGGCAAGCGCGGTCGAGCTGCGCGCGAGCCTCTCAGGCATCCGGCGCGGACGAGGCGCGGCGCAGCCAGGGCAGCAGTTGGCGCATCTCAACCGCACCGACGCCCAACGCGGCAAGGGCATAGGCCAAAACGCCGGCGCCGATCAGCGTGCACAGGGCAACCGTGCGCTCCAGGCTGGCGCCGGCGCGCGCAATCGACGGTGCCAGCAGCCCCGCCAAGATCCATAGCAAAACGCTCATCAGGAGGGTCGCCAGCAGGATGCGCGGCAAGGCGCGCCGCAGCCTGGCGTCGCTGCTGAACAGTCCCTGGCGCACGAGCCCAGCATAGAGGAGGGCGGCATTGAGCCAACCGCCGAGCGTGGTGGCGACGGCAATCCCGAGGTGGGGCATGAGGCCCAAGTTGCGGAAGGCGAAGAACAGCGCGATGGAGCCCAGCGTGTTGAGCAGCAGGCTCACGCTGGCATAGCGCATCGGCGTGGTGGTATCTTCGCGCGCGAAGTAGGCGGGCGAGAAGACCTTGATAAGAACGAAGGACGGCAGGCCGAGCGCAAAGATCGCCAGCGCATAGGCGGTGGCCGGCGTATCGGCAGCGGTGAAGGCGCCGCGCTCGAAGAGGCCTTGCACGATCGGCGTCGGTACCACGAGCAGGGCGGCGGTTGCCGGCAGCGTCAGCAGCATGGCGAATTCAACCGAGCGGTTCTGACTGTCCAACACCGCGGCGTGGTTGCCGGCGCGCAGATGTCGCGACACATCGGGCAGCAACACCACGCCGATGGCGATGCCAACGATCGCCAGCGGCAGCTCGTAGATACGATCGGCATAATAAAGGTGCGAGACCGCGCCATCCTGCAGGGAGGCCACAATCGTGCCGATCATGATGTTGAGCTGCGTAACGCCGCCGGCAATGACGCCGGGGATGCCGAGCCGGATCAGGCGTCGCACTCCCTGGGTCAGCCGCGGCCGGCGCAGCTTGAGCGACAGCCCATGGCGGCGCGCCCCGTCGATGAGGAGCCACAGTTGCAGGAAACCGGCAACGAATACGCCCCAGGCCTGGATGATACCGGCAAGCGGCTCATTGCGCAGGCCCAGGCCGAGCGCAATCAGGGTGGCGGCCATCATGGTGAGGTTAAGGACGATGGAGACCGATGCGCTTTCGACGAACTTGCCAATCGAGTTGAGGACGCCCGAGAGCAGCGCCACGACCGACATGCACAACAGGTAGGGCATGGTGATGCGCGTCAGGAGGACGGCCAGGTCGTATTTCGCGGGATCGGCGCTGAAACCCGGCGCCAGGCCCCACATCAGGGAGGGCATCAGGAGTTCGGCAACGACGGTCAGCAGCAAGAGCACGAAGACCAAACCTGCCAGGGCCTCTTCCGCAAAGCGCCGCGCCGCCGCCTGGCCTTCGCCCTCCAGCGCCTTGGCAAACAACGGGACAAAGGCGGAGTTGAAGGCGCCCTCGCCAAACAGGCGGCGAAACAGGTTGGGGAAACGAAAGGCGACGAAAAACGCATCCGCCACCGCGCTGGTGCCGAGCGTAGCGGCGATCAGAATGTCGCGGACGAAGCCGAAGACGCGGCTGACCAGCGTCAGCCCGCCCACGGTGGCGAAGGCGCGGTAGAGTCTCATGGGGTTCGAGGCCTAGCGGAGCACGCGGACAAGAGCAAGGCGAGCGACGGGGTGGGCCAATCAGGCCGCCACCATGCCGACGCCGATGCGGCCGAAACCGGGGATCTTGATGGCCGGCCGCCTAAGATCGACGCCGACCACGAGACCCAGGAGATTGAGCTCCACACCCTCGACCCAACCCACGGTCAGGCCAAATAGGCCGCCGAGGGACAGCTGCAGGCCGGTTTGGCTCGGGGTCAGAGCGATAAAGTCGGCGTCGGGGCGATAGTCCTTGCCGATGGCGGTTGGCGGCAAAGTGATCTTGGCCTCGGGAATGGCGCACAAGACGTGGGTCACGAACGAGTTGGAATTGGGACCCGGCCAGACGCGATAGCCGCCAAACTCGTTATGCGGGTAGCGTGCCACCGCCGCACGAATCTTGGGGATCAGCGCTGCCGCTGCCGGTCCTTCCACGGCGCCAACGAGGACCGGCCGATGCCCATACCAGCGCGCATCGGGCGCCCAGCCGTCGACTTTCACCGGCCGTCCCCAGGCCACTTTGTCATAGCGCGTGTAGCTTGCAGCGTCGCGCTCCTTGATCACGATCCAGCTGTGGTGGGCAAAGATCCCCTTCCAGCGGCCGGTGCGCGCCGCATAGACATAAACCAGCGCCTCCCGCTTTGTGCGCGGCGCCGGCAACAGGCGGGCACTCGACCAGTCCGCCTCATTCCAGGCCACCGCCGTATCGTGCGAGAGCCACCAGGCCGCGTGCAGCGCCAGTGGCAGGACGAAGGCGAGCGCTAAACCGACAAGTGCGATGCGCAGGATGGACATGGGTTTTACTGCTGGCGCGACAATTTGCCGACATCAAGGCTCGCGGCGGCGCTGGCGCGCTCCTCGCTCGAGGCTGGGGCCCGTAAAGCATCGCTCGCCCGCCTTTCGGCCAGGACCTCGAGCAGGCGTTGGCGTATCGCCTTTTGCCGCTGCGGGCTCGTAATTTTTTTGTTGGTAAGATCGGTGACGTAGAACACGTCGACTACCTTCTCGCCAAAGGTGGTGATGTGTGCGGAGGTAATGTCGAGATTGAGGTCGGAGAGCGTGTTGGTGAGCTCGAACAGCAGCCCCGGTCGATCGAGGCCCGCCACCTCGATCACCGTGAATTGCTGGGACAGGGCGTTGTCGAGCAAAACTTCCGGCGTGACCGTGAAGGCGCCGATCTTGCCGCGGCGCTCGCGCCGCTTGGCCATCAGCGTACTCAAGCGTTGCTCGCCCCGCAGCAGCTTCTCGATGGTCTCCGAAATTCGCCGGGCACGCCGCAGCTCGTCCTCGTCCTGATCGAATTCGCGCGCCAACAGGAAGGTATCGAGGGCAAACCCATCGCGCGTGGTGGAGATGTGGGCACCGGAGATGTTCGCCCCTGTCGCGGCGCAGGCACCTGCAAACAGCGCGAGCAGCCTCGGATGGTTGGGTGCAAACAATGAGAGCTCGGTTATGGCGGTGAAGGCGTCGGTGGCGACGCTGCTGCCAAACTTTCGATTGGAGCCTTCGATCGAGCGCACCAGATTGGCGTGCTCCAACACCTTGCGTGTATCGGTTTTGAGCCAGTAGTCGGCATAGTGGCGCTCGACAAAGCGATCGACATCCACCTTCGGCCAATCGGCGGTGGCCGTGCGGAACGAAGCCTGCGCCGCGGCGATGCGATCGCGGGAAGCAAGCTGGGTGTGCCCGCCGGCCACGACCGGCTCGGTCTCGTAATAGAGCGCACGCAACAACTGGCCCTTCCAGCCGTTCCAGACGGAGGGTCCGACCGCACGGATATCGGCGACGGTGAGAACCAGCAGCAGCTTGAGGCGCTCGGGGCTTTGCACGATGTCCGCGAAATCGCGGATCGTCTTGGGATCGCCGATGTCCCGGCTAAACGCGAAGGAACTCATGGCCAGGTGCTGCTCGACCAGCCAGGCGACCGTTTCGGTTTCGGCCCCGCTCATGCCGAACCGCGGGCAAAGGTGGCGCGCGATGCGCGCGCCTGCGAGCGAGTGATCCTCCTCGCGACCTTTGGCGATGTCGTGCAGGAAGGCGGCCACGTTGAGGGCGCGACGGTGCTGCACGGTCTTGATGATGGCCGTCGCAAGCGGGTGTGGCTCGGCGGCAATCCCGCGTTCGATGTCTGACATCACCCCAACCGTGCGGATCAAGTGCTCGTCGACCGTGAAGTGGTGATACATGTTGAACTGCATCATCGAAACGACGCGTCCAAACTCCGGCACAAAACGGCCGAGCACGCCGGCCTCGTTCATGCGACGCAGCGCCGGCTCGGGATTGTTGGCGGAAGAGCACAGCATATCCAGAAAGATGCGGTTGGCTTCCGGGTCATTGCGCAACTTGTCGTCGATCAGGCGTAGCGAATGGCGCAGCAGTCGCACGGCGCCCGGGTGAAAGAAGGCCCCGGTGCGCTCGGCCGTGGCGAAGAAACGAATGAGGTTGACTGGATCGCGCCTGAAGACGTCGGGATCGGCGACGTTCAAACGGCCGTTGTCGACGCGGAAATCGCTGGTAATGCGAATCTTGCGGCGCGTGCGCCAGCTCAGCGGATTGAGGAGTTGTGCCAGGCTCGGCGAGGCCTTGTGCTGCTCCATTTCGAGCACAGAGCACAGTACCGTCGTCAGATCGCCGACGTCCTTGGCCACCAGGAAGTAGTGTTTCATGAAGCGCTCGACCGCGCGCAGACCGGCGCGGTCGGCGTAGCCAAGGCGCTGGGCCATGGCGGGCTGCAGATCAAAGGTCAGGCGCTCCTCGGCGCGCCCCGCCAGAAAGTGCAAGTGACAGCGGACGGTCCAAAGGAAATCTTCGCAACGCCGAAAGGTCGAATACTCCTCGGGGGAAAACACCGATGTCTGCGCGTCGGGCTCGCTCAGGCCGGTGCCGTAGAGGTATTTGGCGAGCCAGTGCAGGGTGTGCAGATCACGCAGTCCACCTTTGCCGTCCTTGATATTGGGCTCCACGCGGTAGCGCGAGGCACCGGCGCGCTGATGGCGCTCATCGCGCTCGGCGAGTTTGGCCTCAACGAACTGCCGGGCCGTGCCCTGCACGACCTCGGCTTGAAAGCGGCGGACGAGTTGGTCGAACAGGCTTCGATCACCCAGGATGTAGCGTGCATCGATGAGGGCGGTGCGAATTGTGATGTCGCTGCGCGACAGCTTCAGTGACTGCTCGACCGAACGGGTCGCGTGGCCGACCTTGAGGCCAAGATCCCAGAGCAGGTAGAGCAGGTATTCGACCACGCTCTCTCCCCACGGCGTCTGCTTGTAGGGCAGCACGAACAGCAAGTCGAGGTCGGAGGACGGCGCCAGCAGGCGCCGGCCAAAGCCTCCGGTGGCAACGATGGCCATGCGCTCCGCGTCGGACGGGTTGGTCGCGCGGTAGACATGCGCACTGGTATAGTCGAACACCAGCTGAATGAGGGCGTCGTGGAAGAGCGCCAAGCCCTCGGCGCAGCGGCGTCCGTTGCCATCGTTCTCAAGCTGGCGCGCGGCGGCGGCCCGCGCGCTGCGCAAGAGCTCCTTCAGGCGCTCGAGGACCGCCGGTCGCGCTGCCCCGACCGAACCGTGCTGCTCGAGCAAGGCTTCGAGCTCGCGACCAAGCTCGCGCGCGTCGAAATAGGGGGCAGGTGTGATAGAAATGTCCATCCGGCGTCCGCCAGGCTAACAGGGCAACAGCTCACGGCAGACCCTTGTCCACCAAGGCCTTGAGTTTGTACAGGGTATCAAGCGCCGACTTGGGCGTGAGCTCGTCGGGGTTGAGCTCGGCGAGCGCGCGCGCCAGCACGGCCATTTCCTCCCCTTCGCCGGCCTTCGCCCGGGCCGCCGCAAACAGGGGCAGATCGCTCAGGAGTGCCTCGCCATTGACGCCTTTGCTGTCAGCGTTTTCAAGCAGCGCCAGCACTTGGGCCGCACGTTTCGTCACCTGCTTGGGCAGACCGGCCAGGGTCGCAACCTGGATGCCGTAGGAGCGGTCGGCAGCACCCGCTCTGACCTTGTGCAAGAAGATGATCTCGTCGCGCCATTCCTTGACCTCCATGGTGACATTGGCGATGTCGCCAAGCCGGCCGGCCAGCACGGTCAACTCGTGGTAGTGGGTAGCAAAGAGCCCGCGGCACTTGCTGACCGCGTGCAGGAATTCCACGACGGCCCACGCGATCGAAAGCCCGTCGTAGGTCGCCGTACCGCGACCGATCTCATCGAGAATGACGAGCGAGCGCTCGCTCGCCTGGTTCAGGATGGCCGCGGTCTCGACCATTTCCACCATGAACGTCGAGCGGCCGCGGGCGAGATCGTCGGCGGCACCCACGCGCGAGAATAGGCGGTCGACAATGCCGATCTTGGCCGCGCGCGCGGGAACGAAAGAGCCCATCTGCGCCATCACCGTGATGAGCGCATTTTGCCGCAAGAAGGTGGACTTGCCCGCCATGTTCGGGCCGGTAACAAGCCACAGGCGCGCCTCGGCGGGCGCGGCAACGCCATCGGGGTCCGGCGCGCCATTGGGGACGAGCACGCAGTCGTTGGCGATGAAGCTGCCCGCGTTGGCGGCCCTCAACGCCTGTTCCACCACCGGATGCCGACCGCCGCGAACGTCGAACGTCGAGCTGTCGTCGAGCACGGGTCGTGCGTAGGCTTGCTCGGCGGCAACCTCGGCAAGGCCCGCCTCGCAGTCGAGCTCGGCCAGGGCCGCCGCCAGACCGAGAAGACGCGCATGCTCGCGCTCGATCGCTGCCGCCAGTTCGGCGAAGACCTCCTGCTCCAGAGCCAGGGCTCGCTCGGCGGCGGAGACGATGCGCGTTTGGGTCTCGATCAACTCCTCGGTCGTGAAGCGCACGGCGCCGGCCATGGTCTGGCGGTGTTTGAAATGCTGCGCAAAAGGTTCGCTCAGCAGCGGCTTGGCGGCAGCCGCGGGCGCCTCGAGGTAAAAACCGAGGATATTGTTGTGCCGGACGCGCAGCGACTTGATCCCCGTATCGGCCGCGTATTTGGCTTCCAGCTCGGCCAGCGTGTGCCGACTGCCATCGCGCAACGCACGCGCGTCATCGAGCTCGGAGCGAAAGCCCTGGCGCACAAAGCCGCCGTCGCGGCGGTGCGGTGGGAGCTCGTCGGCAAGGGCCGCGGTCAGCTCGGCTGCGAGGCTGGCGGCACAGGCACAAAGGGCGCGCACGATCGCCGCCAAATTGCGCGGCAGGCCGACGGGCGCGGAGGCAGCCTCGATGAGAGCCGCGCAGCCGCCCGCCGTCAGCAGCCCGTCGCGCACCGCCGCCAGATCGCGCGGACCGCCGCGTTGCAGAGCCAGGCGGGCCAGCGCACGCGCGATGTCCGGCGCCGAGCGCAGCGCCCGGCGCAGATCCTCCCGCAGGCCGTCGCGCTCGTTGAGAAAGCCGACCACATCGAGGCGCGCGGCGATTTGTGCGGGGTCTCTCAGCGGACCCGCCAGGCGACTTGCCAGCTCGCGCGCGCCGGCCCCGGTCAGCGTCCGGTCGATGGCGCCCAACAGGCTGCCGCGCTTGTCGCCCGCCAGCGAGCGCAACAGCTCGAGGCTCGTGCGCGTGGCGGCGTCGATCAGCAACCGATCATCGGGCCCGGTACGGCGCGGCACACGCAAGGGCACCTTCTGCCCCAGCTGCGTGAGCTCGACGTACTTCAAGAGCGCCCCGGCGGCCGCCAGTTCGGCGCGGGTGAAGTCGCCGAAAGCCGCCAGGTCGGCGACGCCGAGCTGCTGCTTCAAGAGCCGCTCGCCGGCCAAGCTATCAAAGGAGGCGGCCGGCACGGGCGTTATGGCCGCGCGGACACCGTCGAGACATTTGCGCAGCGCGCTATCCTGCAGCGCCTGATCGCTGGCGAGCACCTCACTCGGGGACAAGCGCATGATGTCGCCGGCGACGTCGGCCGTCGACACCTCGCCGAT
>Ga0111538_10013893_pt1 | contig 10614 bp, 12 predicted proteins | sample SoiMethybrSBSTD1_FD_79669 | JGI IMG/M metagenome (GOLD analysis project Ga0111538, IMG submission 79669) | Bulk soil microbial communities from a Populus tree surrounding site in Tennessee, USA - Soil MetaG P. TD hybrid SBSTD1 (version 2)... | ecosystem: Environmental > Terrestrial > Soil >... | reverse complement strand
GTGAAGGCGGCGACCGACGCCGGTGCGGCGGCGGCGCGGCGGGTGGGTGAGCTGGTGTCGGTCCACGTGATCCCGCGCCCGCACGCGAACCTCGAGGACGCGCTGCCGATCGGGAAGGCGACCGCCAACGCGAAATGATCCTCGCGAAAGTCGTCGGCACCGTGGTCGCGACCCGCAAGGACGAACGGCTGGTGAGCAACAAGCTGCTCGTCGCGAGGCCGATGGATCCCCGCGGCAAGACCGACGGCAGCTACCTCGTGGCCGTGGACACCGTTGACGCGGGCATCGGCGAGACCGTGCTCATCGTCAGCGGCAGTTCCGCCCGGATGGCCGCAGGCATGAAAGACTGTCCCGTCGATGCCGCCATCGTCGGCATCATCGATCACATCGAGGTGCCGGAGCCTGCCGAGACCGCCGCCGCCGAGCGGGGCCGATAATGCAACTCGCGCGGGTGATTGGCGAGGTAGTCGCCACGATCAAGGACGCCAACCTTTCCGGGATCCCCCTGCTCGTGGTTCAGCCGATCGCTGCGTCCGGCGAGGACACCGGCCGTGCGCTGGTCGCGCTCGATTCGATTGGGGCCGGTGTCGGCGAGCATGTGTTCTTTGTGAGAGGTCGTGAAGCGGCGTTCCCGTTTTATCCGGCCGAGCCGCCGGCCGACGCGACGGTGATCGGGATTGTCGATCATTGGACAGTGGGGTAACTCTGGCCGGCGCGGGGGCTGAAGCCCCCGGACGAATCGAAATAATGCAAATCGCCGAGGTCGTCGGGACCGTCGTCTCGACGCAGAAGAACCGGAAGCTCGAAGGCGCGAAGCTGCTGCTGGTGCAGCCGCTCACGCTGGAGGGCGCGCCGCGCGGGACGGCGCTCCTGGCGATCGATTCGGTTGGCGCCGGGGTTGGTGAGAAGGTGCTGGTCGTGATCGAAGGCAAGGCCGCCGGCGATGCGCTTGGCCGCAAAGCTGCCGCGGTGGATGCGGCGGTGATTGGGATCGTGGACGCCGTCGATTATCGGGACTCGCCATGAACGAGGAAGCGCTCCGCGCGTTGATCCGGCAGGCCGTTGCCCGGCAGCTGACGCCGGAAACGCCGGTAACCACCTGGCCGGCCGTCAACGAGCCGGTCACCTTCGTGACGCACGCCAGCCATTTCCGCTACGCGCTTCCGGGCAGCGGCGAGGCCTGCCTGATCGAACCTGCCGTGACCTGCAATCACTGCGGCTATTGCCAGTCGCACGGCCACTGATCGTTTCCTTTCCCCGTGACTGGTGATTCGCGCCCTCGTGTACTACTGACCCGCCGCGTGCCGTCGAGCATCCTGCAGAAGCTCGAAGCGGCCGGCGACGTCCAGCTCGAGGAGTCGCTGCTCACGCCTGAACAGCTGCGCGATCGGGTCCGCGACAAGCAGGGTCTGATCTGCGTGCTCACCGATCGCGTCGACGAGGCCCTGCTCGAGGCGGCCCCTGAACTGAAGGTCGTGGCCAACATCGCCGTGGGCTACGACAATATCGACGTGCCGGCGGCTGCACGGCATCGTGTGGTCGTGACCAATACCCCCGACGTCCTCACCGAAGCTACGGCGGAGCTCACCTGGGCGCTGATCCTGGCTGCGGCGCGGCGAATCGGCGAGGGTGAGCGGCTGATCAGGCGCGGGGCCTGGAAAGGCTGGGCGATCGACTTCATGCTGGGTACCGAGCTTCGGGGCAAGCAGCTCGGCATCATCGGCCGGGGCCGGATTGGACGCGCGGTCGCCGCGAGGGCACCGGCATTCGGCATGACCGCCGTCTTCGGCAAGCAGGACATGTCGATCGACGAGTTGCTGATCTCGTCAGACGTCATCAGCATCAACACTTCGCTGCGTCCCGATACGCGCCATCTGATCGACCGTCGCGCGCTGATGCGGATGAAGCGCAGCGCGATCCTCGTCAACACCGCACGCGGACCGGTGATTGACGAGGAGGCGCTGGCCTGGGGTCTCCAGGAGCATCTGATAGCGGCGGCGGCCCTCGACGTCTACGAGAAGGAGCCGATCGTCCAGGAAGCGCTCCTGACGATGGAGAACGTCGTGCTGGCGCCGCACCTGGGCAGCGCCACGCGGGAGACACGCACCGCGATGATCGATCTCGCGGTCCGCAACGTGATCGAGGTCCTGCAGGGGCGCGAGCCGTTGACCCCTGTCAAACCGACGGGTCCTTGACGACAATCTCTGGCTCGACCCGATGAGGCGCGTCGCGGCCCGCCAGCTTCGGACCGAGCGGGCTGACCACACCCTGCAGCCGACGGCCCTCGTGCACGGGGTGTTCATCCGGCTCGTCGATCAACGGCAGGGGGGACTGGCAGAATCGAGCCCATTCTTTGGTGTCGCCGCAAACGTCATGCGCCGGATCCTCGTCGATCACGCCCGGCGCCACGTCGGCTGACGGCCGGCGATTCCTCATGCTCAAAGCCAGCGAAACCGGCGATCCGAACGCGACGCCAGTCAGCATGGTCCTGGTCGAGCACTGGTTCGAGGAGTTGAAGCAGCGTGTGAAGGGAAAGTGACGCTGCCGTCCGAGTCCCGCCCTCGTTGCAGGCCACGTTGAGATCGGGGCCAAGCGCCGTGCGATACTCGCGCATGCCGATCTCGAGCCGCGCGTCGGGCCCGGCCGATCGCCGGCGGGAGGCTCGTCGCTCGACATCCTCTGCTGACGGCGCCCCGCTTCGTCTTCGTCTCCCTCGGCGGCGCGTCGATGCTGTGATGCGGCGGCTGGGAAGCGCCGTTGCCGGACTCGAAGAGCCGGCGGTCGAGAAGATCGCCCAGGATCAGAGGGAAGATCCCTTCCAGGTACTGATCGCGACGATGCTGTCGGCGCAGACGCGCGACGCGGTGACGCACGCGGCGTCGACGCGGCTCTTCAACGTCGCGAGAACGCCTCGCACGCTCGGCCGTCTGCCTTTACAAGAGATCGAGCGTCTGATCTATCCGGTCAGCTTTTATCGGAACAAGGCGGTGCATGTGAAGGCCGCCTGCGAGCAGATCCTCTCGCGATTTGGCGGGCGCGTCCCGGATTCGATGGACGCGTTGCTCACGTTGCCTGGCGTCGGACGTAAGACGGCGAACCTCGTTCTCATCCTGGCGCACAAGAGCGGGGACAATATCTGCGTCGACACGCACGTGCACCGGATCTCGAATCGCCTCGGATGGGTCGCGACGCGCACGCCGGAGGAGACCGAACATCGGCTCTACGAGGTCGTCCCTCGCCGGTGGTGGCCGCTCGTCAACTTGTATCTGGTGACCTGGGGGCAGAACGTCTGCAAGCCAGTCTACCCGCGCTGCGCGAGTTGCGCGGTCGCGGACTTGTGTCCCAGAATTGGGGTCGCTGAGAGGCGGGGGGCTTCAGCCCCCCGCGATCGTTCGAGGTTTCGATGAGGCTCACCACAGCCGGAGCAGCAATGACCACGGGCATCCTGGTGCTGAGCTCGGCGTTGAGCGCCCAGAAACCCGCGCCCAAGCCGGCCGCACCGAAAACACCCGCGCCGGTCATCGTGCTCGATACCGTCAAAGGGACGATCGAAATCGAGACCCTGCCAGACGACGCCCCGAAAACGGTCGCCCACGTCGTCGAGTTGGTGACGAAGAACTTCTACAACGGGATGCGCTTCCATCGCGCCGAGGAAAACTTCCTGGTGCAGATTGGCGATCCGCAGTCCCGCGACATGTCGCGCGAGGCCTGGTGGGGACGCGGACCCGGGAGCGGAAAGCCGATTGGCGTATCCGAGATCGGGAAGCGCAAGCACGTCCCCGGCAGCGTCGGCATGGCGCATTCGGGCGACCCGAAATACGCCGACAGCCAGTTCTACATCGTGATGCAGCCGCGGCCCGGCCTCGATGGCAAGTTCACCATCTTCGGCAGGGTCACCAGCGGAATGGATGTCGTGAAGAAGCTGAAGCGGGCCGACATCCTCAAGAAGGCTTCCGTGAAGTGAGCGACTGCTGCTCGGGCAGCAGTTTCACCATTCCTTTCAGATCCGGATATTCCTCGACGAACTCGGCCGGATACTCGCCTTCGAGATCCTGTCCGAGCTGCGCCTTCAGGATCGCCGCATTGGCGACCGACTTCGCGGAGAAGTGGTTGTTCGCGTAGAGGTACGCTTTCTTCACCTCACGCGCGGCGGCTCTGGCCGCCTCCGCGAACGGCTGCAACTCCTCGGGTGTGTACAGGTAGTTGTAGCGATCCTCGGATGCCTCGTGCTTCCACCACTGCGCGGCGTTGCGGCCGTGAAGACGCAGGTAGTAGAAGCTCTTCACGTTCGGCAGCAGCGTCTGCCGGATCGAGGTCCTGAACTTCGGCTCGTCGATCTGCGCCAGCGCCGCATCGTGCGCCGCCAGGATCTGTGCGGTGTCCCTGGGATGTTCGCTCCAGCTCCGGTGCCGGAGCTCGACGGCAACCGGATAGCCCTTGAAGGCCTTCAACAGCCATTCGAGGTACCCGCTGGATTCGGGATCGTTCTTGAAGCTGGCGGGAAACTGCGCGAGCAGCGCCCCGAGCTTCCCGGCGTTCAGCAGGGGCTCGATCGCCGCGCGGAATTCGTCGACGTCCTTCTTCCCGAGCTGCGACGGATCCGCCCCGGTCGCCTTCGCGAACATGTCGGGATGGGTGAACTTCTGATAGAGCTTCAGCGAGAACTCGAAGCCGGACGGCGTCCGCTCGACCCACTTTTCGACCGCCGCCACCGTCGGCACCCGATAGAAGGATGAGTTCACTTCGACCGTATCGAAGTGCTCGGCGTAGAACGCCAGCTCGTCGAACTTCGGCGTGCCGCGCGGACGTCGTGCCGGCTGATCCGGATAAAAGATTCCGTTCCACGTGCCCTTGCCTGAAGGGTAGCTCCACCCCGACGTGCCCACGCGGATGTCGGGGCGGACGCCGGCACGCCGCGCGGTCATCCGCCGTACTCGTCCTTCTTGAAGCCGAAGCTCGCCTTGTTGCCGCTGACGAAGATCGGCCGCCTGATCAGGTTGGGCTGCTCCATCATGAGGTCGATCGCCTCCTTCTTCGAGCGGGGAAGCGGGCGCTGCTTGAACACCGGGCTCCGCGTGCTGACGAAATCCAGGAAGCGGTCCGCGGCGATATGGCGCTCCAGGAACGCACGATCAGGAGGCTCCTTGTTGATATCGCGTTCGACGAATTCGATCCCCTGCGCATCCAGAAAACTTCTGGCGTTGCGGCAGGTCGTTCACGTGGGCTTCCAGTAGAAGATTGGTTTGGCCATCCGTCTATTTTACGGGGCCGGACGCGCGGAGTATTGGCGATCCGCGGTTTCACATAGAATGGGCGTTTCCGAACGAGCTCAGTCAGCTCCGTGGGCGGCGTCCCTGTGACTGGCGTTGTCACTCCCGGGGCTTCGGCAACGGGTATGCCTGATACGACGTCCTGCACCACGCTCCTCCTGCGGCTCAGCCCGGCCGGCGAACAGGCGCCCGAAGTGTATCCGGTCGAAGTGACGATCGACGGCGCCGGCACCTTCAGCGCTCTCGTCTCCCTCACCCCGGGTGCCTTCAAGGAGCTGGAATCCAACCCGTGGGAGTACGGCCGCCGACTCGGACAGGCCGTGTTCACCGACACCGGTCTTCAACGCGCGCTCGCGTATGCGCGTGGCAAGGGGGACTGCGTCTCGTTCAGCCTGCAGCTCGACGCGCCGGATCTCCAGGACCTCCTCTGGGAGCGGCTGATTCTCGTGAGCGGCGGCGAAGAGCTGCCCTTCGCCGCGTCCAGTACCGTGGCCCTGTCGCGGCGCATCCCGTCCGAGACGCACGCGCTGGCGCCCCGCCAGGGACCGTTCCGGCTGCTCCTGATGATCTCCTCGCCCGCCGAGCTGGCGGATCTACCCGACAGCTCACCGATGAAGAGCCTCGATTACGCGGCGGAAGTGGCAGGGCTCCGATCCGCCTGGGATCCGCTGGTCCAGCGAGGTCTCATGCGGGTATCGATCCTCGGGCGTCTTCCAGACCCGCTGGCAGCCGATCTCAACAAGGCGGGCTATCGCGTATTCGCGAAACCGGCGACGCTCGACAACCTCGCCGACCTGTTGTCATCGTCAGAGAGCCTTCACCTGATTTCGCATGGCGCGTTCAAGAACGACCGCGCCACTCTGCTGCTCGAAACTCCGGAAGGGCGTGCCGCGTCTACGACGGAAGACGACTTCCTGGCGAAGTTCGCGGAGCGCAGTCTGCGACTGATTTTCCTGCAGGCCTGTCAGAGCGCCACGCGTCAGCCTGGCGTACCCAACGTGTTGAGCGGACTGGCGCCCAAGCTCGCGGGACGAGCGGCCGGCGTCGTGGCCATGCAGGATTTCGTGCGTGTCGACGATGCCCGGCGCTTTGCCCAGGAGTTTTACGACACGCTCCTCAGCACCGGGTATGCCGACCGGGCGGCCAACGCCGGCCGGCGAACGCTGTATCGTCCCGACAGCCGCAGCTGGGCGATCCCGGCGCTCTACCTTGGGCCGAAGGCGGATCCCCTCTGGCAGCCGGATGCGGTGCTCCGCGCGGTGCAGGACCTTGCGGATCAGTTCCGCGCAAAGCCGGACCTGGTGGCCCCGTTTCCGATCGAGGTGATCCGCCAGTGGCCGGACATCTCCTCGAAGATGGAGACCAGTCCTCCCGGTCCGCGCGTCCGGGTGCTCGAAGCGGTGAGCGGGGCGCTGCTGACGGAAAAGGCCAGACGCTCGCCGGTCGTGGTCATCGCCGGGAACTACGGCCGCGCGAAGACGGCGCAGCTGTACATGGTCTACGCGTACTACGCGAACCAGATCTCGCGCGCCGACGGGACGCTGCCGTTCTTCGCGCGGATGAGCGAGATCGAGCCGTCCGACGATGCCCCCGAGGTGATCATCGCCGGGGCGATCTCGAAGACCTACAAGGCCTGCGGTATCGACCTGCCCATGACGCTGCTGGTTCCGCGGCTCCAGCAGCCGTTCCTGCTCTGCCTCGATGGGGACCAGGCAGCGGACGCCCGGCAGCGCGACGCGGCGTTCGAGGCGCTGAAGCAGATCACCGAGAAATTCCCGCAGGCCTCGGCCGCCGTGACCCTCGACGAGCAGGTGATTGGCCTGCTTCCGGCGTTGCGCCCGAGCGATACCGAGACCGACATCCCGATCTTCCTCGTCCAGCTGCTGTCGCCCACGACCGTGGCGCAGTACCTCACCGGATTCGGCGAGAAGTTTCAGCCGCTCCTCACGTCGATTCAGGCCGCCAACCTGTTCGATCTTGCGGGTGTCCCGTGGCTGCTCGGGAACTTGATCCGCCAGTCGAATCGCGGGCCGCTCTCGAGATCGGGGGTCATCGCCCGCGTGGTCAACAGCAACCTGGCCGCGTCGGCGCTGACGGGCGGTATCCGGCGTCTGGTCGAAGAACTGCTCGGGCGGATTGCCTGGGAGCTGCAGACGAGGCAGAAGATCCAGCTCGACGCACTGCGGCTATATGAAATCCTCGATCAGGTCCGCGGCCGGCGCGAGGTGCCGCTCGATCAACTGAAGGCGTCTGCGCTCGAGACGAAGATCCTCGCGCCAAGCGACGAAGATGGCGTGCGTTTTTCGTACCCGGGGTTCCAGTCGTACTGGTGCGCGCAGCACCTGCTCCGGAACGGCCGCGATTTCAGCGGCCGGCTCGACGACATCACGGCCACGCTCGGCCGCCGCAGCCGCGTCCGGTTGTGGGAGGACACCCTGGTGCTCCTCGCCGGGATGATGGAATCAGCCGATCCGCTGATCCGGCGGATCATCGCTGGCAGCAGCATGAGCTACGGGGAACACGCCTTCCTCGCCGCCCGCTGCATCCACGAGGCCGAGCTCGCGAAGGGGAGCCGCAAGGCGGTGCAGGACGACGTGATCGCACAGGTGCTCGACAGCCTGGTCTGGCGCTCGACGCCGATGAAAGAGTCGAGCGCGTCCGTCCGTATCCGTGCCACCGAGTCGCTGGCGCTGCTGAAGCATCCCTCGAGCGTGCCGCACCTGGTGTCGCTGGCGGTGGAGCGCGTCCGCCCGACGTTCACCGGCCAGCCCACCTTCGAGCTCTCGGGGCTGCGGCATGCGGCGCTGCAGGTCCTCCTGTCGATGCAGACGGAGGCCGAGGCGCACGTCAGGAACCACGCCGGGGGAAAGTTCGGCACGCCGGAAGGGGAGGCGCTCGGAGCGTTGATCGAAGCATGGCGCAAGGGGGATTCGAAAGCCCTGCGTGAGATCTACGAGACCACCAGCGTCGAAGGGGTCCCGGCCGTCGTGGCGTTCGCGCTCGGCACGCTCGGCGGCGACGACAACCGCGCCTATCTCGCCGAGCAGATCGTCAATCCGGACGCGGCGGAGGACACCGTCTGGTCGATTGCCGATTCGCTGCTGCTCTTCGACCCCGAGACCGTCACCCGCGACGCGGTCACGCGGATGCGGAAGGTCCCCGCGCTCCACCTGCAGGCCGCGTACATGATCGGCCGGCTGCGCGTGGCGACGCCAGGCAGCGAAGAGGAGGCGTTCCTGGTCGGGTGCCTCCAGTCACCGGATGTGATGACCCGCGGCGTGGCGCTCAAGGCGCTTGCGCAGCTCGGGCACGGCGCCTACCGGGAGCTCTGCGAGCTGATCGCGAAGGATGGCTGGAAACAGGTCGCGAAATCCAAGATCCTCGCGGTTCCGACCAAGCCCGCCGAACGCATGCAGCTTCGCGTATATGCATTGGAGAGCCTGCGCCTGATTGGCACCGAAGCATCGCTGGTTGCGCTGCGAGAGGCGCGCAACTGGCGGCCTGAAGGAGGGGCGAGCGATCGTGAGGCCACGAACCTCATGCAACTGAGTTACGCGGTCAGTGAGGACATTTATTGGCGGATCACCGGCGGCCTCGAAGGCGACTTTTTCGAGGCAGTCGAACGAGAGAAGCAGTCATAGCAGGAGAACGTGCAATGGGCTTTGAAACCATTCCGGGCACCAGCGATCAATACGCGCTGATCAGCTTCGATGACAACGGCAGGGAGCGCACCGACGATCCCCAGGGGGTCGGCGGGTTGTTGTCGAAGGAAATTCTCTCGCGGGTGGCGCGCGAACAGCCCTCGCATGTGTTGTTCTTCATTCACGGCTGGAAGGGGGACGTGGCTGCGGCGCGCGACCAGTACAACCGCTGGATCGGCGCGATGCTCCGGCTGACCGACGATCGCAACGCCGTGAAGGGAACGTTCAAGCCGATCTGGATCGGCCTCCACTGGCCGAGCCAGCCGTTTGGCGACGAGGAGCTGGCTGGCGAGAGCTTCGACGTCGGCGAGGGCACCCTGTCTCCCGACGAGATCAAGGCGACGTATCTCAAGCGACTCGGCCTGGGGAGCGAGGCTGCGCCGCTCATCGAGGCGATCGTCCGAGACCACCAGAAGAACGCCGCCGCCACGGAGCTTCCCGAGGAGAGCCGGCGCGCCTACCAGAAACTCGCATCGCTTGCGGGGCACTCGTCGGACGGTCCGGAAGGCCCGCCGGATGCGGAGGACGCGCCCTTCGATCCCGACGTGGCCTTCGACCGTGGGAACGCCGCCGCGGGCGGAGCCAATTTCGGCGAAGGCGGCTTCCTTGGCGGCATCCTCGGTCCACTGCGCCAGCTGTCGTACTGGACGATGAAGAAGCGGGCGCGGTCGATCGGCGAATCGGGCATGCACCAGTTCGTGTCGGACCTGATGAAGGCCGCGCCGTCGGCCCGCTTTCACCTGATGGGACACAGCTTTGGCACCATCGTGGTGTCAGGGATCCTCGGGGGCAAGGACGGCTCCGGGCAGCTGCCCCGGCAGGTGGATTCGGTCGCCCTCATCCAGGGCGCGGTCTCCCTGTGGGCCTTCGGCGACTCGGTGAAGGGAAAGAACCGCAAGGGCTATTTCAATCCCTGGGTCCATCGTCCGGCCGTGCGCGGTCCGGTGCTGGTCTCGCGATCCGTCCACGATCGTGCCGTCGGCACGCTCTATCCATGGGCGTCTGCCGTCTCCTTCTCGGATGGTTCCTTCGATCCGGACGACGAGGATCTGCCGCTCTACGGCGCGATCGGCAAGTACGGAATCCGGGGCCTGTCCGGCGCGGTGTTCCGCGACATGATAGAGAAGACCGGCGCCTACGGGTTCAAGCCGGCAAGATCTACAACCTCGAGGCGTCACGGTTCATCGCCAAGGGGGGCGGGCTGTCCGGCGCGCATTCGGACATCGACGGTCCCGAAGTGGCGCACGCGATCTGGCAGGCGGCACTGGTCTAGGAGGTAGCGCGATGACAACGAACGCAACCGGCGCCGACCCTGGGGTACTCGGGCCCGATGAGTTCCCGATTCCCTTCGGGATCGAGGCGGACACCGGTTCGCCGCTCCAGGGACTCACCGAGGCGGATCTCGACCGCATCGACCCGGATCGAACGGAGGTTCGCGATCGCGGCGAGCGCGGCAGCACCGATCACCTCGCGATCTCCGACGTCGATCCGAACAATCTCGAAGAGGCCGGATGGTGTGTCGTCTTCGCGAAGGACGCCGATCCGGCCGTCAAGAAAGCGCTCGAACCGCTCCTGGCCCACCGGGAAAGCGAGGCGAAGCGGCTCTTCAAGGTGTTCGAAGGCACGTCGGGGTTTCTTCCGGG
>Ga0111538_10013892_pt1 | contig 10614 bp, 4 predicted proteins | sample SoiMethybrSBSTD1_FD_79669 | JGI IMG/M metagenome (GOLD analysis project Ga0111538, IMG submission 79669) | Bulk soil microbial communities from a Populus tree surrounding site in Tennessee, USA - Soil MetaG P. TD hybrid SBSTD1 (version 2)... | ecosystem: Environmental > Terrestrial > Soil > Tree... | reverse complement strand
GCACTGTTTGCCGACATTCTGCCTTACGACGATGTGGAGGGAAACGGCAGCCAGGCGCTGGGCCGGTTCCTCGAATTTGCCCAGGCTCTGTTTGCCATGGCCCGCGATCTGCCACGTCCACGGACGCTTTCGGAATGGAGTGAGAGTCTTCTCGAGTGGATGAGCCGGTTTCTGACCTCGGACGAGGAGACGGAACAAGAGTTCCAGATGTTGCGTGCTGGGTTGAGGCATCTGGCAGAGGTGCAGCGGCTCAGCGGATTTGAGACGCCTGTGGAGTTGCAGGTGGCACGCTACGCCCTGGAAACTCGCCTGACGCCGCGTGAAGCCGCGCTTGGCTTTCTGACGGGCGGGGTGACCTTTTGCGCCATGCTGCCGATGCGTAGCATTCCCTTCAAGGTGATCGCGCTTATAGGGATGGGCGGCAGGGCCTTTCCGCGAACCCGACGGCCTGTCGGGTTCGATCTCATTGCCAGCCATCCCAAGCCAGGCGATCGGTCAGTGCGCGAAGAGGACCGCTACCTGTTTCTCGAAGCGCTCTTGTCAGCCCGAGAGAAGCTCATCATCAGCTACGTGGGCCAGAGCATCAAGGACAACAGCGAGATTCCGCCCTCGGTGGTAGTCAGCGAATTGATCGAAGCCGTCGAACAGGGCTTCACCTTGGGTCCGCGTGGTGGCGATATTCTCGATCACATTTGCATCCGCCACAGGCTTCAGGCTTTCAGCCCGTCCTATTTCGAGGGCCGGCCGGGATTCTTCAGCTACTCCGAGGAAAACCTGAACGCCTTGAAGGCGCGACACGCCGGACAAACTCGGGAGGGCGAGGCGCCTGCCTTGTTGGGCAAGAGCGTCCCTGCACCCTTTGTTTCTGGCTCGATCGGTGAGCCGCCCGAAGAGTTTCGAAATGTGGACCTGCGGGAACTGCACCGCTTTTACCGAAATCCAACGACATATTTCCTTAAGCAGCGTTTGGGTTTGCGGCTTGACGAGGAGAAAGAGTCGGCTGAAGGGCGTGAGCCGTTTGATATTCATGCACTTGACGCTTACGGTCTGGAGCAAGAGCTGGTGGCTAGAAAACTGGCCGGTGAAAAGTTGGTTGATGCGTATGCGGCGGCGCGCAACCGGGGGCTCTTGCCAGCCGGTGCTGCCGGCGAGTTGGTCTTCCAGGACGCTGTTGCCTCGGTCGAGGCTTTCGCAGGCTCGCTTTTACCACTGATTCAGGGTGAACCCCTCGCTCCAGTGGATTTTGACTTCACGACTGGGGGCTTTCGTGTGACGGGAAGAGTTGGCCAGATCTGGCCCCGGCATCTCTTGCGCTATCGATGTGCGGCCGTCAAAGCAAAAGACCGGCTCGATCTCTGGATTGATCACCTCCTGTTGCAGACCAGCAAGATTCCGGGCTATCCCAACCATAGCGTCTTGCTTGCGAAAGAGGCTGGTTGGAGTTTCCGTCCCGTCGTAAATGCGCACGAGATTTTCCACCAGCTTCTGAATCTCTACTGGGAAGGGCTGTCGGCACCCCTGCCTTTCTTTCCACAAAGCGGGTATGCATACGCAGAGCGACTCCACGGGGGAAGGCAGGAAGAGGACGCGCTCGTTGCAGCTCGGAAAGCTTGGAAGGGGGACCGCAACTCGCGGCCCGAGGCTGACGATCCTTATTACCAGCTGAATTGGGAAAAAGTAGACGCACTGGATGAACGGTTCACGGCGCTGGCACTCGCCATCTTCGGTCCCCTCCTGCAGCATGAGGAGGAACTGGGGTAGAACGATTTCCCCGCGGTGTAGTTTTCTTAGTAACGCAACGATGCAGCCTCTCGATTTAGTTAACGTGAACTTGACCGGCCGCAAGCTGGTGGAGTCCAGCGCCGGGACTGGAAAAACCTACGCCATCACTTCGCTCTACGTGCGCCTGCTTTTGGAACGAAAGCTTTTGGTCAGCCAAATTCTTGTTGTGACCTTCACTGAAGCAGCCACCGAAGACCTCAAGCGCCGCATCCGAACGCGACTCCGAGAAGCCGCTGGGGCGTTTGCAGCTGGTGAGGCGAACGACGCTTTCTTGGCTAGTCTGTTGAGCAAGACTGCAGACTGGACGATGGCGCACCGGATTCTGTCTGATGCTCTACGGACCCTCGACGAGGCTGCCATCTTCACGATCCACGCCTTCTGTCAGCGCGTCTTGCAGGAGAATGCCTTCGAAAGCGGTTCGTTATTTGAAACGGACTTCATTACCAACCAGGACGCCCTGCTGCGCGAGATCGTCGATGACTTCTGGCGCGCTGAGTTTTACCCAGCTTCACCACTATTCATCCGTCGTGCCTGGCAAAACAGCCTGACGCCTGAGTCCCTGCTCCAGTTCGCCAAACAAGGTCTTGCCTGGCCCCTGCTGGAGGTCATTCCCAAAACAGAGAAGCCGGACGTGAATGTCCAGAAGGCTCTGGAACAAGCGGTTTGGTCGGCGTATCGGTCCTTGGAAGCGGCTTGGGAGTCGTCCAAGGCTACTGTTAGTGACGTACTGCTCAACTACCAAGGGCTGAATCGGAACATATATCGGCGGCAGACCGTGGAAAACGACTTGCGCGACATGGAGACTTATCTCGCTTCGCAGAATCCGCTCAGCGTACCCGATGGATTTGAGAAGTTCTGCACCAGCAAGCTGGCCAAAAGCCTCAAAGGGAACTATGGCCCGCCAGAGCACTCTTTCTTCGTCTTGTGCGAGGACTTCCGAAGGCTTTGCGAAGAACTGCAGACTTCTTTCACACGATCCGTACTGGCGCTCAAAAGGACGCTGATGGACTTTGTGCGCAGCGAACTCAGGAGACGGAAACAGGAACTTCATCTTCGTTCGTTTGACGATCTTCTGCTGGACTTGCATGACGTGCTGGCTGGTCCAGGGCGCGACGTTTTGGCAACGGCACTGCGCCAGCGCTATGCCGCGGCGCTGATCGACGAATTTCAAGACACAGATCCGTTGCAGTACGCCATATTCCAAAGACTTTTCTCGGTCGAGCCGACAGCGGGCGGCCCGATAGGGGCTGGAGAAACAGCAGTCTTCCTGATTGGCGATCCAAAACAGGCAATCTACAGTTTTCGAGGTGCGGACGTTTTTGCCTACATGCAGGCGGCGCGGGAGGTTGAAGAGCGACTTACCTTGGACAAGAACTGGCGCTCAACCGCACTTCTGGTAGAGGCGGTCAACCGACTGTTCCAAAATTCTCCCGACCCTTTTGTTTTTCCGGAGATTGAATATCACGCGGTGCAGGCGGGAAGGAGCGACGCAGGTAAGTTTGCCTGGGACGGAGAGGCCAGTTCAGCGCCACTGAAGCTGTGGGTGATGCGACGCACGGAACCAGACAAACCCATTGGCAAGGGCCGCGCAACCGAGGAACTACCGGTTTCCGTGGCAAGCGAGATTGTGCGATGGCTTCGAGCAGGCGCCGCCGGGAAAGCGAAAGTCGAGAACGAACCGTTGGCCCCGCACCATATCGCCGTGTTGGTGCGAACTAACGAGGAAGCCCGCCATATGCAGGCTGCATTGCAGAAAGCGGGTGTGCCGTCCGTGATCCACAGCGATGAAAGTGTCTTTCAGTCGCGTGAGGCCCTGGAACTGCAACGCCTCCTGGCCGGTGTTGCAGAGCCCGCCAATGAAGGCAAGGTGCGAGCGGCACTAGCGACGGAACTTCTGGGGGCGACGGGCGTTGAGCTGGCACGGCTGGCTCAGGACGAAACCGGTTGGGACGGCTGGCTGGAGGCCTTCGCCCTGTACCGTGGTCTTTGGCTCGACGAAGGTTTCATGACCATGGTTGCGGCACTGATGACGCGGCAACAAGTTCGCAGCCGGCTACTGTCATTGCCTGGCGGCGAACGCCGGCTGACCAATGTGCTGCACTGCTGTGAACTGCTCCACCAGGCAGCACTGGAGGGCGGATTGGGCGTCGAAGAACTGTTGAAGTGGCTTACCGAGGCACGGCAGCAGACTGGAATAGCGAAGCTTGAAGAAAACCAGATCCGTTTAGAGACCGATGAGCAGGCCGTCAAGATCGTCACGGTGCACAAGAGCAAGGGGCTCCAGTATCCCATAGTCTTTTGTCCATTTGGATGGAACTCCGGTGCTGGCTCCAAAGAGGTGATCTTCCACGACACAAACCAGGCGGGGAAGTTGGTCATGGACATTGGCTCGGCGGACCTGGAAGCCCACAAGCGAATCGCCGAAAGAGAAGACCTCGCGGAAAACGCTCGTCTGATCTACGTAGCCCTGACGCGAGCGGAGTATCGCTGTGTCTTGGTCTGGGGTGCTTTTCGCGATGCCGGAGAATCTGCCTTGGCGTATCTGTTGCATCCCGGGAGGTGGAAGCGCGACAGCCCGGTGGAGGACGTCAAAAAGCATTTTGGTGCCTTGAGCGACGATACGATCCTGGGCGACCTGCAGCGGCTCGCTGAAGGTGGGCGCACGGGTATTGCAGTATCCGCCGTGCCGAGCCCGTCGTCAGAGATCTACCTGCCTCCGACCGGACCGACAATCACGCTGGCCTGTCGTACGCTGAAGCGTGAGATTCCCAAAGGATGGGGTATCGCAAGTTTCAGTTCGCTCATTGCCGGAAAGCCTCGAGATGCCGAACTCCTGGACCGCGATTCTCTCTGGGGAAGGGGGGACGGCGAGGCAGTGCCCTTGCTACAGCCGCGTGTTCGATCATTTCTGGAGTTTCCGCGCGGCCGTCGGGCCGGTACAGCGCTGCACGAGCTGTTTGAAGCCGTTGACTTTTCGCTGCAGCCGGTTGAGCCGGCACGCCAGCTTGTAAGGGAGAAGTTGTCGCAGTTTGGATTTGAAGCATCCTGGCACGAGACAGTTCTTCAGATGCTTCGTGACGTGCTGTCGGTCCCTCTGGATCCAGACAAAGCGGAGTTCAGCCTGTCATCGCTGCCCCAGGCGCGGCGACTGCACGAGCTTGAGTTTAGTTTTCCGCTGAACCTCCTTACGTCGAAGCGGCTGCGAGCGGCTTTTGCCGTGCAGCGCAGCGTCGAATTTCCAACAGGGTTGCCAGAGGCTTTGGAGCAGCTGGACTTTGTGCCTGTTCGCGGCGCCATGAAGGGATTCATCGACCTGGTGTTTGAGCGGGATGGGCGCTTCTATTTGGCAGACTGGAAGTCGAATTTCTTGGGACCTGATCTGGAGGCTTACGGGCAGGCGGCGCTGCGCGAGACGATGATGAAGGAGATGTACGTGTTGCAGTATCACTTGTACGCAGTAGCCCTGGATCGCTATTTGGCCTTTCGAATTCCAGAGTATCAGTACAGCACTCATTTTGGAGGGGTGTACTATTTGTTTCTGAGGGGCATGAGGCCCGAACACGGCTCGGAGTACGGAGTGTTTTACGATCGGCCCTCAGAGGCCCTGGTTCACGAGCTGAGTCATTGCCTGCATGCGCCAAAGTCACTTGCATGAAAGGATGACTGCTATTTGGGAGGGCGAGGCTCCTGCCGACTCGCGCAGCCAGAAGCTCTCGATTCAGGACGGCTCGGCGGGAGCCTTGCCCTTCCGGAAGATCGCAAGGGCTTGTTCTCGGGCTGGGACAAAAGCCGCGGGTGAACCACGAGGACGAGCACGAAGATTTGCATAGGGGTCATTCCGGCTTTTGCCGGTATGACCGACAACGTCAATACCCGTCAGGGCCGCGTCAGCATGCGTTCACCCTGCGTTTATCTGTGTCTAACTTGAGTGTCGTGACTACTGAAACCGCTGTTAATCAACTGGACCGTTTTACCGACATCGACCGGCACTTTGCCAACTTCTTGTTGCGACTTGAAGGCAAACAGGACCGGCGTCTGTGGTTGGCCGCAGCTCTTGTCAGCAACGCAACGCAGTCTGGCAATGTCTGCGTCGACTTGGGTGCCATCGCGGGAACGACAACTCCCGTCGCGGACGGCCGCACGACCGCAAGCACATGCGCTACTGACCTCTCAGACTGGATGAGCGCGTTGAAACAGTTCCGCGTGGTGGGTGAGCCTGGCGATTTTCGGCCGCTGGTGCTGGATGAGGCAAAGCGCCTCTATCTCTATCGCTACTGGAAGTATGAGCAACAGGTTGCCGGACTTCTCAAGACGTTGGCATCATCGGACCTGCCTGACTTCGACCCGACCGTACTCAGGGAAGGACTTTCCAGATTGTTTCCTCCTCAGCCCTCAGGTGAGCTGGACTGGCAAAGGCTGGCTGCAGTCACCGCCGTTCTACGAAGAGTTTCGCTGGTCACGGGCGGGGCGGGAACGGGTAAGACTTCCACGGTTCTTAAAATACTGGCCCTCCTGCTTTCCCAGCCTGGCCAGGCGCGGCTGCGTATTGCCCTGGCAGCGCCCACGGGAAAGGCAGCCGCGCGATTGAAGGAAGCCGTGAAGCAATCCAAGGAAGTACTTGAAGTCGATCCTGAAGTCCGTGCGTGCATTCCGGAGCAAGCTTTCACGCTGCACCGGCTCCTGGGCTTCGTGCCAGGCGCACGAGTGTTTCGTCATAATCGTAGAAATCCGCTTCCGTTTGAAATGATCGTCGTGGACGAAGCCTCGATGGTCGATCTGCCGTTGATGGCGAAGCTTTTGGATGCTGTGCCGCCTGAGGCGCGACTGTTGCTGCTGGGCGATCGGGATCAACTAGCATCGGTTGAGCCTGGGGCAGTTTTTGGAGATATCTGTAGTGTGGCCGAAGCGGCCGGGTGGTCTGAGAGCTTCAGGGAGTGCATCAAACCGTACGGGCTGGATCTGCCAGCCTCGTCTCCATACGGCGGCGGCCCATTGCAGGATTCGATGACTGTGCTACGGCGAAGCTATCGCTTTGGCGCAGACTCAGGCATTGGGCGGCTAAGCCAAAGTATTCAAGCTGGCGACAACGATGCCGTATTTCAGCTGCTGAGCACGAAAGGTCTGCCCGACGTGGTTTGGGAGGATGCCGCCAATCCAGCCTCGCTGCAGAATCGCCTGGAGCGATGGATTCTGGAAGCCTATGCGGGTTGCCTGCAAGCAGCCTCGCCTGACGAGGCGTTTGCCTTGTTTGCAAGAAGCCGCATCCTGTGCGCCGTGCGCCAGGGGCCTTTTGGTGTGGTATTCATCAATAACCTGGCCGAAGAGGCTTTGGCTCGCAAGGGGTTGGTGCGCTCGCGTGGATCGTGGTACCGCGGCCGTCCTGTCATGATGAATCGTAACGACTATCAGATCAGGCTGTTCAATGGCGACATTGGTGTCGCTTGGGAGGATTCTCAGGGAACTCATTCTGGCCAGGCGCCGCTGGGTGTGATGTTTCCTTCGGAGAGCGGAGGGATGCGAAGAATTTTGCCTTCGCGATTGCCCGAGCACGAGACGGTGTATGCGATGACTGTTCACAAGGCTCAGGGGTCGGAGTTCGATCGCGTTTTGTTGATACTTCCAGACCAGGCTTCGCTAGCACTGACGCGGGAGATGCTGTATACCGCCGTGACGCGGGCCCGAAAACGCGTGGAGATTTGGGCTCGACGGGCAACCATTGAAGCGAGCATTCAACAATGTGTGACCCGGCATTCCGGTCTACGTGAAGCCCTGAGCAAGCAGGTAGCCCGGTTGGGGAACTCTGAATTGCGGTAGGGAACATGGAACGTATCCAGTTTACTCAGTTAGTGGATGAGGCCTTGGCCCGCTTGCCCAAGGTGTTCAAGGACAAGATCGAGAACCTCGCTATCATCGTCGAGGACTACCCGGACGAAGAGACACAGGGTGGCTTCTCCGGAATCATACTGGGTTTGTTTCGCGGGGTTCCACGAACGCAGCAGTCGATCAGTTGGGCGGCGCCGCCGTCACAGATTTATCTTTACCAGAGGAACATCGAATCCATCTGTCGCAACGATGAGGAGATTACGCGACAGATTCAGAAGACGCTGGAGCATGAGATCGGGCACTACTTCGGGCTATCAGAGCGAGATTTGAGGCGCAGGGGGTATTGAGGGCATGAATTCCGGAGCGGGTTAACAGTTATAACCGCAGAAGGTCGTCCCAGAGAGTTCCGAACTTAGCGTGGGTCGAGTCCGGCGAGTGTCGTGGTTGGGAGAGTCGGAACTTGATTAGAACCTCTACAAATTGCGAACGTCGGCTCCCCTCTCCCAACCTGGGAGAGGGGCCCGGGGGTGAGGGGGATACCTCCTACCGAATGAATTTCCGAAAGTCGGCTCTGGATGGGGTTCTTAGTATCACAGCTATCCTAGTGTGGCTCCGCGTCGCGAAGATGGGCGATGTTGGTGAAACCGTTCATGGCCAGGCGGCAGGAAGGGCCAGGCCCATGAAAGCGCGGCGCATGGAAGGTGAAGATAGGCGCATAAACCACGTCCCCTTCGTCTGCAATGATGACGCCGTAGTTTTCAATTGGGTACCGGATCTGCCCAGCCATGATCAGCCAGAACTCGGCGCATTCGGGATGATAGTGCCCGCGATTCTTTGCATCGAGAGGCGGCAGATTCTTTTCGTAGCCGTAGATGATGTTCGATACAGCACGATCATCGTGAACAAAACGGCCGCCTGAGTAGTTGGGCGCCTTGGCTAGCTCGTATAGGTTGATGTGAGGCTTGTTCCCATTGTCGTAGGGTCCGGGCTTCCTTCCGAGCTTCACCGGAATCCAGTTGATGCCGGGAGTTTTTGGAGGTTCGACATCCTTCGGATAAAGCGTTTTGGCTTTGGCTATGTTCACTTCAAACCGCAGCGAAGGCTTGTCGCCAACCGTTTCCATCGAATAAATGGTTTGCATGGGGACTTGAACCATAGAGCCCTTGGTGGCTACGAATGGTTCCTGGTTTTCAATTTCAAAACGAATCTGCCCGTCCATGACGACCCACCACTCACGGGTATCCGGATGAAATCGTCTCGAGACCTTACCCCCGGCAGCCATTGAGACGTATTCGGCGTGCAGGTGATCGTCGCTCACCGCGACTTCTCTCCAGTCGTTCTTGCCTGTGTGCTTGGCCTTCACTTCAGAAAGCTTTGTATGTGGCTTGTTCGGTGGAATCCACTTCGTTGGTTCCACAGGCTTCGGCGCCCAGGAAGGTTCTTCCGTTGGCCGGTTCTGCCCGACCGTGGCGGTTACCACGGCGAACAGGAAAAGAGAGAGGCACACTCCTACCCATCGTCCTGACTTCATGCTCGGTCCTCCATATTTGAAATTGTGACCGATACTATAGACGAACCTAATCGGAATCCCAAGCTGGAGTTTGTCGAGTCGGTCGGCTAAGCAAGAAAAGGAAGGGACGCAGATTATTCAGTTGGGCGCACACTACCTGGAGTCTCACGCGCTGAGCGACATGAGGATGTAGAATCAATCCTCGTCGTCGTATTGAGCTTTCCTCTCTTAATCGTCTAATCGTCCTTGCCACTCATTTTGCGTGTACATTCATCCGCGCAATCTGGCTCTCTTCAGAGCCGCTCTCGTCGCTCTAAATTGACACCCATCTGTCCTTTCCCTAGACTACGGCCACTGCTTGGCAATTTTTTGGACGATTGTGGAGAGCTAGTCTTATGGTGAGTCGGCGGGAGGCTCTGCGCCAACTATTGAGTTTCGTTGCGGGTTCGCCCCTGTATGCGGAATGGATGATCGCGGCTCAGCAGGAGGGAACTCTCTATCCTCCGACGTACAGCGAAGAAGTGATGGCTCCGATGAGTTTGCAGGAAATGGAGGAGGTGGCGAAGAAAAAGATTCACAAGCTGGCTTACGACTTCATTGCTGGAGGCGTGGAAGACGAGGTGACCTTGCGTGGCAACCGTGAGGCGTTGAATCGAATCTTTCTGCGGCCGCGGGTGATGGTGGACGTCAGCAAGATTGATCCGTCGGTCGAGTTGTTGGGGAAGAGGATGGACTTCCCGATTCTGCTGGCACCAACCGGCGGAAAGAACCTGGTGATTCCGGACGGGGACCGGATTGCCGCGCAGGGAGCAGCAGCTACGAAGACACTGTACGTCGTAGCGAGCGGTGCGTGGATGAGCAAGCTGGAGGGAGGCGTTTCTGATCCCTTGTGGTGGCAGAATACCATTGGTCAAAGCACCAAGAACGCAGCGGAGAGCTATGGCCGGCGCTCCGAGGATTCAGGCTGCGCTGCGATTTGCGTCACCGTAGACAATCAGTACCAGTCTAACCGCGAACGCAACAACCGTAACCGGTTCGACTATGGCTACATGCAAACGGGTGTCCCGGGTGACGATGCCCGTCAACAGAAGCCTCGTTCTCCTGCGGTGGCGGCGATGTTGCAGCCGCACACTCCCAACATGACGTGGCAGTACATTGACTGGTTGAAGGGTTCTTGCAACCTGCCGATTGTGATCAAAGGAATCCTGACAGGAGAGGATGCTCGATTGGCGGTTGAGCGCGGGGCGGATGCGATTGTGGTTTCGAATCATGGTGCGCGCCAGTTGGATACCGTGTTGGCGACAATTGAGGCGTTGCCTGAAGTGGTGGCCGCTGTGAACGGAAAGATCCCAGTCTTGATGGATGGTGGCATTCGGCGAGGGACCGATATCTTGAAGGCTCTTGCATTAGGTGCAAAAGCGATTCTGATCGGCCGTCCCTACGTTTGGGGACTGGCCGCATTTGGCCAGGTGGGCGTTCAACGCGTGGTCGAGTTGCTG
>Ga0111538_10013891_pt1 | contig 10615 bp, 8 predicted proteins | sample SoiMethybrSBSTD1_FD_79669 | JGI IMG/M metagenome (GOLD analysis project Ga0111538, IMG submission 79669) | Bulk soil microbial communities from a Populus tree surrounding site in Tennessee, USA - Soil MetaG P. TD hybrid SBSTD1 (version 2)... | ecosystem: Environmental > Terrestrial > Soil > Tree... | reverse complement strand
TCCCAACGCCGTAAACCGCTTTTACCGGCTTGTAACGCCGCGGCAGCCGTAAGACCATTTCAGGGCGCTTTCGCGCGCTTCGATAATAAAAAGGCGAGCAGGTTATTGAATTGTTCCTCTGTCAGGAGTTCGCCGAAATTCTCGGGCATGAGGGAAGTTTCGGATTGGCGGCGCTCGGCGACCTGGTTCTTGGGGATGGAAATTTCTTTGCCCGTGCTTTCCGCGAGAATGACCGTTTCGCCTTCTTCGCGGCGGAAGAGACCGGATTGAACGTCGCCGTCCTTAAGCACCAAAAGCGTGCTGCGAAACGCGGGATCGACGTTGCGGTTGGGGTCGACGATGTCTTCACAGAGGCGTTCGACGCCGCGGTTTCCAACGCCGTCGAGTTGCGGGCCAACGAGGCCGCCGTTGCCGTCGACCTGATGGCAGACGGCGCAGTTTTGCTGGAAGATGTTTGCGCCTTCGGACGCGCGTGCTTTTGCAACGTCGAATTTCCGCTGGCGTCGCTCGACGATTTTTTGCAGCGCCTCGTTCGGGGCGGAGAGACCTTGCGTGAGCTTCTCAATACGCTCGTTTGGAATTTTTGACGCCAGAAGTTTCTCCTTTACGGTGCGATCGAGCAACAGCGCGCGGGGCGCGGAATTCAGGAGGTATTCGGCGCCGGCGGCAGTGCCCGCCAACGCTTGGGCGAGCTTGATCTGGACGCGATGAGATACGGAACGAAAGACCTCCTGCAGAACATCTTCGGCTTTGGTTTTTTGCGCGACGGCGGAAACGATCATGTCGCGCAGTGATGAAGGAATGGCTGCATCGGGCAAGATCGTAGCAAGGGCGGCGGCGAGATCGTTCGGTTTTATGCTAACGACTGCACTCGCAAGAGCGGCTTTGACGTCCGGTTCGGTTTCGGGCGCGAGCATGAGCGAGGTCAGGCGTGGTTCGAGGGAAGCCACTTTCAGAGTACCTGCGAGTTCCGCGGCGGCTTTCTGGCGTTTGGCGAGTTCGCTCGGGTCGCCGGCGGGGATTTTCACGATGGGCGGATCGAATCGACCGATAGCGAGCCATGCGTATGCGTTTCCTGTGTCGCCATCGACGACTTCGAGGATAGCTTGCTTGCCGGCATACTGCTTGAGATCCCAGGTAATTGGCTGCGCCGTGTCATTGCGTGGCGGATAGACTTGTTTCAACGTCTCTCCCGACGTGACAAGCCGAACAAGGTTTTTCTTCTGAGCGGGTTTATCCGGATAACCGTCGTGGCCCGCGAGATAGAATTTCAATTGGTCGGGAACAGTGAATGGCTTCGATCGCAGAACTCCTGTGAGATGCTCACCGCCGGGCGGCAGACTGCACAGAAAGCGCGACGATTTATCGCCGTCCGATGAAGCGCGTTTTTGGACAAACCATGGATTTTTTGTGTCGGTCGCGCCGGGCATTGGCGCGTTTGCCCAGTCGAGCTTCGATGCTTCAGCGGAAGCGAGCAGTTGTTCGGCAAGTTCCTGGCCCCATTCGCGACAGCCGGGTGTGAGCGGTTTGCCGCGCTGCGCGGCGCCTTCCTGGATGGATTTAAACAACTCGAATTTGAGATCGACGTCTTTGCCGACCTTTGAGCGAGCAATTCCTGCTAGGGGATCGATCTGCGACTCAGGCGCGTAACGAGCCGCATGCCGCAAGTATTTCGGGAGATCGCCCTTCGCTTCTTTCTGGAGATAACTCACAAGGTATGAACCGGCCTCTTCGGATTTCACAGCAACCGCGACATCGGCAACCTGCCGTGAGATGGCCACCTGAGACAGAATTCCCGGCTTAAGGAACTGATCGCGCAAGGCTTTGCGGACGACGTAGAGTAAGTGGGTGTCTTCAACGGATACTGAATCCAACAGCCGCAACAGTGGTTGAACATTCTCCTGATGCGGATCCGCAGCGAGCGCTTCAGCCGCGCAGCGTTGGACGGTCGCGTCGGGATCGGACAATGCGGTTAGGGCGAGTTTGCGATTCGGCAGTTCGGTAAGCAACCGCATCGCATGAACTCGCACTTCGCGCGACGAATCCTTTGCGGCCGCCTCAACCATTTGGGGTTCGAGTGCGCCGAGCCGGAACAAAGCCCAAAGGATGTGAATCTTTTCAGAGCCTTTCGATTTTTTCAGCGCCCGCTTCAGCGGAGAAACCCCTGATTTGCCGATGCGGTCGGTGAGTTGATCGGTCGCCAGAAAGCGATAGGTGATATTCGGATCGGCCAGGGCGTCGACGAGTTTGTCAGCCGATGCGCGAGTCAGGTCCGGGCGTTTGGGATGCGTTTTGCCGCGATACGTAACGCGCCAGATGCGGCCGCTGGTGCGGTCGCGGCCGGGATGTTCGAGGGGGACTTCGTAGTGGCCGATGATGCGGTTGTAAAAATCCGCGATGTAAAGCGCGCCGTCAGGGCCGAGTTGAATGTCGACGGGACGGAACCAGGGATCGTCGGTGGTGAGGAAGTCCGGCATCTCTTGAGCGATTTTGGTGGAGCCTTGTTCCGATAAGCGGTCGCGGTTGAGCCGACTGGTCATGACGTTGCAGACGAACATGTTGTCGTGATATTCCTCCGGCCAGAGTGAGTCGGAGTAATACAGCGGACCGCAGATAGCGGTGGAGCCGTGCGCGTGCTCCATCATCGTGGGCGCAAAGCCAAGGCCATCATGCGGTTTGCCGAAGCTTGGGTAATAGCCGCCGCGCAGAAGCTGATAGATCGGCGCGCTGTGGCAATCAGCGGAGTAGAGATTCCCAAGCGGATCGAAGCAGAGGCCGAACGGGTTGACCTGTCCGAACGTATGTTGCTCGACGCGCGAACCGTCGGTGCGCACGCGATAAGTGTTGCCGGAGTTCATTTTGATTTCCGAGCCGTCCTTGCCGCGAACGGTCGTGTTGTTGTTGAAGCCGTGCGTGATGTAAAGCCAGCCATCGAAGCCGCGCCGGAAGGAAGAGTTCATCCCGTGGGTGTCGCGCTCCCAACCGAGCGGACCAAAGAGCACCTCACGTGAATCCGCCTTGTCGTCGCCGTTCGTGTCGCGAAAGAGCCAGATGTTGGGAATGCTCCATGCGATGCACCCGCCGTGGAATGGATAAATGCCGGTGGGAATGTTCAGGCCATCGGCGAAGGTTGTGATCTTGTCGGCTTTCCCATCCCCGTTGGTGTCTTCCAAAATCTTGATCGCGTCTCGCCCCGGTTTGTCCAGTGGCGCCGCATACGGATATTCGCGCGTGACCGTCACCCATAAACGGCCGCGCGCGTCAAAAGCCATGTTCATGGGCTTGATCAGGTCCGGCTCCGCCGCGACGAGCTCTATTTCGAAGCCGGGCGGCAGCTGAAATTTTTTCTGCTCATCCGCGGGCGACAGCCACGGCGTGGAACGGACGCCCTCGCTGAACGGGTCCGCCGCCAGGACCCGCACAGTTGCGACAAGCGCAAAGCCCACAATGGTTCGAGAAATCATCGCCTTCGATATGCCTGAAACCGGTTCGCAAATAAAGCTTCGTCGCGCGCATTCGAACGTGCTTGCCAGCGGCACACGGCGGGATAATGCTCCGGCGCATGCGCAACTTTCTTGTCGTATGGTTGGCCATGGCTGGATTGCTCAACTCAGTGAATGCGGACTACCTGGTGTATGTCGGCACTTACACGGGCGCAAAGAGCAAAGGCATCTACGCCTTGCGCATGGACAAGCAAGGCAAGCTCGCGCCGCTGGGCCTGGTGGCAGAAACGCCAAGCCCCAGCTTCCTCGCCATTCACCCGAACAAAAAGTATCTGTACGCCGCAAACGAAAAAGACAACGGCAGCGTCACTGCCTTTTCGATCGATGCGAAGACCGGCAAGTTGACGCAGATTAACGATCAACCTTCGCATGGCGCCGGACCTTGCCACGTGTCGCTGGATAAGACGGGCAAGACGGTGATGGTGGCCAACTACAACGCCGGCAGCATCGCGGCGTATCCCGTGCAACGCGACGGCAGCCTGGGCGAGGCCGCGACCAAAATTCAACACCAAGGATCCAGCGTAGATGATCGCCGCCAGAAGGGTCCGCACGCGCATTACATCACTGCCGATCCGTCGAACCGGTACGCGCTTGTTTGCGATCTCGGCCTGGACAAGGTGCTCGTGTATCGCTTAGCCGCCGCAAAAGCGTCTCTGACGCCAAACGATCCGCCGTTTGGCGCCTTGAAGCCAGCGTCCGGTCCGCGTCATCTCGCGTTCCATCCCAGAGCGTCGTTCGTATACGTGAACAACGAAATGAATTCGACGCTGACCGTTTTCAAATGGGACAAGGCGCGCGGCGCGCTCGATGAATTACAAACGGTCTCCACGCTCGCCGGCCAGGTGAGAGGCAATTCGACCGCGGAAATCGAAGTCCATCCATCCGGCAAGTTTGTGTATGTGTCGAATCGCGGCCACGACAGCATCGCGTGCTACAGCATCGACGCAAACAGCGGCCGAGTGAGTCTCATCGAACATCAATCCAGCGGCGGGAAGACTCCGCGCAATTTCGCGATTGATCCCAAGGGCGAGTTTTTGATCAGTGAAAATCAAGGGTCGGATTCGATTGTGGTCTTCCGGATTGATGCCAGCACGGGCAAGCTGATGCCGACAGGCGAAAAGGCGGAAGTTGGGTCGCCGGTCTGTGTGAAGTTCGTGGCTGTGAAGTGAGTAGAGCGCGGTCCGCCGATTGCCATTTGGCGATACGGCACGTTAACAACGTGCGCTACAAATGGTTGTGAATCAGGGGCTTACACAGTTTCGGCTGGCACGGGATATGTTGTATACGGAGGTGCATGGCGCGAATTCTGGTGATAGAGGATTCGAGCGAGTATCGCGAGTTCATTGGCGAACTTCTGCGGCTGTGCGGTTATGAGCTGCTGGAGGCCGATGACGGCGAAGGGGGCATTCGCCTCGCGCACGATGCCGCGCCGGACTTAATTATTTGCGATTTGCACATGCCCCGCATCGATGGCTTTTGCACGCTGGAAACGATCCGCAGGCACGAACACCGTCACGTTCCGTTTATTTTCTTAAGCGGCGACTCCGATCCGTTGCACATTCATCGGGGGCTGGACCTCGGGGCCGAGGCTTATCTGGTGAAGCCGGTTTCTGCGAACGAATTTGTGCTGGAGGTGCGTCGACTGTTGATGCCTGAAGCGAACGGCCGATCCATTCATCCAGCCAACGGACAAACTCCTTCAACCTCTGATCATCATACGGCTTCTCTTTGAATTCGTCGGCGCCGGCCTTGATCGCTTTCTCGTGCGTAGGCACATGTTCGAGCACGCTTAGCATCACCACCTTGGGTTTCTGCTTCTGCTCCGTGATCCACTCGAGCACTTCGAAACCATTTTTGCGCGGCAACTGAATATCGAGGAGCACCGCGTCAGGAAATGGAAAGCGCTCCCGATCGCCAAATTGTCCTGAACCAGCGAGATACGAAATAGCTTCCTGCCCATCCTTCGCGCGCCAGACAATCTGAAAGCGGCGGCTGTAATTGAGGGCGCGAGACAAAATGAATGCGTAGTCTTCCGTATCCTCCACCAACATCACCTTTCTCATGCCGTCAGGCATACATCACCACCAACAATCCTTTGAGGTATTTAAGTATATACCGGCCACCGCGCGTGTAAATAGATTAGTCACGCGCGCCTTAGTCGGTGCTGCCCAGTCCTGATATCCCGCGTAATTCGGTAACCCGTGGCCACGCCGATGCCGATGGCGGTCACGAGCGACGCCCACGGAAAAATCCTGGGAACTGTGCCATTGGCTGTACGCCGTCCAGCAATTTGCCCGCCGCCTGCAGAACCCGGCGCGCCGGCCGCCAATGGGGCGGCCGACATCGGGCCCAGCGTTTGCCGCGCATATACGCGCGCCCGTTCGGGTTCGACACTTTCGGGTTTGGGCATCCCTTCCTGCGCTCGCGCTTCCTGCGTGACCGGCACCGCGTATTTGGTGGGTTCAAGTTTGTGCCCGCGCTTCAAAGCATATACTTGAGTAAACTCCGCGCCGAACAGCAGGATGATCGAGGAATAGTAAATCCACAACAGAATCACCACCACCGATCCCGCCGCTCCGTAACTCGATGCCATCCCTTCGCGCCCAAGGTAAAGGCCGAGGAGAAATTTGCCGCCGGTAAAAAGCGCGGCGGTCACCAATGCGCCGACGCTCACGTCGCTCCACCTGAGTTTCACATCGGGCAGGAATTTGTAAATCATGGCGAACAGCAGCGCGACGACGATGAAAGAGATGATCGCGCTCAAGATGGACGTCACGGCGTCCGGGATCGGAAGCAACTGGCCGCCCCTCGATACAATCGCCTGGACGGCGGTTGTGAGCACCATCGAAATCAGCAGCAAAAATCCGAGGCCAAGCACCATGCTCATGGACAGGAAGCGGTCGCGCAGGAATGACCAGATGCCCATACCCGGCTTAGCTTTAACTTCCCAGATCGTGTTCAGCGCATCCTGCAATTGGCCAAATACACCCGAAGCGCCAATCGCCAGCGAAATGACCGCAAGGACAGTGGTCACCGGACTTGCGCCCAGCTTCTTTGCCGCCATCATGGACTCGATCGTCTTCCCTGCTTCCTCGCCCACGAGGCCCGCGATCTGTCCGTGGATTTCTCCGCGCACGGCTTCATCGCCAAAAATCCAGCCAGCCAGCGCGACAAGCACAAACAGAAGGGGGCCGATCGAGAAAATTGCGTAATACGCGAGCGCCGCCGCGAGGCGCATCGCTTTGTCCTCCATGAATTCCTTGAAGGTGCCTTTGACGACCTCCAAAATGTCCTTAACGCGCATACATCTTGTCACGAAGCGCCGGTTTTCCGGAGTGCGGGCATTCGTCTTGAAAGGATGACGCTGCGATGGGGCGGCTGCCTATGGGGTGAACTAGGCAGTACCTAGTAGGTTAACTGCCCGCTCGGAGCTGACTCGACCTACTTCTTCAGCTCCAACCGATGATCTTCGAACAGAATCTCTTCGAGATTATGCCAATGGACGTCGTTGAGATGGAGGAAGGAATGAAGATACAGCGCCACGACTTCCGCAGGATGTTTGTTGAGCAAAGTGTCGACCGCGGCCTTCACCTTCGCGTCCTCGACCTTCTCCGGCAAATCTTCGACGACGCCTTTCTCGTGCTGGAGCCCAAGCGCATCGAGAAAATCCACCAGCAGTTGGTTTTGCTTCTTCAGAAACCAGGTGCGTAGCAGGTTTGCGGCGGTCGGTTCCATCGAGGGCCGCGCCAGCGTCGCGACCACCAGCGCATGCCGGTCCGCGCGCGGCTGCCGCTCCAGGTAAACGGTTCGCACTTTTCGCGCCTGCGCCACGCCATCCAGGAGGCCACGATAGAAAGCTTTGTCCTCGCCTGCCATCTCTTCGAGGATGCGATTGCCCAGGGCCCCGGGCATAGTCGCGAACATTTCATAAGACGTCATGCCGCCAAATATGGCCCCGGTAGCCCCCAGTTTCAATCATGGATCGGGAAGGGCATTTTTCCTTTCCGCGTTCACTGCTTCGCGGTAATAAATTCCCAACTCGTGAAAATTGCGCGCCCTATTATCCGCCACGCATGGAAACCGCTGATACCGCTACTGCTCCTCGGTTGCGCGAGCGAGGCGCCGCAGAGCTCCGGCGCAAAACCGTTCCCCAATGCGCCTCCAGCAGGCTACGCGCTGCTCTTTGTTTACACGGACCGTCACGACCCGCTGAAGACGCACCCCACGCTGCACATAGATGGCGAAAGCGTCATCAAGCTGCGGAATGATTCGTACACCTGGTGCTACCTCAAACCGGGGCAACGGATGGTACGCGCAATGTGGGGGGATGAGGACGCCAGCATGAATCATCACCAAAGTTTCGACTTCAAAGGAGACCAGAGCGTTTTCCTGAGAATTAGCACAAAAGTGACTTATCCGCTCTCCAGTGTCGTCGGATCAGTCGCCCGGGTGCAGCCGGAAGTGGCTCGTGTTGAAATCGGCAATTCCCTCTATCGCCGCCCGAAAAAAGATACGTATTGACCGCGGAGCTACGCAGTTTCCCTACCGCGAAAGCGGTTTCCGGCCCGCACCGATAAATTATTAATAATTTCGATAGGTAAATACCTGCTACCCACGATTTGTGTTTCGTCCAGAATCGCACCATGCAAATGCAAATATCGCTTAAGACCACTTCAGCCCTCGACAACCGCAATGCCCAGATCGTCCTCGTCGCGCATCAACTCATCCAGGAAGGCAGGACCACGGAGGCATGGAATGAACTGCGAAAGATCGAACGCCGCGTTGCTTCCCACCCGGCCGTCATCCAGCTCCGCCGCAACCTGGTGGCGAGCCTTTACGGCTGGGAACAGGAAGATACGGCCATCAGCCGCCTGCAGCCCGCGGTCTGCACGAACGGCCACGTCAACGGAAACGAAACTTCAAATGGTCACAGCAGCGGCGAAGCGAGTGCCAACGGAAACGGCAACGGCCTGATCCAGCACGAACACGCCGTCGCGGCCTAATCACAGCAGCGCCAACGCGCCGCGCCCGGTCGGCGACACCTGGTCCATCTTGCATTGCGAAGGCGCTTTATCCGGCCGCCAGCGGATCAGGCTTGTGCCGTGGCGAAACCGACCGCCGGTAAAATGGTCGTAACTGACTTCGACCACGAGTTTCGGTTTCAGTGGCTGCCATTCACCCGAGCGCTCGGTCGACCAGCGGCTCGGCCCGCCCGGCGCGCGTCCTGTAAATCCAGGCGGCTGAATCAGCGCTTCCAACTTCTTCGTCAGTGCGGGACGTTCGTCGTTTTTGATGCCTGAACAAAAACCCACGTGGTGCAGCGCGCCATCGTCATCGTAAAGGCCAAGCAACAACGAACCGACCAACGATTTTGTTTTCGAACCGTAGCGGAACCCTCCGACGACGCAATCGGCCGTACGAACGCGCTTCACCTTTTGCATTCCGTTGCGCTCGCCCGGCCTGTACGGCGCGTCTATGCGCTTGGCGATGATACCGTCCAGGTCGGTGCCAACGGTGTTGAACCATTTCTGTGCTGTCACCACATCGGTGGTCGCGGGCGACAGGCGCAGTTGGCGATTGCGCGGGAAAAACTTTTTCGCGAACTGCTCGAACGCCGGCCGGCGGATTTCCAATGTTTTGTCCGCGAGCGATTTTCCGCCACCATCGACGAGCAGATCAAAAGCAACAAAGATCCCCGGCGTCTCCTGCGCTAACCGTTTGATGCGGCTGGCAGCCGGATGAATTCGCATCAAGAGATCGTCAAACGACAGCCGATTCTTGATCGGGATCGCGATTTCGCCGTCGAGAACAAACTGATCTGCCTTCAACGCCAGCACCGCTTCGACCAGTTCGGGGAAATAACGCGCGAGCGGTTGCCCGGCCTTCGATTGCAGGTAAACCTCGTCGCCGTCGCGAAAGATCAAACATCGGAAACCGTCCCACTTCGGTTCGTATTGCCAGCCACCGCCCGCAGGCACTTCGTCCACCAGCAGCGCTTCCATCGGTGGATACGGCGGCGTGATCGGCAGCTTCATAGAAACTTCTCCAGCTTGAGGCGGCCGCGCTGCTGCAGCAGCGGTTTCCAAAGATCGCCGAGTTTACGGACGCGGCCGGGAACATTGTCGAGGCGGAAATCCTCGATCTCGATCCCGCTCTCGATTTCCTTCCATGTGACCGGCGTGGAAACCGGTGCTTTGGACTTGGGACGCACGGAATAGACCGACGCGAGGGTGCGGCCCCATGCGTTCTGGTTGTAATCGACCAGCACGTGGCCCTTCGGTCGCTTCTCGATGCGGTACTCGGCCGTGATCAGCTTCGGGTGGAGTTCAGCCATGCTTTGCGCGAATTCCTTAGCGAAGGTCCAAACTTCTTTCTGGGTCGGGCCGCGCACGATCGGCACATAGACATGGATGCCGCGCGATCCCGTCGTCTTGGCGAGGTTCGGAATTTTAAGCGCATCCAGCGCTTCACGAACGAGCAATGCCGTTTCACGGACCCGGTCGAAGTTCGCGCCTTCCACTGGGTCCAGGTCGAAATGCAAATAATCTGGCCGATCGACGTCATCGCAGCGCGCATACCATTGGTTCAGATCAATACAGCCGAGGTTCACCACCCACAGCAGTGACGGCAGATCGCGCACGATCGGGAAATCAATGACATTGCCGGATGAATGCTCGATGGAACAAAGGTCGATCCATTCGGGGCGCGGAACGGGCGCGCGCTTTTGAAAGAAGAATTCGCCGTGCGCGCCATTCGGGTAGCGTTTCATAACCATGGCGCGGTCTTTGACGTGCGGAATGAGGACAGGGGCAACGTCTGCGTAATACCGCAACAGATCGCCTTTGGTGATGCCCAGTTCCGGCCAGAAGGGTTTGCCGAGGTTCGTCAGCTTCACGGTCTTGCCTTCGACCGTGACTTCAGTCTGTGGCGCATCATGCGGTATCTCTACCGCGCCGCGCCGCCTTGTCCGCTCCATAACCTCCATTGTTCTAAACTCGCCGGAAACCGCGGTCAAACAACCTATGTCTGTCCCTACCGGAGTATCTGGAAGGCGGCGTTTACGCCGCTTGGTGGCGGAAGCGGCGTAAACGCCGCCTTCCGGGAGAGTGCTT
>Ga0111538_10013890_pt1 | contig 10615 bp, 10 predicted proteins | sample SoiMethybrSBSTD1_FD_79669 | JGI IMG/M metagenome (GOLD analysis project Ga0111538, IMG submission 79669) | Bulk soil microbial communities from a Populus tree surrounding site in Tennessee, USA - Soil MetaG P. TD hybrid SBSTD1 (version 2)... | ecosystem: Environmental > Terrestrial > Soil >... | reverse complement strand
TTCGGAGGGGACGCACTCATCCTGCGAGGACTCGGCGACGGCAGCCTCGAGGCGCCCGTGGTCGCGTCGGTGGGGTACAGCGGGTTCGACCTGGCGCTGGGCGACCTGAACGTCGACGGAGAGCTCGACCTCGTCGGCGGCGGCTGGAACGTGCTGACCGGCGAGCTGAATCGCGGCGATCTGTCGTTCGGCCCGGGCATCGCGACGGGCGCGGGCCCGACCGGCCTCGCGCTGGCCGACTTCGACGGTGACGGCCGTCTCGACCTGGCGACGGCAGACAAGGAAGCCGATACCATCTCGGTGCGCCTCGCCACGGGCAACGGCTGGTTCGGCGCGCTCACGACGCTGCCCTTCGAGTTCGTGCCGCGGTACCTCGTCTCCGACGATTTCAACGCCGACGGCCTGCCCGACCTGGCCGCGGCGAACGACCAGTCGCCCGACCTGGTGAAGGTCTGGCTCGGTGCCGGCGACGGGAGCTTCGGCCCCGCGGCCACCTACCCGGTCGGCGGGCAAGTGCGCGACCTGGCTTCGGGCGACATGGACGGCGACGGCTTGCCCGAGCTGCTCGTCGTGTCCGCGCTGTCCCAGGTGCTGCAGCTGCTCCGCAACGCCGGCAACGGCCTGTTCGTGCTCGAGCCCTCCTTCCCGCTCGCGCAGTCGCCGAACGGGATGGTGCTCGCCGATCTCGATGAGGACGGCGCGCTCGACGTCGTGACGTCGCACAACCTGCCGGCGGGCTCGGTGCAGGTGCACTTGAACGATGGCAGCGGCGGCATCTCGCCCGCCGTGCCGCTCTCCGGCGGCACGATCCAGACGGGGCTCAGCTGCGCCGACATCGACGGCGACGGTCATCTCGACCTGATCGGCACCGACAAGGCCGGCGTTGCGGCCGCGACGCGGCACGGTCACGGCGATGGCAGCTTCGATGCGGCGGTCGTGCTCGGGACCTCTGTGCAGGCGGTCGGCACCGTCGTTGGCGACGTCGATGCCGACGACGTGCCCGACGTGATCGCGTGGCACACCTGGCAGTCGGCGGCCGGCGTGCTGGGGCTCTTCCGCGGCCTGGGCGCCGGCGCTTTCGCGCCCGAAGAGTTCTTCGACAAGTACGCGGCTCCGAGTGACGTGCAACTCGGCGACCTGGACCAGGACGGCGTGCTCGACGTGGCCGCCTCGTTCTCGGACCAGGTGCAGCTGCTGCTCAGCCGGCGCGGCCCCTGGGACGACCTGCTGCAGCCGCTCGCGGGCGGCGCCGGCTTCGCACACCAGACCGGCGAAGGCACGCTCCTCGGCGGCCAGCACTTCAGCTTCACGCTGAGCGACGCGCGACCCTCGGCCCTCTGCTGGCACATCGTCGGCATCGCGGCGCTGAACGCGCCTTTCAAGGGCGGCACGATGGTGCCCTTCCCCACGCTGGTCAACGGGCCCCTCCTGACCAACCCTCAAGGCAAGCTCGTGCTCGCGGGCAACTGGCCGAACGGGGCGCCCTCGGGACTGCCGCTCTACATCCAGTTCTGGATCCAGGATCCCGGCGGGCCGGCCGGCTTCGCGGCCAGCAACGCGCTGCGGGCGACGCTGCCCTAGCGACCTCGCGGGGCCGGCAGCGGAACTCCGAAGGGAGAGGGCGGCTGTGCGAGCCGCTCAGTCGTCCTCGACCTCGATCTCTTCGGGCGGGATCCAGACGACCTTGCCGTCCTTCCAGGTTGCGACCGGATTGCCGAGCTTCTTGTGCACGAGCAATGCCTTGCGGACGGCGCGCTGGACGGCCGCGTCGAGGGCCTCCATGTCGAGGCGACGGGCGAGGACTTCGTCATCCACGGGGCGTCGTCCCGGGCGCGGCGGAGGATCGGATCGCCTGCCAAGTGGGTCCATCGATGATCTCGCTCGGGCGGTCGGGTCGCGCACGGGCGATCGCGCGCGGCTTGATGCTGCCCGAATTATCGTACACGGCCCACGAGTCGGCGAGCGGCAGATAGAGCTCGAGGAAGTTGGAGACGCTGCGCGCGTAGCGCCGCCGGACCGTCTCCTCCGGCACGCTGTGACCGCCCAGCCGCTGGCGTTCCCTCACGCGCGCGACCGCCGTGTCGGCACTCGCCAGCCAGAAGTAGACGAGGCAGACGTGGTAGCCGCCGGCTCGCAAGACCTTCAGCCAAGGAGCGAAGGTCCGGCTCGCCAGCGTGACCTCGAACGCGAAGTCGGCGCGCTGCGCGGCGAGTTCGCGGAGTCGGGTCAGCATGACACGGCCTGCTGCGACGGCGGCGCCGTCCGGGTCGAGTCCTGACAAGCCCGCAGCGATGACATCGGCATTCACGAAGTCGGCCACGCCCAGCACGTCGCGGAGGATCTCGGCGGCCGCCGTGGACTTCCCTGCGCCATTCGGCCCGCCGACGACCACGACCCATGGACGGTGCGCTGCCAAGTCGAACGCAGTATCCATGGACCCCTCCCGCACTTCCAACGGGCCTGGCGCCTTGCGACTGACCGAAGTGGCGTGAGAGGACACGCCGGGCTGACGGGCGAGCACACCTGACGTTTCGCCGGCCGGCGCGACGAATCGCGTCGCGGCGGGCACGGATACTGTCGAGGCTCAAATGCCCGACGAGAACCGAGCCATCCAACCGGAGCAGCTCCTGGCCGAAGCCGGCTGGGTGCGCCGGCTCGCGCGCCGGCTCGTGCTCGACCAGGCGGCGGCCGACGATGTCGTCCAGGAAACCTGGCTGCGAGCGCTCGAGCGCGAAGCTGACGCGCCGAACCGCCTGCGGCCATGGCTGGGCGGCATCATCCGCAACATCGTTCGCCATGCCGCGAGGGACACGGCGCGGCGCACGGCGCGAGAGCAGGCGGCGTCGACGTGCGAATCCGTCAGCTCCGCTGCGGACGTCGTCGGGCGCGCCGAGCTCCATCGGCAGATCGTGTCCGGCGTCCTCGAGCTGACCGAGCCGCTGCGCTCGACGGTTTTGCGACGCTACTTCGAGGAGCTGAGCGCGGAGGAGATCGCGCGCCGCGACGGGATCCCGGCCTCGACCGTCCGCAATCGGCTGAGTCGTGCGCTCGATCAGCTCAGACGGCGATTCGACCAAGAGTTCGGCGACCGCCGCACGTGGTCTCTCTTGCTCCTGCCCATGGCATCGAATCCATGCGGATCACCCGCCGGCGCCATGTCGAGCGGTGGCTCCCGCCTGGCCCGTCCGCGCTGGCTGAAACTCGCTGGAGGACTGATCGAGATGAGCACGAAGGGGAAGCTGGTCGCTGCGGGTCTCGGCGTGCTGCTCGTCCTCGGCATCGTGTGGAGGACAGCGGGGACGACTGGCCGGTCCCAGCCGGCCGAGGCAGCGCTTGCCGGGCCGCCGCTGGCACGAGCCCCGATCGGCTCGCCGTCCATGCCGGAAGTCGGCGCCACGGGGGCAGTCACGGCAATCACGCCGGACGAGCCAGCGGTTCGCACGCCTCTGTCCGCATCGAGCAGCGGCTCGCTCCACGTCGAATTGGTCTGGGGTGACGACGGCCAGTCGGCGCCGGGCATCCGCGTGCGCGCCTGGAAAGTCGACGTGGATTCGATGGTCTCGTCGTGGACCATGCCCACGCGGGTCACCGATGAAGTCGGGGAATGCTCCTTCGAGAGCCTGCCCGCCGGGCCCCTCTGGATCACTCCCGATCGTTGCGAAGGGCAGAAGGTGGACATCGTCGCCGGCCAGCAACTCGATCTGCGGCTCGCGATCCCGGGTGGCATCCAAGTCGGTGGCGTCGTCATCGATCTCGCCGGTCGGCCGGTGCCGGGCGCCGAGGTGTGGGTCTCGGACTATGGCGACTCCGACCACCGCACCAGCGTGGCCCGCACGAACGACGCCGGCCACTTCGAGATCCGTGATGTCGCCGTGGGCCACTACGTCACGGCGACGGCGGCGGGTCACGGCCCGTCGCGGGGCTACCTGCTCGCGAAGGAGAACGAGCCGCAGGTCGAGCTGTCGATCGAGCTCTCGGCGCCGGGCGGCGGCATCGACGGCAGCGTGCGCGATCCGGACGGCAAGCCGGTCGCCGATGCCGTGGTCCTGCTCGAGATCGAACCGCTGACCACGTTCAGCGGGTCGAACCGGGTCATGGCCCCCTCATTCGTGACCGTCTCGGCGGAGGATGGGAGTTTTCGCTTCGAGGACGCGCCGGCCGTGGGTCACCGCGTGTATGCGCGCGCCGACGGCTGGTCGCCGTGGCAGGGAGTCGTCCAAGTGTCGACCGGGACCCGGACTCAGCTCGACGTGAACCTGCGACCTGCGGCCACGGTGACGGGCCTCGTCGTCGACGACACCGGCGCCCCCGTCGCTGGCGCGCACGTCGGCGTCGACGTGTACGCGGACCTCCTGTGGTCCGGCACTGTCAGTGGAGCTGATGGTTCGTTCGTGCTGCGTGAGGTTGCCGAAGGCTCGGTGGCACTGTTTGCTTCGAAAGAGGGAGTCGGAGCGGTGAAAACCAGGCTGACCATTGCGGCGGGCGAGGAGCAGCCATGGCGCGCGGTCCTGTCGGCGGGCGCGACGATTCGCGGCCGCATCCTGGAAGCGTCCGGCCAGCCTGCCGTCGACTGCTCCATCGTCGCGGTGCCGCAGCAGGGCGATCAGCAGCGCACCCGCTCGGCCGTCTCCGACGCGGATGGCCGTTTCGTGATCACGAATTGCAAGGGTGTGAGCGACCTGCAGGCGTTCCGGAAGTGGGGACCGATGCCCCTCGTCGTCATGAGCGATGTCCAGCCGGGCAGCACGGAAGTGACCCTCACGCTGCCGGACCCGAGTCTGCCCGGCGCCTTCGTGGCCGGACGCGTGAGCCCTCCGCCTGGCGTGCCGCTCGTCGGCGGCAGGGCCTTCCTGGGACAGGTCTCGTCACCGACCTTCACGGACCTGGTGCTCGACACCTCGACGGGTGAGGTCCATGGAGGTCCCTTTCCCGCCGGCAACTATCGCGTTCGCATCGAGGTTCCAGGGCTGCCCGCCCGACAACTCACGCCCCTCGAGCTGCGCTCCGGGGAGACGCTGGACCTGGGCGTGCTCGAATGGACCGGTCCCTCGCGCCTGACGGTCCGGCTCCACCGGGCACCGGGCCTGGACGCCGTCATCGTGCAGCTCGTGGGGATCACGGATCCGCTCTATCTCGAGACCCTGCAAGTCGACGTCGACGTCGCGCGATCGACCGGCCTCCAACCGGGCGAGTACCGCTTGAAGACCTGGGGCTCCGGCGTCGCGTCGCAGTCCGTCCCGGTGCGGATCGGCGAGGGCGAGACCACGCTGGAGCTGGACGTCGCGCGTGGCGCCTGGCAGTCCATCGCGGTCGACCTCGGCCAGACCCAGGCCTCGAAGCTGACCTTGCGCGTCCACGACGAGTCCGGCGCCGTCTGCTCGGACGCCGAATTCCTGATGTCGATGTTCGATGCCAACCAGATGCCCGCGCAGGTCGGGCTCTGCCTGAAGCCTGGGCGCTACGACCTGGATGTCGTGCTCGACGGCGTCGTGGTCCTCCAGGAGCCCCTCGAAGTCCGGCATGAGGACGACCACCGGAGCTGGCATTTCAAGCTCCCCTAGCCGGACGAGCTGATTCAGCCGCCTCCCGAGCCAGCCGCGGCCCGCGCCTACTCGCCGTACCGCGCCACGTCGCCGAGCTGCTCCTCGATGCGCAGCAACTGGTTGTACTTCGCGACGCGATCGGTGCGTGACAGCGAGCCTGTCTTGATCTGACCGGCGTTCGTCGCGACCGCGATGTCCGCGATGATGCTGTCCTCGGTCTCGCCGCTGCGATGGCTGATGACCGTGCCGTAGCGGTTGCGCTGCGCGAGGCGCACGCACTCGAAGGTCTCCGAGAGCGTACCGATCTGGTTGATCTTGACGAGCACGGCGTTGGCCACGCCGCCCTCGATGCCGCGCCGCAACCGCACGGGGTTGGTGACGAACAGGTCGTCGCCCACGAGCTGCAGCTTGGCGCCGAGCTTCTCGGTCAGCGCGGTCCAGCCCTTCCAGTCGTCCTCGTGCAGGCCGTCCTCGATCGAGACGAGCGGGTACTTGTCGGCCCACGTGGCGTAGAGCGCGATGAGGTCGCCGGCGCTGCACTTGCGGCCGCCCTCGCCCTCGAGCACGTAGTGGTCCTGCTCGAAGAACTCGCTGGCCGCCACGTCGAGCGCGAGGAAGACGTGCTCGCCCGGCCGGTAGCCGGCCTTCTCGATGGCCGCGAGGATGACCTGGATCGCCTCCTCGTTGCTCTTGAGGTCGGGCGCGAAGCCGCCCTCGTCGCCGACGCCGGTGTTGAGGTGCCGCTCCTTGAGCACGGACTTGAGCGCGTGGAAGACCTCGGCGCCCATGCGCAGGCCCTCGGAGAAGGAGGGCGCGCCGCGCGGCACGATCATGAACTCCTGGAAGTCGACCGTGTTGTCGGCGTGGCTGCCGCCGTTGAGGATGTTCATCATCGGGACGGGCAGCGTGCGCGCGGCGGTGCCGCCCAGGTAGCGCCACAGCGGCAGGCCGTGCGCCGCGGCCGCCGCCCGCGCGGCGGCGCCCGAGACGCCCAGGATCGCGTTCGCGCCGAGCTGGCCCTTGTTCTCGGTGCCGTCGAGCTCGAGCAGCAGCGCGTCGAGGGCCTCCTGGTCGGCCGCGTCGCTGCCGATGAGCGCCTCGGCGATGACCGTGTTCACGTTGCGCACCGCGTCGAGCACGCCCTTGCCGCCGTAGCGGGCCTTGTCGCCGTCGCGCAGCTCGACGGCCTCGTGCGTGCCGGTCGAGGCGCCCGACGGCACGGCCATGCGGCCGGTCGCGCCCGACTCGAGCGTGACCTCGGCCTCGAGCGTGGGGTTGCCGCGCGAGTCGAGGATCTCGCGCGCGTGGACGGAGACGATGGCGGTCATGGAGAGCGTCCGGAGGGGAGTGCGGTGCGCCGGAGCATGCTAGTCGCGCGGAGCGGGTGAGGAAAGCCGCGGCGGCGCGTAGGACTCGAGGTAGCCGCAGCCGTTGCAGCGGAAGGTCACCACCGCGAGCTGGCGCTTGCCGCGGGTCTTCACCCAGCCGAAGAAGCCTCGCTCCGGCGGTCCCTCCAGCCACTTGGCGATGTCCCGCTGGTTGCCGTGGCCGCGATCGATCATCAGTCCCTCGTCCATGCCGCGCCCGCACTTGGCGCAGCGAGGCGGCTTGAGCGTGTCCATGTCGGATCTCCGAGGCGCGCGATGCAGGGCGCGCATTCTATGCACGCGCGTCGCGGCGTCGCCGCCGCGCTCGCGGGTGCCCTCGGGCATCGGCTATGGTGGCCCGCATGCGCTGGCCGTTCACGCCCTACGGAACGACGACGCTGCTGGTCTGCCTGGTGATCTGCGGCTCGCTCGCCCTGCTCCTGCACAACCTGGTCGCCCCGCCGCTCGCCTGGCTGGCGCTGGCGCCGGCCCTGTTCGTGCTCAACTTCTTCCGCGACCCCGAGCGCAAGGCCGAGGGCGGCGAGGACCAGCTCGTCTCGCCCGCCGACGGGATGGTCACCGACGTCGTCACGCTCATCGACCCGGCGCTCAACGTGCCGTGCACGCGCATCGGCATCTTCCTCAACGTCTTCGACGTGCACGTCAACCGGGCGCCCTGCGCGGGGCGCGTCACGACCGTCTACCGGCGCACGGGCCGGTGCCACGACGCGCGCGATCCGCGGGCCGTCGAGCAGAACCGCGCGGCGGCGATCGTGCTGGCGCGCGTCGACGGGCGTACGGTGGCGGTGCGGCAGATCACGGGCAAGATCGCGCGGCGGATCGTGTGCCCGGTCGTCATCGGGCAGTTCCTGGGCCGCGGCCAGCGCTACGGCATGATCCGCTTCGGCTCGCGCACCGAGCTCGTCGTGCCGCAGGACGAGCTGTTGCGCGTGCTCGTCGCGGCCGGCCAGAAGGTGCGCGGCGGCGAGACGATCCTGGCCGAGCTGCGCCCGGCGCGGGGGGCGCCAGCCTCCGCGCCCGGCCGCACGGCCGCCTCGGAGCGCGCGTGAGGAAGCTGCACCTCATCCCGGTGCTGCCGACGCTGCTCACGCTCGGCAACCTGGCCTGCGGCTTCATCGCCATCGCGCGCCTCGTCGACGCGCTGCAGCTGGCCTCGCCTCAGGGCGGCCCCTTCGACCCGCACTTCGCCGAGCAGGTGCTCGGGGCGGCCTGGCTCATCGCGGCGGCCAACCTGTTCGACGCGCTCGACGGCCGCGTGGCGCGCATGATGAGCCAGACCTCGCCCTTCGGGACGCAGCTCGACTCGCTGGCCGACGTCGTCAGCTTCGGGCTGGCGCCGGCGCTCATGGCCAAGGTCGCCTACGAGCACACGATGGACTCGATCGGCCACCCCTACCACCACAACATCACGACGCTGCTCTGCTCGCTCTACCTCATGGGCGCGGCGCTGCGATTGGCGCGCTTCAACGTGGCCACCGACGTCGACAAGCCGCACGACACCTTCCTCGGCCTGCCCTCGCCGGCCGCTGCCGCGGCGGTCATCACGACCGCGATCTTCGTGTTCCTGGGCCGCAGCGAGATCGGCCTGCCGGCCGACCTGGCCGACCAGGTCGGCATCCGCCTGCTGCGCGGGCTGCCCTACGTGGCGGCGCTGCTCGGGGTGCTCATGATCAGCCGCGTGCACTACGTGCACCTGTTCCAGCGCTACGTCCGGCCGCGGGCGCGCTTCGCCACGATCTTCTGGCTCGTGATCGTGGGCTTCCTCGTGGCCTGGTTCTACGAGTGGCTGCTGTACGCCGCGGCGGTGGTGTACGTCGTCGGCGGGCTGCTGCTGTGGCTGCGCACGCGCTCGCGCGGCGGGCCGCTCGACGCGCTGCCGCCGCCCTGGGATCCCGACGACGAGGCCGGCGACGAGCCGGCGACGACATGACCGTCGCGCTCGTGGCCCTGGGCAGCAACCTCGAGCCGCGCCGGCGCCACCTGCTGGGCGCGGTGACCGAGCTGGCGGCGCTGCCGCGCACGCAGGTGCTGGCGACCTCGACGCTGATCGAGACGCCGCCCATCGGCTGCCCGCCGGGCTCGCCGCCCTTCCTCAACGGCGCCTGCCTGCTCGAGACCGAGCTCTCGCCGCGCGCGCTGCTCGCGGGGCTGCAGTCGATCGAGGCCGCGCACGGACGGCGGCCGGGCGCGCCGCGCAACGCGCCGCGCACGCTCGACCTCGACCTCGTGCTGCACGGCTCGGCCGTGCTCGACGCCCCCGAGCTCACCCTGCCCCACCCGCGCGCCCACGAGCGCCTGTTCGTGCTCGAGCCGGCGGCCGAGATCGCGCCGGCGCTGCGCCATCCGCGGCTCGATCGCACGCTTGCGCAGCTCCGCGACGCGGCGCGCGCGAGGGCGGCGACCTCGGCCGCGGAGGACGCGGCCGGCGGCGAGTCATGCGCGTCCTGAGCGACCAGCGCTCCGCCGTCGAAGCCTGCCGCGCGGCCGCGGCCGCCGGCCCGCTCGGCTTCGTGCCGACGATGGGCGCGCTCCACGAGGGCCACCTCGCGCTCGTGCGCCGCGCCCGGGCCGAGAGCGCCGCCGTCGCCGTCTCGATCTTCGTCAACCCGCTGCAGTTCGACGACCCGGGCGACCTGGCCCGCTACCCGCGCCAGGAGCAGCAGGACGCCGAGCTCCTCGCCGGCGCGGGCGCCGACCTGACGCTCGTCCTCTCGGCCGAGGAGATGTACCCGCCCGGCTTCGCCACGCGCGTCGTGCTCGACGAGCGCCTGACCGGGCGCTTCGAGGGCGCCCTGCGCCCCGGGCACTTTGCGGGCGTGGCCACGGTCGTGACCAAGCTCCTGCACCTCGTGGCGCCGGCCCGCGCCTACTTCGGGCGCAAGGACTTCCAGCAGTGCGCGGTCGTGCGCCGCCTCGTCGCCGACCTCGACCTGCCGGTCGCGGTCGTCGTGTGCGACACCGTGCGCGACCGCGACGGGCTGGCGCTCAGCAGCCGCAACGCGCTGCTGCCGCCCGACGACCGCCTCCGCGCACGGGCGCTCGTGCACGGCCTGATGGCGGCCGAGGTCGCCTTCGACGGCGGCGAGCGCGACCCCGACCGGCTGTGCGCCGCCGCGCGCGGGGTCCTCGAGCACCGGCTCGACGCGCCGGCCGACTACGTGGCCGTGGTCGACGAGGACCTCACTCCCGCCAACGTCGCGCGCGCCGGCGACACGCTGCTCGTCGCCGCGCGCGTCGGGCGCGTGAGGCTGATCGACAATCACATGCTGGGTGCTAGAATCGGCCCCTTTTCCGGATGACCGCCATGCAGCGCGTGATGATGAAGTCCAAGCTCCACGGAGCGATCGTGACCCGCTGCAACCTCGGGTACGTGGGCAGCCTCACGGTCGACCGCAACCTCATGGAGCTGGCCGACCTGCTCCCCAACGAGAAGGTCGCCATCGTCAACCTGAGCAACGGCGAGCGCTTCGAGACCTACGTGATCGAGGGCGAGGCCGGCAGCGGCGAGATCGGCGCCAACGGCGGTGCCGCGCGGCTGTGCGTGGTCGGCGACCCGCTCATCGTCATCTCCTATTGCGGCCTCGACGACGACGAGGCCCGGCGGCACGAGCCCAAGGTCATCCTGCTGGGGCCCGACAACCAGCCGCGGCGGTGACCAGCAGCTCCGGCGGATCCAGCGGCCGG